>Ga0114967_10004732_pt1 | contig 10903 bp, 10 predicted proteins | sample M_130628_MF_Meta_FD_92639 | JGI IMG/M metagenome (GOLD analysis project Ga0114967, IMG submission 92639) | Freshwater microbial communities from Lake Montjoie, Canada to study carbon cycling - M_130628_MF_MetaG | ecosystem: Environmental > Aquatic > Freshwater > Lake | place: Lake Montjoie... | reverse complement strand
TTTAGTTGCAGCATTTGCTGTTGGAGCAACAAGTGCACCAGCTGCGAGTGTTGCAGCTGCGACCAGTGCCGCAATCCGAATTGACTTCTTCAATTTTCCTCCAAGGGGTTTTGAATACATGCAGATACATATATCCAAGGGTTGTCGTTAGAGGTGAGCCTAGTATTTTTCAGCGTGGAAACCCAAAAAAATCGGTGTTATTTAAGTGGCGTCGTTATAAAAAAGCCGTCTATCTCCTTAAACTCTCAATCTGAAGTTGAAACTCTCAAACTCTTTAGCGCACCAAACCTACGTTCGAGTAAGCCTTTGAAAGGGTTGTGGATGCAACTTCTTTAGCCTTAGTAGCGCCTTCAGCGAGTATTGCCAGCAAGTGTGACTCATCTGAGAGAAGTTCGAGCGTTTTCGAGCGAATTGGTTTGAGATATTCAACTACTACATCAGCTACTTCACCCTTGAGGTCGCCATAGCCCTTTCCTGAAAAATGATTCTCTAGTTCAGAAATTGCCTGACCCGAAAGCGCGCTGTGAATGCTGAGCAAATTACTTACGCCAGGTTTTTCTTTCTCATCAAACTTTATTTCACGTCCAGCATCGGTGACGGCGGACTTTATCTTTTTGGCATTTACTTCTGGGGTATCTAGTATCTCAATAAGTCCTGCCGCAGAATCAGATGACTTACTCATCTTTGCAGTTGGGTTTTGTAAGTCATAAATCTTGGCACCTTGTTTAAGAATAAAGCCTGTTGGAATAGTAAATGTTGCTCCATAGCGCGAGTTAAATCGCTCCGCTAAATCTCTCGTCAGCTCTATGTGCTGACGTTGATCTTCACCTACAGGTACTAGATCTGCCTGATATAGCAAAATATCTGCAGCCATCAGCATGGGATATGTGAAAACTCCAACCTTTGTAGAATCAGATCCACCTTTTGCAGTGCGGTCTTTGAATTGAGTCATTCGACTTGCTTCACCAAATCCAGTTATGCACTCCATAACCCAGGCTAATTGATTGTGTTCTGGGACATGCGACTGCACAAATAACGTGGATTTTTCAGGTGATATTCCAAGTGCCAATAATTGGGCCGCAGAGACCAAAGTTCGTTTGCGCATCAATGCTGGTTCAGTTTCTACAGTCAAAGCATGCAAATCCACAATGCAATAAAAGGCATCGTGACCATCTTGTAATTCAACCCACTGCTTTACTGCACCAAGGTAATTACCAAGATGAAAGGAGTCACTGGTTGGCTGGATGCCGGATAAAACTCGCTTGGCGCTCATGGTCTTAATTCTCGCACGGACTACGCGTTTCGAGAGATCAATAATTGACCTGCTCGCTTACCTTCCAGTGTTAGAACCGTGATTCGCAATCCATTAATGCTTACAACATCATTGAGTACCGGAATCCGACCCAACGCATGCATAACAAATCCACTGGCAGTTTCATATGGTCCTTCTGGAATTTCAAGACCTGTTTGTTCACAAAGATCTTCAATAGAAACCAAACCATCAACTTCAAAATCACCTGTGTGTGATTCCATCTGAACTTCCATTTTATCTGTGTCGTACTCATCGCGAATGTCACCAATTAGACATTCCACAAGATCCTCCATTGTGATAATTCCGTCTGTACCGCCGTATTCATCAAGAACTATTGCTAAGTGCTGTCTTTGATTTCGCATTTCTGAAAGAGCAGGAAGAACACCTTTTGTTCCTGGCAAAAACATAATGTTACGTACTAATTCTTGGACCTTGCCACCGGTTGAAACTAAAGATGTGTCGAGTAAGTCACGAACGTGAATGAAACCGATTACTTCATCTGTTGAACCCCGAACAACGGGATAGCGAGAGTGGGCTTTATCAACTGCGAGCGCAATCGCTTTTGAAATTGTTAGGGAAGCATCCATGAAATCTACTTCGGTTCGAGGCACCATCAGTTCGTGAATTTGTCGCTCTGATGCATTGAAAACTTCTTCAACGATGTCACGTTCTTCATCAGTTAGTGCGGCATGTCCAGCTACTAAGTCCAGCAACTCTTCTTCAGACATGGCACTTCGTTGCTCTTTTGGATCAACTCCAAAAATTCTTACAACTAAATCTGTTGAATGTGAGAGCAACCATATGATTGGTCGAAAGAGTGTGGCGATGAAATCAATAATTGGAGCCGATGCAAGTGAAATTTGTTCAGTGCGAAATAATGCCAATCGCTTTGGAACTAATTCGCCGAAAACCAATGAGAAGTAAGCAATTACTAGCGTCACTCCAATGAGTGAAATTGTTGTACTCCAATTGGGGTTTAGCCCCAAATCTTCGAGCCACGGAATAACGTATTCACCAAGTTTTTCAGCACCAAGGGCTGCAGATAAAAATCCGCACACTGTTACACCTACTTGAGCCGCCGCAAGAAATCGATTGGGGTTTTCTGCCAGTGATGCCACTCGCTTGCCGCGATTGCCTTTAATCGCTAATTGGCGAATTTGGCTTTCGCGAAGTGAGATCAGAGCTATTTCGGCTGCTACAAAGAGTGCAGCTAAGAGAATAAGAGCGGCAACGGTTGCTAATGCGCCTATTAATCCGCCGAACGAGTGGGGCTCCATGAGGGTTATAACTCTACAGGAGTGCGCTTTATCTGTATCCACTAAACTTAGAAGCGTTGGGCCCAACCGGGCTCTTCACCTTCATCCTCGGACCGTCGGGCACGTACCTGCCCGGAGAAGGAGAAATTTCTCATGGCTACAGTTGTATTTGAAAACGCTTCACGTATATATCCGGGTTCTACAACTCCGGCAGTTAATAAATTAAATCTAGAAGTGAAAGATGGAGAATTTTTAGTTCTCGTTGGACCTTCAGGCTGCGGTAAATCAACTTCACTTCGGATGCTTGCGGGATTAGAAGAAGTTGATAGCGGTCGTATTTTAATTGGTGACAAAGATGTCACGCATGTTGCACCAAAAGATCGAGATATTGCAATGGTCTTTCAATCGTATGCGTTATACCCACACATGAGTGTTGCTGAAAATATGGGATTTGCACTCAAAATAGCTGGAATTTCCAAAGAGGAACGTGATCGCAGAGTACTAGAGGCAGCAAAGTTGCTAGACCTCGAAGCTTTCTTAGATCGCAAACCAAAGGCGTTATCTGGTGGACAACGTCAACGTGTTGCGATGGGTCGAGCAATTGTTCGCGAACCACAAGTCTTTTTGATGGATGAGCCGCTTTCGAACTTGGACGCAAAGTTGCGTGTTGCAACGCGTACGCAGATTGCTGCACTACAACGTCGTTTAGGTATCACAACTGTCTACGTCACGCACGATCAAGTCGAAGCAATGACAATGGGCGATCGCGTTGCGGTGCTAAAGGATGGAGATCTTCAACAAGTCGATACTCCTCGAAATTTATATGACAAACCAGCTAATGCATTTGTTGCCGGGTTTATCGGTTCGCCAGCTATGAATTTACTTAAGACTTCTGTCAGCGCAGGCAAGGCAACTCTCGGAAAACTTTCAATTGATGTACCCGCGTCGGCTGGTTCCTCCGTCATTGTTGGAATTCGCCCAGAAAGTTTAGTGGCGGCTTCCGAAGGATTTGCCGTTAATGTCGAAGTCGTGGAAGAACTTGGTTCTGATGCATTCGTTTATGGTCAACCTGCAGATGCAAACATTTCATTTGCTCAAGCCGCAGAAGAAGGTGCACAAATTATTGTGCGATGGGATCCAAAAAATCCACCTAAACCTGGTGACACAATCACTGTAAGTGCGCAAGCCTCAGCAATTCATCTCTTTGATGCACAATCAGGAGAACGACTGAAGTAATTCAATCTCCTCACCGCATTTAAATGTTTGCGGTGAATTCTTTTGTCCTTTAAGGACATGAACCTTCGCACGGCCTTGAACTCGCCATTTATCGGTGAGTACAAGAGCTGTGTCTTCATCGATACCAAGAAGATAAGAGCCCTCGTCACTTCGAAGCGCAATAGATGCAATTCGATCTGGTACCCATCCAAGAAATTTGTCGTAGTGTGGAATGACTTCGATATTGGGAATCAATCCAAGGCCGCTTTGAATATGCGATTTTCTAATGCCTACGATTTTTGATCCAAATGCCATTGCTCCGGCTGAGCAACCGGCCAGAGAAGTCCCAGATTTAAACTCGCTTTTGATCTTTTCCCAGAGTGGCGTTTGACTAAAGACTTCTGTGATGTAACCAGGATCGCCACCTGAAAAATAAATTAAACCAGCGTTAGATACTTCTGCAACGTACCTCTCATCAAAGGCATCTTCTCTCTTCAAAATTGGAAGAAAGCAAACTTCTGCACCTAAACGTTTCGCTTGTACTTCTCCTCGTTGCTTCCAGAACTCGATGCGATCAACACCTTCTTGACCTGCACCAGTGGGAATTTGTATGTAGGTATTGGATTTACCCATAGCGATACCACGTTGCAGAAGATCAGATTCGATTTCCAGCATCTGCGCCAAATACTCGCCTGAGCCAACAAGTGCTAACGCACCGCGCTCAGAATTCATAAGGATTAGGCCATTGCCTTCTTGAGATTTTCATCGATTGAAGCAAGGAATTCCTGAGTTGTTTGCCACGGTGCATCGTTGGAAATTAGCAACGATAAGTCTTTAGTCATCTTTCCTTGTTCCACTGTCTGCACACATACGCGTTCCAATGTGTCGCAAAAATCTGTGAGCTCTTGGTTTTTATCTAACTTTGCACGATGAGCAAGACCGCGAGTCCACGCAAAAATTGAAGCTATCGGATTGGTGGACGTAGCCTTTCCTGCTTGGTGGTCTCGGTAGTGACGTGTAACCGTTCCATGCGCTGCTTCAGATTCAACAATCTTTCCATCTGGAGTCATCAATACTGAAGTCATTAATCCGAGCGATCCATACCCTTGAGCCACGGTGTCTGACTGAACATCGCCGTCATAGTTCTTGCATGCCCAAACATATCCGCCTTCCATGCGAAGTGACATTGCAACCATGTCATCAATGAGGCGGTGTTCATACCAAATTTCTGCGGCTTCAAATGCGGACTTAAACTCTGTTTGATAAATCTCTTCAAAAATATCTTTGAAGCGCCCATCATAAGCTTTAAGAACTGTGTTCTTCGTCGAAAGATAAACTGGGTATTTTCTATTCAATCCGTAATTCAGTGAAGCGCGAGCAAAATCACGAATTGAGTCATCAAGATTGTACATACCCATAGCAACGCCGGCTGCTGGGAAATCAAAGACATTAAATTCCATCGGAGCAGAACCATCTTCTGGCACAAATGAAAGTGTGAGTTTTCCGGGACCTGGAACTTTGAAATCTGTCGCTTTATATTGATCACCAAATGCATGGCGTCCAATAACGATTGGCTTTGTCCAATGTGGAACTAATCGCGGAACATTGCTGATAATAATTGGCTCGCGGAAAATCACACCACCTAAGATGTTGCGGATAGTTCCGTTGGGAGATTTCCACATTTTCTTTAGGCCAAATTCTTCAACACGTGCTTCATCTGGAGTAATAGTTGCGCACTTGATACCGACACCATGCTTTTGAATAGCTCGAGCAGAATCAATTGTTACTTGGTCATCGGTGGCATCACGATTTTCCATACCAAGGTCGTAATATTCAAGATTTACATCCAAATAAGGAAGGATCAATGAATCTTTTATGAACTGCCAAATAATGCGAGTCATCTCATCGCCATCTAATTCGACAACGGTTCCCTCAACTTTGATCCTGGCCATGCTTATGTTCTCTCCTTAGAGTGTCTGTACGTCGGCTTGTTTTGCTCGAACTGCTTCGGCAGCAACTTTCAAGGCTTCTAATTCAGAATCAGTGAGGTTAGTTTCTACAACTTTCTTAATTCCTTGACGACCAATCTGAGCTTCAACACCGAGATATACGCCCGAAATTCCGTATTCACCATCGACCCATGCGCACACTGGCATTGTTGCGCCAGAGTCTTCAATGACAGCTTTTGCCATGCGAGCGGCAGCGGCAGAAGGTGCGTAATAAGCAGAACCAGTTTTGAGAAGCGCGACAACTTCTGCCCCACCATTTCTTGTGCGATCCACAAGTTCATCAATTTCTGCTTGAGACAATTTTTCGGTTAACGCCACGCCATCAACTGTGCAACGGCTCGGTACGGGAACCATTGTTTCGCCGTGCGAACCAAGTGTTAATGTCTTTACAGATCCAACTGAAACTTTTAGTTTTTCCGCTACAAAATCAGTGAAGCGCGCAGTATCTAGCATGCCGGCTTGACCCATTACACGGTTATAAGGAAAAGCGGTAGCAATTTGTGTTAGCGCAGTCATTTCATCAAGTGGATTTGAAACAACAATAATCACTGCATTCGGAGAGTGCTTGGCAATATTCTCAGCAACCCCGCGAACAATTCCGGCGTTTACTCCGATGAGATCCATTCTGCTCATACCGGGTTTGCGTGGAAGTCCCGCAGTAATAACCACAACATCTGAATTCGCGGTCGCTTCGTAGCCTGCACCTTCAACACTAGTTGTTGCACCAATTATTTTTGTTTCAAAACCTTCAATTGAGCGAGATTGGTTCATATCCAGTGCCAATCCTTCTGGCTTGCCTTCAAGAATGTCAGTAAGAACCACTGTGTCAAAGATGTTGTACTCGGCTAATCTCATTGCAGTTGTTGAACCATAAAAACCTGCACCGACGACGGTTACTTTGCCTGCCATGGATTGCATCCCTCTTTTCAGAATTCGGAGCTACATTTGTCTTGAAATCGAGATAACTCTACAACCCGTGTGGCAGTGAAATTGCCAGGATAAATAGACCCACTGCAATTGCGACCGGAAAATAGAACTCAATCGTACGAAGGTGTCTTGCACCAAAAGCGATGCCCAAAGTTCCCAGGGCGATCAACAATGACCCAATCCGCACAAAACTTAAGGCGCCTAAGCCAACACCAATTGCGACGAAGGCGTAGCTAGCGAATCTAAGAACACGCGAATCTAAGAACACGCGTCCACAACATTCGTGACAAGCATTGCTCTAGTCATTGGACCAACACCGCCAGGCATTGGTGCAACAAATCCAGCCTTTTCGATCACATCTGGATGTACGTCACCAAGTAAACCTGCATCAGTACGAGAAATTCCAACATCGATAATCGCCGCACCTTCTTTAATCATGGATGCATTAAGGAAATGTGCCTGCCCGATAGCAGCAACCACAATGTCTGCATTGCGAGTATGAAGAGCTAAATCTTTAGTACCAGTGTGAGTTAACGTCACAGTTGCATTTTCTTGTCTGCGAGTTAAGAGCAGGCCGAGTGGGCGTCCAACGGTTAAGCCGCGACCAATAACTGTTACTTCTGCTCCTGTAAGTGGCACGTTGTAGTGCTGCAGAAGCGCAACGATTCCGCGAGGGGTACATGGAAGTGGCGCGTCATAGCCCGCAACAAGTCTGCCTAAGTTCATTGGATGTAATCCGTCAGCATCTTTGCAAGGATCAATCGCTTCTAAAATTACTTGTGGATTGATTCCTTTTGGCATCGGCAACTGAACAATATAACCAGTGCACTCGTTTGCGTTATTAAGATCTTTGATTGCCGCGAGGACATCTGCCTGTGATGCGCTGTCAGGAAGATCAACACGAATTGATGTAACACCTACTTCTTGGCAATCGCGATGTTTGCCACCAACGTACGAGTGCGATCCTGGGTCATCTCCAACTAATACAGTTCCAAGCCCTGGAGTTATGCCTTTTTTCTTTAACTCGACGACTCGAAGTGCTAAATCTTTTTTGATTGATGCTGCAAGTGCCTTACCATCGAGAATAGTTGCGGTCATGCCCTTATCTTATTGGATTTTACGCATGCGAAAAATGCCGTGTATCTGTGAAATACAAGCTAATTCCTGCCTGATTTGCCGCAGCAATAACTTCTTCATCACGAACACTTCCACCAGGTGAAACAACTGCCGTTACCCCAGCATTAATAAGGATTTGAAGTCCATCGGCAAACGGAAAAAATGCATCACTTGAGGCAACACTTCCACTAGCGCGATTACCTGCACGTTTGACTGCTAACTCCGCACTATCAACACGATTGACTTGACCCATGCCTACGCCGACACTTGCACCATTTTTTGCCAAAAGAATTGCGTTACTTTTAACGGTTCGTACAGCACGCCAGGCAAATTCAAGATCCAGCAAAGTATCAGTCGCAACGTGTTGTCCTGCCATTAAATTCCATGAAGACGAAGAATCACCAGGTGCATTGATGACATCTGTTTCTTGAATCAAAACACCGCCACTTATCTCCCGCATTTCTGTCTCTGCTAGGACATTAGCGCTACATTGCAAAATGCGCATGGATTGCTTTTGATTAAGAATTTCAAGAGCTGCGCTCTCGTATCCCGGTGCAATCAGAACTTCTATGAAGGTTTCTGAAAGTGTTTTTGCCATCTCGGCAGTAACTATTCGATTAGCTGCTACTACGCCACCATACGCCGAAACGGGATCACATTCATGCGCCTTGAAGTACGCAGTAGTTATATCTTTTGCGATTGCAATTCCACACGGATTTGTATGTTTAATAATTGCAACACATGCATCTACATGATCATTGGCTGCACGCCAGGCTGAGTCAGCATCTAAGAAATTATTAAAAGACATTTCTTTGCCTTGTATTTGTGTTGATTTAACGATGCCTTCTAGCCCATCTTGGTAAAGAGCTGCAGACTGGTGGGGATTCTCCCCATATCGAAGAACTTGCTGTTGTGTGTAAATTCTTCCGAACCATTCAGGTAACTTTGATTGAGAATTATTGCCTAACCAATGTGCAATGGTTAAGTCATATTCTGCTGTTGCGCGAAACGCATGAACAGCTAGGCGCTTGCGTTCTTCCACGGTAAAACCGCCTTGAGAAATGCTTTCGAGTAATTGATCGTATTGATCTGGGCATGAAATTACCGCCACTGATTCATGATTCTTTGCAGCACCGCGCAACATCGTTGGTCCGCCAATATCAATCTGTTCTATACATTCGGCATATGGTGCGCCAGATGCAATTGTTTCTGCAAATGGGTACAGATTGATAACAATGAGATCAAAAGGTTCGATACCTAGTTCTTGAATTGCAGACATATGCTCTTCATTGTTTTGATCAGTAAGAATTGCAGAATGAATAGTTGGGTGCAGAGTTTTCACTCTTCCGCCCAATATTTCTGGAAATCCAGTAATAGAACTTACTTCGGTGACCTCAACGCCTGCAGCAGCAAGATTTTTCGCCGTCAAACCAGTGGAAACTATTTGCACACCAGCATCGCTCAAAGCTCTTCCAATTTCCTCTAATCGATGTTTGTTATTTACGCTTATGAGTGCTCGGTGAATTTTCTTTCGATTACTCATGCAGACTCGCGTTTGCGCAAGGATATTTGCGGAATAAAAATTGCCATAACAATCCCTATTCCCATTTGAATTGCAACACTGAGCGGGAATTTCCATAATGAGGGACCCACCGTGGACATTTCCTGAGTAAGTAAAGATCCACTTGAGAAATATGAAAGAAGAAAAATGCTTGCAATGCAAACGAAATAACTTTGCAACAACACTCTAGCACTTAGACTAATGGTCCAGCTCACCAATAACGCACCAGCCATAACGAAGAAGAAAATTGAAAACAAGAATTGTGGGTGCTCGGTTTTTGGGAGTGCTCCAAGAATTGGTAAAGCAGGAATTTGTGCCACGGTGTGCTCTAATGGCGAGACCAAAGTGTTGGCACCTACTCCAAAACCGGTTCCACTTAAATAAGCCATTGCCGAAACTGCCGCATTTGGTAGATATACAATGTTTATAAGCAATAAAAGCACTCCCCCGAAAATTCCAGGACGTAGGACGGTAATCAAATCCTGAACCGTTGATAGATTAAAAAATAGAGAAAATGCGAGAAAGAGTGCGCCAACCCCGAGTAGAAGTGCCACTATCCGAGTGCCAAAACTCACGGGTTGCGTAAGTGTGACCTTCTTACCAACGGTTAAAGTAGTGAGATATATGGCTGGAATTAGAAATACAATCGCAATGTACCAAACTGGACGAATTGCATCTGTTTTTGAAGCAAATATCAATGCTTCTGCGAGTAGACAATAAATGAATGTGAAGTGCACTCGAGCGATATTTACTAAGCGATTATCTTTATCGAGTCGATTAACAATTCGCGAAAAGGAACTTCGAATAGCAAAAAATGGAAAGAGTAGGCCGCCTACGGGTAGAAAAGAAAGATAACCTTCAGCTGCCCCTGGTGGAAGAGTGAGTGAAAATGGAACTCGATGAATTCCTAACCACACCCACAGCGCCGCACGAATTGGATCTGATGTATTGCCAGTAGCGCTTCCAGCAGTTGCCCACGCGATGAGAGATAAAAATGCAATTGGAAGTAGTACAAGTGCAATGCTGCGAATAACTTGTGACAACGAGACCCACAGGACACGTTGAAACACTTGAATTATCGCCCTAATATCGCGCGCATTAATTGCGCGCTCTCACTTGGTGTTTTGCCAACCTTTACACCCGCAGCTTCGAGTGCATCTTTTTTGCCTTGCGCAGTTCCTGATGAGCCAGAAACTATTGCTCCTGCGTGACCCATTGTTTTTCCTTCAGGGGCTGTAAATCCTGCGACATAACCCACAACTGGTTTGGTTACATATTCACTAATGAATGCTGCTGCACGCTCTTCGGCGTCACCGCCAATTTCGCCAATCATTACAATTGCTGTGGTTTCTGGATCATCTTGAAATGCTCGCAAGCAATCGATGTGAGTTGTTCCAATGACAGGATCTCCGCCAATACCGACAGCTGTGCTGAATCCGATATCTCGAAGTTCGTACATCATCTGATAAGTGAGCGTTCCAGATTTTGAAACCAAACCGATTGGTCC
>Ga0114967_10004730_pt1 | contig 10908 bp, 4 predicted proteins | sample M_130628_MF_Meta_FD_92639 | JGI IMG/M metagenome (GOLD analysis project Ga0114967, IMG submission 92639) | Freshwater microbial communities from Lake Montjoie, Canada to study carbon cycling - M_130628_MF_MetaG | ecosystem: Environmental > Aquatic > Freshwater > Lake | place: Lake Montjoie... | reverse complement strand
TAGATGTTGTTGGTAGTATAACAGTTTCTGGTTCTTTTATTGGTTCGGGTAGTACTTTGACAAATTTAAATATTTCTAGTGTAGGATCTGGTAATTTAACAGCTCTTTATGGTGGTACTGGTTGTAGTTCATTAAGCGCTACACATTTTAATACATCTGATAATATATTAAAAATTAATGATACTTTAGTTAGTAAATGGACAACATCTGGAACAAGTATTAATTATAATACTGGCAATATTGGAATTGGCATTACTAATCCAATTGCTAAATTAGACATATCTCAAAATTCTATAAATGTAGCATTTAAAGTAAATCAAATAGGTTTAGGTGATATAATAGATTTACAAGATAATAGTATATCAAAATTTAAGATTGATACAAGTGGAAATATTACTGCAAGTGTATTATATGTAGATGCAAGTAATAATTATATAGGTATAGGTACAACACAACCTAGCAAACAGTTACATGTTGCAAATGAATCGCAATTTGATAATAAAATGACAATAAATGCAGATATATCACATAATAAACGTTTAACAATTACAAATAGTGTTACTGGACCTGCAATATTAATTAATCAAATAGGTTCTCATCCTATTATGGAGTTGCAAAATAATGGTACTACTACATTTAAGATTTTAGATACAGGTGATGTTGCTTTAGGTACATCAACTAAAAGTATTAATGTTGATATATCAGGTAATATTAAAGCATCAAATGTTATTAGATCAAATTTATTTTATGTTGGTAATGAAAGTTCTGCATATGGTATATTACGTATATATAATAATAATAATGATAATTGTGTATTATTTATTAATGATACTACACGAACAATTGAAGGAGGATCTAAAACTGCTACATTAAGAAATGATGGAGGGGCATTAAGATTACAATCAATTAGCACTAAAGGATTATTAATAAATGTTAATGGTAATGTAAGTTGTGATACATCTATAACTATTTCTGGATCTGGATCACATGCAAACTGGGGAAATACAAAAATAGGCAATCTTGTTAGTTGGAACAACTTATCATATCCAACTATAGGAAGTGATGGAAGTTCTGGAAGTGTTATAGTTATAGAAAATCCATATATACCATATAAAACAAATGATATATTTATTAATAGAACGTTTAGAGCAGGTATTCGTTGCGCAAGTGACATAGCATATAATGCATATTGGGATTGTGGAGCTACTGCATATGGATTTGAAATATTAAATAGTGCATTAAATACTGCTACAAGTAATATTAGTAGTTGTATAACAATAAAATCAAATGGTAATATTGGTATAGGAAAAACTAATCCATCTGTTGCTCTAGATATATTTGGTGACATAAATTTATCTGGTATAATAACTGGCGATGGTTCTGGTTTAAATAATTTAAATGGTACAAATATAAAAAGTGGTATATTAAATGTTAATTATGGTGGAACAGGTTTAAATAGTATTAATCTTGGATGTATTTTAATTGGCAATGGAACTAATAATTTAGTACAAACAAATAATTTTATATGGAAAAATAATTGTTTAGGTATTGGTAAAACAGATCCTATAACTACATTAGATGTATCAGGAAATATTACAGCATCAGGAATAATTACTGGTTCAGGCTCAGGTTTATCATCATTAAATTCTACAAATATTTCAACTGGTACTTTATCTATTGTAAATGGCGGAACAGGTTGTTCAACATTAAATAGTTTATTCTTTGATACAACTGGTGGTATTTTATCAATAAAAAATAAAGCATTTAATCCATGGGAAATTATTGGTAATAATTTAAATTATATTACTGGTAGTGTTGCAATTGGTAAAAATAACCCTTCTTCTACTCTTGATGTTTCAGGTAATATTATAGCATCTGGAGATATCATTGGTAATATTAATGCAACAAATATTATTTATGGTACTTTATCAAGTACAAATGGTGGTACTGGTTGTAGTTCAATAAGTAATACATTTTTTGATACTACTGGTGGTATTTTATCTCTTAAAACGGGTGCTGCTAGTCAATGGATTAGTAATGGTAATAAACTTTATTATGATACTGGTAATGTTGGAATAGGTAATATAGATCCTCAATTTGCAATGGATGTTTCAGGTAATATTAATTTTACAGGAAGTTTATATAAAAATGGCTCACAATATATATCATCTCAATGGACAACAATCAATTCTGATCTTTACTTTAATACAGGTAATGTAGCTATAGGTAAAATAAATCCTAGTGCTAAATTAGATATTTCAGGTAATGTTTTAGTAAATGGATCTTTAAGTGCAACAGGTGATATAGTTGCTAATTATTCGGATGATAGATTAAAAAATAGAATTAGTAATATTAGTAATTCTTTAGAAATTATTAATCAATTAACTGCATTTAAATATACACCAAATGAGAAAGCAATTGAATTAGGTATTGCAAATAATGAAATTAATATTGGATTAAGTGCACAAGATGTACAAAAAGTTTTACCAGAAATTGTTAGCTTATCGCCATTGGATATTATAGAAAAAGATGGTAAATTAATTTCTAAAACAGGAGAAAATTATTTGAGTATTAAATATGAAAGATTAGTACCAATATTAATAGAAAATATTAAAGAATTACAAAAAATTATTAACAAACAAAATAGTGAAATTTTAAATATAAAATTAAAAATAGAAAATATGGAAAAATCAATAAATAAACTTTTAACATTTTCTTAAAAAAAAAATTGAATTTTTATTTATTTGGTAGTTATTATTATAAAAATTGTGAACTTGATAACTAGTTATCTTGCTAACTTGATAACTTGTGAACTTGCTAACTAGTTAATAAGCATGATAATTGAAATTGACAATTATGGTTGCATTACATTTAATAACAAGAATATTGATGCAAATAAATTAGGCAATATCATTAATTTTTTAAATAATAACAATATTTTTGTTGATACACTAGATTTGAGAGATAATATTATTGGCGATAGTAATGATGCTGTTGATATGATAAAATTGTTTTTTGAGTCAAACAAAAGCATAAAATTTATTGACATGTCTAATAATAAATTTGGACCAAATGTTGCCAAGGCTTTTATTGAGATTTTATCTAAGTATAGACTTGGAATAATATATTTTAGCAAAGATGAGTTTTCAGATGAAAATCAAAAGAGAATACAAGAAGCTTGCTCTTACTGTATTTCTATCAGTGATTCTAACTTTGTCTCTGCCTCTGACTCTATCTCTGCCTCTATCACCGATGTCTATTTTATATAAAAATAATTCATTTTTGCTAATATATAAAAAAATTGAATTTTTTTTTGTTTGTAATATCAAATAAAAAAAAATATTTTTGAAGTTATAACAGCAACGATAGCTGCAATATGAGCAACTGCAATATGAGTAACTGCAATATGAGCAATAACAACATGAGCAACTGCAACAGCAACAACAACATGAGCAATAGTAACATGAATAATAAGAGCAAAATGTTAAAACAGACTCAGATTCCTCAAGCGCAGATAAGTATTAGTAAATGTGGTATATATTTTGATGCTTCAAGCCTTAATATGACAGCAACTACATTAAATGTTATCATTAATAGACTTGGAAATATTAAGATAGATGGTGTGAATTTAAATGATAATCGTCTCAAAGATAACAAAACAACAGCAAAACTTATAAGAAAGTTTTTCTTTCAGAACTTACTCAACACCCATACAATTAACCTGTCTAACAATCAGTTAAGTTCATTAGTTGCTAAAGTCTTTATAGAAATTTTGGCCAAATTTGAGAAACTCGAGTTTCTCAGTCTTGAAAATAATAACTTTTCTTTTGAAGATAAAGAAAGAATTCGCGCGACTTGTCAAAATCTAAAAGTCAAAATTAATTTTTAATTTTATAATTTTTTTATATCTTAATTAATATTATATATTGTAAAATGAATATAAAAATTACTGTTAATATAAATATAAATAAAAAACAAAAAAATTATAACAATGTTGTAAAATCAACTAATGTTGTAAAATCAACTTTTAAACAAGCGTATGATAAATTACGTTTAATAAAACTTAATTCTTCTCACTCTTGTGCAAACTCAAAAAATTAACTTTTTATTATAACGTATTAAACTTATTAATAATATTAGAATTTACTTCTGTATTAATATACTTAATATATAGTTCAAGATCATCTTCAAGTGTTTTTTCTTCTTCTTCTTCTCTTTGAAGTTTTTCTTTTGATATTTGTATTTTTAAATCAAGTGCTTTTTTTTCTTCTTCTTCTCTTTGAAGTTTTTCTTTTTATATTTGTTTTTCTTTTTTTTTTGTGTTTATTTTTTTATTTAGTTCTATAAGTTTTTTTATATCATTAACATAATCGCTTCCTTGTTTAGATAATAATGATGTATATGAGTTATCACCTTCTTTATATATAAATAAATCTCCAGGTTCTATTTTATTATATGTAACATATTCTATTGAAGACTGTATATATCTTTTATTAATAATATTATTTATATCTACTGCTAATATTAATCGTGGATATATTAAAACATTTGTAGCATCATTTAATTTTGTTTTTAATTCCTTCATTTCAATTAATAATGCATATGCATTATCATATGTTTCTAATTCATTAAAACTCTTAAAATCTTTTATATCTAATTTGTTTAAATATTTGTTTAACATTTCATTAAAAAATGTTGGACCTTCGCCTATTATTCGTCCGCCTACTGCATACTGTTTTGCAGTATCTATGTCATCTGTTAAACTTATTTGCGATGAGGTTTTGTCATCAGGATTATTTCTCCTAATAAATTGTTCTATATAATTATATCCTCTTTTTTTTTTATAATCATCTATAAAATTTATGTCTTTGTGCATAATATCCCAACATTTTTTTATTGGATTAAATAATTCTTCTGGATATTTTGTTAGTAATCCGTTTTCTTTTATACTATCAATATAATAAGATGATGTTCCGTGATATAAATATTTTCTACCAGTTATTGCGTCTTCTCCAAAACCTACACCTGCATATAATTCTTTTAATTTTAAATATTTATATTTATATTTGTTTGCTTTTTTTTTATAATTATTCATATCCATATTAATATAATTATAAAAAAAATTATTAATATATAAATTTTTTTTACTTAATTATTAATATATATTAATATATATTAATAATGAGTTTTAATAATATATCTTTAATAAATTTGAATTCTCAATTTAATCCATTTTATAGTTCAATAACTATTGATTCATCAGGTAATGTTGGTGTTGGAAAAACAAATCCAACAACAAATCTAGATGTTTCGGGTAATATAAAATTATCTGGTATTATCTCAGGATCTGGTGCAAATTTAACATCTTTAAATGCTAATTATATTACAGATGGGGTTTTATCTGTTAGATGTGGCGGTACAGGAGCATCTACTTTAACACCAGGTTATATATTAGTAGGCAATGGAACAAGTACAGTATCACAACCAACAAATTTATTCTGGGATAATACTAGTAATAGATTGGGTATAGGTAAAAATGTTCCAAGTACAACTCTTGATGTAAATGGAACAATAACTTCAACAGGTTTAATATGTTCTGGCGGAGCACTTGTTATTGATGCAACCAATAATGTTAATATTGATTCTGGTGTTTTATATATAGATGCAGCAAAAAATAATGTTGGCATAGGTACTATACTACCGGATGCAGATACAAAATTACATGTTTCTGGTAATGCAAGAATTGAAGGAAATTTAAAAGTTAATGGTACTCTTACACAAGTAAATACTGTTCAAGGTACAACAGAACAGTTAAATATAACAAATGATGGTACAGGACCAGCTGTTACAATTAATCAAACTGGTGCACAAGATATACTTAATATTCAAGATGATAGTGCAACTTGTTTCAAAATACGCGATGGTGGACATGTTAATATTGGTACTGTAACTAAAATTGTTGATGTTGATATATCTGGTAATTTAAAACTATCTGGTATTATTACTGGTTCAGGATCTGGTATTAGTAATATACCATACTTTAATCTTATAAACAAAGTTACAGTAGGTAACGGATTAGCAATAACATTTGGAAGTACAACATCATCTCCTGTGATTACAACAAATTTTTCTTCTGGAACAGGAATTGTTATAAACACAGCGGTTAATCCTATTACAATTGGTGCAACATATGCTTCATCTGATCTCATAAATATATTTAATTCTACATATTTTGAAAATATAACATCACTTATACAAATTAAATCTTCTTGGAAACCTACAACTGCTGCAGCAGCTGATACAGCTAAAAAATTAGCAACTCCAGTAAATATTGCTGGTGTTAGTTTTGATGGTTCAATTGCAATATCAGTACCATACTTTAATCTTACTAACAAACCAACTGCTGGAACTGGTATATCTATAACACCTGGAAGTGCTATATTAGGACCGGAAATAAGTGCAACATACGCTTCATCTGACCTAGTAAGTATATTTAATCCAGCACAATTTGTAAATAATGGAATTACAAGCAAAATAGATTTAACTTCGAGTAGTTTAAGTAAATGGACTCCAGGAACAGGTTTAATATATTATAATAGTGGTAATGTTGGTATTGGTATAACTAATCCATCAGTACCTCTTTCTGTATATACTGTTAATAACACAGGAGGGATTAAGATAACAGGTGGTACAGGTGCTACAGGAGACCAATGGTGGTTAGGTTATGGACATAGCGGAGGTGCAACACCATCAACAGATTCAAATGATAGAGCGCGTATTGGTGTTAATATTTTAGCTGGTGGTTCTGGTCGTCTTTTTTTCACGACTGGGGCAGCAGGCGCACAAGCTGAAAGAATGAGAATAGATGAAGTGGGTTATGTTGGTATAAATAATTTATTACCAGCGACTCATTTAGATGTATTATCAGCAAATACATATATAGCACAATTTAGACATACTAATTTAACACAAGGTATTGGTATAGGATATGACACAATTGCAGCAATAGCACCTACAGCACAAAGTATTCGATTAGCAGCTAAAGGTGCAACTGGAAGTGTTATATTAATGACAAATGCAATTGATAGAATGACAATTAATAGTGATGGTAATGTTGGTATTGGTAAAACTCCAAATACTATACTAGATGTTAATGGTACTATTACTGCTACAACATTTAGTGGATCAGGTTCATCATTGACAGGATTACCAGCAGCAAATATATCAGGAACTTTAACAGCAGATAAAGGTGGTACAGGTTGTACATCATTAAGCACAACATTTTTTGATACAACTGGAGGTATTTTATCTTTAAAAACGATATCTAGTCAATGGACAACTTTAAGTAATAATATATATTTTAATAGTGCTAATGTAGGTATTGGTACAACAAATCCATTGAGTTTATTAGATATAAATGCAGCAAATTATACAGGTGCTATATTAACATTAGATGCTGGTATTATTAATGCTACAACACAGATGCCAAGAAGTATTGGCAAACCTTTAATGAAAATAGGTAAAACATCTTTTTCTACAACTGCTGGAGATTATTATGGAATTGGTTTTGGATATTCTCCTACTTCAACTGATTTTAATTGTGCTGAGATAGGGACTATTATTACTTCAATAGCAGGTAAAGAAACTGGTGATATAGTATTTTCAACAAGACCAGATACAACAAATGTTGCTGCAACTGAAAGAATGAGAATATTAAGTAGTGGTAATGTTGGTATTGGTAAAACTCCTGGATATTTATTAGATGTAAATGGTACTATAAATGCAAGTGAATTTAGAGTAGGCGGTTCAGTATTAACAGGTTGGGCTACAACAGGAAATAATTATACAACAGCTAGTTTAGGAATTGGAACAGCAACAATTAATGAGAGATTAACAATTTCTGGTACAGCTTCAAGACAAATTATGGTTACATGTACAACAGCAACATCTTCGTCATATATGGGTTTTTCAAATTCAGCAAATGATAGTTTAGCGTATATTGGAGTAGATGGAGTTGGATTAACTAATATTGTTTATGGTGCATTAACTCTTGGAACTTTTAAAGATAAACCTATTTTATTTACAACAGGAGCTTCAAGTACTGAGAAAATGAGAATAGACAGTGGTGGTAACATAGGTATTGGAGTGACAAATCCTATAAGTAAATTTCAGATAGTACATAGTTCAACATCAACAAATGCTGACACTGCACCTGGTGCAGGTCTATATGTATTTAATCCAACAAATGCTACAAGTAATAATAGTATAATTTGTAATCGTATTGCTGGTAATTTAGCAAACAAAGTTATATATTCTTATGATGTAAGCACACAGTATGGATGGAGTACTTATATTTTAGGAAGCGACACTACAAATAGATTATTAAGATTTCATTCAGCATGGGATGGAACAAGTGGTGTCGATAGAATGGTTATTAATGGTGCTAATGGTAATGTAGGTATAAATACTATTGATCCACAGGCGTCATTAGATATAGTGAAATCTACTGCAGTAGCAACTACTGCAGATTTACTTAATATGAGATTTGATGGTAATTGGGGATTAAAATTACAGCAAAATTATTCAGTAGCTGGAAATATTCAATATAATTTTATTCATAAATATAATTCAACAGATTATAATTCTTTAACATTTAAAGGTGCAAATGTAGGTATAGGAACAACTTCTCCTACACAAATCTTACAAGTTGGAGCAGGTGGTAGATTAAGAATTGCAAATGATAATACTGATTATAGTATAATAGGTTGTGATGATGCTATTAGTGCAACAAATACAAGAATAGTAATATCAGGGTCAGCTAGAACAGGTAATTTAGGAAATATAGATTATGTAGCAACTTCAACAGGCATTCATAGGTTTTTTACAACATCATCTACAACAGAAAGAATGAGAATTGTTAATAATGGTAATGTAGGTATAGGGACTACAGATCCTCAAAGACCTTTACATACGCAAACTGCAATACGTATAGGTGGTACAGGTGCAGCATTGGATTTTGGTGATGATCTAACCACTCAAATATATAGAAATGCTACTACAAGTGAAATAAGATTTACTACAAACACTACTGATAGATTAGTAATTAATTCATCTGGTAATGTAGGTATTGGTACGACAAACCCAACAACAGCAAAATTAGTTATTAGCGGAACAGCAGGTGCAATCGGATTAGATATGTCTACAGCAGACCAATATGCAGAGATGAGAGTTATTCGGAATTCTAAATGGTCTGTTGACAAAGATATGTTTATACAATATGACGCAGGTACTGGTAGTAGATTACGATTATTTTCAAATAACGTAGAAACAATGGTTCTTTATAATAGTTGCGTAGGAATTGGAATTACAAATCCAACAAGTAAATTACATTTATACGATGATATTACAACAAATACTAAATTAATTATTCAAAATAATTTAACAACACTTACTCCATCTAGCGGAATAACAGGTCAAATTACAGGTTCAAATGATAGATATATGATTTTCACAACTGGAACTTCAACTTTTACAGTTCCTACAGGTGGTATTGTTTGCGATATTTTAATGATTGGCGGTGGTGGCGGTGGAGGTAAAGATGGTGGAGGTGGTGGTGGTGCTGGCGCATGTATAGTAGCAATAAATAATGTATTAAATGAAGGGTCATATCTAATAACTGTAGGGGATGGTGGTAATTGGAGTGGTGGTAATGGGGGTGATAGTATAATATCTATAAATAGTATTGAAAAGTTTAAAGCTAAAGGCGGTGGTTTTGGTGGCAATAATGGATTAAAAAATAATCAGCCTGGTGGTTGTGGAGGGGGGGGTATCTTTGATTGGACAAATACAAGAGCTGGAGGTGCTACTGTTAATACAAATATTATTACACTTTCTAATGGAACAACTATTACATCAGGTCCAACAATACAATCTACTTATGCAATTTTTGGCAATAAAGGAGGTGACCAACTACATACATCTGGTACGCCCACAACAGCAGGCTTAACATCAGCAGGTGGAGGAGGGATAGGAACAGCAGGTGTAAATCATGAAGTTAATCAAACTTCAGGTAGTGCTGGAGGTAATGGATTACATGAAGCAACAATTGGGGGAAATTTATATAATTTTAGAAGTTATTTTGCAAATAATATTACATTTGGAGTAAATGATGGAACAGGTAAATTTTATATTGGCGGAGGTGGAGGCGGGGTAGCTGACTCAGGACAAACAAGAGGAAGTGGAGGTTTAGGTGGCGGAGGTAATAATACATCTGGGTATATAAATACTGGTAGTGGAGGAGCTGGTAATAATATATCTTCAGGATACAACGGTGGTTCAGGAATTGTCATCATAAGATATAGAACTCTAATTAGTTCGTCATCAATAGAACTAAATAGAGGCACTGTAAATGATTCTAATACAGATTATAAAATAGGAAATTACAATGGTGATTTTAAAATTATTTCATCATTATCAGGAACTGATACAGATAGATTTACAATGAACTTATCTGGATTAACAGTTCCATTAACTGTTACTGCAACCATATTCAGTGGTTCTGGTGCTAGTTTAACAAATTTAAATGCAACAAATATATCAGATGGTACTTTAACTGTTGCTCGAGGTGGTACAGGCGCAGCAACTTTAGTTGCTGGACAAATATTAATTGGTAATGATGCAGATCCTTTATCACAATCTTCTAAATTAGTTTGGAATAATACTAATAGTATTTTAGATGTAAATGGCTCTATTAAATCTACTAGTTTAATATGTTCTGGAGGAGCAGTTGTTATTGATATATCTAATAATGTTAATATTGATTCTGGTGTATTATATATTGACGGAACTAAAAATAATGTTGGTATAGGTACTATACTACCAGATTCAGATACAAAATTACATGTTTCT
>Ga0114967_10004729_pt1 | contig 10911 bp, 6 predicted proteins | sample M_130628_MF_Meta_FD_92639 | JGI IMG/M metagenome (GOLD analysis project Ga0114967, IMG submission 92639) | Freshwater microbial communities from Lake Montjoie, Canada to study carbon cycling - M_130628_MF_MetaG | ecosystem: Environmental > Aquatic > Freshwater > Lake | place: Lake Montjoie... | reverse complement strand
AATGAAGACAATCATGTAAAAATTCTTCAAAATATCTTACAAAACCAAACGAAAATAGCAGGGCATCAATTGTCTCGTTTCGAAAAAAGACATCGGTCTGTGGGTGGGAATGCCATTAGAGCTGCTGTGTTGGGAGGCAATGATGGGTTGGTTTCTAATTTTAGTTTAGTGATGGGCGTTGCCGGTGCAACTTCTGGTCAAGATGGAATTTTATTAACAGGTTTAGCAGGATTGTTGGCAGGCGCATTGTCTATGGCCTTAGGCGAATGGATTTCTGTAAAAAGTTCACAAGAATTGTATGAAAATCAAATGCAATTAGAAATGGATGAATTAGAAACGAATCCGGAAGGAGAGCAAAAAGAAATTGCATTGATTTATATGTCGAAAGGAATACCTTCTGCTCAAGCACAAGAAATGGCTGCCGAAATCATGAAAGATAAATCGAAAGCGCATGCCGTGTTAGTGAAAGAAGAATTGGGCATTAATGCAGAAGAATTAAAAGGTTCTGCAATGGAAGCGGCAATTTCATCTTTTGTATTATTCGGAATTGGTGCTGTCATTCCGGTGCTTCCTTTTATGTTTACAGCAGGTAGTCTTGCTATACTTTTAAGTGTTGTTTTTAGTGCTATTGGTTTGTTTTTAATTGGTGCGGCAATCACATTATTCACAGGAAAAAATGTTTGGTATTCAGGTTTCAGACAAGTTTTTTTTGGGCTTTGCGCAGCCGCTATTACATACGGAATTGGTCATTTAATTGGTGTTTCAGTTTCGTAATAATCTTAGTGAATTTATAAAAAATTATTAAATGTTAAATAAAATTATAGAATTTTCAATAAAAAATAAATTAATTATAACTCTCTTTACAGTCCTACTTATTATTTATGGATCGTATCAAATTACTAAATTACCGATAGATGCTGTTCCAGATATTACTGATAATCAAGTTCAAATTATTACAAATTCTCCTTCATTAGGTGCTCCTGACATTGAACGATTAATTACTTTTCCATTAGAACAAGCCAATAGTAATATTCCTGGTTTAAAAGAAATTAGAAGTTTTTCAAGATTTGGACTGTCATTAATTACCATTGTATTTAATGATAATGTAGATGTTTATTGGGCAAGACAACAAGTTACAGAGCGTATTCAACTTGTGAAATCACAAATTCCAATTGGTATTGGAGAACCCGAATTAGCACCAGTAACTACTGGTTTAGGAGAAATTTATCAATATTTATTAAAACCCAAAAAAGGATTTGAAAAAAAATACAATGCTACAGAACTACGTAGTATTCAAGACTGGATTGTAAAACGCCAACTAATTAGTGTAAAAGGGGTTGCAGATGTAAGTAGTTTTGGTGGGAAAGTGAAACAATATGAAATAGCCATTAATGCAAATAATTTAAATTCATTCGGTATTACATTGCAAGATGTATTTAATGCCATAGAAAACAATAATGAAAATACAGGGGGAGCATACATCGAAAAAAAATCAACCGTTTTATATATTCGTTCAGAAGGATTAATTGGAAATATTGAGGATATAAAAAATATTGTAGTAAAAAACACTTCAACTGGAATTCCAATTTTAATAAACGATATAGCCGAGGTAAAAATAGGAAATGCAACTCGATACGGATCCATCACCTACAATGATATTGGAGAAGTTGCAGGGGCTGTAGTAATGATGTTAAAAGGTGAAAATAGTAGCAGTGTTATTAAACAAGTAAAAGAAAAAATACTTCAAATTAAAAAAACGTTACCTGAAGGTGTTGAGCTAGAACCATTTTTAGATAGAACTAAAATGGTTAATAGCGCAATTGGAACAATTACAAAAAATTTAATAGAAGGGGCATTAATAGTTATTTTTATTTTAGTCCTTTTTCTTGGAAATTTAAGAGCAGGATTAATCGTAGCATCGGTTATTCCATTAGCCATGTTATTTGCAATTATTATGATGAAGCTTTTTGGTGTTAGTGGGAATTTGATGAGTTTAGGCGCTTTGGATTTTGGATTGATAGTAGACGGCAGTGTAATAATTGTTGAAGCTTGTATGTATCAATTACATCAAAAAAGTAAACAAAAACTAACTCAAAATGAAATGGACGAAGTTGTATTCTCTACTTCTGTGAAAATGAGAAATGTTGCTATTTTTGGAGAGCTAATAATTGTTTCTGTTTATTTACCCATTTTTGCGTTGCAAGGTATAGAAGGAAAAATGTTTATACCTATGGCTCAAACAGTTTCTTTTGCTTTATTAGGTGCATTTATATTAACCCTAACTTATGTACCGATGATTACTACATTATTATTAAGTAAACAAACTGCAATAAAAAAAAACATATCAGATAAAATGATGGAATATCTGGAAAATATTCATTTTAGAGTGCTTCAAAAAATTTTAAAATATTCTAAGTTTACAATTGCTTTCGTTATCTTTTTGTTTTGTATATCTATATTAATTTTTACCAGAATGGGAGGAGAATTTATTCCTGAATTACCTGAAGGAGATTTTGCAGTTGAAACGAGAGTTTTAACTGGTAGTAATTTGTCTGTATCATCAGAAGCAATTACAAAATCTGCAAAAGTGCTGTTGGAAAATTATCCTGAAATAGAAAAAATTGTAGGCAAAACAGGTAGTGGTGAGATACCAACAGACCCCATGCCAATAGATGCAAGTGATATGATGATTATTTTGAAAGATAAAAGTGAATGGACTTCTGCAAAAAGTTGGAATGAGCTTGCAATGAAAATGAGTAAAACATTAGAAGAAATACCTGGAGTTACATATAGTTTTCAGTATCCTGTTGCTATGCGATTTAATGAATTAATGACCGGTGCTAAACAAGATGTTGTCTGTAAAATATTTGGAGAAAATTTTGACACACTTTCAAAGTATTCTAAAAAATTAGGAGATATAGTAAACAACGTAAATGGTGCTGCGAATGTTTATGTAGAACCTTTAGAAGGATCACCTCAATTAATAATTACTTTTAATAGAGGTTTAATAGCACAATATGGATTGTCAATTCAAGAAGTAAACGATGTAATTAATATTTCATTAGCTGGCAAAAATGCTGGTTTTGTATTTGAAGATGAAAAAAGAATTGATTTGGTTTTGCGATTAAAAAAAGAAGATAGAAATAATTTAAATGATATTAAAAATTTATTAATACCAACATCGAATGGCATTCAAATTCCTTTGAGTACAATTGCTGATGTAAGTATTAAAGAAAGTATCAATCAAATACAACGTGATGATGCTAAACGAAGAATTTTAGTTGGTTTTAATGTTGAAAATAGAGATGTGCAAAGTGTTGTAGAAGATTTGCAAAAAAATGTTTCTTCTAAATTAAAATTACCTTCTGGATATTATGTTGAATATGGAGGTGCATTTGAAAATTTAGTAAATGCAAAAAATAGATTATTAATTGCTGTTCCAATTTCATTGCTTTTAATTTTTGTTTTGTTGTTTTTTGCTTTCAAATCTGTGAAACTAGGGTTGCTTATTTTTTCAGGTATCCCATTATCAGCGATTGGTGGTATTTTGTTTTTAGCATTAAGGGGGTTACCTTTTTCTATTTCAGCTGGAATTGGCTTTATTGCGCTTTTTGGTGTGGCGGTATTAAATGGAATTGTTTTAATCAATGAATTTAATAGGCTCAAAGAAACGACTGATGATAGCATTTATGACATTGTCATTAAAGGAACAAAATCTCGTCTTCGACCTGTGTTGATGACCGCTTGCGTAGCCTCATTAGGTTTTATTCCAATGGCATTGAGCAATGGTGCAGGTGCAGAAGTGCAACGCCCTTTGGCAACCGTCGTTATTAGAGGTTTGATGACCGCAACATTTTTAACCTTGTTTGTGTTGCCTGTTTTATTTGTTTGGTTTGAACATAAAAAAACAAAAGATTTTACCATTAAAAATATCAAAGTGAAAAAAATATCATCGGTTATTATTATTTTGTTGACATGTTCTATTTTACAAGCACAAGAAAAAATAGCATTGTCGAATGCAATTGACTTAGCAATTAAAAATCAATATTCTTTGCAAGCGATTCAAAAAAATAAAGATTATTTTAATCAACTTAAAAGCACTGCCAAAGAAATACCTAAAACGAATGTGAGCAGTGAGTTTGGGCAATTTAATTCGAATAAGTTTGATACTAAAATTTCTGTCAATCAAACTATTCCATTTCCAAAAGTGTTTCAAGCACAACGAGCTGTTTATGAGGCTCAAGCCAATAAATTAAATTCGGAAAGTAAATGGACCGAAATTGAAATTAAAGCGCATGTAAAAAATGTATTTTATGAATATTTAGTTTTAGTTGAAAAGGAAAAATTACTATCGAATGCTAAAACTTTGTTTGAAAATTATTATCAAAAATCTAAACTTCGTTTCGAAAAAGGGGAGTCTGATGTTTTAGAAAAAATAAGTGCAGAAAGCCAATTGAAAGAAATTGAAATTCAAATAAATGAATTGTTGCAACAAAAAAAACAATTAATTATTTCGTTTAATTATCTTTTAAATGATACTCTAAAATATGCTCCTTTTAATGAAGGTGTAAAAATGAATTTTGTAAATCAATCAAATGTAATGACAGCGCAACACTCTCTATTAGAATCTTATGAAAATGAGAAAACTGTTTTAGGTGCTTTGCAACAAGCGGAGCAAACAAAACTGTTGCCTGAGTTAACCCTTGGTGTCAATAATCAAAGTATTATTGGTTGGCAAAAAATCAGGAATAACGAGGAATATTTTAATGCAACGAAACGATTTACTAGTGGCGTTGTAGGGCTCAATATTCCTATTTTTCAAAAATCAATAAAAGGAAAAGTAAAATCTTTTTCATATTTGATGGATCAAAATGAGTTATTAAAACAACAAAAAGAAAAAGAGTTAAATCAACAATTTGATATGTTGCAACAAGAAATTATTTCGAAAAAAGAAACGATAGAAAGTTATGAAAATGCATTGCTTAAAAATGCTAAAATCATTGAAAAGACTGCCAATTTACAACTCAACAATGGAGAGATTGATTACTTTAAATGGGTTGTTTTAATTCATCAATCAATTGCTATTCAATCGGATTATTTGCAACAAATTTATCAATTGAACCATGCTATTATACAAATTCAAAAACTACAAAATAATTAATACAATGAACGGTAATTATAAAATAAATGTCCTTTTTGGTTCACTATTATTTCTTTTTTCTTGTGGAAGTAAAGAAGTCGTAGAGACTAAAAAAGATGCACCCGTCAAAGAAAACGAAGTAACATTGACAGCTGCGCAAATGAAAAATACGAAAATAAAAATTGGAAAAGTAGAAACAAAAACAATTGCTACTGTTTTAAAAATGAATGGCAAAATTGATGTGCCACCACAAAATATGGTAAGCATTTCGGCCCCATTAGGAGGTTATTTAAAATACACTTTTTTATTGCCTGGTATGCATGTTAATAAAGGACAAGTGCTTGCAGTTTTGGAAGACCAACAATATATTCAATTGCAACAAGATTTTTTAAGCAGTAAAATAAAAGCAGATTTATTGCAAAAAGATTTTATTCGTCAACGAGATTTAAATAAAGAAAAAGCCAGTAGCGATAAAGTGATGCAACAAGCTAAAGCATCGTTAGATTATGAGTTGGTCACTATGAATTCGTTGAAACAAAAATTGCAAATGATTGGTATCAATCCCAATTCAGTTTCTTTAAACTCAATTTCAAAATCGGTTTCAATTCATAGTCCTATTGATGGATATGTGACGAAAGTCAATGCGAATATTGGTAAATATTGTACACCTTCTGAAGTGTTATTTGATTTAGTGAATCCAACAGATATTCATTTGAATTTGCAATTGTTTGAAAAAGATATTGCTAAAATTTCAATTGGTCAAGAGTTGATTTGTTACACCCCATCAAACCCTGATCGAAAATTTCGTTGCAATATTATTTTAATCAGTAAAGATGTCAATGAAAATAAAACAATTGATGTGCATTGTCATTTTAAAGATTACGACAAGTCTTTAATTCCAGGGATGTATTTAACCGCAGAGATTGAAACGAACTCTAATTTAGGGTTGTCTGTTCCTGAAAGTGCGGTTGTATTATTTGAAGGGAAAAATTATATTTACGAAGCAAATGTAAATAATCATTTCATGATGATTGAGGTGAATATTGGCGAAAGTGAGAATGGATATGTACAAATTACACCAGTTTCTTCAATCAATTTTGAAACTGCCAATATTGTCTTAAATGATGCGTACACTTTATTAATGAAAATGAAAAATACAGAAGAATAATTGCTTCTTTCTTTTATATTTAGTGGAGATTGTATATTTGTAAAATGCAAACAGTAAAACTCATTGAGTGCCCAAGAGATGCCATGCAAGGTTGGAAAACATTGATACCTACCGAAACTAAAATTGAATATATCAATAAATTATTGGAAGTTGGTTTTGATACCTTAGATTTTGGGTCATTTGTCTCTGCAAAAGCGATTCCTCAATTGGCCGATACGAAAGAAGTTTTAAAGCATATTAAAATGACTTCTACAAAATTATTAGCGATTATTGCCAATGCAAGAGGAGCAGAAGAGGCCGTACAATATGATGAAATTTCGTATCTAGGTTTTCCATTCTCTATTTCTGAAACTTTTCAAAAATTAAATACCAATAGTTCAATAGAAGAATCCTTGGTTCGAGTTGCAGACATACAACAGCTTTGTATGCAGCATAAAAAAGAATTAGTCATATATATATCGATGGGTTTTGGAAATCCTTATGGAGAAGAGTATAGTGCAGATGTAGCTTTTAAATGGGTTCGGGCATTAGAGAAAATGGGCGTATCTATTTTTGCAATGAGTGATACCGTAGGAGTTTCTAATCCTGAAAACATCAATTACATTTATTCCAATTTAATTAAAGAATTTCCTTCGTTGGAATTTGGAGCTCACTTTCATTCAACCAAAGAAACAGCACAAGAAAAAATGAAAGCGGCTTATGAAAGTAACTGTTTTCGATTTGATAGTGCATTGGGTGGAATAGGAGGTTGTCCTATGGCACAAAATGATTTAGTAGGGAATTTAGCAACTGAAGAAGTTATTTCTTTTTTTGAAAAAAATAATATTGATTTGAATTTGAATAAAGAAGCTTTGTTCGACGCAAGCAGGATGGCAAGTAAAATATTTATTTAAAAAATTAGCCTATTAAAATACAGGCAACTGCTCCTGTTATATAACCTAATAAAGCAGCCAAGCTAATATTTTTAACATACCAGAAGAACTCAATTTTTTCGATACCCATGGTTGCAACACCTGCAGCAGAACCGATGATTAATATGCTACCTCCTGTACCACTGCAAAAGGCCAAGTAGTTCCAGAAGAAATGCCCTGTAGGATATTGTGCTAATGAATACATGCCTTGATAAGCTGCCACTAAAGGCACATTGTCAAATATGGCAGAGAGCAATCCGGTGCCAGTAACAATGGCTATATCATTATTTACTTTTGAAGAGAGAAATGTCGCAATATCTTTTAGAATATTTGCCGATTGCAAGGCACTCACTGAAATTAATATCCCTAAAAAAAATAAAATACTTGGCATGTCAATTTTTTCTAATGCTGAAAAAATAGAAGAAGGAGCGTGGGTAGTTTCTGTTTTTTTCTTGTGTAATGTTTCGCTTATTAACCAAACAATTCCCACTGCTAACAACATACCCATAAAAGGTGGTAAATGCGTAATCGTTTTAAAAACTGGAACCAACATTAATAAAGTTATTCCGCTAAAAAAAATAATTCGTCGTTCTTTGTTTGTAACACTTTCTTTGGCAGCATGATCAATGGGGATAAAATTTCCTTTTAATTTGAATAAAAGAAATACCAACGGAACAAGGCATGATATCAAACTTGGAATAAAAACAGTTTTAATTATTCCCCAAGTAGTAATCTGATTGCCCGTCCAAAGCATCGTAGTAGTTACATCGCCAATAGGACTCCATGCACCTCCTGCATTGGCTGCAATAACAACCATGCCTATTGAAATCAATCTATCTTTTCGCTCACTCACTATTTTAGAAATTAATGTAGACATTACAATAGCAGTAGTTAAATTATCTAAAATAGCCGATAAGAAAAAAGCGATCGTGGTTACAATAATTAAAAAGGTTCTTTTATTCGTGGTTTTAATTTTTTCAATGATAAGTTGAAATCCTTCATATATGTCTATCAATTCCACGATGGTCATTGCGCCAATTAAGAAAAATAAAACACCCGCAATGTTTCCAGCATGTTCATTTAATTGATGGTTCACTGTCGTAGGGTCTGTATTAAAAAATGCAAACACTACCCAACAAAAGATGCCTGTTATTAAAGCTGTTGCTGCTTTGTCTATTTTGATAGCATGTTCTATCACAATGAAAAAATAGCCAATGATAAACAATGAAAGTAATATCCAAGTCATCCTACAAAGATACTTTATTAAAAAGGAAATGCGACTCGAAAGTGGCATAAGTAAAAGCTGTTATTTTATTTCACCCACTCATGCTTTAATAAAGAATAACAAGTAGAATCTTCATTCTTTCCATTTACATGATAATCTTCTCTCATAATTCCTTCTTTCGTGAATTGATAATGTTGTAATAATTTTAATGAAGGCGTATTGTTGTCATCAATTAATGCTTGAATGCGATGTAGGTTTAAATTAGTAAACCCAAAATCTATTACAAAGCTGAGGGCTTCTTTCATGTAATCTTTTTGTTTGTTTTCATTTTTGTAGATATTATAAAAAACTTCTGCACGTCTGTGTGCATTATTCCACGTATGAAAACCGCATTCGCCCATGGGCTCATTCGTTTCTTTATTGACTATCAAAAAATAAAACATCGACAGGCGATTGGTTTCCATACCTCCTCTGTGCATGTCTAAGAGGTAATCATAATTGGTTTCTTCAAAGCCAAAATAGCTAATTATTTCTTCTTTTGATTTTGAGTTAAATAGTTCATGAACAAAAACAGGTGTGATTGATTTTAGGATTAATCGAGTCGTTTCTATATGATGTGAATGTTTCATTTATTTTTTTTAGGGTAAAAAAATAGCACAAAATAATGAAATTACTTTGTGCTATTTACTTTCTTAGCGTTGTAATGATAAGTTCTTACAAATCAAATTTTATTCCTTGTGCCAAAGGTAATTTGTTGGTGTAGTTGATCGTGTTTGTTTGTCTTCTCATGTATACTTTCCATGCATCAGAGCCACTTTCACGGCCACCACCTGTTTCTTTTTCACCACCAAATGCACCACCAATTTCAGCTCCGCTGGTTCCGATATTAACATTGGCAATACCACAGTCGCTACCTGTTTGGGAAAGGAATTGTTCTGCTTCACGTAAATTAACCGTCATGATAGCGGATGATAATCCTTGAGGAACATCGTTTTGCATTGCGATGGCTTCGTTCAATGTTTTGTATTTCATGATATATAAAATTGGTGCAAAAGTTTCGTGTTGAACAATTTTAAAACTATTTTTTGCTTCAATCACACATGGTTTAACATAGCAACCACTTTCAAAACCTTTTCCTTTTAATACACCCCCTTCAACCAATATTTTACCTCCTTCTACTTTAGCTGTTTCTATTGAATTTAAATAGGCTTGAACCGCATCTTTGTCAATTAATGGACCTACATGATTTTTTTCATTTAATGGGTCTCCAATTTTTATTTGTTTATATGCATTCACTAATTTTTCCGTGAATTTTTTATACACTTTTTCATGTATAATCAATCTTCTAGTAGAAGTGCAACGTTGTCCTGCAGTACCTACAGCACCAAACACGGCACCAATTAATGACATGTCTAAATCTGCATGTTCAGAAATTATAATGGCATTGTTGCCACCCAATTCCAATAAGCTTCTGCCCAGACGTTCACCTACTGCAGTACCCACGGCCTTACCCATTCTTGTGCTTCCTGTTGCTGAAATCAACGGCATACGTTTGTCATGACTCATCCATTCACCCACTTCACGGCCACCATTAATGATGCAACTTACTCCTTCAGGTACATTATTTTTCTTCAAAACGTCTTGTATAATATTTTGACACGCCAATGCCGTTAATGGCGTTTTTTCACTTGGTTTCCAAATACATACATCTCCACAAACCCATGCTAACATTGAATTCCAGCTCCACACAGCCACAGGGAAGTTAAAAGCAGAAATAACACCCACAACCCCTAACGGATGATATTGTTCATACATTCTATGTCCAGGACGCTCACTGTGCATTGTTAAACCATGCAATTGACGACTTAAGCCTACCGCAAAATCACAGATATCAATCATTTCTTGCACCTCTCCTAAACCTTCTTGCAAACTTTTACCCATTTCAAAACTTACTAATTCACCCAAAGGTTGCTTGAATTTACGCAGTTGATCTCCCATTTGACGAATTACTTCTCCACGTTTTGGTGCAGGTACCATTCGCCATTCTTCAAATGCTTTTTGTGCAGTTTTCACTACTTTTTCATAGTCATTTTTAGTAGTAGAGTATACTGAGGCAATTAACTTACCATCCACTGGAGAATAACTATCCAATTTTTCCCCTTTCGATTCTATCCATTTTAAACCAGTGCTTGTGCCCGAATTTAATTTATTTACTTTAAGTTGTTTTAATACCTTTTGCATGAAAATTATTTTTTTAAGATGGCAAAGATAGTATTCAAGGCTAATTATATCGTATTAAATATATTTAAATTTATAAGCAGAAATGAAAGAAATACCCTTTAGTGTTATTTACATCCATATTGTAAAATATGCCAATGAAATTAGTTTTCATTGTACAAGATAAAGTTTGAAAAATTAAGAATTTGGGCTTTATTGAAAAGAATTTGGTTGTTTTCAATGAGTATTT
>Ga0114967_10004727_pt1 | contig 10913 bp, 6 predicted proteins | sample M_130628_MF_Meta_FD_92639 | JGI IMG/M metagenome (GOLD analysis project Ga0114967, IMG submission 92639) | Freshwater microbial communities from Lake Montjoie, Canada to study carbon cycling - M_130628_MF_MetaG | ecosystem: Environmental > Aquatic > Freshwater > Lake | place: Lake Montjoie... | reverse complement strand
CCCGATCCGGGCCAGCGTCGCCAACGCGTACCGTAAAAACCGAAAACATCCGGCCGAACCGGGCAGTGCGCCGGACACAATCCGTGCGGACACGGCCGATGGCCATGGTGCTTGCCCTCGGCGATCCGGCACTGCGGACAGGCCGACCGCTGGCACTGGCCGCAGGCGGACTGCCCTTCACTGCCCCCGCCCGCCGGCATCACCGCATGATCGACCTTCGGACTGCGGGCCGGAGGTCGCGTATCGGCACGATTCGTTGTGGGACGAGCAGGCACCGCCGACGCAGCCACAGATGGTTTCTGCTGCGGTTGCCGCGGCGCCACTTCCGCTGCAGAGGCCAGCGACCCCACCACGGCGAGCCCGATCAGCCCCCAGGCCTGCAGCCATCGAAATGACTGCCGCTCCGCTCGCAGAGGAAAGCCTGGCGTCACGTTTCCACCCATTCACGTCGTCCCTTCCGCTGAACGATCCGCCCCGCGGGCGCCGTCAATCTCGCTCCAGCCGGCAAAGTCGACGTAATCGTTCATCGTCCAGAGCGGTGCGGAATCTTTCGGGGTTCTGCCCCGGTCAGAAACGGCCGCCGGAGAAACCCTCGTAAAAAACCCGGAGGGCAGGAGCTGCCTGACGCGTATAGACTCTGGAGAACCGGCGCTGCGACCTGAAATTGGGCTCCGGCCTAAAAATGAGGCCGCCTTTCGTGGCCGGCTGACGGAGCCACCCCGCCCCCCTTTTTTCATCATTTCGCGTCATCCACCCAGCCAGCCCTTCCTGTGAACCGTCCCGCAAAACAGGTCAACGTTCGGCTGCTGATCGCAGTGCTGGCCGTTGCCGCCGCCATTGCCGTCTCGATCGGAGTCGTCCACCGGATGCAGGTGGCACGAAATGCCGGAGGCTTGGCAAAGCTCGCGCGGTCCAAACTGGACGCCGGCAAGAATGCCGAGGCGATGGGACTCTTTGCCAGGTACCTCGCCTACCGGCCGAACGATGCCGAGGCGCAGGCGGAGTTGGCTCGGCTCGTTATCGAAATGGCCGAGCGTCCCAGCGCAACCAAGGAACAACGCGGCTACGCCTACAACGTCGTGGAAGCCGCCGTTCGCAAGAACCCCGACAACCGGCCGCTCCGAAAGCAACTCGCGGAGTGGATGCTGCGGTATCGTCGATTTGGTGACGCCACTGCCGAAGTCGCTATTCTCCGCCAGCAGTTGGCGGCAGCGCCGACCGTTGCCGGCGACGCAGAATCGGTCGATCCCGACAGCATCGAACTGCTTCAGGCCCGGGCATTCGCCGGCAATGGCCAGTACGAGGAGGCGGCCACCACGGCGTCCGCCATCATTGGATTTGATCTCACGACGAAGTCTTTCGATCCAATGCCAGAGCGGCGGGCATCCGCTGTAGTCTCGCTCGATGCATCGATCGTGCTGGCGACCCTTCTCGACGACAAGCTCAAAGATCCGGCAGCGGCGGCCACCGTGCTCAAGCATCTTGTGGTCACGAATGCAGAGGACCCGCAGGCCTGGCTCGCGCTGGCACGATGGCATCAGTCGCGTGGACAACTGGCCGATTCCGCTGCGGCGATCAGACGGGCCACCGAACTCGCTGCCGATGATCCCGATGTGCTGTTCGCCGATCTCGAACTGTCCATCGCGGAGCAGCGGTATGCCGCCGCTGAACAACTCGCCACCAAGGCTCGCCGCCTGTTTCCCACCGATGAGCGCGGCTTCCGTGGCCTCGCGGCCGTTGCGCTGCGACAACAACGCACCGACGATGCCGTCACCGCGCTCCGTGAGGGGCTGAAGGATACGCCGGGGCAGCCATCGCTCTTGTTGATGCTCGCGGATGTTCTGTTGCAGGCCAACCGGCTGGAGGAGGCTGGCGAGACGATCAACGCGTTCGTCGACCGACAGGGATCAGCGAGCCCGGCCGTTGGCCTCCTGGAGGCGCGGCTGTTGATCGCACAGAAGCGGTGGCTGCAGGCCAAACAAAAGCTCGAGAGCGTTCGCCCGCTCGTCGCGGAGTCGGAGCAACTCACCAGACAGGTCGACCTCAGCCTGGGGCAGTGCCATGAAATGCTCGGTCAATTCGACGAGCAACTCGCGGCCAACCAGCGGGTGCTCAGCGAGGACCAAGGATCGCTGGCAGCACGCGTGGGAGTAGCCAACGCGCTGGCGGCGTCGGGAAAGCCCGATGCCGCGCTCAAGGAACTTGAGGAGGTCGCCGCCTCGCTCCCGGCCGATCAACTGCTGAAAATGCCGCAGGTCTGGAACCCGCTCCTGCAACTCCGCATCGCCGCGGAAATGATGCGTCCCACGGCCGACCGAGACTGGGCGCGTGTCGATCAACTCGTCGGTGCACTCGAGCAGTCACCGGTGATCTCCGACGCGCAGCTGGCACTCCTTCGCGCCGACCTGCTCGTTCGCAAGGGGGATTCAGAGGCGGCCTCAGATGTTCTGAGGAAGCAGGTGGAATCCGATCCCGCGTCGCCTCAGCCGCTGGCGGCACTCGCGCTCTTGACGCTGCGCACCGAAGGGCCGACCGCGGCCGGTGTCTGGCTGGACGCGGCCCCTGCGAGCATCGCAGACGACCCTCTGATCCTCCTCGCGCGGGCCCAAATGGCGTCGCGTGCACCCGCGGAAGAAGCCGTCGCAGCGCTCGAGAAACTGCAGGCCAAAGCGGCCTCGCTTCCCGCCGAGCAAGCGGTACGGCTCTTGTCGATGATCGCCTCGATCTATCGCGGCATTGGCGAGCCTGCAGCGGCGAAGCTGGCCTGGCAGGCGGCCCTCGAAAGACGTCCAGACGACTTGAGCGTCCGCGCCGCGCTCTTTGAAATGGCCTGCGAGCAGGGCAACGTCGACGAGGCACAGGCCGCAGCTGTTGAAATCGGCCGACTGGCTGGCCCGACGAGCCCACAGGGCCGGGTGGCCACCGCCGCCGCGCTGGTGCTGAACGCGCGGGTTCAACGCTCGAAGAACGCAGCGACGACTGATGCCGGAAAGGGAGGCTCAGCAGGAACGTCCCTGTCAGACGCGACGAAGGAACAGCTGCGGGCCGCCAAAAACCTGCTCATCGAGGCTGAAAACGATCGCCCCGGCTGGGCTCAGATCCAGCAACTCTTCGCCGAAATTGCCGGCATGCAGGGGGATGTGCCCACCGCCATCGAACGGCTCCAGCAAGCGATGCGTCTGGGCCGGGCGAATCCTGCGGTGATCCGTCAACTTGTCTCGCTCCTCTACCTCTCCAATCGCCTCGAAGAAGCGCAGCAGGCCCTCGACCTCATCGGTCCGGATGGCCTCGGCGGGATGGAACGCGTGTCCGCTGAGCTCGATATGAAGGCAGGCCAGTTCGACAATGCCGTGGCGCTCGCAGAGCGGAGCCTGGCAGACCGGGAGCAGCACACCGCCGACGACCTGCTCTGGTTTGGGCAGTTGCTCGCCCGTGCCGGCAAGACCGAGCGGGCGGGAGAGGTGCTGCAACAAGCAGTGGAAGTCGATCCGAGCAAGCCAGCAGTTTGGAGGGCGTTGTTCTCGAGCCAACTCGCAGCTGACCAGCGTCGTGCCGCCGAGCAGACACTCACCAAGGGGAGTGAAGCTCTCGCTGCTCCCTTCGGGCAGATGTTCCTCGGACAGGGGCAGGAACTGCTGGGCCGCATTGACGAGGCGGAGCAGAGCTTTCGTGCGGCCGTTGCCGCCGCTCCGACAGACCCCGTCGCTGCCCGCAGCCTCGCCGCCTTTTTGATTCGACGCGGTCGCCTGACGGCCGCCATTGAGACACTCGAGGCGATCGTCGCGGCAGCCGCCAGTGATCCGAACAACGCGCAAACGCAGCGGTGGGCCAGACGGACGCTCGCCGAAGTCATCGTGCAGTCCGGAAACTACCGTGACGTCCGACGTGCGGTCGCCCTGCTCGACGAAAATGCCGACGACACGGGCCGTCTGCCCGTGGAAGACCTGGCCCTTCAGGAAGCGATCCTCGCCGCCAGACCGGAGCCCGAGAGCTGGCGACGGGCGCTCGGCATCCTCGACACGATCGCGTCGCTCCAGCCACTCTCCACCCCGCAGCGGACGCAGAAAGCGCAGTTGCTCGAAAAGCTCGGTCGCTGGAATGAATCGCGTGAAGAACTCCTCTCGATCGCGTCGGCGCCGAACACGCCGCCGGCATTTCAGTCGCTTCTCATCGAGAGTCTTCTCCGTCACCAGGAACTGGGGGCGGCCCGCATCTGGCTGAACACGCTGGCCGAACGTGTTCCCGATGCCCCGGCCGTCTCCATGCTCCAGGCCAAGCTGGCTCTGGCGGAAAATGACCGGGCTGCTGCCGTGGCAGCGACGCGCAAACTGATGCCTGACGACACTCCAAAGCCCGAGTTTTTCCTCCCCCTCTCCAGCTTGCTGGAGGAACTCGGGTTCAGTGCGGCTGCTGACAAGGTCTTTACACAGTACGCAGCCGCGTCCACCGCCGGCGTCATTGCCCGAGCCGGTTTCCTCGGTCGCGCGCAGAGAACCGATGAAGCGCTCGACCTCCTCGACGCCTCGTGGGACGCGATCCCGCTGGAAACGCTCTTGCGCACGGCCGTGGCGATTTTCGGATCGCAGAGCGGCAGCGCCACGTTGCCCCAGACGGAGCGGGTCCGAGGCTGGTTTGAGAAGGCCCGTCGGCTCGATCCGGCATCGCCAGGCCTGGCGATGTTGTTTGCCGACTTTGTTGGTCTCACATCCAGCCACGAAGATGCCGTGGCGATCTATCGGGAACTTCTCGCCCGCACCGATCTCTCACCACGGCAGACCGCAGTGGCAGCCAACAACCTCGCGTTTCACCTCGCCGATCCGAAGACGGCTGCGGAGGCCGAGACGCTTGTCGCCACGGCCATCGCCGAACTGGGCCCCCACCCGGACGTTCTCGACACGCGGGGCATCGTGCTGCTGGCTTCTGGGAAGACCCGGGAATCGATTGCCGACCTCAGGGAAGCTGTCTTGGTGCCATCGGCGACAAAACACCTGCACCTTGCCATGGCACTGGCCTCGGACCGGCAGGTCGAGGCTGCCCGCCAGGCATTTGCGGAGGCGAAGAAGGCCGGCTTTACAACGACGCAGTTGTCAGCCGGTGATCGCCAGCGACTGAAAAAACTGGAAGCCATTATCAGCAAGTGATGCTAGCTATCAGCAAGTGATGTTAGCGTCCGCCGCCCTGCAGCATCCGCGACCGGGCCAACGCATCCTCGGCCTCAGCGATACGGCCGCCCCGCATGCAGGCCACGCTCAACGCCGTGTAGCTGAAGGGATCGTTGGGCTCCAGTTCACAGGCACGGCGGGCATGGGCAATGGCCTCCTCGTGCCGTTCCAGCCGTGTGCACCAGGCCGCGAGCGCTGAATGAGCCAGCGTAAAATCAGGCTGCTCCGCGACCAGCGTTTCCAAGGCGGAGACAGCCTCCGCTATTTTCCCCTCATTTTTCAGGGTTTCGGCGGCTGCGTAGTGCTCGTCGCGGTTCATCACTGTGGAAATCTCCTCTCCGAAAAACGGCTTTCGGCGCAGTGTAGCGACTTTCCGCAGCCTGGCGAGCCGGAAAAGGCGGGGGGGATTCTGCCGTTCGTGCCAAATTGACATTGAATCGGTCGTCGGAAGAAGCCGATAAACCGCTGCGGGCGGCGACGATCGCCGACCCGACCGCGGTACTGGCGGCCCCCTTTCGGCGTGGAACACTCCGTGAGCATTCATCCGTTGGCCAACGTGAGTCCCGATGCCCGCCTGGGTGTCGGTGTGAGCATTGGGGCATTCGCCAGCGTGGAGGGCGATGTCGAACTCGGCGACCACTGCATCGTGGCATCGGGAGCGGTCGTGAAGGCTGGCGTGAAAGCCGGGAGCGATAACGAATTCTGCGAGCACTCCGTCGTCGGCGGTGCTCCCCAGCACGCAGGTCGGCCCCAGCACATTGGTCGGGTCGTGATCGGGGACAAGAACGTATTCCGGGAACATGTCACGGTGCATCGGGCCCTCAAGCCGGAGGCCGCCACCACGGTTGGCAGCAGAAATTACGTGATGGCCAGTGCGCACTTCGGCCATGATTGCACGGTCGGCAGCGATGCGATCTTCGCCAACGGCGCGATGCTCGGCGGACACGTCTCCGTGTCGGATCGCGCATTCGTCTCAGGAGCCGTCGCCGTTCACCAATTCTGTCGTGTGGGTCGTTTGGCCATGGTGGGCGGGCACGCCCGTGTAGTGCAGGATGTGCCGCCGTTCATGCTGCTTGACGGCCAGAGCGGCAGCATTGTCGGTCTCAACATCGTCGGCCTCCGACGCAGCGGGCATACCGCCGAAGACATCACCGCCCTCAAGGCTGCCTACCGACTCATCTATCGCCGTGGCCTGCCCTGGAAGGATGTCCTTGAGGCGCTCCGCGCAGAGTTCCAGTCTGGTCCGGTGACCCAGCTTCTCGAGTTTCTTTCCGCCGGAACCCGCGGATTCGTGCAGGAGCGGAGGGCTCCGCCGGCCGCAACACTGCGACTGCGGGTTCCCGACGAGGACGCCGCCGCGCCGATCCGGATCAAAGCGGGCTGAACACAGCCGCCTGTTCCATGCCCTCCCGGCCAGCATCGTCGGACCGTCTGTCCGGCCAGCCAAAGCCTGTCTGCCTCGCTGAAGCCTGTCTGCCTTGCCCGAACGTTCCCAGCCTGAACGGGCCCTGGCGCCGGGTCCGTGCTGGGTCGGATTGCAGCGGATAGGACGGTCGTGACGCGAAGCGGAGATTTTCCGATGCCGGAACATCGCCCCGGCGCGAAAGATGGGCAAAGATTGCAGGGGGCGGCCGGCACGACGCCGGACCGTCGCCCCCCTCGATCCACATGACTCCGCCATGCCCTCTGTTCCGCCTGTGTCGATGAATGATGCCGAAGCGGCGTCGCCCGCCGCTGCGGATACCCCGCTCGCCGGCCACCTGCTCCCCGGTTCGGGGCCGGCGTCGGCCATCGGCGCGGTCAGCCGTTCGATCGCCAGACGGCTGCTGTTCTGGTTTCTGATGATCGCCATCATCCCAGCCGCGTTGCTCACGGCGATCACCGCTCGCATCGCCTCCAGCACGCTCGAGGAGTCCCTTCGCGACAAGCTGGTCCGAACCGCCGCCTCGAAAGCCAACGAACTCGAAGCCTTTGCGCTCGAACGCCTCCGTGATGGCAGGGTGCTCTCCTCCGATCCCACTCTCATTCTCGCTACCCGCGACCTCGGTGTGATCGCCACCCGCGAGGTGGAGTCGGGCAACGCTCCCGGCGGTGGAGTCGCCAGACTCCGCACGGCAATCAACGAATCCAGCCCCGGACTCGCCGCATTTCTCGGCCACGCCGCGTCAACGTTTGGCTACTCACATCTGCTCGTGATCGACGGCAGCGGCCGTGTCGTTTTTGCGCTCGACGACGCCATCCCGCTCGGCTCCTCCGTGCTCACCGGTGGAGCCGCGTCAACTCCGCTCGCCAGCAGCTTCGAACGCTCACGCACCAGCCTGCAGACCGAATTGAGCGGCTTCCAGGCCCATGGGTCAGAGGGGAAGCCGGTGGCCTTCGTGACCAGCCCGATCATCAATGAAGGCACGGTCATCGGCGTTTTGGCACTGGGGTTGGGGCCGCAGCGGGTCTGGCAGATTCTCTCCGATCTCAGCGGACTTGGTACCACGGGCGAACTGGTCACGGGGGAACGTCAGGGAAACAACGTGCTGATCACCGCGCCGCTGCGGCACGAGGGCGACGCGGCGTTCCGAAAAATCATTCCCCTCGGGTCGACGCGTGGCACGGCGACCCAGCGGGCCGCCAACGGGGAGTCGGGCTACGGCCCAGTGATCGATTACCGGGGCCAGCACGTGGTGGCGGCCTGGGAGTTTCTCCCGAGCTACCGCTGGGGCCTGTGCGTCAAGCAGGACGTCAGCGAAGCCTACGCGCTCCTCTGGCTGCAGCGGGCGGCGATCATCGGCCTGGTACTGGCCACCGCGCTCGGCGTCACCCTGGCGGCCCTCGCTTTGGCGAGAAGCTTTTCCACCCCCATCCGTGCGGCCGTGGACGTGGCCAGGAGGGTGGCGGGGGGCGATCTGCGATCGACCGTCACGCCTGCCGGAGACACCGTGATCGGGGACGCCGAGACCGGCGCCCTGCTGACAGCCATCGCGACGATGACAGACAACCTCCGGGGCCTGATCGGGCGGATTCAGAAGTCCTCGGTGGCTCTGATCTCCACCGCCACCGCGATCCAGGCCACGTCGAACGAGCAACAGCAGGTCATCGCCGACTACGGCGCCTCGACGAGCCAGGCCGTCGCGGCAGTGAAGCAGATCTCGGTGACGAGCCAGGAACTGCTGCGGACGATGACCGAGGTCAACGAAATGGCCGCCGGAACAGGGCTCATGGCCACCGACGGCCGCCGGAATCTGGCGAGCATGGACACCACCATGCGGCAACTGGCTGACAGCACGCTCTCGTTCAGTTCCAAGCTGGCTCTGATCAGCGAGCGGGCGTCCACCATCAATCTGGCTGTGACGACGATCACGAAGGTAGCCGACCAGACCAACCTGCTCTCCATCAACGCCGCCATCGAGGCCGAGAAGGCGGGCGAGTATGGCGCGGGGTTTCTGGTGGTGGCCCGCGAGATTCGCCGACTGGCAGACCAGACGGCGGTGGCATCGCTCGACATCGAGCAGATGGTTCGGGAGATGCAGCGCAGCGTCTCGGCAGGCGTGATGGAAATGGACAAATTCGCGGGTCATGTGCGGTCAAGCGTCAGCGAAATCGGCGACGTCTCCGCAAAGCTCGGCGAGATCATTTCGGCCGTGCACGGCATCAACGACCGGTTCGGTCAGGTCACCGAGGGGATGCGCTCGCAGTCGCAGGGTGCGGCGCAGATTCGCGAGGCCATGATTCGTCTCGCAGAAGGAGCATCCCGCACCGCTTCCTCGCTCGACGACTTCAACAAGGCAACCACCCACCTGCGTGGAGCGGTTGGAGACCTGAAGGAGGAGGTGTCGCGGTTCACGATCTGAGGCTGCGGTCCTACCGTGGTTTCCGCCCGTAGCCCGCGTCCCCCGGCCATGCAACTGCTCGCCTTCACAGTCGGGGACGAAGAGTATGCGATTGCGTCGCGCCGGGTAATCGAAGTGCTGCCACTGGTGACACCGCGGCCGATTCCCCAGATGCCCGACTGTGTGCGTGGTGTTTTCAGCCATCGCGGCCAATTGGTGCCCCTCGTCGACCTGGGATGGCGGCTGCTCAACCACCCCCTCCGGGAACGGCTTAGCACGCGGGTGATTGTCGTGGAGTTCTCGCCGGCTGCCGCTCCAACACCGCAGACGTTGATCCGATTGGGTATGGTGGCGGAGAACGTTCTGTCACTCTGCTCCACGGACGATGCCGAGGCATCGCTGCCTGCCATGCATCCGCCGGGAGCACCCTATCTGGGCCGGGTGCTGCGGATCGGCTCCCGCACCCTCCAACTCCTCGACATCGAGCACCTGCTGCCGACGTCGCTCTTCGTCGATCTCGCCTCCCACGTCAGCATCGACGGGCCGACCCCGCAGGTCGGAGTGGCGTCGCACCCATGAGCACTTCCACCCACGATCGTGTCGCCCTCCGCAGCATGGAGGCACTGACGGCCTTGCTGGAACAGTGGATCGGGCTGGACGCCCAGACACTTGGCAGTACGGCCATCGCCCGCGCCGTACGGGTGCGGATGGAGGCCTGCGGCGAGCCTGACGAAGGGGCCTTTTTCGCCCGCCTTTCCCGGGACGCGGACGAGCAGGGCCGGTTGATCGACGAGGTGGTCGTGCCGGAGAGCTGGTTCCTCCGCGACCCGCAGATCTTTGCGTTTCTCCGGCAGTATGCGACCAGCATCGCCACGGTACCGGGGCAGCCTCCGCTCCGCATCCTCTGCGTGCCCTGTGCCGCCGGCCAGGAGCCCTATAGCGTCGCCATGACACTCTTCGAGGCGGGACTGTCCGCCCTGCAGTTTCAGATCGACGCGGCCGACGTCAGTCGGGCCGCTCTGGAACAGGCGGCGGCGGCAACCTACTCGGCCAATGCGTTTCGCGGCGGCGACCCCGCCTTCCGGGCGCGGTGGTTCAAGCCTCGGGGGACGAACGCCGAACTCGTTGCGACGGTGCGGACTCAGGTTCATTTCTTCTGGGGTAATCTGCTCGACGAATCGTTTGCAGCCGAACGCGAACCATACGATGTCGTCTTCTGTCGCAACCTGCTCATCTACCTGACCGCAGACGCCCGGCAGCGGGTGGAGAAAGCGATCGAGCGATTGCTGAAGCCGGACGGCCTCGTCGTGCTGGGGGCCGCCGAACCGCCGATCCTCAAGGGTTCATGGATTCCAGCCTCCAGCGACGCGGTGTTCACTCTCCGCCGAGGTGTCCGGTCGTCCGAAGGTGTCTTGGGCGAGAGGAAAGCAGAACGGCCACACCACACCCTCTCAACGTCCCGCACCGAGCCCGATCGAGCGATGTCAGTCGCTCCTTCAGCCGAGGATTTATCCACACCATCCCCGAACAAGACTGTTGCTGTCGGGCCGTCAACGGTCGCCGATCTGCTTGTCGAGGCGGGCCAACTGGCCAACGCTGGCCGCCGCATCGAAGCGTTGGCTGTCTGCCAACGACACCAGCAGGAGGTCGGCCCAGATCCCCGGGTCTTTTTCCTGATGGGCATGCTGCACCATGCCGCTGGCGATCTCGAACACGCCGAGGCCTGCCTGCACAAAACGCTCTACCTCGATCCCAACCACGACGAGGCGTTGCTCGTGTTGGCGACCCTGGCGGCCGACCGTGGCGACAGCCGCATGTCCCTCACCTATCGCCAGAACGCCGCCCGGATCCGTGCCCGGAAAGGATCGTCATGAGCCACGGCGACGCAGCCCACAGCAGACGCGTGGTGGCTCCCATGGAGCATTGCTGG
>Ga0114967_10004725_pt1 | contig 10921 bp, 6 predicted proteins | sample M_130628_MF_Meta_FD_92639 | JGI IMG/M metagenome (GOLD analysis project Ga0114967, IMG submission 92639) | Freshwater microbial communities from Lake Montjoie, Canada to study carbon cycling - M_130628_MF_MetaG | ecosystem: Environmental > Aquatic > Freshwater > Lake | place: Lake Montjoie... | reverse complement strand
GTACTAACTCTTGATTTGATATGTGCAATTGCAGTGGCACGTGCAGAAAGAATCTCTTGCTGCATCGTTGTTAGAGAAGCGATAGCGGCAACCAATGGAGCGTGGTCAAAAGTTTTTCCAATCCAATGAACTGGACCTTCTTCCATTTCTACAGTTTGAGGTTTTGTTAGCTCCATGTATAATTGCTTCAAAACTTCGCCATCATCATTGACGTTTATTTTGTTTTTAGCAATCATTTTATCAACGGCTTTACCAAGCACAAGATTATCTTCCTTGAACTCATTAATCGCTGTAGGCTTGAAAGTGTAAGTTTTACCCCCAACTTTGTAAGAACCCAGTAAACTGGTGATTTTCAAACGAAATTCGTTGTAACTCTTCCACAAATCCAGTCCTTTTCCTTTAGGGCTTGTCAACTCATCACCAATCATAACTTCCATAGGCACATCGTACCCATCTTTTGCTTGAACAGCTTGCAGCCATAACTTAGCTGGTGTTAGAGGATCCTTCTTGCTATAAGGCTTCCAAACAATCGCTTCTTTGTCTTTGTCTGCAACCTTGGTTACATCCTCTCCACTTTTCTCTAGAAGCAACATTTTTAAGCCATCAATTTCCTCGACTCTTTTTGCTGTTTCTTTATCGATTTGATCAATGATACCAAGGTAGTATTTAACCTTTGCTATCTTTTCTGGATTAGATTTGTCAGCTAATTCACCTTTGAGATCAGACTTTGCAGTATTTCCTCTGTCCAAATGCGTAATTGAAGATTTTTGAGTATTAGCTTCAATTGCCACAAAGGCATCCAAGATTGCTTTTGATACGTTAAGCGCTAGAAGTGCGGTAAGTACTAAGTACATCATACCGATCATCTTCTGTCTAGGGGTTTCTTTTCCTCCTCCCATGATTAATTATTTTTCTTTTATATATTAATAATTAATTAATGTTCAATAACATTAATAACTTCCGAATAATTGAAAAAATTATCCTTTAGTTATTGTCATGGCTTTCAACATGTTTCCGTAAACGCTATTCAAATCAGTTAAGTTTTTAGATAGCGCTGCCATGTTTTCTTTATACAATTTAGTATCCTGCGCTGAATCAGCAAGGTTTTGCATCATATCAGTAACTTGTGCTTGGAATTTCTCTGTAGACTCTAAATGTGCAGATGAACCTTTCAATTGCAATTCGTAAACGTTATTCAAAGCAGCCAAGTTTTTAGAAACTTTTTGCATTTGTTCTCCAAATGAATCCCCCTCTTGCGCAGAAGAAGTCATTCCAGAAATAGATACAGATGCTCTTTCGTATGATTCAGATAAAGTAGAAACTTTGTCAGAAGCCGCTTGCAAGCTTGAAACATAAGAATCTGTAGCAGCAGCAGCAGAAGTTATTCCTTTCAATTGTGAAGCATTTTCACCCAAAGCACGCATTCCATCGCCGAGTCTTTCTAATAAAGCACCGTCAATTTTCGCTTCTTCAAGCATTTTGTCTAAGTGGTCGGTTACACTTGAACCTTTTCCGCCTCTTCCGGCAGCATTGTGGTCAAGTTCCGCTTGATGACCTAAACCTAATTCTGGGTAAACTAATTCCCAATTTGGGTCTTGGTGTAGAGGTTCAAAAGCTGAGAACATAAAGATTACTGCTTCAGTTCCTAACCCCACTACTAACATTGGACCTGCGAAAGGCCAGTGCATAATTTTGAAAAGTGCTCCAACAATTACAATTGCCGCTCCAATTCCGTACAATTTAGCCATGAACTTCTTAAATCCTTGACTTTCAAATAGACTACCACTACTCATCGTTTTTTGGTTTTTTAAAAATTATAGTTTTTGATTTGTTTGTTTATTCTTAGCGAAGTTGAATGTCGCTTTGAATTTCTTCACCACCTTCTTTAGTGAAATCTCTTCCACCACGTCCTAGGTGTGTCATTACGTTTCTATATCCGATATATGACTTTGCAGTATCCTGGTATTCAAACGTTCTAGTAGAGGTTTGCAGATAATAACCAATATCTTTCCAAGAACCACCTCGTAAAACTTTACGTTTCATACTTGGTGGATCCCAATCCATTGCATCATATCGGTGCTCTGTATTCATATCATGAGAGAATTCGTACATAGATTCATCGTAAGCAGTTTCACACCACTCAGAGACGTTTCCTGACATACAATATAATCCCCATCCGTTTGGATTGTAAGAATAAGCTTTCACAGTATGGAAACCGCCATCTTCAAAATATCTTCCTCTCATTGGTTTGAAGTTTCCTAAGAAACATCCTGACTCATTTCTGATGTAAGGCCCACCCCAAGGATATGGAGACAAAGCTAAATCACCACGCGCTGCTCTTTCCCATTCTGCTTCAGTTGGCAAACGGAAATCATTGACATATAAATCACCCATTGCAGTCAACCAAGTGTTCAATAATTGTGTTCTCCAAATACTGAATGCTTTTGCTTGTTGCCAATCAACTCCAACTACAGGATAGTTGTCGAAAGCTGGATGCCAGAAGTACATATTTGTCATTGGATCATGGAAAGAGTATGTAAAATCTCTTACCCAGCATAAAGTATCGGGGAAAACATTGATAGTTTCATCGATGATAAAACGGCCTCTGTCAGCATGACCTCTTATAGAGGTATTTTGACCTTTTTTGTTAAATACACCCATATCTAGATCTTGACCTTGTGGATCGTCAGTAAATGGATGAGGAGGAGTATTTAATTCTCTGTGAGCAGGAACCACTTTGTTGCCTTGGTTGTCATAACCATTAGGAACAATTTCAACTCTTCCTCGTCTAGCTGCTTCACGCAAGTCGATCCAATAATAACGGTAATTTAATTTACGCGTATCAATCTCTCTTCTTTTGAAGAATCGTTCTTGCTGGGGATAATACATATCTACCAACAAAGGAATAATATCTGCATCTTGGTAATCAAAATCTCTGTCCCAGTTCAAAGAGAACAAAGACGCAGCAGGATCACTTGTGCTTCTATTGATATCTCTATCACTAGGCTCAAAAGGAACAATTTCAGAACCAGCTTCATCAAAATACTCATCAGTATAATTGATGTACTTACTCGCTTCATCATCGTCTTCTAAACCAGCATAGATTTTTTCTCTAGCGATGGAGTCACGCACCCAATTTACAAACTGACGATATTCGTTGTTTGTAATTTCGGTCTGATCCATATAAAAAGCTTGTACAGATACAGTTTTTGAATGCGTCTGATGCAAAAATGGCACATCTTGATCATTCTCTCCCATATTGTATGAGCCAGCTGGTATGTAAACCATACCCAACGGTATTTCCGGCTGATAAATCAACCTACCAAGTACACCGGTCACGTGTCCAGTTCTCGTGCTGCATGATGCAAGCGCAAAACCAATAAGACCTACTAACAAAAGTTTTTTCATTCTACCTCTATTTTATTTACCGGGATATCATTAACAATCTACAGGATCAATGTAATTTCTGATATAACGGCACCCTCACTAAAATGGTTACAAATATTTGTATTATTTTTAAATTTTACAACCAACGAGGGTGTTTTGACTTGTGGACTGGCGGAGGAGGCAAGAAATAACAGTATTTTACTACTACTTCATGCGTACCTCTTGAGATACTAGACAATTGATTTATTGTTAAATCGTATGAATATCCAACAGTAAAATTTCTAGCTGGCGTAAAACCTGCCATCAAAGCAATTGCGTCACTTGTACGGTAAGTCAAACCACCATAAAATTTACCCTGACTAACATAGCGAATATTTACATCTGCTGAAAATTTAACCAAATCAGTTCTTGACATCACCTGAATATCTAAATCTTTTGTCGCTCCAAATAAATTCAAGAATCTGTATCCTCCCATTGCGACATAATGACGTGCATTGGTATAATTCAAATTTTTAATCTGCGAACCTGACAAGTGAGTTGAAGATAATCCAAAATAATAATTGTTATTTTTCTTTTTAAAGAACAAACCAGCGTTTAAGTCAAAAGTTGTTCCAGAAGTTTTACCCGGTAATGATGGGTCATTTAATGTAACTGGTGGAATCCAAGTAGGATCTACACCTAAATTTAAAATACCGATTCCAACTCCAATACCCAAAACATGTTCATTTAAATCAATAGGATATGAATAATTCAATAACGCACTATTTTGACGATTAAAACCAATTGCATCGTGGTAAACTGACAAACCTGCACCACCGGGAATAAAACGATTCAAATTTGCTTCCACATTAAAAACAGCAGAATTTGGCGCTCCATTTACTTTGTCCCATTGGTTTCTGTAAATCATGGTACCACAAATTCCTTCATCCATTCCTGTTGAACCTGGATTTAAACTCATTTTATCATAGAAGAAATGAGTCAATAATTTATCTTGTTGACCATAGGAAACCCCCGTGGTTAATACAACAAAAGCAGATAATGCAAGTAGTCTTTTTTTCATAAACAGCGTTAATTTGCATATAAATAATACCTCAAAAACCTTCTTCTAGGCTCCCAATCCGGCACTAAAATAATTATTTTTTTTAACAATTTAAATTTTTTGTGAAAAACTTATTGGTTTTGCACAAATTGATGTTGATTAAGTGCGAAAATAAACAATTTATTCGAGCTGTGCAACTTCTGACTCAACATCATCGTCTTAAAATATTTTAATTACAGAATTGTTACCTTAAATATTAGATCAACTTAATTTCTGAAATGTTTTCCACCATAAATCAGGCATTTCATTTTTCATAGCCAGTTGATAATCTTCATGATTACAAGGAACCATGTGGTGTCTTTCGAATTTGACACCAGATTTCAAAGGATAAGGCACTTCCATCCACCAACGATCTGATTTATGGCTTTTGTAAAACACCAAATCATTTTCATACGATTCCATGTGGACAATAAATTTTAAATAATCTTTTTTACTTCCGATGGGAAAATCTCCTTTTCGTTGGGAAATCCCATCTAAAAAATACCAAATAATTTGAGCAACTAATTGATTTGAACTACTGTTAATGTTGCCCGGTAGTAAATTAAAAATCCCAAAGCTGGTCAATTTATCACTTATTCCTGCATAGCGCACAATTTGACAAACTTGATCCGCATAAAATCCATTTGGAGAATTGTAATAATCTCCTTGGAAATCAGAATTCCGAATCGACTGAAGGTCTAAGCTCATGATGTCTGCATTTCTTATCAAAGGCTCTGCAACCTTATAATTGGCATTGTATTCCCCTAATCTGCATGCATCAAAATACAATTTATCAAACAAATCCACTTCAGCTTGTTTCACGAAAGGCAATTGAATACCGATTACACTGTGATTAAATAAGAAACAAGGGCGATGCATCAAAATCTGACTCAAAAAACCGTCTTTATTTATTGTTTCATCTGGAGCACCCAAGTCAAATTTAGAATCAATTGAAACCAAATTGACGGTTTGTTCTAACTTTTGATAAGCTTGATACAATGGAAAAGTTAAATCTTGTGTTCCGCCAATCATTACTGGAATAATCTTTGCCTTTACCAATTCAGCAACAACGGCAGAAATTGCGAAATAAGTATCATTGATATTTTCACCGGGTAGTATTGTGCCTAAATCATAAATCTCAAAACCCCAGGAAAGACCAGGAAATAAATTCCAAAGTTCATTTCTAAATTGATCGTCACTTTTTAAATGTGCTGCTTCTTCCCCATTTCTAAATTCAGGACAGTAGAAAATTGCTATCCCATTTTTTTTCAAATTAGGAAAATTTCCCTCCGTATGAATATGTATTAAACTACCTAAAGATTCATTCTTGGCCTCAAAAGCTTCAATTGGTTGAAAATAAATTGAAATATCTTTCATTTTAAAATAGTTTAATATCAATCAACAATCCTATTTTTATTTTTTAGCAACTACTTTTTTCTTGGCAGCTGGCTTTTTCTTGGCAACAGTTTTTGTTTTTGCTGCTGGTTTAGATTTTGCAGCTGCACTTACTGTTTTTGCTGGCGCTTTACTTCCAGGCTTGCGTTTTGGTGCAGGTTGATTTTCTGCAATTTCTAAGCATTGCTCCAAAGTCAAATCTTCAACCACAATATCTTTAGGTAATTTATAGTTGTCTTTTCCAATTTTCAAATAAGCGCCCCAACGGCCATTTAGCAGCTGTAAATCATCTCTTTCCGGGAAAACTTTGATGATTTTATTGGCATCATCTTCTCTTTTGATCAAAATTAATTCTTCAGCCCTTGCTAAATCAATTGTCATTGGATCTTCTTCTTTTTTCAAAGAGATAAATGCTTTTCCGTGCTGTAAATACGGCCCAAATCTTCCGATATTCGCTTTGACTGTCAAATCTTCAAATTCACCCAATGTTCTTGGTAATTTAAATAATTCTAAAGCTTCTTCTAAAGTGATAGTATTTATTGATTGTTCACCTCGTAATGAAGCAAATTGCGGTTTTTCACCATCTTCTTTTTCATCGCCTACTTGCACCATTGGTCCAAATCTACCGATTCTAACGATTATTTTCTTTTCTGAAATTGGATGTATCCCCAATTCTCTTTCCCCTGTTGCTCTTTCAGAATTTTCTAAGGTGTCTTCCACATTTAAATGAAAAGGACTGTAAAAATCATGAATCATTTTGGTCCATTCAATCATTCCTTTTGCAATTTCATCGAATTGCGCTTCCACTTTTGCAGTGAAATGGTAGTCCATAATTCTGTCGAAATGTTCAACCAAGAAATCAGTCACAACAATTCCAATATCTGTGGGTGAAAGTTTATTCTTTTCTTTCCCCGTTGTTTCTGTTATTTTAGATTCAATGATTGATTGCTCTTTCAATTCAAAGTAAGCAAATGCTCTTTCTTCACCTTCACGCTCTTTTTTCTCAACATATCCTCTTTTTTGTATGGTCGAAATTGTTGGCGCATAGGTGGAAGGACGACCGATTCCAAGTTCTTCTAATTTTTTTACCAAAGAAGCTTCTGCATATCTTGGTGCTGCCCTGGTAAATCTTTCTGTTGCTTTGATGACATCTCTATTCAAATTTTCACCAACAGTCACAGCTGGAAGCAATGATTCAGTGTCTTCTTTTTCATCATCCTCTTCATCGTCACTCAGAGACTCTAAATATACTTTTAAGAAACCATCAAATTTAATAACTTCCCCTCTGGCTGTAAAAACTTCTGGCAATTTTGAAGAACCAATTTTAACTGTGGTACGCTCAAGTTGCGCATGACTCATTTGAGAAGCGATTGAGCGTTTCCAAATTAAATCGTATAATCTTACTTCATCAGATTCACCTGAAATTGAATGCGCGCCAAAGTCCGTTGGTCGAATTGCTTCGTGGGCCTCTTGTGCATTTGCATTTTTTGTTTGGTATTTTGTCGGTTTTGAATAATTTGCTCCGTATGCTCTTTTGATTTCTGCTTCAGCACCATCAATCGCTGTTTGAGATAAATTCACAGAATCCGTTCTCATGTATGTAATTTTTCCAGCTTCATACAAACGCTGCGCTACAGACATTGTTCGAGAAACTGAAAACCCTAATTTTAAACTGGCTTCTTGCTGCAAAGTTGAAGTTGTAAAGGGACTTGCAGGTGTTTTTATTGCTGGTTTCATTTGAACATCCAGCACCTCAAAATTTGTACCTTTACATAAGTCTAAAAATTCTTTCACTTCCGCATCTGTGCCCATATTTCGGCTTACTTCCGCTTTGATTTTCTCTTTGCCTTTTAGAAATACGCCTTGAATTTTGAAGAAAGATTCTGAATGAAAACCCATGATTTCCTTTTCTCTTTCAACAATCAATCTCACAGCGACAGATTGAACACGACCTGCTGACAAGCTTGGTCTCACTTTTTTCCATAAAACGGGAGAAAGTTCAAAACCAACAAATCTATCCAAAACACGGCGTGCTTGTTGCGCATTTACTAATTCTTGATTGATGTTTCTTGGTTTATCAATCGCTTTTAAAATCGCTGCTTTTGTAATTTCGTTGAAGGTAATTCTTTTGGTTTCTTTCTTTTTAAGGTCTAAAGTTTCATATAAGTGCCAAGAAATCGCTTCTCCTTCGCGGTCCTCGTCCGTTGCTAGCCAGACAACTTCTGCCTCTTTCGCTAATTTCTTTAATTCAGCGACAATTGCTTTTTTATCTGGCGAAACTTCATAATTCGGTTTAAAATTATTGTCAATTTCAATCGCTATACCTTTCTTTGCCAAATCTCTAACATGACCATAACTAGATTTAACAACAAAATCTTTTCCGAGATATCCTTCAATGGTTTTTGCCTTTGCTGGTGACTCGACTATTACTAAATTTTTGGCCATGTACTGATTTGTTTTAAATAATTTGCTTTAAAAGCTGTGCAAAATAAGGTTAATTCTATTCAAAAAACAAATCCATTTTTTTTTATTATCCATTATTGAATGTTAATAGATCCATAATTTATGCAAAGTAGAACTTTTTTGAATCTAACAGTTTTTAAATAAAATTAGAAATTTAAGCTATTTAAAAACCAAAAAAGCCGTCCAAAATTGAACGGCTTATTTTTTTGCAAGACACGATTTACTTAATGATTACTCTTTCTACAAACTGAGAATTTGAGAAATTAACTTCAAGTAAATAAACACCTTTTCCAAATTCAGAAAGATTAATTCCTCCATTCAATTCTTCTTTAGAATTAATTGTTTTTACGATTCTTCCTGACATATCTCTGACATTGATTTTAAAAGTATCGTCTGATGAAGTCACTTTCATATATACAATTCCTTCGGAAGGATTTGGGTAAATTGAAAATGGTTTTTGTGCTACTATTGAAATTCCCAGGGTAGAATTGTACACTGCAGATTCATATTCACAACCCAAAGGACTAGTCAAAACAACGGTATAATTTCCTCCATTGGAAATAGGCAATGTGTTTGAAACCGCGTTTGGAATGGCTGTTCCGTTTAAGAACCATTGAGTAAGATCACCCGCAGTATTGTTCACAGATAGTTCAGTTCCCGTTTGAGTAATCACTGGCGCGGTTTGATTACAATAAACAGCATTTACTGTATCAGAAAAAGCCACACAACCACCACCACTAATCGCAACTAATGAATAAGCACCTGAATTTTCAATAATGAAAGAAGCGTTTGTTGCTCCTGAAATTGGACTTCCTTCAAAATACCACTGCAAATCATTGCTGATTGAATCTGTAAATAATGTATGATTAACAGAATCAAAATAAATATTAGGCACACCTGGAGCACCATACACGTGGATTGTATCTGCTGAAACAACTAATGGAACTGGCAAAATTGTTTGCAAAGTGATTGAATAATTAATGTTTGCTGAACCTGCAGCGCAACCATTACAGCCACCAATATTTAATGTATGAATACCAATATAATCATCCGCACCAAACAACAATTCTCCAGCATCTGATTCCCAAATTTCAATGGTATATACTTTTGTTGGGTCTAGCAAATTACTAGTTGTCCAAGAAACAGGCGGATCAGTATCAGCAATAACTGAGGAAGTTCCAAATAAAACGCCATTTTCAAATATTTTGTAGTAGGTGTCTGCAACTTCATAAGATGGAAAACCTTCACCATAGCCACTCATTGAATTCACCGCAACCCCTGTTAAGGTATAAACATTTACCGTTGTCAAATTGTCCCATGCTTGGTAATTCACAATGTAGTCACCAGGAGTTGTATAAACTTGTGGAGCAGGATTTTCGATAGAGGATTGATTTCCATTTCCAAAGTTCCAAGAATACTGTAATAATCCAGGATTGTTGTTTGTGAAATTAACCGTTACTGGCGAACATCCAGAGAAACCTGACATCGAAAAACCATCATTTGTGGTGTTCGTTTGCGCGGGATTAACTCTCATAAAAACTTGAAATGTTGTAGGAAAATCGCCTACAATCTCTAAACTTGCCATTACTGAAACAGTAACGGTATAATCGCCAGCCAATAAGGGTGTTCCTGAAACGTGCACACATCCATAAACATTGGTTTGAGGATTGTAATTACAACCGTTTGCGTCATTATTACAAACCCACCCTAAACCAACTGGCAAAGAGATTGAAACAATTTCAAAATTGGTAAAATTGAAACCACTGGTATCAGTTGGCATCACAAAGGTAATATCCTCGGCATAAGGCTGAGAAACATTCCCTTCGGGCATTGTGTCAGGATAAATTCCTGTCGTAGTGTAAATTGTGTTCGGTGTACAAATTTGAGCGAAGGAAAATCCTCCAACAAAAATCACACAAAAAACTGTTAGTAAAGTAAATAGATGTTTCATAGACGAATATTTTTAATTAAATTCAGATATGAAGTTACAATTAAAAAAGATAAAATCAACAAAAAATAATAATTTTGAATAAATCTTTGCAACCTCAGGAATCTTAAGCAAGAATTTATCACATAAAAAAACTGCACCTATTTTCAAGATGCAGCTCAAATGAATTTCAAATTCAATTTTCTATTTCTTTTTCATTTCAAGCACTGAATTGACGGTCATTTTCATTCCCATCATGTCAATTTCTGTATTCAAATTGCCTTTTACTTGCTGAAACATGCCATTCGCATAATCAAAATTGGTTGTGATTTTTCCTGAAATTTTGGGTGACATTGATTTTGAAATACCTAAAGCCATTTGGTCTTCTGTTGTCAATTCAACATCTTCCATGGTTTCTAGACCACCCATTCCCATATTAAAATCGCCTTCACTGGTTTGACCTTCAGCACCACCGCCAAACATGTCCTTGTTTTTATCAGTGCTAATAATGTTGTCAATTGAAGCAATTCCAGCAGACATAGATTTTACCAAAATATCGATTTGATACATTCCTACAATTGCTTTAACTTTATCTCCAGCAGCAACTTGACCTTCTGGCACAGCTAAAAACTCCAGAAAATCGTATGGGAAAACATCAATTTCATCTGTTT
>Ga0114967_10004724_pt1 | contig 10925 bp, 8 predicted proteins | sample M_130628_MF_Meta_FD_92639 | JGI IMG/M metagenome (GOLD analysis project Ga0114967, IMG submission 92639) | Freshwater microbial communities from Lake Montjoie, Canada to study carbon cycling - M_130628_MF_MetaG | ecosystem: Environmental > Aquatic > Freshwater > Lake | place: Lake Montjoie... | reverse complement strand
GGTGCCGTGCGCGCCGCACGTCGCGCACTTGCGAAGGCGGGTCGCACCGGCGCTCAACTTGATCACGTCAACGCGCACGCCACCTCAACCCCAGAGGGCGACAAGGCCGAGCTCGAGGCAATCCGTACGATCCTTGGTGAGGGCTCGCGGGCGAGTGTCACCGCCACCAAGAGCGCCATCGGCCACACGCTTGGTGCCGCGGGCGGTCTTGGATCGATTGCCACGATTAGCGCGATGCGCGACGGCCGTGTGCATCCAACGTTGAACCTCACCGCACCAGATCCAGCCACGGCTGGGCTGAACATCGTGACTGGCGCGCCTGCTGCGCAGCAGGTGAACCTGGCGCTCGTCAATGCCTTCGGCTTCGGCGGGCAAAACTCGGCCCTCCTCTTTGCAAAGTGGGAGGGGAAGTAATGGCCGAGAAGCGTCGCGTACGACTGCAGAAGAGCGCACGTCGCGCCCTCGAGGCGGCGCGTGATGCTGCCCGCCGCGCGCGTGGCGATGCACCCGAGGTTGCGCCAGCGGGCGGCGTGACACCACCGTCAACCCCGGCGATTGAGCGGCTCGCACCACGAGACCCATCTCGCCTGATTGAGAGTGCGCTGCCAGCAGCTGCCGCTCCAGTACAGAACATGCCCCCTCGACCTCGGAAGGGGGAGAGCCGTAGCGGCGTTCGTCTGCCGGCCAATCTGCCACTCACGACCGATGATGCGGCCCTGATTGAGATCATCGATCGCCTCGCCGTCGTCGCCGACGGGAGCGGACTCGCCGAGGTAGAACTTTCGGCTGGTGGCACCCGTGTCGTCGTCCGCAGCCGTAGTGCCGTGCAGGGGAGCCACGTGGTGGTTACTGGTGCTGCAACTGCGCCGCAGAGCACTGCCAGCGCCGCTCCAGTGCCACTCCCAACGGGAACAAAGCCAGCACCCGCCGCGACAGTGAGTGCCGCAGCACCGAGCGGCCCGGTGGTGAACGCGCCGCTTACCGGCATCTTCTACGCCGCCCCATCGCCAGGCGCCGATCCATTTATCGGTGTCGGATCGATCGTGGCCGTTGGCCAGCCGATCGGCCTGATCGAAGCCATGAAGCTCTTCAACGAGATCAAGAGCGACAAGGCGGGGCGCGTGGTGCGCATCATTGCCCAAGACGGCCTCTTGGTAAAGGCGAAGTCGCCGATCATCGAGGTGGAGCCAGCATGAGTGGGCCGTTGACCGATGGCGACGCCACACGCATTGGTGGCGAGAGCGGCCTTGCCGCGCTGCCGAATCGTACGACCCACATCGTCGGCTGGGGACATGAGGTACCAAAGGCGGTCCTCACCAACGCCGATCTCGAGAAGATCGTCGAGACGAGCGACGAGTGGATCAGCACGCGCACCGGCATTCGCGAACGACACATTGCTGGTGCCGGTGAGACGACCGCATCGATGGGTGCCATCGCCGCCGCTCGCGCACTCGCTGTTGCTGGTGTCTCCGCCGATTCCGTTGACCTGATCGTCCTTGCCACCCTCACCCCCGACCATCCAATGCCGAGCACCGCGGTGCTGGTGAAGGAGGCGATCGGCAGCCATCGTGCTGCGGCATTTGATTTGTCTGCCGCTTGCTCCGGGTTCGCCTACGCCTACGCCGTAGCGCACGGCTTCCTTACCGCCGGACTCGGACAGCGTGCGTTGGTGATTGGCGCCGAGTCGCTCTCGCGTGTCGTTGATTGGAGCGATCGCTCGACCTGTGTCCTCTTTGGCGATGGCGCCGGCGCGATCGTGTTGGATGCGCTCGACCTTCATGACGATCAGAACATTGCGACGCGCCCAGGAACGCTGAGCTTCGAACTCTCCGCCGATCCGTCGGGCGCCTTTGCGCTGTGGATTCCTGGTGGCTCGGGCGACGACGCAGATCCGTTGATCAAGATGGATGGCGCCAAGACGTATGTGTATGCCACGCGCACGATGGCTGCGGTGGCAACGGCAGCGATCGAGCGCGCCGGCCTCACCGTTCCGCAGGTAGATCTCGTGATTCCACATCAGGCGAACCTGCGCATCATCGAGCACGTCTCCAAGGCGATCGATTACCCGATGGAGAAGATCTTCGTGAACCTTGACCGCTACGGAAATACCTCCGCGGCGAGCATTCCGATCGCCCTCTCCGAGGCGGTCGCCGCGGGCCGGCTCAAGCCTGGCGATGTCTTCTGCACCGTCGCCTTCGGTGGCGGCTACACCTCGGGCGCATTCGTGACGCGCTGGGATGCCGACCCTACCCACGGCGCACGCGCCGCTACGGTGGATGCGAGCACGATCAAGATCAAGCGCCCTGAAGGTGGGGCGAAGGCGGCCGTGGTGCCGTCGGCGCTCAAGGCACTGCTAGACGCAAAGGGCCGCTAAGCGCGACACTAGCGACAACAACCCCAACAGAGGAGGTTCCATGTTTGAGCTCAACGGATACGCCGCCATCGTCACCGGAGGTGCTCGCGGGATTGGTCGCGCCATCGCCGTCGCTCTCGCCGATGCTGGAGCCGATGTGCTGATCACCTATAAGGGGAACACCGCCGCCGCCGATGCCGTGGTCGCCGAGATCGCCGCTAAGGGTCGTAAGGCGGCTGCCATGCAGGCCGACGCCGCCGATCCCGATAGTGCGGTCGCCGTGGTCGCGAAGGCGATCGAAGCCTTCGGCAAGGTCGACCTGCTCGTGAACAACGCCGGCATCACCCGCGACACCCTCATCCTGCGCATGACGCCAGAGCAGTGGCGCGAAGTCATCGACACGAATCTTTCGGGCGCCTTCTATATGACGAAGGCCGCCGTGAAAGAGATGCTGCGCGCGAAGAGCGGCCGCATCGTCAACATCACAAGCGTCTCGGGCCAGGCGGGGAACGCGGGCCAGGCGAACTACAGCTCGGCGAAGGCCGGCATGATCGGCCTCACCAAGGCGACCGCCCGCGAAGTGGCGAGCCGCGGCATCACCGTGAACGCGGTGGCGCCAGGTTTCATCGTCACCGAACTCACCGCCGATCTTCCAGAGGCGATCAAAGAGGGCGTCAAGACGGCAACGCCACTCGGCCGCTTCGGCGAGCCACACGAGATCGCCGCCGCGGTGATCTACCTTGCATCGCGCGAGGCCTCGTATGTCACCGGGCAGGTGCTCGGCGTCGACGGCGGCCTGGTGATGATGTAGTGATTCGCACCGCCCGCCCGTACGCCCTCGCCGTCGCCCTTCTCGCGACGATCTTCGCGGCCACCGTCATCTGGGCGAGCGCGCCCGTAAGTCCGGTTGCTGCCACGCCAACCAACATCCTGGGCACCGACGGCCGCTACACGCTGCTCTTTCTCGGCAGCGATAAGCGCTGCTCCGGTTCACTCAAAGACAAGACTGCAGAGCGCTGCGGCGAAGGCGTAGTGAACGCAACTGATTGGACCTGGTCGGCGGCGAACGATAAGGCGGCGGGTGTGCCGCGCGATCAATTCGGCTCCGAGCGCACCGATGTGATCATGCTACTCACCGTGGACCCCGCGAGTGGCCAAACCGCGGCGTACAGCATCCCCCGCGACCTCTACGGATTCCCCCTAAAGGATTCCCTTGCGAAGTCCTTCTGCCGCGCCGGGTCGAAGATCTTCACCGACAAGATCAACGCCATGATCGTGCGCGTTCAGCAGTGCGCGCGCTCCAATATGACGGCCAGCCAGAAGAGTGCCTGGGACAAGAAGCTTGCGTGGGAGCGCAGCATCGTCGCGGGCGGCCTCATGGCCGAGAACATCGCCTGGGCCCTCGGCGTGGAGATCGACGACTGGACACTGACAACCTTCGGCACCTCCGACATCATGGGCGCGATGCTCGATCGCATCGCCCCCGCCGACACCATCGTGCAGCTCAACGAGAAGACTCGATTTGCTGCCTGCCGAACCAACACCCTGCGCAAGATCAAGGGGAGCGGCGCCAGCTACACCGATCGCAACCTCGCCTCGAATGCAGCGTATGGCGATCTGCTCTTCTTGCGACCGGGTCGAGCCGACAACTATCCAAGCAGCAAGGTGATCGGATGGAGCTACGCGAACTGCAAGGAGCCGAGCACCACCAAGACGGTGCGCACCACCAGTCCGTATTTCGTCGAGGGATCCTGCGACATCACGATTCCGCTGAGCGCCGCCACAAACGAGAGCTGTTCCTTCCGCGTGCCGAGCAACCTGTGGACCGGTTTCGGTCGTGCACGCAAGTACGACGATGTTGGCCCGCGCTCCCTCCGGCACCAACGATTAGTGGCGGGCATCACGCTGCGAGTCCTCGAGGCGGGTGAATTCCGTGCGGCGGCACTCGCCTCGCTGATGGACCTGCGCTGGTACAAGAAGGGCCCACCACTGGTGCGGGGCACCATCACTCGCACCAATGTTTCGGCAATCTTCGATGTGATTGCAACCGCGCAACCGGCGCTCGCGCTTGGCCCCGACGTTGCGGGCGGCTGGAAGTCGCTGCTGATGGCGGGTGGAACCGATAGCGTGAAGAAGTGTGCCCTCGCCGGTGCCAACATGCGGTTCGCCCCTACGGCGGCAAAACTTAAGGCGACGGTTTCGTGCACGAAGGCGTGGTTGGCCCCCTACTTCGGACCTGTTGCGCCGTAGCGCGGAACGGCGCGCCTAGGCGGCGAGGCCGAGGATGTTTACGGCGACGATCCCGACGTTGAGGATCGCTAGGGCCGCGACAGAACCCCAGCCGACTAGGCGGAGCCAGCGCGGCGAGGCGTGCTCACCAAGGAGCGACTTGCTGCTCGTGAGCTTCACGATGAAGGCGAGCACGATCGGCAAGAAGAGCCCCTGCAGGTACTGGCTGCTGATGATCGCGCCGATCGGGTTCAGCCCTGGAAGCATCACCACGATCGCGCCCACGGCCAAGATTGCGGTGAAGATGCCGTAGAAGATCGGTGCCTCGCGCAGGCGCTTGTCGACACCCGACTCGAAGCCGAATGCCTCGGAGAGAGCAAATGCCGTGGTGAGCGGCATGATCGCCATCGCCAAGAGGCTCGCGCCAAAGAGGCCAGCGCCGAAGAGAATCTTCGAGAACTCACCGGCGAGCGGTTCAAGGGCGACCGCAGCTTCGGCGGCAGAACCGATCGGCTGACCAAGGGAGCCGAGGGCGACCGCCGTGGCGATCACCACACAGGCGGCGATAAAGTTGGTCCAGATCGAGCCAAGGATGGCGTCGGCGCGCGCGGCACCGAGCTCCTCGACGCCGATCCCTTTCTCGGCAACGGCAGACTGCAGATAGAACTGCATGTACGGCGTGACGGTTGTACCAACCACCGCGACCAGCAGGAGCATCTCGGCTCCCGAAACGCCGGCGAGGCTTGGGGTCGTGAGCGATGAGGCGACCGCCGCCCAGTTCGGATTCGCCAGGAGTGCGGCGGCGATGTACGCCAAGAAGACGGCGGTGAGCGCCAAGAAGATTCGTTCCACGCTGCGATAGCTGCCGTAGACCACGAGCAGCCACACGATCAGCGCAGAAAGCGGGGCGGTGAGCAGGATCGGCACGTTGAAGATCGCCATGGCCGATGCGGCACCGGCAACGTTGGCCACGGTATTCGCAAGGTTCGCAAGCAGCAAGACGACCATGGCGAAGAGGGCCCAACGTACGCCGAAACGCTCGCGGATCAGGTCGGAAAGCCCCTGGCCGGTGACGACACCGAGGCGCGCCACCGACTCCTGCACCAACGCAAGGAGCAGTGCGGTGAGCGGCAGAATCCACAAGAAGCGCAAGCCGGTCTGTGAGCCGAGGGTGGCGTAGGTGGTGATGCCGCCCGCATCGTTTCCCGCGACGCCTGCGATCAGGCCCGGCCCAACGACCGCCAAGAACGCGAGTGGACCGCGACGACGGCGAAAGATGTCACGCAGGCTGAGGCTAGCCACGCTTCACCGGACTCTTCTTTCGTGGTTGCATCTTGCGTGGCTTTGTTGCAGCTTTTGCGCCACGCTTCGCCGTTGTTCGCGTCGGTAGCTCTTGTGGTCCGGCTGCGGCGAGGCTATCCGCATGGAGACGTCGCGGCATCTCGCGGCGCCACTCTTCTGGGAGCACGTCCCAGAGCGCGTCACTTACAGTAATGACGCCCATGAGTCGATGGTTGGCATCGACCACGGGTACGGCGACCAGGCCGTAGCGGGTGACGACGCGTGCAACCTCGTCGGAGTGGGCGAGCAGCTCCACAGCGACCGGCTCGTCTTCCATAAGTTCCCCGACCGTTGTGGTTGGTGCAGCGAGGACGAGGTCGCGTAGTGTCACCTCACCCAAGAGGCGTCGCTTGCTGTCAACGACGTACACAGCGAAGGCAACTTCGGCGTCGGGTTCGTGGCGTCGGATCGCGGCGAGCGCTTCGGCGACAGTTGCTTGCGCGCGCAGCGCCACATGCTCCGTGGTCATGAGGCCACCGGCACTCTGCTCCGGGTGCGCGAGCAGCTCCTGGACATCGTCGCGCTCCTCTTTCGTCATCAGGCGCAAGATCTCCTTGCGGCTCACGGGAGATAGTTCGGCGACAGCGTCAGCTGCCTCGTCGGGGCTCATCTCTTCCAACAGATCGGCGGCGCGTTCTGGCTCCAAGTCTTCCAACAGATCCGTTCTTGTCTCTGGCTCCAACTCTTCGAGCGCCTCAGCGGCGACCTCTTCGTCGAGGGTGTTGAAGATGTCGGCGCGGTCGCGCGGCGTCAGCTGATCGACAATGGTCGCAAGGTCGGCTGGGTGGAGTTCCGAGAGGCCCGCGTGCGGCACGCGAAGTCGCACGCTGGCAATTGTGGAGCCGAGTGGATCGACATCCTCCCAATCGATGTACGAGGCGACACGCGACTGCTCGCCTGAGAGCCGATTGATCCAGGTGTCGGGGAGGCCGAGTCGGCGCAGCAGTCCAGCGGTGCCAACATCGACGGCAACGAGGCGCATCGCCCCTTCAACAAAGTCGAGGATCACGTCGTTGGCGCGCACGACCTTGCGGCCGTCAATGTCAACGATCTGCTTATCGAGGAGGTCGCCCTTCAGAAGGATCTCGTCGTCGCGGCGTCGGAAGCGGCTGATGTTGACGCGCGTCGCCAGAATCGTGGCCCCTGCGGCGTCCATGCGCTCCACGCTGCTCCAGCCGAGGTAGATGCGGCGGCGTCCAGTGCGGACCACGAGCCCGGTGATTGGTGGGTGGCTCGTGCCGACGGCGGCGATCAGGTCATCGATGACGCCAATGGCGTCGGCGCTGCTGTCGCGAACGGGTCGCCCGATCAGTCGTGAGAGATGGAGCATGCTGCCCTCCAATGCTGTGCGCCGGCTCCTGCGGTCACGAGGAGTCTACGCGGGAGCCCCCGCTCGCGCTACCCTGACCCTATGCCTGGATCAACATCGCCTAGCCGTCGCGCCCGCTCCCTCGCCGCTGCACGCCTTACCGCCCTCACAGATACGGCGGCCGAGTTCGGTGAAGTCGAGGTGTCGCGCCCCTGGGCGGAGACGATCGTTGCGGTTGCCGTTGCTGCAGGCGTCGCTCACTTTGCAACTGGCCCAGGCACCGTGTTGGCTGGCGCCGGCGCCGCCCTGCTCGGTGCGGTCGGGGTAAACGCCGTCCGCCGCGCTGAGGTGCGCGACCTGCCGATGGGCGCCGAGGTAGTACTCGGTGGCCTGATCGCCCTCGCCATCGCCGGCGTGGTGCGCCTGGTTCCGACTGGAATCGGTGTGGTCATCGCGATCACCGCAGGGATCGGCATCCTCCGCGCCGTTATTGAGTGGGAGCTGCGCCTTCGCCGCAGCAGCAACGGTTCACTGCACCGCGATCGGGTGGTCAGCCTGGCGGTCTTCACCCTTGTGCTCTTCGCCGCCTCGATCGGTATCTCGGCCCTCGTCCCAGGGATCGTGACGTTGCCGAGCACTCCGTCGGCGCGCCCGGACCCCGTTGGACCCCTCGCCGTCCTTGCCGTTGGCATCGGGAGCGCCGCAGTCGCCGCCCTCCTTGCCGCAGGCATGTCGAGCCTTCGACGCGAGCGAACCTCAGCGATCGTGCGTGATGCCCTCGGCGCTGCGGCGCTGAACGGCGCAGCATCCATTCTCTTCGCCTCGGTCGGCGTCGCACGGCTCGCTGGACCAGCGGGCCTCGCCGTCCTCTTCTATGCCCGTGAGATCTGGGCGGCGACCCCCGAGGGGGAGCGCCGCGATCCACGCCTGATCTTCGAAATCCTCGCCCTCACGCTCGCCACCGGGGTCGCCCTCCTCTGGATCGGGGTCGGTCGCTAGCGATCGGCTATCCTTCCGCAACAGCAGAGCGGGGGGCATCAGCCCGCATGCACTGAATTGAGGAGGCGCCCGTGACCCTCGCCAACGAGACCCCAACCACCCAGAAGCCGAGCCGCACCGCCAAGGAGCAGGCCGACATCGCCTTGAAGGCCGCCTCCGAAGGGCGCTGGAAGGATGCGAGCGAGGCGAACACGGCAATCCTCGCCCTCGGCGACACCATCAAGGTTGAGGAGCGCGTCGAGGCACAGAACCGTCTCGCCAAGTGCCTCTGGGAGCAGGGCGACCTCGCCGGCTCCAAGAAGGAGTATCAGGCAACCCTCGCCCTCGATCCACTCAATCGCATTGCGGAGCGCAATCTTGAGCGACTCAAGGGACTGATCAAGCAGGTCGGCAAGAAGACGACCGCAAGCACCGAAGGTGCAACGACGCCTGCGGGCATCTTTATTCAAGAGGCGGGCACCACTGGGTTCGCCGCCCTGACGAATGTTGCCGATGCGGGAACCCTCGCGCAGGTCAACCCTGGTGACTCAGTCGAACTCATCGTTCTTGGCAATCGACTGATTGCCAAGGCGAACGGCGTGGAGATCGGCCGCGTCGAACCACGCATCGCTGCACGACTCGTGAAGCTGATCGGCGACGGCAATACCTACACCTCAGGAATCACCTCGATCAGCGGTGGTGATATTCGCATCATCATTCGTGAAGAGCACGTCAGCGCCGGCAATGTGGGCAAGGTCTCCTTCCCAACCGCCACGCGCACCAACGATGAGCGACCGTATACGAAGGGTTCGTTCTTCCGCGATGACGAGGGCTTCGGCGATGATGATGAGGACACCTACGAAGAGGAGACGCCGATCGCTGAACGACCGAGCGTTGAGCCGCCGGAGAAGACCTCTGACGACGCATTCCTTCCTGAGAGTGAAGAGGCTGGCGGCAACAACGACGATTAGTCACAGATAGGCGGAGGGCGTTCACGTGGATCGCAGCGCCGCCCGTCTCACCGCCGCACTCGTGCCGCCCGCATCAGCCCCCGTCGCATCAGCACGCGACCAACTGGCCGTCGATCTCACTGCACGCAACGGCGCCTTGGCGCTGGCGAGCACTCGACGTGAGTTTCGCAGCCTGCTGCATGCGCGCGATGCTGTAGACGAATGGATGATTGCAGCAGAACTTCGCCCACCAACGGTGCGCGCCTACGAGGCCGCCGCGTCTGAACTTCTCGCGTCGGCATCGGAGGCGCTTGACGCCGGATGGCAGAGCAGTTGTGCCGCCTGCGGGCAGGCCGTCCGCGTTGCCGCCTGGCGCTGGGAGGAGGCGCTTGATGCCGATCGCGAACACGCACAGCCCACTGCGCGTCGCGCCACCTGCGCCGCCTGCCGAGCCCTTGGGCGACGGGGTGGGGACGCTGCGACGATGCTCCCCAACGAGGTTGCCGCCGCTCGCCCCTTGGAGCCTGGGGTCCGCACTCGGGTTGATGGTCGCTTTGCTGGCGCCGTTGACGGCGCTGCGGCACGCTGGAGCACCCGTCAACTGCGCTCCCTTGATGCCCTGAGCAGCGCCCTCGACGCCTCGAGCGAGAGCGCCGTGATGCTGGGGGCGCTACGCCTCACGCTGACCGAAGCGGCGCTAGCGATGGCTCGGCCACTGCGTGCCGGGCGGGCCTGGTGGGAGATCGCCCCGTGGCAGGCCCTCCTCGATGCCATTGACGCCCGCCGCCGCATCTACCTGACCGCTCAACCCGTCCCATCGCAGCTCACCATGAGTAGTGATCTCTCTGCGCTCACCTATCCGGGGGGTGGCGCGATCGTGCTGCGCGGCGGGGTTGCCGCGCGCACGACACTAGCGACACTTGTCACGCGCACCTCTGCAATTCGTATCGCGCTTCTGCGCGTCACTGTGGGTGGCAGTGCCGACGAACTCAGCGACCGTGCGATTGCCGCCCGTTGGGCTGGCGAACAGAGTGAGTCCGACCCACTCCTTGTCGCGCTGCAATCAAATAGCGCAGTGACGATCGCCGCGGCACTGGCGCGACTCCTGGTCGCGATGAATCCGCTAGTGCGCCATGACCCGCTCTTAGTGATTGATCTTGATGATCACCCTGAACAGCTGGCCGGCGTCTTGACGGCGATCAGCCTTGCCGGAGGTGCAGGCAGGGTCACCCGTCGTCTCGACGACGACCGAAGCCCTGGGCTCACCGTGACGGCGCGGTTGAGCGATCCAGCGCTGCAGAAGCTGCAGCCCCGTAGTCAGATTGCACTCATCAGTGACCTGGTGGTCGCACATGGTGAGCCCGTTACGCCGCGGCAGATCCTTCCCGCCTACGCAGCAGCGCGCGCCGGTGCAGCACATGCAGCAGGTGAGCTGCTCGATGCAGCAGCGTTTGCCGAAGAGCTGCGCGGTGTTGTCGATCTGCATGCAACGCTTCGTCCCGCCGGATCATTCGATCAACTGATCGCCGTGGCTGACGGACGCATCTTTGTGGAAGGGCGGGCGGAGCGTGAGCGCTTGGCAACCCCAGCCGCCGATCGAGCCGATGCTGGCGCCTTCGCACTGGTTGACGCACTCAGCGCAGGAGAGGGTGTTGATGACGCACTCGTTGCGCTTGATTCCGATCCTGTTGGCATGAGTCCAGAGCTGCGCAGCGCAGCGCTGGATGCGTATACGAGTGTGGTTGATGGCGCTCGAACAGCACGC
>Ga0114967_10004723_pt1 | contig 10926 bp, 10 predicted proteins | sample M_130628_MF_Meta_FD_92639 | JGI IMG/M metagenome (GOLD analysis project Ga0114967, IMG submission 92639) | Freshwater microbial communities from Lake Montjoie, Canada to study carbon cycling - M_130628_MF_MetaG | ecosystem: Environmental > Aquatic > Freshwater > Lake | place: Lake Montjoie... | reverse complement strand
TTCCAGCCGAACACCGTCTGGAAGACGTGCGTGACGTATGTCATCAAGTTAACCGGGTCGTTCCAACAAATCACGAGCCATCCGGGAGACAGTTCGGATTTGTCCTCGGTCTTCTCCTCCCGCTCGATGCACGGCAGCACTTCGGTTTCGGTCATGGCGATAATCTAACGAGTGCCATCGAAATCGCATAGGCAATTGCGTTGTGAACGGGTCTTGGCATTGTCCGCTCCCCGCCCTTCTACATCCGCTTTTCTGCCACTGGCCCGGATGGCTCTGACTTTCTGCTTTCCCAATGGCTGCTTTCTGCTCTTCTCCCCGCGTGCATTCCTTCGGCGAGATGACCAAGGTTCTGAACCGCTCGGCAGTTTACTTGTCCGGCCTGCAAAAGCGTTTCGAGTTGCCGACACTAGAAGGCTCAGCCTATTCCGACGCCTATGTGGAGTTCCTCCGTGGCATCATCGCCCTCCGCACGTTCGACATCTCCGAGGAAACACTGAGCGACCTCTGGCAACTCGAAAAAAAGCTGCTCCAACTCCTCCATGTGGATTCAACCGGCTCGCGCACTTGGTTTCTGGATTCGTGCGGTGCGACCCCACATCCCGAACGCCGACTGCTCCTCACCCACCACGATCTGGGCGCGCCCCTCAACGGCAGCGCGGTGCAGACCGGTCTGAATTTCGCAGTCTCACTTCCCGAGCTTTTCCCTGGCGACGAAATGAGGGAGGACGCATTACGCGTCTTGCGTGAAATCCTGACCATCCGCTCGCGTCTCCTGTCTGGCCTCGCCACCGAACTCCCGCACGTCCGCGCGGCCATCAAATGGGTGCAGGGTCGATCGACCCTCAAGCCGTATTGAATGGGTGGAGACAGTGCTAGGAATGAAGCCAAAGGATGGAATATGGAGTCGGTAGTGGAACAGATGAAGAAGGCACAGAAGTGCAACGGTCACAGACCGCCGCTACAAATGAGGATGAGGCGAAATGCTTCCATATTTTCCTTCACCTGACATCTCACGCTCCCAATAAAAAATCCCCACCACTCGGCGGGGATGATATTGAAAGTCAGAGCCTCACGGCACTTCACGCAAGCGGAAGAATTGTCCCGCCTGGTTCACCACGAATTCCGTGGTGATTTCCTCGCTATCCGCTTTGAAGGCCGGTCCCGTGGGAGTCCAACCAACCAAGTCGAAAGAGGATTCCAACACGTAGTTGTGGTTCACGCGCACGCGCTGTGTCACGTTCACTCGACTTACGGCAATTCCGACCGTGGGGACAAACGGTGGGGACTCAATGTAGATTTTTGGGGCATTCGTATAACCACTTCCTGCTCTAGTCATAATGAGACCTGTAACAGAGCCATTGGCCATGTTTGCGGTGGCGGTCGCGCCGCTGCCACCACCTCCGATAATCCTCACCCCAGGTGTATTCGTGTAGCCGCAGCCAGAATCCAACATCGTTGCAGCATCTACTCCGTTACCCACCAAAGTCGCGATGGCTTTAGCTTGATGCGGTGAACAGAACAACTCGCTTGCATTGATGGCGACACGGAAACCGATGACGTTGCCCTCGCTCGCCGGGGCGAGGTTGCACCTATCCGACGAGCGCATCTTGTCCACGATGAAGTCCCACGCCCCGCCGCGCAAGCCACGATCCGACCCTATTGTGGCATCATTCCACTCCCACACATTGCCGGCTTGATCAAATGTACCGTAAAAACCGCTAACCCAACGGGAGGAGCCAACGTCCGCCGCATCTTGTTGGCCGCTGGAGTAGATCGTCGATCCACCCACGTTATTTGTGCTGTAGGGGGGCATGTTGCTCCGCGTTGGATACAGCCAATAGTTGTCGCTGTCCCCGCCCAAACTCAAAGGCTGATGATATGCCGCCTTATACCACTCGTCCTCACTCGGCAGGCTATACTTCCATCCGGCGTTCCGCGTGATCAGCTCGGTATTCCCATTCAACGTGTAAGCCCCTGACTCTGTTGTCCCGACTGCCTGCAATCCGGTGGGCTGCCCATTGTGCAGCCAGTTCACAAACCGCGCAGAATCATACCAACTGACAAACGTCACCGGACGATTCCCGCTCCCGTTCACTGAGTAAGAATAGGTCCCGGACGCCCCACTGCGGGAAATCCCGGTGATGTTGGGGAAACTGCTCATGTCCTCATTGTAAAGCCCATAAGTGTCCGTTTTTGCGACAGCATTCAGGAACGCTGTGTATTGATCCAACGTCACTTCATACTTGCCAATGCCATAATCATACTCCACCGCGCCGTAACCCGTCGTGGGGTCGGCAGCGTTCCCAGCATGGCCCACGGGCACACTGTCAATCGTGATCAAAGCACATGCATTGCCCGCGGTCAGCGCCGTCAGTCCAAGCCCAAACAGTCCTCTCAAATAAACGTTTTTCATCAGCAGATATTTTGATGTTCTATAACTCTTGATCCTTAGGACTCTGAATTGGAATTAGGGGGTCGAACAACAATCCACCACAGCTTCCGTTTTCGGTCTGTCCTCTCGGCATGTGGAAGCACGAGTTGGGCCAAGCTGGTTGCCGCCGGCGGACTCGCTCCCAATAAAAAATTCCCGCCACTCGGGGGGGATGAAATGGCAAGTCAGAGACTCACGGCACAGACTCCACTCGATGATACAACCATGGCTCACCGCGGGTTGAATACGTTTTCTTCCAGACGTCCCATCGTCAGTGATGGCATTCTTGAAGTTTGTCCACGTCAACAGATCCGGCGAGGTTTGCAGTTGGTAGGTCGTTCCGACCTGGGTCACGAACTCTAACTCAATCGCCGTGAACGCGCTCAAATTCGCCGCCCGATAATCCGTGTTTAGCAGCGGATTATGAGCGGCATAAACTTCCGCGTAATCGTTGAAGTTATCGCCATCCGTGTCCGACTTGTTCGGATTCGTCCCGAGCACATTGATCTCCTCGTAATCGTTGAGACCAAGGTAAAGCCATCTCCGCTGTAGGAGTGCACAGGGGTAACTGTGCTGTTGAACGGTTAGGCAAGGCTACCCGCTTGGAGATTGTTGTCATATCGCCTCACGTCAGCGGCCAAGGCGAAGCTGGACGGCTTGGGACATCGTCTGGATGTTTGCGCTTAGCGCTCCAGCGCACCAAGAGTGGCGTGGAGTATTTACCGTTCGCGCTCTACATCCTCAACAATGACTGCGCAGCAAAACTCATCAAGTGGATCGGTCACCGTCGTCGGACAATACTCATGAGCCTTCTACCACGCAGCGTCCAGAAGGCAGTTGCCTTTCTATTGTTTGCGATTGTTTCTGATGCATTAGAGGCCTAAGGTTGATTGATGAAACCTTTAATCGTTCTCTGCTTGGCGGCATTTCTTGCAACCTGTTTGCTCGCTCAAAGCAGTACGCCTTCGATGCCTAACCGCATCAACTTGAGCCAAGCTGAACGCGATCTGGTGTCAGCCAGGCGCACGCTGGAAAACCATGAAAAACTCAAGAGTAGAGAGACCAAAAGCAATAGGTATAACGTGAATTTGGATTCGGACCGGCAAACGGTTCGATCAGCGGAGAATCGCGTGATGGAACAGCAACGTAATTACGACCGGGCTATGGATAAATACAGTCGGGATATGCAGTCGTATCTGAAAGCTCAGGATCAAAAAAGTCAGAAGAAATAGAACACTCTGCCGCATCTCTTAAGGATCATCTTAAATTCTCTATCGGAGTTCTGGCAAGCCCTGCGTGCGGAAGCATAAGCTTTTCTAAAGGTTTGGCATCCTCCTAATCAGAGGTCAGCAGTCATGCCAACAGCATGATTAATCTAGAAATAAAAAGGGGGTCGAAAAGGAATCGACTCTTGAGCTGATATACTCCCCACTGATTAGCGATCGCTCGACTCAGCACAAGGAAACACGCCTCCGTTTTGTCCATTCACTTCCCCGCGGCTTCCGTATGAACTAAAGGCCGGACAACGGGTCCGGCCTTTGGACAAAATGTTCTAGGGCTACTCAGGTCACTTCTTCGCGTTTTTTGCCCAATAAACCTTGAGCTTTGACGAAAGGATCTCGCCTCGGCAGCAGGACTCTACTTGCTCTTCGGTCGTCCCACCTTGACGGTAGTCGCCGCTTGCTTTGCAGCTTTCCGCTTCGCCCAGACCTCCTTCAACTTGGCCGACAAGTTGGCTTTCGCCGACGAACTCAACTTGCTCTTGGGTTGTGCAACCTCGAAGGTAGTCGCCGCTTGCTTCGCAGCTTTCCGCTTGGCCCAGACCTCCTTCAATTTGGCTGACAGCTTGGCTTTCGCCGCCGGACTCATCCCTTGTGGCTTCTGATTGGCCACAGGGGCTATGGTGGCTGTTCCTAGGATGCTATTCAGCTCCATTTGCAACTGCTCAATCCGTTCTTTGAGAGTGGCCGCTTGTCTTAGGTTGCTTGCCGATAGTTCAGATATATTCATCTACCAATACTATAGAACGCGCAGCTCCAAAGTCAAAGTCTTCTTACCAATGAAGCCATCGCAATCCTTGCCGCGTAGGGGGCGCTTTCCACTACAGCATCCTTGAAGTGCAGCTCCAACCACTCTGGACCTTGCCCACTCAACCCTGTAGGACCATCTACGACCTTTACACTGAAACTCCTCTCCTAAAAAATAATCGCACCATCACCGCGTCGGAGGCCAAGGTCGTTGTGAGTTTCAAAAGCACCCAACCAAAGACCTGCTCCAAGGGCCACTCAAACGTCTGGAGTATCTTTACTCCGTCGCGGGTGATCCACGCCATTGTTCAATGTGCGGGTAAAAAATCTACCGTTTGAGGCAGAAAAAATGAAAGGCCGGACAACAGGTCCGGCCTTTACACACACACGGCACTGAGAACGCAGCGCCAAATCTGAGAACAACCTACTCTACACCTCACATCCCCATAGTCCCCATTGCGAGGGACATGGCTTTGACATCGGCTCGGAAACGCATCAGCATTTCGCCATGGCTTTCGACCGTGAACGGATGAAAGAAGAAGTCGCTCGGCTGGCGGCTCGAAATGTTTTTATCGGCACATCGAGTTGGAAATACGAAGGGTGGCTTGGTTCGTTGTATACGTCTGTACGCTACGAATATCGCGGCAAGGTTGCGGCGAAACGGTTCGAGCGTGAATGCTTGGTAGAATATGCGGAAGTCTTCAAAACCGTTTGCATTGATGCAGCCTACTATACCTTCCCTCGCATCGAGTATTTACAAGGATTGGCGGACCAAGTGCCCGATGACTTTCGCTTTGGTCTGAAGGTTACGGATGAAATCACGATCAAGAAATATCCCAACCATGCCCGACACGGCGCGAAGGCCGGACAGCTCAATCGTGACTTTCTGAATGCGGAATTATTCACGACCGCATTCCTCAAGCCGTGCGAGGAAATTCGATCTAAAACCGGTGTCCTCATGTTCGAGTTCTCCCGATTCTGGCCAAGCGATTATGAGCAAGGGCGCAATTTCGTCGCGGACCTCGACGTGTTCCTTGGCAAGTTGCCGAAAGGTTGGCCCTACGCGATCGAGATGCGGAACAAAAACTGGCTCGCCCCAGAATACTTCGCTTGCCTCGCCCGACACGGAGTCACGCATGTGTTTAATTCTTGGGACGCCATGCCACCAGTGGGCGAACAGATGGCGCTGCCTGACAGTCGCACCAATCCAAAACTTGTCGCTGCCCGCTTCCTTTTAAAACCGGGCCGCAAATACGAGCAAGCCGTATCAGCGTTCGCGCCTTACAAGTCTGTGAAAGAGCCCTACCCGGATGCGCGGGCGGCGGGGAAGGCGTTGATCGTGGAAAACAAGAAGTCTCCCGACCGAAAAACCTTCGTTTTCGTGAACAATCGGCTTGAGGGTAATGCGCTGGGGACAATCGAAGCGCTGATTGAGCCAGATGTAGATTGACAGGTGGACGCTTAACTACTACTCATACGAGTAGCTTATGACTGAGTTGACCAAGCGCCAACGGCAAGTGTTGGAATTCGTGCAATCACGACAACGGGCAGAAGGATTGATTCCGACATTGCGCGAGGTCGCGGCGCATTTCGGTTTCCAAAGTTCCCGCGCGGCTGCCGATCATCTCGATGCGTTGAAGCGAAAAGGTTTTCTTGAATCTGAACCCGGCAAGGCACGCTCGCTCCGCCTCATTTCCCCGTTCGCCAAGCTCCGCAGCCGCATTGTTGACATCCCGTTGTTCGGTTCAATCCCGGCAGGCGTTCCACAAGCGCGCGAGCAGGACGCGGAGGGCTGCGTCTCCGTAGATATAGAGAGCATAGGATTCAAATCCACGAAACCCCTGCGCAATGCCTTCGCCCTCCGGGTCTCGGGTGATTCCATGATCGGTAAAAATATCTGTGACGGCGACATCGTGATTTTGGAGTTTGGACACGAACCGCGCAGTGGTCAGGTCGTCGCCGCCTACATTGATGGCGCAAGCACATTGAAAACATTCCTATTAAAAGGTGGCAAACCGTATTTGCGCGCTGAGAATCCGAAGTATCCCGATCTGATCCCGGCGCAGGAGTTGACCATTCAGGGCGTGTTCAAGGCGCTCATTCGCCGCGCTCCAAATTAGGGGGCGGACAGTTTTTCTCCCATGCCCTCTGACATGTCCCGGCGTATGCGCAAGATCGTTCATCTCGACGCCGACGCCTTCTTCGCCTCGGTGGAGCAATCGGCGGACGCACGACTGCGTGGCAAACCCATCGCGGTAGGCGGTGAGAGTCGGGGCATCATTGCTTCTGCGTCTTACGAAGCTCGCAAGTTCGGTATCTACACACCGATGCCGACCGCGCGCGCCCGGAAGCTTTGCCCCAAGCTCATCGTGTTACCCGGTGATTACGAGCGATACGAAGTCTTTTCAAAGCGGATGTTCAGCTTCGCTTACGATTTCACACCGAACGTAGAGCAGACTTCCATTGATGAAGGTTACTTCGACATCACTGCCAACCGGACTAAACCATCGCTTGAAATCGCGCAGATCATCAGCAGAGCCATCCGGCAATCGTTGAAGATCACCGTCAGCGAAGGCGTGGCTTCCAATAAGCTCATCAGCCAAATCGCTTCCAAGCTGAACAAACCTGCCGCATTTCAATCCGTGCCGACCGGCGAGGAAAAGCAATTCCTTCATACCTTACCCAATCGTTGGCTGCCAGGCATCGGGCCAAAAACCGCGGTACGGTTGAATGCGGCAGGTCTTGCCGCGATCGGCCAGATCGCCGCGACGCCGATAGATATGCTGGCGCTGATAATTGGAAATCAAGCGCCAGTATTGCGCCAGTTTGCCAATGGCATTGACGAGCGTCCCCTGATTCCGGCGAGCGAACCTCAGAAGTCTTACAGCAAACAGGAGACCTTCAACGCGGACGTGACCGATGAGGAATATGTCGAAGCCGTTCTTCGACGCATGGCCGACCAACTCTTTGCCGATGTGCGCGAGGAAGGCCGGAGCGTGCGGACATTGACGGTGAAGGTGCGTTACAACGACCGGGACGAAAACCAACGGGCCGAAAGTCTGCGCGAACCAACAGACTTGGAAACCGATGTCTATGGCCGCCTTCGCGGGCTGCTACGAGAAGCGTGGCAACGTCGTGTTAGTCTGCGCATGGTATCGCTTAAGTTGTCGAATGTGTATCAGGGCGTATTCCGTAGCGAGTTGCCACTGGAGGCTAACGCTCGCAATCACGAAGCGCACGAACGCTTGGCCGCCGTCTTGGACAACCTCCGCCGGGATAAGGGTTGGCCGGTGATCATGCGCGGCCATGACCTGCGCTTGCGCGATGCTCCTCGCGATATTGTCGCCGAGAAGCAGAAACCACCCGCTAAAATCCAGTTCTTGGTAAAGCGAACGATGCCACAACCGAGAGCAACGACTTATGTTCCGCTCCGTGTTCGCAGTCACTACACCTTCCTAGACTCAACGCTTTCGCCTTCCACCATCGTTAGCCTCGCGAAAATGAACGGCATGGCGTCAGTCGGCCTGACCGATCTTGGCAACTTGCATGGCGCGGTCGAGTTTGCGCAAACAGCGCAGCGTGCCGGCATCAAACCCATCTTCGGCACGGAACTCGTCCTTGCTGACGGCCACCAAGGACAACATCCGCTGTTGCTCTATGTCGAATCGGCTCGCGGCTATCACAACCTCAATCGACTGCTGTCGCAACGAGCGGAGCAGAATGACGATGAAGGTGCGGTTGCGACCCAGCAGCGAAAGGCTATGTTGTCGGTTCGTCTGGACGGATTCACGGATGGTTTGATTGCCGTGAGTTCTGACGTGCGACTCGCTGAGAAATTTTCAGGTCGTTTTTATCAATTAGCTACGAAGCATATCGCCCCCGGCAGCTTGCCGGTCGTCGCTTGTCCTGTGATCCACTACTCGCAACCTGACGACCGGATGAAATACGACATCGTGCAATCCATCCGTACGTTGACGCTGCTTCGGCAGGAACATCCGGCCAAGAAGTTGGATGGGAAACTTCATTTCCGCACTCCTTCGGAAATGGTGGCCGCCTGCAAAGGCCACCCGGAATGGCTAGCGCACTCTCAAGAAATCGCCGAGCGGTGTCACTTTGAAATCCCTTTCGGCAAACCGCAGTTCCCTGCGTTCGTGCCCCCGGAGGGTTCAACTCCGCGCGAGTTCCTGCACCAGCTCGTCATGGCCGGCGCCCGACGGCGCTACCCCGCCTCTCAACTCTCAACCATCAACCATCAACTCGCCACTGAGTTGCAGATGATCATTGCCGTCGGCTACGAAGAATACTTTCTCGTTGTCTGGAGCATTCTGCAAGATTGCCGCGCGCACGGCATCGAATGGATTACGCGTGGCAGCGCAGCGGATTCGCTCGTTTGTTACTGCCTCTGCATCTCCGATGTCTGCCCGATCCGGTTCGGCCTCTACTTCCGTCGGTTTCTGAACGAGGAGCGCATGGCGCTCAATAAACTGCCGGACATTGACATTGATTTCCCCCACGACCGCAAAGACGATGTGGTCGACCTCATCTTTGCCAAATACGGCAGGAAGCATTGCGCCGTGGTGGGTGGGTTCTCCACGTTCCAAGCCAAGAGCGCGTTTGCGGATGTTGCCAAAGTCCTCGGCATGGCCGAGCGCGAGGTGCGACGCTTCACCGCGCATTTTCCGTGGAGCTTTGGCAGCGGTTGGGTGGCAGACGAACACACGCCAATCAGCGGCCCAAAGTTACGCGACCTGCTCGCCGCGAGTCCCGAGAATCGCGACTTGCCCTTGAACGAAGAGCCTTTCAAGACTGCGCTCGACATGGCGGAATTTCTCGATGGGATGCCTCGCAACCCAAAGATGCACCCCTGCGGCGTCGTGCTCTCTCGCCAGTCGATTCATGAACTGACGCCGACGTTCATTTCCAACAAAGGTTATCCCACGACGCACTTTGACATGGACGCGGTGGAGGCCATTGGCTTGGTGAAGGTGGACGTGCTCGCTCAAGGCGGGCTGGCGGCGATGCGCGATGTGAAAATGTCACTGGCGAAGCGCGGTATCACTGTGGACTTGAATGCGCTTGAGCCGTGGCAAGACCCGCAGGTTTGGGAACTGATTTCCGGCGGCGCGCGAGCGGTGCATCACATTGAAAGCCCGGCAATGACGAGCCTGTGCCGCCAAACCAACGTGCGCGACATTGATACGCTCATCGCTATCGTCAGCGTCATCCGCCCCGGGGCCGCCAACGAGGGCAAGAAACTGGCGTTCACACGGCGCTATCAGGGGCTTGAGCCTATCACCTATCCCCACCCTTCCCTTGAACCCGTGTTGCGCGATGCGTTCGGATTGGTGGTTTACGAGGAGCATATCCTTCAAATCTGCGAGGCCTTTGCAGGCCTGCCACCGGGGAGAGCTGATGTTCTTCGCAGGGCGTTGAACAAACAGAAGCGTAAAGTGATCGAGGAAATCCGCTTGGAATTCTTCACGTCCGCCAAGTCGCGCGGGCACGTGGACGAGAAGATCGTCGAAGTGTGGGGGTTAGTGGCGGGCTTTGCGGGTTACGCATTTTGCAAAGCACACTCCACGGCTTACGGCGTCGAAGCCTACCAATCCGCGTGGCTGAAACGGAACTACCCGTCGGAGTTCATGGCCGCAGTACTGACCAACGGCAAAGGCTTTTACGACCCACTCGTGTACGTGCTCGAAAGCTATCGGCTCAGATTACATTTCCTTCCGCCTACGGTGAATGAACCTGGCCCGCAGTTTGTAGCGCACGGCAATGCCATCCGGGTGCCACTCACGCGAACCAAGGGACTCAGTGAGAGAATCATCAAACGATTGATCGCACAGCGCGAGCGCGGTGTATTCCTTTCGCTGGCTGACTTCCATCGCCGCGTGAATCCAGCAGCGGAGGAATTGGAGGCGATGATTCGGGCGGGTGGCTTTGATGAGTTTGGCGAGTCCCGGACCAGACAGTTTTGGGCGGCCCAACAACTCCGTAAAACCACCACGACCAGCACGAATCTGGAGTTTGATTTTGAGGCGGGAAATAATCCGGTTGCTGAGTTCTTTGTTGCGAACCCGGCGTTGCTCTGCGAGCCGACCCGCCGGGAACGCTTAGAGTCCGAGACGGAATTGTTCGGCTATCCGGTGAGCGGGCATCCGCTGGAACTGCATTCGGATGTCGCTTGGGATTCGTATTGTCCTGTTTCACGGCTTGGAGAATTCGTTGGCGAAACCGTAGTGGCATGCGGGTTGGTAGTGGAACAACGCACGCATCACCAGATCACGGGTGAACCGATGAAGTTCATGACGCTGGCGGACTGGACCGGCATCGTGGAGACCGAACTGTTTGCCCAGACCTACAAGAACTATGGACTGGCCACCGTGCGCTATCCCGTGCTGGAAGTCGAAGCAAAGGTGGAATCCTTTGAAAATGGACGCGGCTTCACGCTGAGGGTTTTACGCGCGG
>Ga0114967_10004722_pt1 | contig 10927 bp, 8 predicted proteins | sample M_130628_MF_Meta_FD_92639 | JGI IMG/M metagenome (GOLD analysis project Ga0114967, IMG submission 92639) | Freshwater microbial communities from Lake Montjoie, Canada to study carbon cycling - M_130628_MF_MetaG | ecosystem: Environmental > Aquatic > Freshwater > Lake | place: Lake Montjoie... | reverse complement strand
GCCGCAACACCTCCACCTGGCGCTCCCGATGAATATCTTTATCTCTAAAATCCGCCCGCCGCGGGCGCCCTTCGAAGCTCCTCCGCGAAGCGGGTTAGGAGCGTAGTAGGGCCACCATCCAACAAACAAACATGAGCATTGGCGCTTTTATCATCCTCACTTTATTTAAAGTCTTCGTCTACATCGTCGGCTTATTCAGCGGTATCGCTTTCGCCATATGGTTGCGATCAAGACTCTAACCCTCCCTTCCACCTTGCGCCTTTCACTTTCTACCATCTTCCAATGATCAAAACGTCGGTGTTTTGGGATAAACCGTTAATTCGAAGTCCCAAGCACATATATTGACCGCCCTATTGCCTCAAGCATTCTTCCTAAATGCAACGAGCAAAGGCATCTGTTGGCCGCTTTCTCTTGTTAAGCTTTTTGCTAGTTCTCTCTCAAGACGGGCTGGTGGCGGAATCTGATCTGGAAAAGACAGCACGTATTCTTAACGCCATAAGCCAAGAATTCAGTAAAAAGACCAATTCGCCGCAGTCATCTCAGAATCAATCGAGCTCCGCTTATTCGCACGTCCCCATAAATCGCAATAATCGTTTTATAGATTGGAATAGTTTTGTTTGCATAAACCAGAATGCATTCCCATGCATGATATTTGGTCTTTCGAATGTAAAAGATCCACGTGTCCTCTCTTTTATCAATAATCCGAATGGCTTAACTGGCATCTTCGGTGATCAGTCGGCTATCGTAGGCGTTGCGCTCCGACCTCGCGTTTTTATTCCACGCATTACAGTCAAGGTTAGTGCTTTGCCCTTTTTGCAAGAAAGCGAGATTGATATTGGCAATTTGCAACCCGGGGGCACTTACCTTGCAAAACCCACATTAGTCTGGGACTACAAGGAGATAAGAAATTTAAACCAGGCAATCCCCTGCACGCTAACAACAAGTCTAGTTGCCCCAGATGGCATGATTCTCGACAAGGATAACTCAAGGTTCTTTATGCGATCCCCAAACGATTGCCCTATAACCGGAGGCCCTGTCTTATCTCCTTACGATTACCTACTCGCATCCTTCGTAAATGAAGATGCTCCGGTAATAGATAAGCTTTTGAAATCAGCTTTATCAACAGCTGTAACTGAGAACTTTGCTGGCTATCAGGAAGGAAGTAAGAACGCTTTTTTTAAACAGTTATTTGCAATCTGGCAGGCCCTTCAAAAGAACGGAATGCACTACAGCAGCATTACTGAGGTTTCTATCAAATCGAACGATGTGCCTACTCAACATATTAGGTTTATGAACGAGTCTATGTTGAACCAACAAGCCAACTGCATTGATGGAACGGTACTTCTTGCCTCGGTGTGCAAAAAGATATCCCTGCGTCCTTCTATAGTGCTCTTAAACCCGACAACCCCAGGCGCAAAAACGGCTAATCACGCTATTTTAGCAGTCAGCGGCATGGAAGATGGGCGACACGTTATATACATTGATACAACTGTAATGAGGAGTTACGAGGGAACGTTTGATTCGTCCTGGAAGAATTTTCAACAAGCCCTCATGCAGGGGGAGACAGTAGTCAAGCAATCGAAAGCAAATGGATTTCCGCCAAAGCTTATTGATATAGAAGAAGCCCGACGAATTGGATTTGCACCAATTCCTCTGTTTTCGAAGGAATAGTTTTGCTTATTAAACCGATGCAGTCCTTCCAGCCATACCAGACATTCTAAACGGCGGTGTTTTGGGTAGTTAGGAGCTTTAACAATCAGGTATTTTGATAAAGACTTTTACTCTTAGTGGTTCTTGTTATTATTACTTAATGAATCAGATTTCCGATAAAAGCAGTCGGGGCAATGCAAGTAGCTTTTACGTAGCAGGTGAACTTTGCAGGCGAGGCTATGCCGCTGTCGTGACTCTTGGGAATACGCCTAATACTGATGTTCTTTGCAGCAACGTAGAAGGAACAAAGTTTGTTCATATTCAGGTAAAGACCTATGTGCCAGGCAACACAAGTTGCAGTGTGGGCAAAAAAGCTGAAAAGAATTATGGCAGAAACTTCTTTTGGGTTCTGGGTGGTATCCCGAGATCTAAAAGCGATCGGGCTTTTGAGTATTATATTATTCCTTCTTCAGTAATGGCTACGCGGATTAAGCGAGCCCATAAGTTATGGCTCAAGACCCCTGGTAAGAATGGGAGAAGGCATAGGGATAATGATTTTCGATGCGTAATGCTGCCACCAAAGAAAGGCTTTGACGGCTGGAATGTAACCCCGTTCCTAAATAGATGGGACTTTCTCGAAAAGAAGTTAAGAGCTTAAATACATTTAGCTTTGCTGAGATCTATGCCCGTGCCTGAAGCAGAATCGTGTCTCTGTGATACTCAAGATATTCAGACTGCTTTCGGCTAAACGTACCTGCATTAAAGCTTTCTGACTGCGGGATCCCCATTTTGACTAAAGACGGTCGGTCCGCTACGCACGAAACAATCAACTCCCCACTATTTTTGAAGGATATAAACCCCCCATCGAACAAGTGATCAATCGAAGGGGTAAGCAGAAGCCCGTTTTCTCCATCAAGTCGCTCCCGGTTTCCAGAAACTCTCCAGGGCTTGATATGGCTAGCAATGAGGTGCTCCGGCCGACTTACTTTTGTGACCCGACAGCATCTTTCGATTGAAGCTACCCTTGCCTTAAACAACCCCTGCCCTCTTCTTGATTTTACAACCTGCTCCTTCTCCGTCTTTGTTAATTCAGAATCCTGATCCACCCTGCGCTCTAACTCCCTATCCCAGTCATTCAGAATATCAGCGGGCGCCCGTCCAACATCAGCCGCCTCCTCGTTGAGCCTAGAATGCATTTCCGATTCCTGTACTGCTGCTTGACCCTCTAACCCAATCAGGCCCAAGAGTGCCTGACCAAAAGAATCTGGTAGTTCTGACAGGTAGATTTGATTGCCAGTACCGTCTGCTCGAATTGGCGAATACCTTTCAGGCAACAAAGGGCGCAGTAGATCCATGTGCTGCCTTGGCTCAATCTGCTTAAGTAGAACCTTAAACTTAACATCAACCCGCCAGCCTACTTCGTTCCAGCTGGCGCCAGCCGAACCGAACTCTTGGGGCTTTGGACATGTATAGGCCGGTCGTTGAGCAATCCCAATGGCCATGATCTTTCTACTACAAAAGGAGAAAACAATATCCCCACGGGCCACCTCCCGCATCGTCTCGTAAAAGTGATTCTGGGATTCATCCCGATTTACTTTGGGTGACCACATATATCCCCCAGGCACTTCGTGATCGAAGGTCTGGTTTTGGCTAACCCACCAGAACCTCATTTGAGATAAGCGATGCGCACAAACTACAATCTAGAACAACCCATCTAAGTATTAATACTTAAATACGTCGTTGTTTATAAAGGTAGAGTCACTAAAAAAGGGGGACATAAATGACCCCACAGCAAGCTGACGAACAACTCAAGCAATTAGGATTGTTTCAAGTAAACTCAATAGAGGAACACGCTGAAATAGTGAGCAGCATGATTGGGGAAGATGCAATGATTGAACTAGGCGATCATTTTAATGGAGAGCATGAGAATTCAGAGGAGTATCTCCTAGAGAAGAGTGGTGAGGATCCCTATTTTTCAATTATTCACTCCATGAAATACAATATATTTAAAGAGGAGTTAATTTGGCTTGATGAGGTCCTACCAGAAAACGCTCTGGTTTTTGATTTAGGCTGTAACGCGGGGCACATGACCGCTTTATGCGCGAAGATGCGGAAGAGCTGTAGGTTTGTTGGCTACGACACGATTGCTGCGACCCTTAAGAAAGCCAATCAAATCAAAAGCGATATGGGTTTAGAAAACCTGTCGTTCGAGAATTATGATGTCATGAATCTTAAGACAGAGCCAAAACCGGACGGCCTCATGATTCTCCAGGCGCTTGGGCCTTATTTAGATGATCCTGAAAACGTCGATAAATTATGTAATCTTGCCGACAAAAAGGCATTCATCATCCTGATCGAGAAATTTGTTATAGAGAAAGGACTGAAGGTAATTTTAAAGACTTTTGAGAAGCTTGGCTTTAACCTAATTCGTTTTGATAAGATTTCATGTGATGCTTACACGCAGGTGAAGACTATGCCTGCGATATTTTTAGAGAGAGGATTTGATGCTGAACCAAAGCTGGATATTAATAGTATAAAACTTTGATTTGCCGCGTTTAGATTGAGCGTTTCTAATTAAAGACAATCGGGTGTTCCCATCACTCGTAACGATATTTATTTCGTCTGAAAACCGGGTCCGGCACGAGATCTACGCGACTCTTGGATTCGACACCGGAACGGCGGCCACTAGCGCGACGTGTTTTGGATCGCCCACCAGCGCCCGCAGCGCCTCCAAAGATTTCGCAACGGTCTTTCCGTGATCGTCGATGCTCTGAATGACCTGACCGGGCGTGCGAGTGTCGATTTTGACGATGGCATTCGGATTCACCGCTTTTAGGTCAAAGACCGACGCATCAATGGCAGAGGCTTTCGCTTCGGAATTGCTCGCGGCTTTCTCCTGTTCGCCGATCTTTGTTTGAAGGTCTTCGATCTTCGTGTCCTCGGAATTAGCGGCTTTGAGGGCTTTCAGCTTCTCCTTGAGGGAGACGACTTCGGCTTTCAGACGCGCAGCCTCATCCGTGTGCGGCTTCATGGCCTCGCGGGCTTGCTTGCGGCGATCGGCGAAGTCCACGGTCCAGGAGTAGCGGCTTTCGGCGGCGGGGGTGCCACGTTTGGAAAGCAGCCGGGCGTAGCTGGGGAATTTACCCTTGCTGTTCTCGTCTTCGGCCCATGGCTCGGTTAGAACGGCGGGCAGGTCGGCGTCGTCGAGGACTTCACCGTTCTTACCGAAGCCGAAATGCGCCAGCGTCATCGGCGACTTCTTGCCGACCTTCACATGCGTGAGGTCGTAATACCAAATCTTGGTCGTCTTCTTCCCCTTGGTGAAAAACAGCAAGTTCGTCTTCACCGCCGCGCCCGCGCCGGAGAAGCACCCGCCGGGCAGGCTGATGATGGCCCACAGGTCGCACTCATCCACCAGCTTGCGTTTCGTTTCCACGAAGGCGTCCTCGTCTTTGCGGAAGAGGAAACCGTCATCGAGGACGATGGCGCAGCGACCCTTGGGCGCGAGTTCGCCGAGGATGTCCTGCACGAAGAGCACCTGCGTGCTGCCAGTGGCGTAGGCGTAGTTCTTTTGCGCGTCCTTGCCCTCCTTGCCGCCGAAGGGCGGGTTGGTCAGGATCACATCGAAGAACTTCGGCGCTTTGTCGAACAGCGCGGCGTAGGTGGCGCGCTTGGTCAGCGTATTGCCGTGCCAGAGGTTCGGCTGGTCGATGCCGTGGAGCACGAGGTTGGCGAGCGCGATGGGGAAAACGAGGTTCTCCTTCTCCCGGCCAAAGAAGGTGTCGTGCTTCAGCGTGTCGATTTCCGTGCTGGCAGGTGACTTGCCCTGATTGCGGGCGATGTGCTCGTAGGCCACGGCGAGGAATCCGCCCGTGCCGCAGCAGGGATCATAGATCGTGTCGCCCAGCTTCGGCTGGAGCGTATGCACCATGGCGCGGATCACCTCCCGCGGGGTGAAGAACTGGCCTCCGTCGGAGTTCTTCTCGCCCATCTTCAGCAGCAGGTCCTCATACACCTGGGAGAGTGTGAAGAAGTGGGTGTCGTCCACGTGGTCGATGCTGATCTCATCCACCTTGTCGAGGATGTCGCGCAGGTTGGTCTCGCTATCCACGCGCACGCGCTCCACGGCGGTCATGATGCGGCCGATTACGCGCTGCTTCCGGCTGGCAGTCGGGTTCGGCAGCTTGGTCTTGGGATCAAAATCCAGCGCGTGCAGATGCGGCAACAACTCGGTGTTGATGAAGTCGAAGAGCTTCCCGTCACCCTTGGAGAAAAGTTCCTGCCGCTTCCATCCGTAGGGCTTGCCCTCGTCAGTCTGCGGATGCTTGGCCTCATCCTTGAAGGGCGCGGCCCAATCCTGCCAGCGGAAGGGGCTGGCCAGTGCGGGCGTGAATGTGCCGCCCACCGCCTCAGCGGCTTCACGGTCGCGCTTCTCCTGCGCATCGAGAATGCGAAGGAACAGAATCCATGTCAGCTCCGGCACGTATTGCAGTGCGCTCGCACAGTTCGAGCGTCGCATGATGTCGCAGATGGATTTGACGAACGACGACAGCGAACGCGTTCCCGTGATAGTCTTCGGGGCTTTCTGCTTCGGTTTCTTTTTGATGGCTGGCATGGGGCTAGGTTTCAAAAGTTTGTGATAGGAGCTTCTGTGGCAGTAGTTCAAGCTCGGCGATTTGTTGTTTGATGGCGGCACGCATCGGCTTGATTTGCGCGAGGGCCTGGGATGCCTTCACCTGCGTGTCGTAGGCGGGAAGTTCGATCTCACCTTCGGCAAGGCGATTGAAAAGCATACGCTCGCGGACCGCTCCACGCGCAAGTGACTGGATGCAGCGCTCACCCAGCGGCGAGCGGAGCCAGTAGTAGAACCAACGTGAATCCACCACGCCCGGCTTGCCCTTCAGCGCCACGTAATCGGGACTGGTAATACCCGGTTCATCGTCATCATCCACAAAGGCAATGGAACCGATGAGGATACGCATTGGGTTGTAGAAGACCGTGCCAGCATCTACTGGCTTGTAGCGTTCAGCATGCTTGCCGGGCCGCTCCCGGGCGGGAGCTAGGCCGCTACGTGTTGCACCCAGCACCGGGAAGGCCTTCCAGTTGTTACCAATTCCCTTCTTGGTTTCGTCTAGGGCATCTCCGAGTCGCATAGGCGAAGTCGCGGTTGCCTTGATGCTTTCGGCGATAGTGGCATCGCTTAACCTTGAAGTTTCACGCATCTGCAATTCCGCTGCCTGACGAGCCTTTTCAACTTTAGCTAGTTTGACTCTTAAGAGGGCGGCCGCCTCGCGCTGTTCCTCGATGTTTACTGGCATCACAATCTGGCGGTCCAAATATTGCGCCATCTGTAAATTCCGGATTCCTGTTGTGGCAGTTTGTAGCTTTTCCGTCACACCACTGACGTGCCAGAAGAGCAACACATACATCAAGTAGTCGGGATCGATTATTTCACGTTTGGGAACTAACCTAGAAATGAAGTTCCCGCAGATGAAAACATCATTTGTTTCCCGCCCCACAAATGCAGCGACACGTCCCACTGGCTGATTGGGGCCTCCGCCAGAGCGCTCGAGAAGGATATCTCCGACCTCCAGTTTCTTTTCTGAGACAATGCGTTCGTCGATTGCGAGCGGCGTTAGATTTGCAAAGGAAATTACACCGCCGCTTTTGAAGTTCGTAGAGCGCAGGACGTAAACGCCTGCCTCCTTAGCGGGATCGCCCCATGCACCGGCATCCCAGCTTTCCAAAAGGTCTCTTAATTTAAGGGTCTTCATGCTGCGAATAGCCGTATTTTTGCCTCAGTCATCGCAGCAACCGGTGACCCAATCTTACGCAGCGCGTCGAATCCTCCAGCATCTTTAATTTCGGGCACGTCCCAGAGAGCAGTCGTTTCCAATGCCTCGGTGCCACCGAGTTCAAACTGGTTGCCGAGGCCTTTAAGCACGATTGCGGCCTTGGGATCAATGGAGTCGAACCAAGTCTGGTTGTCCTCCAGGTAAACAATCTTGCGCTCCGGGCGCTTGAGGGCGCGGGCATGGTAGCCGTGGTGGGCGAAGAGATCGTAGATGTCGTAGTCGGTCATCTGGTCGATCTCGCGGATGAGTTCGGGACTGAAGTTGTCTCCCAGCAGGTGGTCGATGAGCTTCCGGCGCTTCTGGGATTCGATCCAGACCTGACGAAACTCGTCGAGGTTGTGCGCCTCGCGCAGAACGCGCTGGATCATCTCGCGCCGGTATTCATCCACGGGAATTGGCACGTCCCGTCCATCGCGACGGCTGAGGATAAAGCGGCCCTGCGGCGTGATGAGCGTCTTGCCCGGAATTTCAGGCACGGGCGGTGTTTCGGGTCCGGGACCAGGGCCGGGAGGTTCCGGGCCTTCGCCGCCCCCGCCTCCACCACCGCCGGGCCGCGGTGGATCGGTGATGAAGTCGGTCCCGAAGAGGTCGGTGACGCCGGTGTAGTCGTAGAGCCAGAACTTGTATTTCTGCGTCTCCTCATGGATGCGGGTGCCGCGCCCGACCATCTGGTAGAACTTGATGGCGGATTTCAGGTAACGGAAGAAGACGACGGCATTCAGGCGCTCGATGTCCACGCCCGCCTCCAGCAAGTCCACGGTGCAGGCGATGAAGGCCCGCTCGCCGGAGCCGCGCATGGGCTCGATCATATCTGCGCCGTTGTTCACGCCGCCCATGCACTTGAAGGCGTAGTGATCCTTCGGCTCATGGCCGCCGTCGCGGCACCACTTCGCGTAGAGGTTGTTCATCTGCATGGCGACGCGGTCCGCGTGAATCTCGCGGTTGCAGAAGATGATGACCTTTTGCTCCGGGCCGCCGTTTTCGCAGAGCAGCTTGAACAGGTCGGCGCACATGGCCGGGGTGCGCATGTCGATGAACAGTTCGTCGTCGAAGTCCTTGCCGGTGTAGCTGTCCTTGGTGAGTTCGTCCGCAGTGATGGGCTTACCGGTCTTGATGTTGGTGGGCTTGGCGGCGAGCACTTCGGCCTTGGTGAACACTTTGGCGTCGATGGTGGGCTTGCGTTTGATGATCTCGCAGGCGGCGAGGTAGCCGTCTTCTTGCGCCTCGATCAGAGTGTATTCATAGACGGGCTCGCCGAAGTATTTGTGGTTGTTGGCGGTAATCTCAGCGTCTTCGTCCGTAATCAGGGCCGTGCCTTTGGTTTCCTTTTCTGGTGACAACGCGGCTTGAGCGTGTGGCAGTGCCGTTGGGGCAACGCGCTTTGCAGCTTTCGATTCGCGAAGCTGGCGCGGCGTGGCGGTGAGTCCGATGTGGATGGCGTTGGGATTGCGTTTAAGGACTTCCGACCACTTCCCCCACGCGGATCGGTGGCACTCGTCGATGATGATGACGCTGAAGGCGTCCTCGCCATAGTGCTTGGAAAGGAAGCTGGCGAAGTCCGCATCGTCATCATCCAACCCGAGCGTCTGGTAGGTGGAGATGTGGATACGGGCATTTTTCGCGGCGTTCTCGCCGTTCTTGGTTTCGACAATGCGGGCGTTGTCCCCGAAGACAGCTTTCAGCTTGGTGTAAGCCTGCTCGCGCAGTTCGTCGCGGTCGCAGAGAAAGAGCGCGGGCTTGGGCAGACGCTCGGCTTCGTGTAGCCGCCAAAGGAGATTCGCGGCGATGATGGTTTTACCGGAACCCGTCGCGAGCGAGAGAAGAACGCGGGCGGCTTCGCCTTTGGCGTCGGATTGCAGAATCTTATCGAAGGCAGTGCGAATAGCTGCGTCCTGGTAGTAGCGCCTCTCGGGATAGGCGGAGCTGTTGGGCTGAAAAAGAAGCGAAGCCGATGGTGCCTCAAGATTGATACCCGTATACCGATGGTAGCAGTCCGTGAGGCGCCTATGATCGGGGAACTCTGAAAAGGGGGAAGGACCGGTTTGCTCACCAGTGAACTTATTGAACTTGGCATAGAGGTGACCGTTGGTGGAAAAGATATATTTGGCGTCGAATCGGTTGCAATCGGAGTAGCCCTTGCCCTGCTGCATTCCTTTGAGTGGGTCTTCGTCTTCCTTTTTCGCCTCAAGGATCGCGACTGGCAGCGGCATTGGTCCTGCGGGCGTCTCAACACACAGAAGATAGTCAGTTCGCCCCGCACCAGCGCGGCGGCGGCCTTTGAATCCGATGGGTTCCACCGGTGCCTTGGTTTCGAGCCTGATATAGGGGATGCGATAGCCCTTTTCCCGAAGGAGCGGATCAATCAGCTCGTAGCGTGTTTCGGCTTCGTTGAATGACATGATAAGGGCGGTAATTTAAGAGATAATGTTTTTAACCGCTACCCCTTAGAAAGGATTTAATCTTAGCTCATCTACTCATCGAAACACAGATGTTTCGAAAAAGCTAATCCTCCAGCCATGCGTACTTAGAAGCCATAGTTTGTTATAGCATCCATGAAGTTTTTCTTTTCGGAAGTACCTATTTTTTCGGTGAAGCTTTTTCCGTCCGAATCACGCAGACAGTTTTGCCTAACTTTCATTTCAAACTCTCCTAGCCCTTCACATAGGTCATCAAAGGTACCCCACCACTCAATCTGACTATAACTGCCTGCTGCATTGTTTATGAGTTTAAGCGCCTGCTCACGATGAATTTTGCTCTGAGCAAGTTCATTGAGTATCTCCCAGATTTTGTCGTAGACAGTTGCATGGTCACTATTTGATGGGCCAGGCGCAAAAGCTACAAAGTAATCAGCAAGAAACTGATACGTTTCATGCCAATCTTTAAACCAAAAGAACATACCGATGCCACCACCAGCTGCGGGAGGGCCATCACTTTGACAAAATACCCCCACGCCTTTTGGTTTACATTTATTTAAACTTTTTGTTTGGAACAGTTCTCCACACTCCTCAGACATCTTCTCCTCGTCGAATTTCTTTTTTTCTAATCTCTTCATATTTTTCTTATTATCCATTTTAAGCATATTTTCCAAGTCATTTAACAACTGTCCCGCTACCAGTCTCTGTCGTGTGCTAACACCTTATATGGCGTGGTCTTTTGCCTGATCCTCATCACTCTCATACAACCTCTAGCGCCTTGTTCAGGATCTTGAGCATGGTGGCCTCGGCTTTTCGTTCATCCGAATCCACCCAGCCTTCGACCAGCCGGATAATCTCCTGAAGGGCCTTTCTCATTTCGGCCTCGTTACTCCCGTTTCCACCTGCACTTTTTTTGTATTCATTATTTTGATTCATTGGGCGAAATCATCTCATCCCCCCTAGGACAAATACCGCCCTACCCCTAATCCCACTTTCCCGGGATTATAG
>Ga0114967_10004721_pt1 | contig 10928 bp, 8 predicted proteins | sample M_130628_MF_Meta_FD_92639 | JGI IMG/M metagenome (GOLD analysis project Ga0114967, IMG submission 92639) | Freshwater microbial communities from Lake Montjoie, Canada to study carbon cycling - M_130628_MF_MetaG | ecosystem: Environmental > Aquatic > Freshwater > Lake | place: Lake Montjoie... | reverse complement strand
GACAAATACTTTTGGTGCCAACTGGGCGAATCTAGCCGAGTATGGCATCGAAGATCGAATTTACGAATTGGCTTTCGCTGGTGCCAAGATTGCTCGCGAATGCGCAGATAAATTTTCTACCGCAGATAAACCACGCTTCGTTTTAGGTTCACTCGGGCCCGGAACAAAATTGCCAACTCTCGGACATACAACTTATGAGTTCTTACGCAATGCCTATGAAACGGCGGCGCAAGGTTTACTAGATGGTGGATCTGACGCACTGCTAATTGAAACCTCTCAAGATTTATTACAAGCAAAAGCAGCGGTAAACGGATCACGCGCTGCGATGGCCAAAGTTGATCGCGATGTCATTTTGATCGCCCAAGTAACTGTTGAACAGACCGGAACTATGTTGCTTGGTTCCGAAATTGGCGCAGCACTTAACGCACTTGCACCATTAGAGATTGACCTGATCGGTCTCAATTGCGCCACTGGCCCTGCTGAAATGTCCGAGCATCTGCGTTACTTATCTCAGAATTCTAAAGTTGCGCTTTCGGTTATGCCTAACGCTGGGTTGCCAATTCTTGGTAAGAAAGGTGCCGAATATCCGCTAGGTCCGGATGAACTAGCTACTGCTTTAGATACTTTCGTTTCGGACTACGGCATTTCACTACTAGGCGGTTGTTGCGGTACGACGCCAGCTCATTTAGCAGCAGTGGTTGAAAAGTTTAAAGGACACCAAATCAAAGATCGCAGCCCGGTAACTGAAGCGGGCGCTTCTTCGCTTTATCAGTTTGTACCTTTCCGCCAAGATAAAACTTATTTGGCTATCGGCGAACGTACCAATGCAAATGGCTCTAGAGCCTTTCGCGATGCCTTAGTTGCCGAAGACTGGCAAACCTGTGTTGAGATTGCGCGCGATCAAATTCGTGAAGGTGCGCACATGCTAGATCTTTCGGTCGACTATGTGGGCCGTGATGGTGCGCGTGACATGACTGAACTAGCCAGCCGTTTTGCCACCGCATCTACCTTGCCGATTGTTTTGGATTCCACTGAACCAGGTGTATTAAAGGCGGGCCTTGAGCAATTAGGTGGACGCAGTGTTATTAACTCAGTGAACTATGAGGATGGCGACGGTCCGACATCACGTTTCGCCAAGATCATGCCACTGGTTCAAGAACACGGTGCCAATGTTGTTGCACTTACTATTGATGAAGAAGGCCAGGCACGTACCAAGGACTGGAAACTTAAAGTTGCTCGCCGATTGATCCTTGATTTAACCAAGAACTGGGGGATGGCGACCGGTGATATTTTGATCGATTGTTTAACTTTTCCCATTGCAACAGGTCAAGAAGAAACACGACGAGACGGAATTGAAACTATTGAGGCAATTCGCCAGTTGAAAATTGAGTTCCCAGAAGTGCAAACTACCTTGGGCGTGAGCAATGTTTCCTTTGGTCTAAATGCTGCATCTCGAATCGTTCTCAATTCGGTTTTCTTACACGAGTGTGTTGAAGCTGGGCTAGATTCAGCGATTGTTCATCCATCCAAAATCACACCTATGGCGCGGATCGATTCCCGAGCGCGCGAAGTGGCACTTGATTTGATTTATGATCGCCGAACTTATACCGATGGCGAATGTACTTACGATCCACTAACTGAGTTTTTACAATTATTCGAAGGTGTCGAAGTTGCTGCTACCCGTAATCTACGTGCGGCTGGCTTGGCCGCCCTGCCCCTTGAGGAACGTCTTCAACGTCGAATAATCGATGGCGAGAAAGTCGGGCTCGACACAGATTTAGATACAGCTATGTCACAAGGAATAAAACCGCTTCAAATTATTAATAACCATCTACTCGAAGGCATGAAAGTAGTTGGCGAACTCTTCGGCAAGGGCGAAATGCAATTACCGTTCGTGTTACAGAGCGCCGAAGTTATGAAAAGCGCAGTTGCTTATCTAGAACCGCATATGGAAAAGACCGATGATCAGGGTCGTGGTCGGATGTTGCTGGCTACTGTTAAAGGCGACGTTCATGATATTGGAAAGAACCTAGTTGACATTATTTTGTCAAACAATGGCTACCAGGTTGTCAACATTGGAATCAAACAGACCATCAATCAAATTGTTGATGCGGCGCAAGAACATAATGTAGATGCCATTGGCATGAGTGGTCTGTTAGTTAAATCAACGGTAATCATGAAAGAAAATCTTGAAGAGATTACAGCGCGTGGGTTAGATCAAAAATGGCCAATTGTGCTCGGAGGCGCAGCACTTACCCGCGCATTTGTAGAACAGGATTTAGCCGAAATATTTCCGGGTGAAGTCAGATACGCGCGTGATGCATTTGAAGGTTTACGTTTAATGGATGCAATCATGGCCGTTAAGCGGGGCGAACCGGGTGCGGCGCTTCCTGCACTGCGCGAGCGAAAGGTTAAGTCCACGCGCAACGTCGAGATCAGCGATGAAATTGATACTATGCGCAGCGATGTCGCTCTCGATATTGATATTCCTAACGTGCCGTTTTTCGGATCTCGAATTGTTAAGGGAATTCCGCTAGCTGATTACTCGGGCATGCTTGATGAACGAGCTCTCTTCATGGGGCAATGGGGGCTAAAAGGTGCTCGTGGGGAATTTGAAACGATGGCTGAAACCGAAGGGCGACCAAGACTGCGGGCTTTGCTGAACCAAGTTCAATCCGCTGGTTGGTTGGAAGCCGCAGTTGTTTATGGATATTTTCCTTGCGTTAGCGAAGGCAACGATCTGATAGTCCTTCATCATGAGGGGCCGGATAAAGGAAAAGAACGAACCCGCTTCTCATTCCCGCGTCAGCGTCGTGATCGCCGCTTATGCATAAGTGATTTCTTTGTTAGTAGAGATTCGGGCAAGGTCGATGTTGTTGCCTTTCACGTTGTGACGATGGGTAACACAATTAGCAAGGCTGCCGCTGAACTCTTTGCTAAAAATGAGTATCGCGAATATCTTGAATTACATGGCTTATCTGTTCAGTTAACTGAAGCTCTCGCCGAATATTGGCATCAACGAATCCGCGAAGAGATGCAAGTGCGAGCTGAAGATGCACCCGATTTGCAAGGCATTCTCGATCAAGGTTACCGGGGTTCTCGTTACTCATTTGGGTATCCAGCTTGTCCGGATATCGAGCAACAAGTTCAATTGTGTGAATTATTGGAACCAGGTCGAATTGGCGTAGAACTTTCCGAAGAGTTCCAGTTGCACCCAGAACAATCTACAAGTGCAATTATCGTGCATCACCCTGAGGCAAAATATTTCAATGCCAACTAACGCGCCCACTGATTTCTACAGCGCAGTCTTCTTTGACATGGATGGTTTATTGGTTGATTCCGAACCACTCTGGTTGGAAACTGAAACAGAGCTGATGTCTGAATTCGGCTATCAGTGGTCAGCTTTAGATCAAGCAAGCTCATTAGGCGGACCCCTAGATCGCGTAGGAAAATACATGTCAAACTTAATCGGCGGAAAACGTGATGGCCATTGGCTCATGTTAGAAATGATTGACCGCATGATTGAAAAGTTTCGCGGCGATCTCCCGTTTATGCCTGGGGCAATCGACTTAATACGCGACCTTAAAGCAAATGGCATTGAACTATCACTAGTTTCAGCGAGCCCTAGATCGCTAGTTGATGCGGTGCTGGCTAATTTCACAGAAAGTCCATTTGTTCGTTCGATTTCAAGTAACGATGTCAAAATATCTAAGCCTGATCCGGAAGGTTATTTGCTTGCAGCAAGTAGCGGGGGACATGAGATTACAAATTGTTTGGTCTTAGAAGATTCGTTAACTGGCGTAACCGCGGCGACAGCATCAGGTGCCTGGGTACTAGCGGTTCCGCACATAGTCCCGATTGAGAAATTCGGTAGAGTTGATGTAACGGAATCACTTACTCATTGGAGTTATGAAAAGTTAGCGATTAAGTATGCGCAGGACAGATTGTTTTGAAGTAGCACCAATCACATAAGCGGGACGGTTTAGTTGGCCAGAGATCTCTCTCGATTGCCATTTTGATCTCATTCGCAACCCGTATCAAAGTAGCTTCAGTTGCCGCCAGATCAGCCAGTGTAGGAGTGCTTTTTACCAGGGCACCATCGCCTAAAAAGATCAGCAGTAACAACCGTGGTAACACGCCATGAGTTTTAAAATAGAGAAGCGCATAAACCTGCAATTGAAAGAGCGCTTTTGCTTCCCAACCTGGTTTCGGTGACTTGCCAGTTTTGTAGTCAACAATACGAACTTCGCCGGAGACCGCTACGTCGAGCCGGTCGACATAGCCGTGTAGGTATAGATCTGAATTCAAATCAAATTCAAGGTGTAACTCACGAAAGGTCGGCTCGAATGTCTCGGGCTTTTCTAACTTGAAATAGGTGGCCAAGAGTGAATTTGCACGATCGATCCATTCTTTCTCATTACTAATCAATGACGCTAAGTCAGGTTTTGCCGCCAATTGAGCTTGCCAGCGAGACGGCAAAAGTTCTACTGCAGTCTCTAAATTTCGAAGTTCGGCAGGAGATTCGAAGAGATCGTGAAGAACTGTGTGAACTAACGTGCCACGTTCGGCATCAATACTTGGTGGCTCGGGCAATTTATCAATGCTGCGGTATTTGTAGAGTTGCGGGCAATTCGTAAACTCTGCAACTCGACTGGGGGATAACCGCATATTTGCCACTTGCTCAAGATAGGCCATAGCTACGACAAAGTTGGGCTGACTTTCAGACTCTAGCTGAACTAGGATGCGTTCATGTCCGAAAGTACGCCGGCTGCTAAGTCACTTGCTTCATTGCAAGCGGGCACTTTTGCCTATGGCGATCGAATTCAGTTGACCGATCCCAAAGGCAAGATGTATTCGTTAACTATCACAGCTGGCAAGGAGTGGCATACTCACAAAGGCTGGATCGTGCACGACGAGCTGGTCGGAATTCCAGAAGGTTCAGTAATCAGCACGACTGCGGGCTTAAAGTTCACGGCCTTTAAACCACTGCTGGGCGACTATGTCTTGTCGATGCCGCGCGGAGCCACCATTGTTTACCCGAAAGATGCCGCTTTCATTTTGGGTTTCGCAGATATTTATCCAGGGGCACGAGTTTTGGAAGCAGGCGTTGGTAGTGGTGCGCTTACCATCACTTTACTTCGCGCCGTTGGATCCGAAGGGCTAGTACATTCGGTTGAACGTCGCGAAGAGTTCGCCGATATCGCAAATGCTAACGTAACTGATTATTTTGGCGAGACGCCAAGTAACTGGAGTTGCAATTTAGGTTCGGTGCAAGAGCAAGAATTTACGCATCAATTCGATCGCGTCGTTCTAGACATGCTGGCGCCTTGGGAGTGTGTTGACATGGCGGCGAATGTTTTACGACCAGGCGGTGTTTTCTTAGCCTATGTTGCAACTACTACTCAGTTATCTGCAACGGCCGAAGCGTTGAAAGCCGATGGCCGATTCACCGAGCCGGAAAGTAATGAGTCCATGATTCGTGGTTGGCATCATGAAGGGTTAGCAGTTCGTCCGCAACAGCGCATGATCGCTCACACTGGTTTTCTCATCCTCAGCCGCCGCATGGCACCTGGAGTAGAAGTATTAGCGCGCCGGCGTCGCCCAGCGAAAGGAGCCTATGGTGTCGCGGAAGAATGAGCGGCTAGTTAATTTAACAATTGCCCTTTTAGCTACCAAAAGATATTTAACTAAGAACGAAATCTTTAGAAACATTGAAGGTTACGAAGGTAGTCCTGAAGCAAAAGAGCGAATGTTCGAACGCGATAAAGATGATCTACGTAAATTAGGAATTCAAATCGAAGTTGGTGGATTAGATCCACTTTTCGATGATGAAGCCGGTTATCGAATTCGCCCAGAAAGTTATGCACTCTCACTTCGTGACTTAACCGCTACCCAAGTTACTTTGCTCTCGTTGGCAGCTCAAGCTTGGCAAGATGCCGCTTTCACCGATCTGTCTCAGCAAGCACTGCGAAAGTTGACTTCCATCGGTTTAGACAGTGATTCAGCTCAGCTCCCAATATTGGCACCAAGGCTAATCGGTGCCGATGAGAATTTGCGAACCGCATTAGATGCACTTACTTCACTAACAACTATTGAATTTGATTACTTGAATATTCAAGGTGTTACACAAAAACGCCAGTTGCAAATCTATGGCGTTCAAGCGCGCCAATCACACTGGTATTTGATTGGCTTAGATCTCGAAAAAAAGGCGATTCGAAATTTCCGAGTCGACCGAATCCAGGGTGCACTGTCCATGACCGGGAAAGCTCAAAGCTATGTGATCCCAGAAACCTTTGAAATTGCTGAACTCGAAACCGCAACTGAAACGCCATTTGCGATTCTGCGAGTTCGACCAGGGGCGGGTTATCAACTTCGGCGCCTAGCTACAAAACTCGAAACCGCCGACGATTGGGACTTACTTGAAGTGCCGATCTTCGATCTGGATTTCATGACCAGTTTGGTGCTTTGGCACGGCGAAGATGTCATCGTTTCATCACCAATCCAACTCCGAAGTGCGGTTGTTTCAGCGCTAGAAAAGTTGGTGAAAATCCATGGCTAAGCAAGAAACAGGTTTGGCTCGCACCGCGCGTCTTTTGGATTTAGTGCCGTACTTAACTACCCATCAAGGGATTGCAATTTCTGAATTAGCTAAAACATTTAACACGACTGTGAAAGAGATTACCGATGATTTAAATACGCTTTGGATGTGTGGATTGCCTGGCTACACCCCACTTGAGCTAATCGATCTTGAATTTGAGTCTGGTTTTGTTTCAATCCGCAATGCTGAAACCTTGGCAGCTCCTCGCGCACTAGATCGCGCTGAAGCACTTTCGATTTATATGGGCCTAGATCTATTGAGTGCCGAGTTTGGCGATTCAAAGAGTTCACTAGTCTCTGAAATTGAGAAGCTGCAAGAACAACTTCGCTCTCAACTGATTTCGACCCCGCAAGTTCAAATAGAAGCAACTCTTGCATCCGAACAGCGTGCCTTGATTCTGCGCAGTATTCGTCGGCGTGGTTGGCTCGAAATTACCTATCACTCGGCGGCAACTGATCAAGTATCAAGACGACAGGTTGCACCTTATGAGTTATCCCAGTCTGGCTCTCACGAATATCTGCAAGGTTATTGTGATAGTGCAAAGGCAGTTCGAAATTTTCGAGCAGATCGAATCGTTGAGGTAACAGAGATTGCCGACCAACTTTGGCCGAGTAACCATGACTCCACGAACCAAGACGCGATTGAATACCAGGTCAAGATTCACCAAGCATCTCGCCAAGTACTCGAAGTATTGCCGCAATTAAGCCCGGGAGTCTCGACTGCCACCCTCGTCGGGTTTAGCGCACCATGGATTTATCGGGCGATCCTGTCGCTGGCCGGTCAGGTAGAGATAACTGGTCCAAGTCAGATTCGGGACGCGATACACGCCAGAGCCAAAGCTGCATTAGAGAATTATCATTAATTTCCAAAGATAGATCTAGACGCTTGCCCATATTTATGCGCTAGCGTTTACCCATAGCAGTTGAATCTAAAGGAGCAAGCAAATGCCTCGTGGTCAAGAGTTAATCATCATTTTGATTGTTATCGCCGTGCTTTTCGGAGCTAAACGCTTACCTGATTCTGCTCGTTCGCTTGGTCGTTCTCTTCGTATCTTTAAGTCTGAAATGAAAGAGATGAAGGACGACGATAAGAAAGATGACGACTCATCTACTAAGTAGCTCAATTCTTGATGTCCAAACGCGACAACGGCAAGATGCCCTTACTAGAGCATCTAAATGAATTTCGTAAACGTTTTTTACGTGCAGTCATTGCAATCGTGCTGGCCTCTACTGCTGGCTGGTTTCTCTACGATCAAATAATCACTCAATTAGCTAAACCCGTTTGTGATCTAGCCGTAGCGCGAGCAACCGCTTCAGATGAATGTGGATCGCTTTATATAAACGGTATCTTGGGGCCACTTAATCTTCAAATCAAGGTCGCCATTTTAAGTGGTTTGATTTTGGCTGCGCCAGTTTGGCTTTATCAACTCTGGGCTTTTATTGCGCCTGCTCTGCACCGTAAAGAGAAACGCTACTCAATACTCTTTCTTTTTGCGGCCACACCTTTTTTCGCAGTCGGTGCAACGATCGGCTATTTGATCTTGCCCGTAGCAATCAAAGTTCTCTTTGGATTCACTCCGGAAGCGCTCACCAACCTAGTTAAATTCGACGACTATCTTGATTTTGTATTAAGGATCATTCTGCTCTTTGGATTAGCTTTCGAGTTGCCGGTCTTCCTTCTAACTTTCAATTTGATTGGTTTCTTGCGCGGTTCCACGATCTTGAAACCATGGCGAATCTGGGTATTTTCAATAACATTGGCCGCTGCGGCGCTTACTCCAACTTCAGATCCAATCACGATGAGTTTTCTCGCCGGCCCACTGATAGTTCTTTACTTTCTAGCAGGGTTAATTTCCCTTTTGCTTGATAAACGGCGCGATAAGCGCAAACGCGGGCAAGATTTGGCGGATTTTGATCCATCCGCTTCGCCGATAGATTAGTTTAAATCGGTAGGTTTACCTCATGTGGCTCGTGGTCGTTAACTCTAAAGCCGGCCGAGGCGCCGCAGCTGCCCTAGCAGCCCAGGTTGTTGGTTTTCTGAAATCCAACGAGATTTCCTATCGCATGATCTCGCCAAATAGTGCGGCGGAAACTAAATCGTTGGTGAGAGATTCACTGCAAAGTGGCGAGACAACTAGATTGCTCAGCGTCGGTGGAGATGGCTTATTCCACCTGTTATTGCAATTTGCGATTGAATTCGAGGTTCCATTAGCTGTAGCACCTGGCGGCACTGGAAATGATTTCTATCGAACCCTTGGGTGGCATGGTCACGACCTGACGAATTATCTCGAGCAAGTGAATTCAGTCAAACCTTCTTGGGTCGATGTTGGTGTTGTCGATGGTGAATACTTTGGTGCAGTCTTATCTAGCGGTTTTGATTCAGTAGTAAATGAACGTGCCAATACTATGAAGTGGCCTAAAGGGCCAGCAAAATACAATGCTGCAATAGTGCTGGAGTTGCCTAAGTTCAGACCAATTGAATTCAAAATTTTTGCTGATGAAAAAATCTTACAGGTCGAAGCAATGTTGATTGCGATAGGTAATGGCAGTTCCTACGGAGGCGGCATGCAAGTTTGTCCATCTGCTGATTTACATGATGGCCTATTTGACATCATGATCCTGCACCCAGTTTCGAAATTAGAGTTCATCAAAGTATTTCCCACTGTCTATAAAGGCACGCACATCGATCACCCACAAGTGCAAGTGATTCGCGCCCAACAGATTCGAATTGAATCATCTGCTGTGGCATATGCCGATGGTGAACGTATCGGACAGTTGCCTGTCCAAGTCGAATCTTTGCCGCAAACCCTGCTAACTTGGCCCGCATGAGCGGTTCGGATCAACTTTCACCCGCCGAAGCTTATGCAGCCGCTAAAAAACGGAGTAAGCACGCGGTTACTCAAGAATTCATTGATTCTTTCGATTTCGGCTTTGATGAGTTTCAGATCCAAGCTTGCCATGCTCTCGAAGACGGACACGGAGTATTGGTTGCAGCTCCAACCGGTGCGGGCAAAACCGTCGTAGGTGAATTCGCGGCGTATTTCGCGCTTAAGAATGGCAAGAAATGTTTTTACACGACACCGATAAAGGCGTTATCGAATCAAAAGTTTGCTGAGTTTGTAGAGCGTTTCGGTGAGGAGAAAGTTGGTCTACTAACTGGTGATACCAGCATTAATAGCGAAGCCGATGTTTTGGTCATGACGACTGAAGTTCTGCGAAATATGCTTTATGCCGGATCCAACACTCTAAACAATTTGGGCTGGGTAGTAATGGATGAAGTTCATTATCTAGCAGATAAGTTTCGCGGGGGAGTCTGGGAAGAAGTACTAATCCACCTGATGGAAAGTGTGCAGGTTGTTTCCCTTTCGGCCACAGTTTCAAATGCCGAAGAATTTGGCGAGTGGTTAAACGAGATTCGCGGAAATACCACCGTGGTTGTAAGCGAAGTCCGACCGATTCCGCTTTATCAACATGTGCTGATTGGTCAACGTTTAGTCGATCTATTTAGCAAGCCTGGTCAAGTAAACCCTGAAATTCTTAAACTCGAACGCGAAGCAATGCGCAAAGTTCATACTGAACGGAATCGACGCGAACGCTTTGGTCAAAACGAAAGTCGGTTATCGCGCGCTGATATCATCGAAAAACTTAATCGAGAGAATTTATTGCCGGCGATTACCTTCATCTTCTCTCGGGCTGGTTGCGATGCAGCAGTGAATCAATGTCTAAATGCTGGTTTGCGCCTGACCAATTCTGAAGAACGGGCCGAAATTACTAAGACCGCCCTTTACTACACCCAAAACTTAGCTGAAGAAGATCTTGCAGTTCTGGGCTTCGACCAATGGTTAAGCGCACTAGAACGTGGCATTGCCGCGCACCATGCTGGTTTGCTGCCAAGTTTCAAAGAGGCGATTGAAGATCTCTTTAAACGTGGCTACATCAAGGCGGTATTTGCCACTGAGACGCTGGCACTTGGCATCAATATGCCAGCTCGAACCGTGGTTTTAGAGAAGTTAACCAAGTGGAATGGCGAAGCGCATGTGCCAATCACGCCAGGGGAGTACACCCAACTAACTGGCCGTGCAGGCCGGCGCGGAATCGATATTGAAGGTAACGCAGTTGTGCAATGGTCACCTTCAGTTGATTCAGCAACCGCTGCTGGCTTAGCGTCCACGCGAACTTATCCGTTACGGTCTTCATTTACGCCGACATACAACATGGCAATCAATCTAATCAGTCGCTTTGGTCGAGAGCGGGCTCGTGGTTCACTCGAGTCTTCGTTTGCGCAATTCCAAGCAGATCGAGCCGTAGTCGGGCTCGATCGACAAGTTCGG
>Ga0114967_10004718_pt1 | contig 10929 bp, 6 predicted proteins | sample M_130628_MF_Meta_FD_92639 | JGI IMG/M metagenome (GOLD analysis project Ga0114967, IMG submission 92639) | Freshwater microbial communities from Lake Montjoie, Canada to study carbon cycling - M_130628_MF_MetaG | ecosystem: Environmental > Aquatic > Freshwater > Lake | place: Lake Montjoie... | reverse complement strand
TGGACATATAGCTGGTGGCTTCCGGTGCCATTGCCCCGCGCAGAAACACGGATAAGCCCTCTTTGGAATCCTTCGCTTTTTGCCAGAGCATCTGGTCGATCACGAAGTAGGAAGAGGACGTATGCGAATGCGTGTTCGTGTTACGCACACCGCCGGTGTAGCCCACGTCCAGAAAATCAGCGGTGTGCCGCATCATCCCCAGACGAATCGCCCCGGGATACTCGCCGCCGCTGCGCTCGTAACCGACTTCACCGATGTACAAAGTGCCTTCACTATCGCGTAGTGCCCAATCCGTTCCATGCCGACCGGCGTTCCCCGTCGCGTTGGTGACTGGATTCGGAAGGTCACCAGGGGAGGGATTTCCATCATAGATCCCGCCCATGAAGTACAGGCCGTGAAGCGGCTCCACTCGCAGCCGAATACCCAGAGCGCCTACCGGATAAACCGGTAGCGGCATCGGGGAAATGGGGGCGGCAGGCAAACCAAAACTGGCGTTAATTAGGAATGCAGCAGAATCCATGACCCCGAATTCATCGTCGATTCTCATCTGCCCGACCTTGACGCCGACTTTGCCTTCGAGAAGCTTCTGTTCGATCCAAAAGTCGACGAGACGGTAGGTGTCATACGAGTCGATATTCGAGTAAAGAGAGGCGTCTCCCACATAACGCGCGGAGCCGCTGGTGCCGTGGGGGTAAAGGCCGCTCATCCGGAAGGTGGCATCAGGCCACCCCGCCGCTTTTTCGAGATTCACGTCCAGTGTGAGCTTAACGAGGCCATTGAAAACGGCCCCGTTTTTTTGCCCACCCCTTGGGTTGCCGAAAACTTCTGCTGTGTAACTTCCATTCAGTTCGTACCCGTTCTCTTTCAAGGTGGTCCGCACGCCACCCCAATCCCCTGTGACTCCGTCGAAACCAGCTTCTTTCTTGGCGCAGGAGCCGTCATTACAGCAGGAATCAGCTGCCAACACGGAAGTTGCAAACAAAGCCGCGGAGCTGAGAGCCGTAATTGTGGCAAATTTTGGAGTGGGGATGGTCATAGTTGAGTTGGGGTTGATCAGAACGCAAAGGTGCTCGGACCGGCGGGGAGCCCGATATCACGAAAGAACGCGCTTATTATCAATCTGAAAACTCTGAGAGCAGCCTGTATCCGCCAAATATTGGAGCAACTTCAATGCGATCCGACGCGTTTGCCGAAAAGCGACGCTGCTCTTGCGTGCTGGGGCGTCGGTTTCCTGTTTCGCCTCGGAATCCTTTCCGTTTGATCCAACATTTAGGGGAGGACTTTGCTGGTGCCGTTCAGGCGTTCCCCTCCACGAGCGCACTTACTCGCCCGCTAGCGGTGCAAAGGTGGGATCGAGTAGCGCAGTCAGTAGATCTAGACGCCCAATGCGCTCCCTTGCACAAACTCGGCGCCTGAGTCAAAAACAACGACTTTTCCAAGCCTCCCTTTCTCTGCGCTTCCGCGAGGAATCGGGAGCATTGGAAACAGAGAAAAGGCGAATCCGGTGAAGGACTGGTATCTAAAATTTGATCAAACGGAAGCATTACGCTACCTTCGGAAGAACATGCCAACTCTCGTCATTAAATCCTTCCCGGAAGAACTGCACGCCAGGCTCAAGCAGTTGGCGGTTTCCCACCGCCGTTCGCTCACTCAGGAGACCATTTATTTGATCGAGCAGGCCCTTTCGAGCCCAACGCCTTCCACAACGGAAGCCACCGACTCCTACTGGGCGACCCGCAAACCCATCCCAGAGTTTGAAGCCGCTCTCAAAGCCGGTGCCTTCAGGGGGGGAACCGATTCCACCCAGATTATTTCTGAGGAGAGAGACGCTCGATGAGCAGCGCCTACTACGACGCGAACTACCTCTTCAAACTCCTCTGCCTCGAGCCGGGCTCGAATGAAGTTCGCGCCCACGCAGCGACGACACGGTTTATCTGTACCGCAGCACACGGCCGAGCGGAGTTTGCATCCGCCGCCTTCCGAAAAGTCCGCGAAGGCGCCGCCACGCCGGACCACTTCCGACTCGCTCTCGCTCAGATGCGAGCGGATGCCGCCACCGGCAACCTTCAGTTTCTACCCCTCACCGATGCGGTCTTCGACCGGCTTGAGACTGTTTATTCCAGCGCTACTGCGGGCGTCTATCTGCGGGCAGCAGACGCGATTCACCTCGCCACGGCTGCGGAAAATGGTTTCGCCGAGATTTATTCGAACGACAAACATCTCCTCGCCGCAGCACCGCTGTTCGGTATTCAAGGGGTGAATGTGATTTAGCGCGCCTCACGTGGCATTCTCGCGAGGACGCGCGACATTCAGCGCATCCGGCGCCTCCTCAGAAAACTCGACAACGGAATGCGAGTGCAGAAAGTGTCCGTCCCGAATGGCACTCCATTAGCGCACTTACTCGCCCGCCAATCTCAGTGCCTCGCCGCGAAGGGCATCGCTGATGCGGAAGTGATTTGCATCTAGAGCGTCGAGCAGCGGACGCACCTCAGCGATCACGCCTTCCTGCTTAGCTTTAATTATTAGCCCCACCGTGCCAGTGACGTGAACCCCAAGACGCTGGGCCACTTCGCGAGCCTTCCGGTCATCGAGAATGATGCGTAGCCCCTTTTCATAGGCCAGCACGATGGCTTCTGCCTCTCCGGGATCTACCATCAGTCGGAGCGCGGCCACCATACCAACGTCGCTAGGTCGTTTCACCTTCATCCAGACCGGGTGCGAACCGAACTCACGATTGACCGCTAGCGGTGCAAAGATGGGATCGAGTAACGCAGGCAGTAGGTCCAGACGCCCAATGCGCTCCAACCCGATCAAACAGGTGCTATCCACGACGGCCCCGATCTTTACCATCCGACCTCGTTGGCAAGTTCACTCGTCGGATAGTTTACCACTGGGATGCCATACTGGCCCAACACATCGATAAAGGCGCGTTTCGAGTAGCCTGCCACCTCCGCCGCCTGCCCGAGCGACAGGCGTCCCAGCTCAAAGAACTTCAACGCCATCATCAAGCGCCCCTCCACCGCACTCACGAAGGGCGGCAGGGTGGTCATGTCGAGTTGGGATGTCGCCGTCATGGACGGAATCATACTTCACTGCCTCGGACTCGGCAAGGGCGCACGAGTGCCCTCAAGCCTTGTCCGGAGGGAATCCGCGAGGCTCTCGAGTCCATCGACGATCCAGCACGCCTCGGGGCGCTTCACGAAAGTGCCTTTCGCTCTGAATCCCTCGAAGCCTTCGCGCAGAATCTCTGAGAACGACCGGCGGGCGCCCAACAGATCAGCCGTTGGCGCCGTTTTCCGGCCCGCCCGTAAACGCCACTCCGCGCGCGCGCACCGCAGTCACACCCATACGCTCAGGCGCTATTTCGCAGCCTTCTGAAACGACTCCGATTCGCAATACACCAAATTATCCTTCCCCGTCTTCATCAGCTGTTTTTCCATCCCTCATTTTCACCCCTTACTGCGCATCGAAGCTTTTCGGCTCGAAAACTACCGTCTTCTTTTCCGTCAACATTAGAAGCCGTCCGTTGGGCGAAATGGTCATCCTTCCTTGATCCTGCAAGCCGGTGAACTCCTCCAACATCCGGTAATCCTTCAAATTCCAAACCCTCACACTGTGGTCTTCCCACGACTGAGTCGCGAGCATAGGAAGCGTGGGGTGCCACGCCACATCGCTCACCGCGTTATCGTGAACGCGAAACTCCTGCAGCACAGACAGCGTCTTGGCATCCCGGATTCTCACCCGTTTATCTTCCCCTGCCTCCGCGATCAGCGTCCCATCGGGCGAAACACAAAGCGCTGCAATCCTCGGAGCAGGCACTGTAAGGCAAGCCTCCCCGGAATTCACGTCCCACAAGACCAGCGACTTTTCCAGCGCCAGGCTAGAGGTCGCCCCCTCGTCATTTTCCGACTTGCCCCAGTATCCCCCTTGCAACACGCGATCCGCCCCCACCCATACCACCTCGTTTTTGCTGGACCCGCTCCCGATCCCATTAAAGCCGTTTAGTTTTAACCTCACCTTTTCGCGCCCCGTTGAAAAGTCCATTACAGTTTCCCCTGTCCAAAACAAATTCAACGTCGGATGCAGAGAACAGGAATGTCCGCCGTTTTGTTGAATTCTTTGCACCTTCCAAAGCTGATGCATGCCAGTGTCGTCCACGCGAAAAGCCGTCGCGAGGCCATCAATAGCCGCCAAAAATTGGTCTCCCTTAGCATTCGCAAAAATATTGGGAGGCCTATTCACTCCAAACCCCTGATATTCTGCACGGCAAACTTCCCGTATACGCATCCCATCAGTATCAGCCTCGCCAAGGACAAGGCATGACGTCGCCGCCAAACTTCCCGAACCCGCAAAATGGCTTGCCAAAATCATCGGTGCGTCTCCAAAGCTTCGCACCTTGTAAGCACCCTGAATAGGACTATCCAACGTCGCCTTTCGAAGACCAGATTCGAGACGCCATACCCGAATTCCTTCACTGATCATCAGAGCCACCGTATTTCCTTTGCTGCGCACTGCCGAACCGAAACCGGAAAGGATCTTGCTGTATAGAATGGGTATTTGTTTTGTGATATATCCCGTATTCCAATCTCGAATTTCGAGAACACCTCCGGGGCCACGTCCTGGGCAGAATCCTACGACGAGTGCCTGTTTTGGCATCACATTCAAAAAAAGTGCCCCTTGTCCAGAAGTGGGACTGTCAAATTCAAAGGCACCTCTGGACCACATCCTTAACGGATGTCTTAAATGATTGGAACCGTCGGCAATAAAAATACGCGAAAAATCGGGCGAGAACGCAACACTCTCCGGATTATTTGCGTTTTGTCCGCGCATGACCGTCTCTCTCATGGATAGAGTGTTCCCTGTGCGTGGGTCCAACTGCTCCAACTGTCCTTTCGGGTTGAGGAAATAGACGATCTTTTGATCTGGGCTAAACTCCGCGCTCATCGCACTGCCACCTCTGCGATCCCATAGGCGTTCTCGCGTCGCAATATCCCAAGCCTCCATCCTGATCGCTGCATTATTACGCCCATAACAAATCAGGATCTCTCCCGAGGTCCACATTCTAGAGATTCCAAAGAGCTCAGAGCTCTTGTTTTCGAACTCTCCAACCATCACACCGTCGGATATTTGGTAGACTTGCACATGGAAAAGGTTCCCGCCATGAAACCCCACAGCAGCGACTTTCCCATCCTTCGACACGCAAAATTTCGAGGCCCTCAACTTGGGTACAGAAGCCCTCCAGAGCGCCTTGACCTCTCCGGTTATCAGGTTAACAGAACTGACCTCACCGGCATTGTCGAGGGCCAGCATCGCGTCCTGTTCTGTTGGGAGGTCCTCCAGCCCCAGCCATACGCGGCCCTTAGCAGGCGAGATATCGAGGTCAGACTTGTCCAGTCGTTCGGACATGTAGCGCCATGTAGGATCTCGCAAGTCCTCAGGCACGGCATCCAATGCAGAACGCATCTGCACGGCATCGGCCTCATTTTCTCCAGCCTCGGCCAGGGCAAGTTGAGCCCGCGCTGCCTCTCGGCGTGAAATTTCTTTCTGCTCGACGGCCCTCTCCTCGTTGCGCCTTGCGGCTTCGGCGTTGGCCAATGCAACACGTTCACTCGCCGCCAACCGCACCATAAAAAGGACAGCCCCGACGAGCATCATCGCCACTGCGGCGGCGACCCCTTTGTTGCGTTTGATGAAAAGCAGAGCCTGCCGCAACGCTCCCGCATTCTCGGCGCTGGTGGCAAAACCGTTTTGATAAGCTTCTATGTCCCCTGCAAACACCTCCACGCTCCCGTAACGTTTCGCACGCTCACGCGCCATCGCCTTCAACGTCACCGCCTTCAGCGCCTCGGGCACCTCCACCCCCATCGCCGCCGGCGCCCCGACGCTCACGTCCCCCTTGCCGCCGCGCTTGGTGACCATCGCACTGATCTCGCCCCGCTTCACCTTCGTGAGCACCTCGTTCAACGTCGTCCCGTCAATCGGCGGCCGCAGCGTCAGAATCGCATAGAGAATCCCGCCCAACGAATAGATGTCCGAACGCGCGTCGAGCTCCGCCACGACACCCTCCGCCTGTTCCGGAGACATGTACTGCGGCGTCCCCATGACTTCGCCCTCCAGCGTCATCCCGTAGTCACCCGTGTCGTTCGCCGGAGCTTTCGTCCCACCGTTGGTCTCCTCACCCCCCAGAACCTTCGCAAGCCCCCAGTCCATGACGAGCACTTCGCCGTATTCGCCCACCATGATGTTCTCGGGCTTCAGGTCCCAGTGTAACACACCCTTCGCGTGCGCAAACGCCATCGCGTCGCAGATCTTTCGGAAAATCGTCAGCAGCGCCGCGCGCGGATACTCCTTCACCGCCGCCGCATCGCCGTCCCGGAGCGCATTGAGCACCGCTTGGAGCGTGCGCCCCTTCACCAGCTTCATCGAGTAGAACGGACGGCTCTGCGCATCCACGCCGATATTGTAAATCGGCACAATGTTCGGGTGCGCCAGATGTGCAAGCACCTTGGCTTCCTTCGAAAAACGCGGATCCTCGCCGCCCTCGCTGATACTGCTCACCTTCACCGCCACCTGCCGCTTCAGCTGCGGATCCTCGCCAAAGTAGATCTGCCCCATCCCGCCACGGGCAATCTCATGCACAAGCTGATAATCACTCACAGCTCTCGCGGATCCCTCGCCGCCCAAACCTGCCGTTGACGCACCCTTGCCGGAGCGCGCCGGCGTTCTTTGCGGAATTGTAATCGCGGCAGCCGTCTCGGCCACAGCCTTCTTCACCTCCACTCGCAGCGTGATCGGTCCCACCTGCACCGACGCCGGGTATTCCACCGCCACCCGCCCCTCGATCGGGTGCCCGTTCACCAGCGTCCCGCCCGCGAGGTCCTCTACCTGCATCCGGCCCTCCGCAATCCACACCCACGCGTGACGGGAAGCCACCCCTTCGGCTGACACCGTCAACACATCCGGCGCCGCCTCGGTCCCGAGGACAAACTGCGCCTCTTTTGAGTCTGACTGACTCAGGAGACCGTCAGGGCCATGGAGGGAGATCGACCAAATCTGCATCGTCCAAATGAACCGTTTCCATGCGGCACACTCAAACCGAAAGCGAAGTCAAACGTGCGCAACGTGTCTTCCCCCTCCTGTCACCGTTCGCATTGCCCTCACTTTCTTTGGCGCTGGAACACCATCGGTTCAAAAATTTTGATATAGTTCCCGGTCCGTGAAACCAAGTAACGGCCGTCACTTGAAACTTCGATAAAAGAACTCTGAGAGGGAAGGCGGAATTTTTCCAACATTCGCCCCTCCTCAAGATTCCAGATCCGAATGGTGTGATCCGACGATGACGTCGCCAGAAAAGGCAGGAACGGGTGCCACGCGACGCAGACAATTTTGTCGTCATGCCCCCTGAACTCAGATTCCACCGCAAGGGAAGCGCTGTTTCGAATGCGCACCCGCTTGTCCACCCCACCCTCCGCAAATGACTTTCCATCAGGAGAGGCACAGACACAATACGCAAACGGAGTGTCGGCAACCGCGAGCGACTTTCCGGATGCCGCGTCAAAAAGCATGACACTCAGTCGATCCAGAGACCCATCGGACACGTCAGCCGACTCCTTTTTTAAAGAAAGAATGGCCGCAAGACGGCGGCCGTCCAACCAGCACATTTTGATCCCTTGGTAGGGCACGTTGTTCTGGTTCACCGTCCCCGAATAATCGACAGTGGAGAGTACCCGCCCTGTTGAAAACTCCACCACATGGTCTCCCGCCCAAAGCAAATCCTCCGTAGGGTGCATTAAAAAGGCTCGATTGGATTTACAGATCTGCCTTGGCCCCCACATCTCATGGAGGCCCGTTGAATCAAAACGATATCCAGCAAACATCCCGTCTTTACCCAAAAGAACACGGGTTCCGTCCCGGCTTGCCGAGACGATCAACGGCCTCAAGGACCCGAAACCCTCGACGTCCTTCTTTAATACAATCTGTTTTTCAGAATCCGTTTCTGTGGCGTCAAGAAGGACCAACTCGTTCTTGTCTGGCGCATTCGAAGTGGCAGCCCAGAATCTTGAGGCATAACCAGATAGCGCAAACGAGTAAATGCCCTGATAAAACGCCCCCAACCTCGCTTCACTCTCCAGAAGGTTCCATATTCGGATTTTGTCAAAAAACAGGGCTGCGACTGCGTCATCTTTGGTTCGCAATAAACCACCGGCAGAAAGCCGCCCTAGCAGCGGAGTGACAGACGCCTGAGCCCCTCCGGATGCAGCGCATGACTCAAGAATGGAACTCTGTGACGAGGTTGGATGCAAGAACGTTACATGCTTCTGCTTTGGAGAATACTGTATTCCACCGACAAGCCCGCCGTAGGATTCCACCTTGTTTTCCCATTTGAGCACTCCCTTCCAGGGATCATAGTGCCTCAGTCTCTGCGGTGATCTCAATCCCGCCACAAAAACAGATTTCCAGTTTTCGGTGGCTGCAAAAGCTTCCGGATAATTGGCCATCACGGGTGGGAGCTGCCCTGAACCGGCCTCCAGAGTCTTTCCCGACAAAGGCTCCAGTTTCTCAACTGTCCCCTCGGCAGTAAAAAGAAAGACGAACTTCTGATCGACGCTAAATCCAGCGCTCATGCCTGCCTCGACGGGCGTCTGGGCTTCGCGTCGACGCTCCCAAAGGAGCACGCCGGTTTTTGTATCAAAAGCACCAATTTTGGCGCCCTCCACGGTGTGGTTTGAGTAAACCAGCGTGCATTGGGGTGACACCCAAAGTTTCAGTACAGCGGTTGTTTTCAAACCTTTCTTGCCCCCCACCCCCGCTTTTGGGGAAGACCCATCCCCTATTTTTCCCTCCATCACTCCATCCGATACCCTTCGAATTTCAGCCTCAAACAGAGGCAGATCAGAGGATTTTTTTTCCAACCCGACAATGGCAAGAGTACCGTCTCTGGACACTGCAAATAAAGTGGCATAAACATCGGACCCTCCGGCCTTCCATAAAGGCTTCACCTCTCCAGTACGGAAATTGATCGAACTGACCTGTCCATTTTTTTGCAAAGCAAGAAAGGTCTCAGGATCCGCGGGATTGTCTTCCAGTCCCACCCAACTGACACCTCCGGGCGGCGCGATGGTGAGATCGGATGCGTCCACTCGAGCATCCAAATAACGCCAGGTTGCGTCCCTGAGGTCTTGAGGAACTTCGGAAAGCGCCAACCGCATCCGTCTGGCGTCCGACGCTTCCTCGGCAGCCTCAGCCAAAGTGATCTGTGCCTGCGCCGATGCACGTCGAGCGGCGTTTTTTTCTTCGACCGCCTTCTTTTCGCTGCGTCTGGCCTCCTCAGAACTTTCGTCCGCTTTCCGGGCATGGAGGACCGCCAGGCTCTCGCTCTTCATGGCCCGTTCCGCACTAGCCCGAGCCTCCCTTTCGCTGGCGGCCAAGCGGACCGTAAACGCAAGCGCCCCGAGAAGCATCACCAGCACCAGCGCAGACACCGTCTTGTTGCGCTTCACAAACAACACCAACTTTCGCAACGCCCCCGCATCCTCCGCCCGCGTCGCGAACCCGTTCTGGTAGGCCTCGATGTCAGCAGCAAACTCCTCAACGCTCCCGTACCTCTCCATTCGATCGCGCGCCATCGCTTTCAACGTCACCGCGCGCAGAGCCTCGGGCGCCTCCTCTTCCCTCGCGCCGGGAGACGCTACTTTAAGAGGCTGCTTGCCTCCAGTCGTGATGCTCATCGAACAGATGTCGCCCTTCTTCACCTTGGTGAGCACCTCGTCCAAGGTCTTCCCGTCAACCGGCGGCCGCAGCGTGAGGATCGCGTACAGGATCCCGCCTAGCGAATAGATGTCCGAACGCACGTCGAGTTCGGCCACCATGCCCTCAGCCTGTTCCGGCGACATGTACTGCGGCGTCCCCATGACCTCGCCTTCCAGCGTCATCCCGTAATCGCCCGTGTCGTTCGCCGGAGCTTTCGTCCCACCGTTGGTCTCCTCACCTCCCAGAACCTTGGCGAGTCCCCAGTCCATGACCAGCACTTCGCCGTATTCACCCACCATGATGTTCTCCGGCTTCAGGTCACGGTGTAACACACCCTTCGCGTGCGCAAACGCCATAGCATCACACACCTTACGGAACACCGTCAGTAGCGCCGCGCGCGGATACTCCTTCACTGCAGCCGCATCGCCGTCTCGGAGCGCGTTTAGCACCGCCTGGAGCGTGCGCCCCTTCACCAGCTTCATCGAGTAGAAGGGCCGACGCTGCGCATCCACACCGATGTTATAAATCGGCACAATGTTCGGATGCGCCAGATGTGCGAGCACTTCCGCTTCCTTGGAAAACCGCGGATCCTCGCCGCCCTCGCTGATGCTGCTCACCTTCACCGCCACTTGCCGTTTAAGTTGCGGATCCTCGCCGAAGTAAATCTGCCCCATCCCGCCACGCGCGATCTCACGCACGAGCGTGTACTCACACAATGTTGCAGCCTTGTTTGAATCCGTTGGTCCAGAACTGACTACTGCCTTCGGTCTTGGCCGTGTCACGATGGTCACCTCGGTGCTCGAGCTCGCCGGGCCCTTCGCTGCCGGGCGCTGAGGAATCGTCACCGCCGAGGAGATATCCACCGCCGCCACCTTCTCCTCCACGACCAACGTGATCGAGCCCACCTGCACCGAAGCAGGATACTCCACCTCCACGCGCTCCGTGATCGGGTGCCCGTTTACCAGCGTCCCTCCGGCAAGGTCCTCCACCTGCAAACGCGCGTCCGCAAGCCACACCCACGCGTGCCGGGGAGCTACATCGTCACCCGCGATAGTCAGCACATCGGGCGCCTCCTCGGTACCGAGCACAAAATGCGCTTCTCCAGAGTCAAACTGACTGAGGATTCCCGTGGGGCCATGCAGGGTGAGCGACCATTGCTTCATACACACCACCCTAATT
>Ga0114967_10004715_pt1 | contig 10932 bp, 10 predicted proteins | sample M_130628_MF_Meta_FD_92639 | JGI IMG/M metagenome (GOLD analysis project Ga0114967, IMG submission 92639) | Freshwater microbial communities from Lake Montjoie, Canada to study carbon cycling - M_130628_MF_MetaG | ecosystem: Environmental > Aquatic > Freshwater > Lake | place: Lake Montjoie... | reverse complement strand
AGCTGTGTTTTTGTTCCCTGATTATTTCCGAATCAAGAAGGCTAGCAGCTTTGATGAGCTCGTAAGCATTCCATTTGAAGGTGGCGTGAACGCGGCGTGCTGGACGCGGGCTCTTCCCGGCGATTTTGCGGAAGTAGCGCGGCTTTTGGCGTTGGGACCTGGCATTAACACGATTGAGGACGAACAACTCACGGGCCTCAAAGTGGGAGATGCTGGGCGGCTTGCAATTGAGGTGCTGCTCGAGGACCAGCGGCTTCTGCGCGAGATGGATCTGGCTCCGGTGCTGGACTGCATCAACGGGTACCTGCGTGAAATCGAGGATGGCCCAGTCGCAACGGATGTGTATTCCTTCCACGCCGACAGCGCGACCGAACAGATGGACACTTATTTGTGCACCTACCTTGGCCCCTCGAGTGAAGGGCTTCGCAATGAGGATGCTTTGCGTAAGGTGGACTTGCCCGAAACTCGTGCACAGTTGCTTGCCCTTTATGGGGGCGCGGACGATGCCGGTTTCGAGGAGTTTCTTAACGATAACTGTTTCGACCTGCACTACGCTCCTGTGGTCGGGGCGACTCCCTATTCGTTTGGGTTGTATAATTTGTGGCGTATCGGGGTGGAGTACCCGAGAAGTCCGGTGCCGCCGTGTATCCATCGCGCCCCCGAGACGCGGCCTGGGGATCCGTCCCGTCTGTTGTTGCTCAGTTAAGCGGGGCGGGATTTGCCTGTCGCGGGATCGGTGGCGGGCCGTTGAAACAAATGACGCTGACTACAGCGTCCAAGGAGGGTGTCGTAAACGCCATTTGAGGCGCCCAGTTTGGAGGTTGACGAGGCGCATCGTGAAAACGGCAAATCCGCCGCGGTCTATCCGCCTCTGAGCCGTCTCAAGTTCCGCAGAAGGTCCGGTAGGGGCTCGCCCCGGGTTGCGGTGGCTCCGCGAGGTGCGCAAATTCGGGTAGGTCCAAGTACGGCTTTTCCAGTGCGCGTTTGAGGGTTTCAAATGGGCGTAGATCCCCGTGGCGGACCGCCGCAGCGAGCGCTTCTTCGACCCTGTGGTTGCGAGGAATGAGTGCGGGATTGACGCTCTGCATTCGGACGGCGCGTTCGCCGGGAAGCGGAGGCTCTCTGTGCAGACGGGACTGCCAATCTTGCGCCCAGTCTTGAAACAGAGCGGGCTTGGAGAAAAGAGCAGCCGGTCCGTCGCCTTTGTCGGTTTCGGGCGTGGCGTCGCAGAGCTGGCTGAGACGGCGGAAGGTCAAGGTGAAATCCGCTCCCCCATCGTCCATGGCGAAGAGCAGGCGCTGAGCGAGTTCCTTGTCACCGGGCTCCCCGGAATAGAGGCCAAGCTTGAGGCGCATGCCTGCGAGCCAGTGGGATTCAAAGTATTCTGGGATTTTGTGGATGGCAGCGGTAGCCATTTCCAAGGCAGTTTCGGTGTCGGGATGGATCAAGGGGACAAGCGTTTCAGCGAGGCGCGCCAAGTTCCATTGCGCGATGACGGGTTGGTTGGCGAAGGCGTAGCGGCCGCCTCGGTCGATGGAGCTGAACACGGTCGCGGGGTCGTAACGGTCGAGGAAGGCGCACGGACCGTAGTCGATGGTTTCGCCCGAGACGCTCATGTTGTCGGTGTTCATGACGCCGTGAACAAAGCCAACGAGCATCCAGCGGGCGATGAGGGCGGCCTGTTTTTGAGCCACGGCGTCAAGCAAGGGAAGGAAAGGGTTCTCAAGCGCCTCAAGCTCGGGGTAATGCCGCGCGATCACGTGCCGCGCCAGCATTTCCACTGCACGGTAGTCCTCCCGCACCGCAAAATATTCGAAGGTCCCCACCCGGATATGGCTTGCGGCGACCCGCGTCAGGACCGCGCCCGGCAATGTCTCCTCTCGATAGACGGGTTCGCCCGTGGCCACGGCGGCGAGGGCGCGAGTGGTGGGAATTCCGAGGGCATGCATGGCTTCGCTTACCAGAAACTCTCGGAGCACCGGTCCGAGCGCGGCCCGTCCATCGCCGCGTCGCGAGAACGGGGTGGGGCCGGCGCCTTTGAGTTGGATGTCCTTGCGTTCTCCACGCGGGGTGAGGATTTCTCCAAGGAGGATGGCCCGCCCGTCTCCAAGTTGAGGCACGAAATTCCCAAATTGATGTCCCGCATAAGCAAGCGCGATGGAGGCGGCTCCCTCTGGGATTTGATTGCCGGAGAGGAGCGCGTCGGCAACTGGAGCAAGGCTTTGGTACGAAACGCCCAATTCTTCACAGAGGGGACGGTTCAGGGCCAGTAACTTGGGAGCCTCCACGGGCGTAGGGGCGACACGCGCATAGAAGTGGTCCGGCATTCGCAGGAAGCTGTTCTCAAAAGCAAACGGGGCGGCGGACGGATTCATCCCAAGACTGTGGCCCAGAGCAGCGTTTCAGTGAAACCCTTCTTGGCGGAGAGGGCGAATATCGCAAAAGATCCAGACGCCGCTGACCGTCCTCCAAAGGCCGTGCTCGCGGAACATAGATTGAAGGATTTAAAACTCATCGGGATCAAAGGAAGGCGCTGACAGGTGCGCGCTTTAAAGAATTTGCCCTGCTCAGCGACAAAAAGCGGTCAAATCGCGACGGCCAAAGGAGCTGTTCCAGACTCATCCCTTTGGGAGAAGACTTCGAATTCGGTCTCTCCACGGTCGCGTTCCATCGCCCCCTGGCACTCGGAAAGAATATTGAGCAGGTTAAAGAACGCCTCTCCAAAGAAGGACTGAATCTCCGGCTCCAACTCGTCGTGCTTCTTGGCAAGATCAGCGAGGCTTGTCAGATGCCTGCGGATACCCGCCGCGTGAGCTTTCACAGACTGGACGTGCGTGAGTGGCTTGCCGATGCCGATCGAAACTTGGGAGCCGGTCGCCTTGACGTAGTCGAAGATCTCCCCCAGCGAGAGGTCTCGATCCACACTGCCTTCCAATTTCGAAATCCGGCTTTGTGTGCACCCGATACGCTCCGCGATCTGAGCCTGGGTCAATCCTGCACGCGTACGCATAAGGCACAGTTCATCCACCACCCGCGTCGTTCCCGCCAACTTTTGAATACCTTCACGGATTTCTGCCGGGATGTTTTGGGCTTCCAGCATCGCTGTCACGCTTTTGTACCGCCGCCCGCTGGGGAGCAGGTCGTTCTTCTTTGTTTTCATTTTGTTGTGATATTTCTTTTACTTGTTGCGCGAACTCCCGGCTGATCTGGATGTCGTTGGCCTGGCTGCCCTTGTCGCCAATCACGATCAGGTGCAGAACCTTGGCCGAGTCATCGGCGAGCGTGTAGAGCCTTGTCTCTGCTAGGTTGGCGCCTCCGCCCTTCTGATCCACTGCGATAACACCAGCGGGTTCCCGATGGAGAAAACCAGCCTGCACTGCCTTTGAGTTTGGAGCCGCATTCAGCAGATCCAGATAACGCAAAAGGTTGCGCAGGACTGCAGTCAGTTCGGCCGGCCGCTTTTTCGCGTACCGTTTCTCCAACCTTTCAAACAGATTCGTTGGGGCGATTTCCCATATTGGTCAGTATAATATTCCAGATTGGAATCTCTGCAAGGGGTGAATTAGGGTGTTTTTCTCTGATAGCGGCAGGGCTCGGGCTTTCTCGGTCTTGTTTTTGGAATAAAAAAGCCACTCCGTCCGCGTTAAAACATGGGCTTCTCCTCCTCCAAACTTGTCTCCGCTGGGGTGTTCTTCTTTCTGCCGCGGGGCGCTTTTTTCAATCCGCGCCCCGATCCGAAGACCGGGGCGACACTTGTAGTCACCATAGTGTCCCTTGGCGAAGACGTTTCAATCCGCGCCCCGATCCGAAGACCGGGGCGACCTGCCACTTGGTCAACAGGCAGTACACTGATCACGCTGTTTCAATCCGCGCCCCGATCCGAAGACCGGGGCGACGCTGCGGACTGGGCAGTGCCAGCCGCTGTGGTCGTTTCAATCCGCGCCCCGATCCGAAGACCGGGGCGACTATGATCCAGTACATCCTCGAGCGGCTTAACGAGTTTCAATCCGCGCCCCGATCCGAAGACCGGGGCGACTGCCTTGGACAAATAACCGACCAGTGGCGGTGTTGTTTCAATCCGCGCCCCGATCCGAAGACCGGGGCGACCAATCTCCCGCGCTAGTGCGTGGGGCGTGCCGCTGTTTCAATCCGCGCCCCGATCCGAAGACCGGGGCGACTTTGGCAGCCGACACCCTCCACGGAATGACCCACGTTTCAATCCGCGCCCCGATCCGAAGACCGGGGCGACTCTCGACGTTTCCACTAACGCTTACGCTTCCAGAGTTTCAATCCGCGCCCCGATCCGAAGACCGGGGCGACTTGGAGTGCTGCAAACTCTCAATTCGAGCCGAAGTTTCAATCCGCGCCCCGATCCGAAGACCGGGGCGACACGTTTAGAATTGAAGCCAGCGATACTGGCTGAGTGTTTCAATCCGCGCCCCGATCCGAAGACCGGGGCGACTGGCTTGCCTTCGATCGAATTCCACGAGACTGCAGTTTCAATCCGCGCCCCGATCCGAAGACCGGGGCGACTGAGCGAGACCGCAAGGAACTGTGGTCAAAAATGTTTCAATCCGCGCCCCGATCCGAAGACCGGGGCGACATTGATGCCGCCACCAATTATGGGTACGTCAACGTTTCAATCCGCGCCCCGATCCGAAGACCGGGGCGACCCCCATGACCGCCCCATGACCGCAGACACCGCAGTTTCAATCCGCGCCCCGATCCGAAGACCGGGGCGACACAAGACGATTCACTACGGTCACAAAGACTCTGTGTTTCAATCCGCGCCCCGATCCGAAGACCGGGGCGACCGACGCCCGTCGCCCCTTGGAAACCCTGCGTCCCGTTTCAATCCGCGCCCCGATCCGAAGACCGGGGCGACTTTCAATATCTCGCTCCAGTTCCCATTTGGCCCGGTTTCAATCCGCGCCCCGATCCGAAGACCGGGGCGACCCAGCGGCAGGTGCCCGCCCGAGTCGTCCTGCAGTTTCAATCCGCGCCCCGATCCGAAGACCGGGGCGACACAAAGCCTGAGTCAAATTAGAGATCAGACTTGGGTTTCAATCCGCGCCCCGATCCGAAGACCGGGGCGACAGCAATGCTGCCAAGCGATGCGCCAAGCGATTTGTTTCAATCCGCGCCCCGATCCGAAGACCGGGGCGACGAGAGTCCGCTGCCGTAGACCACCCTGCCGCTGTGTTTCAATCCGCGCCCCGATCCGAAGACCGGGGCGACCCATGCACAAGGCAGCGAGCGAGCTTGCAAAAGAGGTTTCAATCCGCGCCCCGATCCGAAGACCGGGGCGACTTTAGGTCTGCTGCTGCCTTGAGGTGTTCTGGATGTTTCAATCCGCGCCCCGATCCGAAGACCGGGGCGACCCAACTGCGACTTGAGTATCGGTCGCTTTTTGTCGTTTCAATCCGCGCCCCGATCCGAAGACCGGGGCGACTCACCGGGATCTTTGCAGAGTTCACCAGTCGTAGTTTCAATCCGCGCCCCGATCCGAAGACCGGGGCGACCAAACTGGTCATAGCCGGGCAGGGAGGCTCGCAGGTTTCAATCCGCGCCCCGATCCGAAGACCGGGGCGACCATGGCTCAACAGGTTACGGGGCAACCGGTTACGTTTCAATCCGCGCCCCGATCCGAAGACCGGGGCGACTCCGCCATGCTTTAACCGCTAGACACCAGATACTTTTAAATCGTTTTTGCGAACCTGTCAAAGAACGAAATGCCGAGCTGATTAGTAAGCTAGACATTAAAAATAAAGACATGATTTACAATTAGTTACAAACGCCGCGAACCCCTCCACGATCCTCCCACGCAAGAAGTTCGCAGTTCTCATAGGATTAGCACATCTTCCGTTACGTCGACCGGAACCTGAGCCCCATGATGCTCGATCTTATCCTTACCAGATTGGTCAATATAATACACACGCAATGAGTCTTGTTCGACGTCTATTTCACTCAAGAGACGTGCTTTTAATTCAACCCACTCCTTCTGGCCTAACTGCATCTCGAAAACTGATTTCTGCACCCTAATACCATACGATGTACAGGCCTTTGCCACCCGTCGCAGACGACGAGCTCCAGCACGTTCATCCCGAGTGCTGACGTCGTAAGTGATTAGTAAAAACATAATAACAGTCGCATATCAGCTGAAAACGTGAGGCTCATAACGCACCTCTGACCTTAATGCTCTCGCTAAAAGACGAGCCTGAATAAACACAAGTTGCCCGTGACGCACTTTTTCTTCAAAAAGCGGATGCGTCACCTCCTCTTGCTTCCGTTTTTGGAACGCCGATACCATAACCTTTCTTGTCGCTTCCCCTAATTCCACAGCACCACCATCTCGATACTTGAAGTCAGTTGGTTTTAATTCACCCCGGTTCAATAAAGTAATTCCAAGTCTCTCTGCCCAAGGTCGAAACTCCTCCATCAGATCTAGCGCAAGCGATTCCCTACCTGCTCTATCAGAATGTAAATATCCAACAAAGGGATCGAGACCAGTTGCCGTCAGTGCAGAAACGCAATCATTCCTAAGCAACGCATACAAGAATGACAACACTGCATTTACAGCATCACGCGGAGGGCGACGATTTCGTCCTTCAAATGGAAAGTCCGCTCTTATGGATGGACGCAAATGACGGGCGAATACCTCAAAGTGTAGAGCAGCCGCTCGGCCTTCTATTCCACGAATGACGTTATGATCATCAGAGGTTTGTTCGAGATCCTTTAATAAGCGCGCATGAGCTTGGGCCGCGTTCTTGAGAAGTTCACGATCTTCTTCAGATGCAGCATCCCGCGCACTACGGGAAAGTAACCAGCGAACATTGTGCAATTTACCTGCAACGAAAGCCCGAGCAAAAGAAGCCGAGCGCCCCGGTGTTGATGCCGCAATATGTTGAGCTCTGCGGAGCATCATTGAGCCTTGGGGGATACCTTCTACTCGCGCTTCCAGTCGTCCCCAATCCGTAAAAAAGCAAACACTGGCACCGTGTTCCCAACAGAGCCGCATAGCCGAAGGCGACACATAAATGTCCGCCCCAAACACAAAGACGGACTCTACGTTGTGAATTGGAAGCGAAAGTTTGAGCTTCTTTTCATGCTCAATACGAAGCGCCAACCCTTCCCGTCGCAACGAAAGTCCCGGCGTCAAAAGATAGAGAACGTTTTGAAGAGTTTGAGCCATAGGTCAGACGTATTCACGGGGTTCGAAAAGACGGTTCCCCGTTACTGATTTTTCAGCAGCTTCAGGCAAACAAACACCACGAAGGGAACAACCTTCACACTGGGGTTTTAGCTCGGCTGGGGGTGCCACGGGCTGCCCCAACACAGCACGAACGGCTTGGATTGTTGAGATGGTCAGATTTCGTAGCGGCGTATCGAATGTCACCTCTGTTCGTTTGGCTGAGGCAACATGGTAGATGAAGCCCGATCCAATTTTCGGTAAGCCCAGCATTTCTTCGAGACACAGGGCTTGTGCGCAGAGTTGCACCTGATCGTTTCCCCATCGCCGCGCAGGACCTTTTTTGGTTTCCACAGGGCGCGCCTCGCAAACTCGATCCGACTGATCCCGACGCACCTCCACGATGTCAGCCTTGCCGGAAAGGCCGAGTGCGTCCGAGTACAGGGGAAGTGCTCGTAGCAATTCCCAGCCAGCCCGGTGTTCATACCCTGGGGTGTCAACTGCCGCATGTGCAAGATCGCCGAGAACCGTGTGCTCATTCGCAACAAACACGCCTTCAGCATGAATTAGGTACGCACGTCTCGCGCAATACAAATACTGGTTGAGCGCCGAAATGGGAATCCTTTCGGGCTCAACTCCAGACTTGGCGGACGGCTGCTCCGCTGGATCCATGACTTACGCTTGTTTAGCGCTGAGGATGGCTTCGGGACCTTCGTGGCGAAGGTGAAGTCGGACACCTTTGGGAAGGTTTTCAGCCGTCCAAGTATTCTCCACGGAGTAATCCGCAAACGATTCAGGGAATGTCTTCCCCGCAACCTGAGCAGGCTCACTAAGTTCCACTTTGATCCCTTCGAACAATTTGTGGGCATGTGCGCAGCCCAGCTTTGCTTCGCGTTTGTTTTGCTCGGCGTTGTTGGGATGTTGGGTGCCGACGTGTTCAAAATCGAACAGCCCGCGAACGATCATTTCCCCTCGGGCCGCAGAACGGTCATGCTCGAACATGGAAAGGAGGGCTTCAAAAAGGACCTCCAGATCCCCGTTGGTGAAGCCGGTTTTCTCTGCAAAAGCGGGTGAGATATACCCCTTTGCAATATAGAGGCCGTAAGGAACGATGTGTTTATTCCCCATTGTGCGTTCCTTCTTGGCATCGTCTTCTTTTGTGACTGCACAGCGCGTAATCGTCACTTCGAGAGGCGTGATGGGGTGAAGTGATTGCCCAAAAGTGAACTGTACCGGACCGCGAACCTGTCCGAAAGCAGAGCCTTTGAGTACTCCGTCTCCAGTAGAAATCACTCCGCCAAATGTCCGGAGATCAAAAAACTCGCGGCAAAGCCAATCCTTCGCAGCCTCTGCTTTTTGGTTGTCGGAGCCTCTAGGCTGGGCCTCGGCAGCGGCTAACTCGCCCTTCTTTTGCTCTGTTTCAATTACAGCGCCTTGTTTGATCAGAATACTGTAACCATTTGACGTTACGCTTTCGCGGATCGGCTGGAATAATTCGATAAAGTTGCGAACTTTGCGTTTTAGGCAAACGTCGGTAACAAGACCACGATTGGAGTTCGGATCAATACGCGGCATATTACCGGCATCAGGGTCGCCGTTGGGATTGCCGTTGGTAACCTCAAAAAGGAGGAGAAAATCGTGCCGATTGGTAAGAATGTTGTTGCTCATAAGAAGGGATGGAATGGGTGAAGTGGTGAGGTTGAATTAACGGAGGGCTGCTTATGCGACCGGGGCGGAAGCGTCTTTTTTGGACTGTCGGGCAGCGGCTTCGGCTGCGTTTTGCTGATAAAATCCGAGAGCGAATCGACCTTGTCCCTGAAGATCCAGGGTTCGAGGAAAGGAGGGAGGCAAGCCGGGCTTGGCAGGCTTAAAGAGAACCATAACCGCTTCTATTTGCTCCTGAATAAACCGTTCATGTCCGCGATAACGATCGGACTTACGGATTTTGTTCAGATGATGTCGGTTGAGGCGAATGAGCAGCGGCAGAACGCTCGAAGGCGAAACGCTAGCTGTTCCGAAATAACGTTCGGCTACACCCGCTCCTTCAAGTTTGAAGTCGTGGGCTTTTGCCTGTGTTGCGGCGAGGATTGCGAATAGTCGGCCGCAATTATAAGCGGCGTCTTCGGTGTCAGCGGTGAGGGTAGGTTGGATTTCCATACTGGAATGCTGGCGATTACGGTTGAGGATGAGTTTTAGAAGGGCAAATCGGGATTCGTCGTAAATGAGACGATAATTTTTGTCCCGCACGACCCGGGAGTGAAGTTGGCTCAATATTGGTGCTAATAACGATATTGATGGAGCAGTGCCCTCAATGGCGGCTTTGTACAACTGGCTGACAACATCACAGCGTAGCGTTTCTTCGTCCGGCACAAAGAAGTTCCCCTTTTTGTGAAGCGGAGCTGTACATCCGGACAGTTGCCTCACCGCTAAGGCCGGAAGTCTTTCCAAACTATCTCCTTCTTTTAGACCGGTCTCAATTTTGAGATCATAAAACCACCTCTTTAAGTTTTCAGCTGCATCCATTAGTGGCATCTGAAGCCAACTTTTAATAACAATCCGAGGACCGGAAGCGGAGATCGTAACAGAAATAAACTTATCATTATCTGGCGGTTTATTTTCTAGACCTGCCCAAGGTGAAATTAAGAATTTCCGAACCGTGAGAGGATCCGGTTTGCGTAATAGTTGGGCGAAAACATTCGTCGCTTTTTCACTACTAACCGCCCAGAAACATACCCACGCTGGCCCCACCGCTAACCAGTGATTTTCATTTCGCGAAAGAGATTGGAGAGCAAGAAGATAACCTCTTGAAGCGAGAATCGACGTGGGAGCGTTGTAACTTTTCTCAAAGCCGTAAGAACGAAAAGCATCTGATTCAAAACCGACGATCCCTGCACCCGTCCCCTTTGCAGGCTTGGGCAAACCCGTAACCATCGGGGTGTGGGTTCGCGCCAAGGGGAAATTAGTTTCTCCTGTAATGATACAGGTTCCCAACTCCGCATTTTCCTCTGCAGCTATCGATTCCTTCGCATGGACTGTACGCCAGTATTCTCTAACCGACTCATCAAGAAATAGAGGGGTTTCGACAGCAAACGTCAGCAGGTCGCTACCTAGAGCTATAGCCTCACCATTAGCCGAGGTCACAAGCCAACCCTTACGTTTAGCATCAGGTTGAAGAAACGAAGGAGACTCACCCCCTAAGAATTTGTGAAACGCAATCAATGCGGAAAACCTCTCGTCGCCGCTGGCAGTGAGCGCCTCTCGAATTTGTTTCCAGAAGTCTTCGTGCTTAGCTCTCAATTTGGCAGCAGACCGTGCATTCGGTTCGGCACGCAAATCGGTCACAAGTCCGAAAATGGCTCCAATGTCATCGACAAGAAAATCTGCAACGGTTCCCGAATTGGTGGCTCGGGTGGTCTTTGGGACGTCATATTCGTGACCCTTTTTCGGTCTACTACCCAGTGTTTCCTGCGGTCCCTGCCCTATGAGTTTCCCCGTCTTATCAAGGTGAATAAGCCAACGAACTGGCGTATTTCGGCGAAACGCCAAGTCATCCAGAAGTTTCCGGGAAACGGCGAAGTCGTAGAGATGTTTGAGTAGCATGGTTAGATTTCTCCTTCCACTTTTGGGAGTACCCGATCGGGATGGCAGTCAAGACGAGAGTTCTTCAGGCTGGCTTGGAAAAACAGGGGCCTCGGTTTGATGGGGGAGGACGTGGAACGCAGCTTGTTTGCTGCATACTCCTT
>Ga0114967_10004714_pt1 | contig 10932 bp, 13 predicted proteins | sample M_130628_MF_Meta_FD_92639 | JGI IMG/M metagenome (GOLD analysis project Ga0114967, IMG submission 92639) | Freshwater microbial communities from Lake Montjoie, Canada to study carbon cycling - M_130628_MF_MetaG | ecosystem: Environmental > Aquatic > Freshwater > Lake | place: Lake Montjoie... | reverse complement strand
GTCAAGCTCCCGAAAATGAAAGAGTCCAAGTTCTTTATGTCCGACCAGTTCCATCAGGAGGAGGAGGCGGGAGGACAGTACAATATTTCCCCATTCTACAATTCAAAATACCCCGAAGTGAAACCTAATCCATCGTTTGACCTCGTACGTCTGGCGACCTCTATGTTCTGGGACTGTTTCCCGAGCGGCCCTGACGACTCGTACTCTTCCAATCCTATTTTCAGGATGTTCATGTCGTGGCTCACACTTCCTGACGGAAAGTCGATTCTATTCAAGGACCTCGAGAACGGAGATTTCTCAGAGCGGTATCGCGGCTTCCAGCTGTACAAGGCTATTGCACGATACTGCCGTGATACGGCGGTTCCTCGGAAACAGATAGAGAAGTTTGGTACTCCCTATCTCTTTGAGGGTAAACCACCCACCGGTGAGTCAATCTTGTTTATTGAACCTTAAATTCAGGCCGACGGGGTGGTGTCCGACGGCGGCGCGGCGGCCTTCTTCTTCTTCTCGAGTGTCTTGTCGACTCCCTCGCGGCCCAGGTAGGACTCGGCGATGTGGCGAGTGAAGTGGAGGACCAGGGCGAAGAGGGCGGCGTGGACGGCGAGCGTCACCGTCTTGGATCCACCCGGAGGCAGGCGGACGAGCACGCCGGGTACCAGGGCGTAAAACAGGGCGGCAGTGAACGCGAGCATGAGCCAGTTCATTCTATTGGTTTATATTCTACAAAGAAGTAGTTTTAATACTACGTTTCTCTCGTAGCTTTCGTAGGATTTCGTCTTTATTCTGGTAATACCGTTCCCTGTTCTTTTGGTCTCGGGCCTCCTTATTTTTCAAATAATCCTCCTGCTTTTTCTTTTTAAGTTCCTCTTTATGTGCTTCTCTCCATTCTTTCGTATATTTTTTTTGGTACTCTTTTCGGTCTTCGGTTATCACACGAACGTATGTTTTAAAATACTCGGCTCGTTTTTCTTCCCGTTGTTCTGGAGTCGCATGTGAAAGAATTGTATTGAGGCACTGTGCATCATTTCTAGAATTAGCTATATATTCACTTTCGCGTTTATTAAGTTCTTTCTTATCTGAACATGGGTAATTCTCTACCAATTCAATAGTTACTTTATCCCATCCTATCGTGTTTATATGAGTATATACACGATAAGGTTGTGTTTTGGAAGCAAGTTTATGCCCATATAATCTTGTCCGCAAGGATGCTATTGTGGATCCGTAATAATAATGCCCGTCTTCGCACGACAGTTTGTATATCTTGCCTTCGTCATATCCCATTTTATATTAAGGTGTAGTTTTTTGTAAATGGCTTTCCTACGAACTAAAATGAAGGTTTCCCAACGAACATGTCCTGAACGGCAGACGACGCTGTTGCGACGGTGGATGTAACCACTGTCTCAACATCTCCGCCGACCGCGTACAGCAGTCCACCCGCGCCCGCACCCGACAGCAGCCCGATCTTGGCGGCGTCCATCCACTCGACCTGCTTCTTCTTGGTATACCGCTCCACAATGTACACCAAGACTCCAGCCACCGCGACGACAACAATCATAATCAGTAGATTGGTGTCGAGCATTCTCTATCTATTTGATACTTTCAAGTGGGTTTGTTTACAACTTTAGAACGAGCCCCTCTCCCTCTTCGGGGACTAGGTTGACCGCATCCGCATCCTCCTCATCCTTCTTCTTCTCCTCGTCATCGTCCACTGCACCAAGATCTAGCTCAAGAGTCTCATCCGAAAGCTTGAGCGTCGGGTGCTCGTCGTCCGTCTCCTCATCCAGATCCTCGCCATCGCTCTCCTCCTCCTCAAACGCAACCTTCCTCTCTGGCTCAGCAGGGGGCGCGGGCGGGGGCGCAGGTGCAGGCGCAGCGTCTCCCTCCAACTCAATGCGCGTCTCCGTCGGCTGGATGGACGATGCCGACGGCGGCAGGGGCTCCTGCACGGAAAAGTAGGTATTGACAATCGACTGCCACGGCAGGAACGAGTCGAGGACTGTATCGAAGGCCGAATCGAGGATCTCGTCAATCTGCTTACGATTGCGCGCCTGCTGCTCCGTCGGGACACCGATGGTGCGGAACAGGTAAGCGTGCTCCCATGACCGGCGGGCGACCTCCTTGTAATACTCGTGCAGGAAGCGGGGCAGAGGCGGGCGCTCGAACTCAACCTCTACACTATCCTGGGTCGAACGGTACTGAACCGCCGCAAACGCACGGAGATACGAGAGGAGGACACCGGTGAGCAGCTCCTCGAGATACGAACACTTCGACGCTGCTACAATACGCTTGACCTCTGCCTGCAGAACCTCGTCCGTCCATACGGGAATACGGGTGAGGAGATTCTGGAAGGTCTTGAGAACTTGGTCGATCTGGTCGTTCTTCTCACAGATGGTCTTGGCGTTCTCGTAGACGCTCCAGATCCCGTCAGAGACGTGGGGAAGAACCATCATCGAAAAACGGTTGCGAATATGGCGCTTGGCGAACTGTGCTTCGTCCTTGAGCGACATTTGTATTCTCAATCCAGATGTTTACAGATACAATGAACGCCAATGTTCGGGCATCGCCATATTGAAGTCGGTGAGCAGCGTCTCTACCTGCTTCTTATCCAACTTCATCGGGAACGATACGGGAATGTAGAACTTATAAGCCTTCGCTGCCGCCTCATCGGAGATGCGAATGAGGTTCACGCGGGATACGACAGATTCCACCACGCGAATGAGATTGCGCATACCCTCTTCGCCGTCCGAATACTCCTTAATGATGTACTCCGCCGCCTCTTCGGTTGCCGACAGGTCTCCGGTCGCAATCCCAGCATGCTTCAGGATATCGGGCCAGATATAGTTCGCGACAATGACCTTCTTCTCGGACTCCTTGTACCCCGGAACCGTAATCACCCGCATACGGTCCTTGAGTACCGGGTGAACCTTCGACTCGTCGTTGAAGGAGAAGACGAACAGGCACTGGGACAGATCGAAATCAATGCCTGCAAAGTAGCGGTCGTGATACTGCGAGTTCTGGGACCGATCCGTGAGATGAATCAGCATGGACGTAATCTCTTCGCCATGCGGGGTTCCCGAAACCTTGTCCAGCTCGTCAAAGTAGAGAACAGGGTTCATGCATCCAGCCTGAATAATGGAGTCAACGATGCGGCCCCACATAGATCCCTCGTACGTATACGAATGGCCGACATAATGCGCCACATCCGATGCACCGCCCAACGAGAAGAACATGAACGGACGCTGGAGAACGCCGGCAATTCCGTTGCGGGCGAACGAGGTCTTACCAACACCCGCCGACCCGCGCATGGCAATCACATTACCGACCGAGTCGGGGTTGGAAATCCACTGGGCCAGAACCTGCATGATCTGGGTCTTGGCAGACGTCATGCCGTACGTCGCCTTCTCCATCTTCGAGCGTGCCTCATTCAGGAACGTCGAACACTTGTCGGGACCGTCCTTGATGGTGACAGGCAGGGAAATCTGCTTGCCGAACGGGACTCGTAGAATACCATCTACCCAATTGCGAAGCTTCTGAGCCTCGCCGCTATCAGAACCCATACGGGTCATCGTATCAATTTTACGGATAATCTCACTTTGGATCTTGGGCGTAGTATTCATCTCAAGAACCCTGAACTTATACGGAATATCGGAATCGTTAATGAGTTTGGAAATTGTCGTCATCTTCTTGGTAACATCCTTGCGCCGCGTCTTGGTGAGATCTTCAAAGTATTCCCGCTCCTTGCGCGAGAGCTTCAGGGGAATATCCGCCTCTTCTTTCTTTGCCTTCTTGTTTCCCCGTTCCTCTTCGTCTCCCTGAATAATGAGAACGGGCTGACGACCGGGACCGCCGGGTCCAAGACGACGACCAAGAACGTGCTGGAGAAAGGATAGGGGGATACCGTCATCATCATCTTCCTCCTCCTCTCCCTCTTCATCGAACCCGTCTCCGTCCTCGTCATCATCCTCATCGTCGTCATCCTCGTCCTCGTCATAATCCTCCTCATCATCCTCATCTACACGCGCATGGAGATGGATCTTGACGGATACAGGCATTCCAGACGGAACCGTGATTCCGTGAACTGAACGCGACGGCTCCTCCTCCTTCACCTTCACCTTCTCCTTCTCCTTCTTTTCGACAGGCACGCGCGCGACGTCCTCTTTCTCCTCGCCGTTATACGACGAATCATCCTCAGACTTGTAGTCGTCAAACAGGGTATCGTCGTCAACCCAACGCACGCTCTCTTCCTTGTTGGACTTCTTATCGTTGCTGCGGAGATTGTACTTCTTGTTCTTTGGAGATTTCTTGTTATTATCAGACGACGGGGGCGGCGCCGCCTCTCCGCTCTTGGTTCTACGACGCTGGGTCAGACGCTTAGTATCCGACATCTTACTTCTTGGTAGTAAAAAAGAAAGTTAAGTTCTAATCCATTTTGTCCGATATAGTATAATGGACAAGGATCTGGTCGAAGAGGCCGAGAATCGTATACATTACGACGACGCACACAACCCCCGAATCCAAAAAATCATTCAGATAGTTCGCGACTTCATTGAGAAGCGGCGCGTTCTATGTTACGGGGGAACTGCGATCAACAATCTTCTGCCAAAAGAAGACCAGTTCTATGATCCGAACTTCGATGTTCCCGACTACGATTTCTACAGCGAACAGCCGCAGGTTCACGCGATGGAGTTGGCGGATATCTTTTACGCTCGGGGATTCCAGAACATTGAAGTCAAGCCCGGCGCGCACTTGATGACGTTCAAGGTATTTGTCGAGTTTACCGGCATTGCCGATATTACGTACCTTGACCCCGCGATCTTCAAACGTCTATGGAAAGAGGATGTTGTCAAGGAGAAGATTCATTACGTGTCCCCCAACTTTCTTCGAATGTCAATGTACCTCGAACTCTCCCGTCCACGCGGGGAAGTGTCCCGGTGGCAGAAAGTGTACGGCCGCCTAATGCGTCTGAACAAACACTATCCGGTCGGATGCGGCGAACATACAAAGAAGGAGGTCACAACCATTACGGAAGGTGAGCGGCAGAGCGTTGAACGTATTCTTCAGACGAAGCCAGTCATTCTACTTGGTCTTCATGCCGCCAATCTTCATTCACACAAGGTCTCGAACGTCTGGGAAGTTCCTATCGATATTTTAGCAACTCCCGAAATCTACGATTCTACGGTAAAGGCGTTCACGGAAGCGTTTGCGTCACATCAGGCAAGTCCTCACGCCCATCCCGCCTACGCCGAATTGCTTCCGGAACATACGGATATCGAGGGAAAGAACGGGTTCATCTACTGCCGCATTTTCAAGACCACCGCATGCAGTAGCTTTCACCAGCTGCGCAGTGGAATGAAGGTTGCGTCAATTCCCACGCTTCTCCAATTCTTCTTTGCGTTCGTCTACGCCGACGCCCATTTCATCGAAGGATACGACCAGAATCGTATTATTTGTATTTGCCAACGTTTGATGGACTTGGCGGCGTCCACGAAACGGCGGTATAAACTCCTGACCCCTCTCGACTGTCTGGGACATCAGGAAACGTTGACGGAAATAAAGAGTCATACCAGTGAACTGCGCGAATCTACTCCGAAAAAGTCGGACGAGTTTCTAAAGCTGTTTTTCACGTACAAGCCAGGTCAGTTGAATAAGACGCAGAAAGCGAAGGTTCGTGACACGCTCAAGAAGACCATGAAGACTCTGCCCGTCAAGAATGATTTAGTAACGGATAAGACTGAGTGAAGCTCGTAAAGTACTGTACGGTGCGTACGATAAGTTCACACAAGGGGTGCATGACCCCATGTATCCAGCACGAGGAGTTAAAGCATTGGATGGACCCACTGACATCGGCGTATACCCCATCGCCAGAAGATCGCTCTGGGGGATTCCTCCGATTGGGTCAATATTCTTTCCGAGAGTTGCGGAGCCCACCGTGTAATTCCGCTTGATTCCCTCGCGCTTAAGCATTGCTGTCACATCTGACGCATCCCTTAGCTGATTCACAAAGTTCGCGTTTGAGTCCTTTCCGGTTCCGTACGCAATAGGACACGTCGACATCTTATCTTTATTGATTCATAAGAATAAAGATAAGATAGGATGAAACAAAACGCTTATCTCATTCTTAGTTTTGTCGCACTTGCCATTGTTCTTTTAATTCTGCTTTCTCAGTCTGGACGCGAAGGGTACAAGACTGGACGCACACCTCCGCTTGATCCAAACGTCAGTATGAAACAGGTGAATGCGGGCGTTTCGAAACTGGGACGTAACGGGTATATTCAGAACATGAGTGGTCGCATTGGCGCTCTCGAGCAGAAGTATCCAGACGTATCGGAGGAGGAGGAGTAGGATTAATCCAAGTGTATAGATAATATACCAATATGAAGGCGCAGCAGTACCTTCCAATTGTATTTATAGGTCTTGCCATTGCAGTGTTGATTGTAATTACCAATCAACAGCGCGAAGGGTTTGGATTTGGACCGAAGGGACCGATTGATCCGTGTGCGCTCCAGTTATCTGGACTGAACCAGCGCGTGACAAATCTCGAGAATCGTGCCAATGACGCCCAAGATAATACAAATACGGGAATTGCTGAGATTCAAATGGTCACGAAGTCGTAACAAACCGTATGATTTCCTTTTCGATCTCATCGGTGTATTGAATAGGGTTGTCGAAGTGGCTGGTGTTAAGAATCATTCTCTCAAGCGAATGTATACGCGAGGAAGTTCCAAACATCAACGGCCAACTGTTATCGGTATTTGAAATAACGAACATTTTTGCGGACTTGTTCATAAAAATTATATTTGTCGTTGCCGCTCCCTCGACCGTGACAAAATGAGAGCATTTCATGAACAACTTCACCTGTTCGTCACCGGGAATCGCACTTAAGTCGTAAACAATCCTGTCAAAATACTTATCAAGTTGACCCTTATATCCTACCATTTTTCTCGAGACCGTGTCGTCTCTAAAGTATAGAACCTTGTAGGGCAGGGTAAATACAACATCAGGATAGGTGCTATCTGCTATGCGCTTCACCAGTTCTAAAACGTCTTGCCACATAGGATTTTTCGTGATATTTGCATCGCCATGTGGATACAGCTGATGATTCACAAAATCTTCGTACGTTATTGGAATATTTAGTTTGTCAGCGCACATCAGGGTTACGTTCAGTCCCCAAGAGGGTAAATTTTTATCTAAAATCCAGCGTATATTTTTATTTTTTAGGTAAGCATACAACGCATAAAATAAACGTTCATGAAAAAAATGAGCTATATTCGTATTCATGACAACGGGAAATGTACCTGGGGGTTCCTTCCATTGTTTAGTTGGTATTACGATACGTCTGTCTTTAAAATTCATTTTAATATACTATTCATAAATAGTTTACTACTGGTGTTTCGAGACCCACCATCCCGAGCTGAGGAAGTTGGGGTAGTACGGCATGGAATTCGGACTCTGGGTAGGCTGGGTATTCGCCAGTCCATGTACCTGAGAAGAGGTGAGTTCATAATTAAAGTAAATGAGACTTCCGATCTGTCCGTTCCATCCGCCGTTTCCGGCAATAAACACGGGCTGAGAGTTCTGCATCGGTAGGGCGTGGAGAGTTGTGTGCGAGTAGATCTGACCGTTGACGTAAACATCAAACGAACGCTGATTCACACAGATCGCTAGGTGAATCAGTTTATTCGCAGGCATGTTAGAAATCACGACACGTGCGGGACGGCCCTTCTCGTACGTATCCTGTTCCACTATAAGTTCATTGCGACCGCTATTCAGGGAGACGGAGGGAGACTTCTGTGTTCCGGCAACATCACCCTTTGTGAAGATAATGGGGTTCTGGCTAGGCGGGGCATAATCGTTGACCTGAATCCATCCGGCATACGAGTATTCCAGTCCCTCCCGCTCGTTGAGGGAGAGGGGAATAGCCGCATCAATTTCCGTATAATTCTGTCCGTTCTGAAGAGGTCCGACAATCAGAATCTGTGTCTGTACCGGCTTGATACCGACCGCACCTCCTGTACCGGTTCCGTAAAAATACTGATAGAGAACGAGAATCACGATTCCGATGACAATGAGTGTCATCAATGACAACAAGATGGTCCGAATCTCCATTATTATCTTAGAACGTGTATTTGTTTATCTCCTGTCCGGCAGTGTCGACCACCGAGAGCTTCACGTTGTATCCTCCACTGGGCATTGATGCAACGGCGGCAGCTGTTGCAGATAAGGCAGCGGCAGGCGGGCCAGCAGCAAAGAATGCCATCGCATCTGCGGGTGTTAAGGCGCGGCCGTATGCGTAGAGTCCTGCGAGGTTTCCGGAGTATCCGCCATTACCCATGAGAACAAGGTCTCCCGATGCGGTAATCGGTACACCAGGTAGCAGGCAGGAGCGGACAAGGAGGCCGTCCTGGTAAATATCGACGTTGCGGCCGTTGACGGAGACGCTCACCGAGAACCATGTCTGGAGGGGAATGTTCGGGACCTTGCAGGTGAACTTGTCATCGACTGCGCTGCCGTCCGATCCAACGGGGGCTGGGACAGTGCTTCCCGACGCACCTGACGCCCCTGACATGACGTTGACGTGGACACAGAGGGCGTTGTCAACGGAATCAAGGTATACGTAAGGATTGGCGGCACCGGTAGAACCAAGAACTAGAATGCTCTTCTGCTGTCCGAACTTGTAGTTCCAGTCCTGAACGTACATCCACCACTGCATTCCGTAATTCGCACCGCTCGTTCCGGCAGTCACGGGGAGAGACGAACCGGGAACCACAAGTCCGTTGCCCGAGTTCGCCGTCGTCGGGTTCACTCCCGTAGCGGGAACAAGGTTTCCAGTCGACGAGCCGCCAGTGACGCCCGAGTAAATAAAGTAGATACCGTAGGTGAGTAGCGCCACGCCCGCCACCGTGATCGCAAACCAAGTAAGGCGCGTTGTAAAGGGGTCCTGGGAACGAAAAAAGTAGTAGTATCCAAGTCCAATCGTCGCAATACCAAAGACAATTGTGCTAATGACGAATCCGTTGTCCATGACTGTTATACCGTATCCACCAACGGGACCAGTTGAAGGTGCAACAACTGTCGGGCTTGCCGCACGCGGCGGGGCAGTGGGAGTGGCAGCCGGCGTACTTGCGGTTGACGTACTGCTCATATTCTTATTATTGATAGAAGAGGTAAAAACGGAAGAGGAATACTCTAGTAGAAACGTAGAGTAACTGAATGTCTATCCCCACAATCTTCTGTAATAACTGCGGTCAACGCGGACACACCTTTCGCGAATGTAAAGAACCGATCCTTTCGTGCGGGATTCTTCTCTTACGAAACTTACGTTCTCCGAACAAGCCTTCGTCGCTGCCAATACCTCCAAACCAACTAGAGATTCTGATGGTTCGACGAAAGGATAGTATGTCCTACACGGACTTCGTACGTGGAAAGTTCGATCCTGAGAACACTCCCTACGTTCGCACCCTCCTGGAACACATGACCCAATCGGAAATCAATCGCATGAGAACGGAAACGTTTGAAACGATGTGGTCTCGACTATGGAACCATTCTGACCGCCACGACCACGAAATGCGTGCAGCCAAAGATAAGTTCGATGCCGTAAAGCCCGTTGTGGAAGCAGTGATGTCGATCTACACGGAACCCGAATGGGGATTCCCGAAAGGTCGCCGCCTCAAGTGCGAGAGCGATCAGGGGTGTGCGGAGCGTGAGTTCTTCGAGGAGACGAATATTCCACGATCGGCGTATACGGTGGTTTCGGGATTGCAATTGGAGGAAACGTTTCACGGGACAAACAAGATTCTCTACCGCCACAAGTATTTCGTAGCGGTTCTGACCGATCCCGACTCCATTGATATTCACCAGCGGTTCACGACGATGCAGAAGCGCGAAATCTCCGCGATCGGGTGGAAGACGCTGAGCGATTGTATGGGTCTGACTCGCCCGCAGTATACCCAGCGACGCCAACTCCTGAATGATCTCTTGGCTCTTGCGGAAACCGTCGAAGTTCGTCTTCCCAAAGATTAATAAGGAGACAGGACATGGCTATTTTTGCTATTGAGACACCGCGTGAAATCATGATCGTAGGAGGACTGGGGTGTGCGATCTATGCTTTTTTCTTCCTGCTTGGATTCGGGTTTTCGTCCGCCTCGACGTTTTATGATTGCGAGAAAATTGATCCGTCCGCCAATGCGGTTCACGGAGCAATTTGGGCCATTTATCCAACCCTCGCATGGTTTATTATTCGCGTCTTCGAGGGCGTGCGGCAGTACTTCGATCGGTTCTACATGATGTTCGACCCCAATCCAGTAAATGCCGGATGGGTGTCGGTAGGATACGTGATTTCGCTCGGATGTATTGCGGGAATCTACGGTCTATCCTACAACTCCAACAAGGCGGTCTGTATAGCCAGCATTGATGAGGTTGCGAGGTTCAAGCAGGAAATGTTGGACCAGCAGGTCGCTCACGACCAAAAGATCAAGGCAGCTCAGGAATCAACACCAGCCGTTACGGTTGTATCCAAAAGTGAACGATCAGATAAGAAGCAATCGCCAGCAAGATGATCCACCACCATAGGGGAAACACGGTAGCTCCCCGCCGTCCCGTACCAAACTCGCGTACTTTAGCCCCCTCAAAGACGAGAGCGGGGCGGAAATAGAGAAGAGCTGATACCAGGAAGAGGTAGATCGTAACCATCCAGACACGAGGGTCACTGTCTAAATTCATTGTATGAAGATCGTATTTTATTTACGTTCTCCATACAATGGCGTTCGTTCTGCCTAATCGCAAGGCATTTGCGGACTACATAGCTAGAATTTACTTGAAATACCGTAATGACCCGTCAGGGGACGATGAGGGTGTGGATCTCTGTCTCCAACAAACGTCTTCCAAAACCACCCGCGAACTCCTACCTTACCAGAAACTTGTGCGCGACTACCT
>Ga0114967_10004712_pt1 | contig 10932 bp, 9 predicted proteins | sample M_130628_MF_Meta_FD_92639 | JGI IMG/M metagenome (GOLD analysis project Ga0114967, IMG submission 92639) | Freshwater microbial communities from Lake Montjoie, Canada to study carbon cycling - M_130628_MF_MetaG | ecosystem: Environmental > Aquatic > Freshwater > Lake | place: Lake Montjoie... | reverse complement strand
CGTGGCCCCAGCCCGAAGGAATAGGCCGCAACTCGGCATTCGGCATGTGTTTGACTTCGATTGCGTTGTCGGCGGGCGGGAAGTACTGGTCGGTCGCGCCCGGCATCACGATCGCTCGGCATTTGATCGCCGCCAGCGCGCGCGCAAGGTCACCGCTAAAGGCGGGGTTCGCACTGATGTCGCCGTTGAGCCAGCTGTCTGCCATCGCCAGCAAATCGTTGGCATCGTTCTGCAGGAAGTAGTTTTGGGTCAGCAGCACCACATCGCGGCGGGTGGCGAGGCCGATGCTTTGATAGAGCTTCTCGCGCATGAAATCTTGCGAAAACAGCCACGCCGCGTAGACCTTGCCGAAGGTCAGCAAGCCGCGCAGCGGAGGCGCGTCGTACCAGCCATCTTTGAAATCGGGGTCGAGCATGAGCGAGGCTTTGGCGCTGTCGACAAACAGCCAGTTGTGATCGGAGATCCGCGCCGAACAGCAGATGGGCGCAATGGCGTCCACCATGTCCGGGAACAGCGCGCCCCACTGAAACGTCTGCATGCCGCCCATCGAAAAGCCCGCTACCAGCCGGATGCGCTTCACGCCCAGATGTTCGGTCAGCAACTTGTGCTGGCAGAGGATGTTGTCGTAGAGGCTCATCAGCGGAAAACCGCCGCGCCCGTAAGGCGCCGGGGTATTGCTGGGCGAAGAGGAATTCCCGTTGCCGAACATATTGGGGATGACCACAAAGTGCCGGTTGGGATCGATCGCGCGGCCCGGCGCGAGCATGTATTCGGTTTCGGTGTGACGGCCACCGTAGAAAGTGGGCACCACCACCACGTTGTCGCCGGCGGGCGAGAGCTTGCCGAAAGTCTTATAGCTCAACTTCAAATCCAGCGTTACGCCAGACTGGGTAGTAAAGCGCGGAATCTCAAAAATTTCGTCGTCACGCATAAGAGGCTCCTGCCGCGAATGCGGCTCAGTGGGGCATGGATTTCGAAAAGAGGGCCAGTATCAGCACGCCGGTCAGAATAAAACCAATCCCAACAAAAGCGGCAGCGTCGAGCATCTGGCGGTACATCACCCAGGCGATGAACATCACCAGCACCTGACCGACGCCAGACCATATCGCGTAGGCAATGCCCACCGGCATCGTGCGTAGCGTCATGCTGAGGAGATAAAACGCGGCCGCATAGCCCACCAGCACCAGAATCGTGGGACCCATCACGCGAAAGCCATCGGACGCCTTAAGCGCGCTGGTCGCAATCACCTCGCAAATAATCGCGGCGGCCAGATAAAAGTAATGCATGCGGGATCCCTGACTGACACTTTCGGATTATGCGGGCCAGACACGGATTGCCAAGCATTTGAGGCCGGCGCAAGCCAATCCGCGCGCCGTCCGCCAGAATAGCCCGATGCCACATTCGCAGTCAGTCCAATCGCCAGACCGCCGCGCCGGTCCCATGGGCGAGTTGCGCTGGTCGTATGTGCCCCCGCTGATGGTGTATCTCGCGGCGGGCATTTCCGGCCTGACCGGTATCGTCGGCAGGTTTTTCATCAAGGAATATCTGGCGCTGTCCGCCGCCTTCCTCGCGTCATTAGGCTTCTGGGCCGGGATCCCCTGGGCGCTCAAGATGCCGATGGGGCATCTCGTCGATTTGCTTTGGCGCTACAAGGCCTGGCTGGTGATGCTGGGCGCGAGCCTGATCGCGAGCAGCCTCGCCATCATGATTGGACTCATTCACTACCCGATGCGCATGGCCGAGGTGATGCCCGCCACCTGGTGGTATGTGTTGTCGGCACTGCTCGCGCCGACGGGCTACATGATGCAGGACACCGTAGCCGACGCGATGACGGTCGAAGCCGTGCCGCGCATCGATGCCGACGGGCAGCCCATCGACCCGGCCGTTCGCAAGCAGATGAATACCACCATGCAGACACTGGGGCGGGTGGCGATTATCGGCGGCGGCGTGTTGGTTTCCGCGGTGAACGTGGCCATTTTTGCCGGCGCCGAGACCCTGCCGCAGGCGGCCAAGGTCGCGGTGTATGGCCGGGTTTACAGCTACGCGCTGCTCATCCCGGTGATTTCCGTGCTGGGCGTGGCGCTCGCCTTCCTGATGCGCGCGCGCGAACGGCGGCGCCTGCTGGGACTAGGACTTGAACCCGGCCAAATCAGCGCCGTGCTGGATGAACATGCCGAGCGCACGGTGCCTAACTGGTGGCTGCTCGGCGGCAGCCTTGGCTTTGCGATTTTGACCACCAGCCTCGGGCTCTCGGCCTTTGCCTATGCGCGGGAAGTGATCTTCCTCGGTTCGTTTTCCATCATCTGCTGCCTGATGTGGCGGATGCTCCGCGAACTCGAGCCCGAAGCCCGCCGCACGCTGCTTGGCACCGCGATCATCATTTTTGTGTTCCGCGCCGCGCCCGGCACCGGCGCGGGATCGACCTGGTGGATGATCGACCATCTGGGCTTCGACCAGTCTTTTCTGTCACGCCTGTCGCTGGTCTCCAGCGCGCTCACCCTGATCGGACTGTTTGCCTTCAGGCGCCTGATGGCGGAGCGCTCACTGGCCTATATCGTGGGCCTGTTGACGCTGGCGAGTTTCGTGCTGGGTTTGCCCACGCTGGGAATGTTCTATGGCCTGCACGAATGGACGGCCGCGCTGACCGGAGGGGTGATCGATGCGCGCATGATTGCCCTGATCGACACCGCGCTGGAGTCGCCGCTGGGGCAAATCTCGATGGTGCCCTTGCTGGCATGGATAGCGAACTCGGCGCCGCCGCAGCTCAAGGCCACCTACTTCGCGGTAATGGCCTCGTTTACCAATCTGGCGCTCTCGGCGTCCCAACTGGGGACCCACTATCTCAACGAGATATTTGTGATCACGCGGGAGATGCGGGATCCGGTAACGCATCTCGTGACAACGCCGGCGGATTACCAAGCGCTCGGGATGTTGCTGACAGTGGTGCTAGGGCTGGGACTCATCACGCCTTTTGCCGCGATGGCGCTTACCCGCCTCGCCGGACTCCGCAGCGCCTAGACGCCACCCAACGCGGGTCGACTTAAGGACAGGCGACGCCGGTGCCGCCCAGACCGCAGTAGCCGCCGGGATTCTTCGCCAGATATTGCTGGTGATAGTCTTCGGCATAGTAGAACTCAGGGGCGGGGATAATCTCGGTGGTCAGCGGCGCAAAACCGGCGGCGCGTAGCGCGGCATCAAAGCGCGTGGCGATTTCCTCGGCCGCTCGCTGCTGCGTTTCGTTTTCGAAGTAGATCCCGGAGCGATACTGGGTACCCACGTCGTTACCCTGCCGCATGCCCTGCGTGGGGTTGTGGGCTTCAAAGAAAACTTTCACCAGCGCTTCGTACGCGATCAGCGCCGGATCAAACACCACGCGCACCACTTCGTTATGGCCGGTCAGTCCAGAGCAGACTTCCTGATAGGTCGGGTTGGGCGTGTAGCCCGCGGCATAGCCCACGGCGGTGGACAGCACGCCGGGCAGTTGCCAGAACTTGCGTTCGGCGCCCCAGAAGCAGCCCAGACCGAAAGTCGCCACCGCGCTGTTGGCCGGGAACGGCGGCAAGAGCTTGGTGCCCAACACGAAGTGCTTGTCGTGGATGGCAATGGGCGTGGCGCGCCCCGGAAGCACAAGTTCCGCCGCCGGCATGGCCTGTTTTTGCTTTAGTCCGAACATGGTGACCCCCAGAGGAATAGCGTATTGCTGGCACGATGGCGACTCGGGTCGGCAAAAGCAAGGCGAGGTGCGCTGAACCAGCGCGCCAAACCCTGCGTAACACAACACATCACAACAGAGGTGGCGCATGCGTGTTTTCTTCAGCCTTTTGCTCGCGGCGTTCGCGATGAGCGCCCAAGCCTGTCCCGAGAATCTCGACTTCTCCTTCCGTCCCTTGCTGGGCAAAGAGCCCGTGCACCTGTGCGAGCAATACGCCGGGAAAGTGGTGTTGGTGGTCAACACGGCGAGCCAGTGCGGATTCACCCACCAATACGAAGGGCTGGAAACACTCTACAAAACTTACGGCGACCGGGGTCTGGTGGTGTTGGGCTTCCCTTCGAACGATTTCGGCGGCCAGGAACCGGGAACGGAGGCCGAGATTCAAAAATTCTGCCGCTCAAAGTACGGCATTCAGTTCCCGATGTTCGAGAAAACCTCGGTACAAAAAGGCGGCGGGAACCTGCTTTTTCAGCGGCTCGCCGCAGTCACCGGCGAAGCACCCAAATGGAATTTCCACAAATATCTGCTGGATCGCGAGGGCAAGGTGGTGAAAGTGTTCAGCAGCATGACCGGGCCCGATTCCGATCGCCTGCGCGCAGCGATTGAGTCGCTGCTCTAGATCTGATGAGCGCTAGCGGTGCGTGCATCTGTCCGCACGCGCTCTGTTTGTGCGTTGTGAGACGCGCGCGGCGGCTCGAGACCAGCTAACGCGGGGAGAAAGCAGGTGGCACACATCCTGCTGGAGACTAAGCACAGTCGAACTCATGCACCTGCATGAGCGTGATGTGCCAAGCCTCTTTTCTGTTGCTCCCCTTGAATTACGGGGCGGGTTTCCCGCCCCGCTTTTTTTTCAGCCTTCGCCGACCGTGCGCAATCCACTAGGATGAGGGTCACTCCTCTCGACGACGCGCCTTGTGTTCAAACCTGTTCCCCTTTTTCTCGCCAGCCGGTACTTACGCGCGAAACGAAAAAATCGCTTCGCAGCGCTGGTTTCTGGTGTCTCGGTGGCCGGCATCGGACTCGGTGTCGCGGTGTTGATTATCGTGCTGTCGGTCATGAACGGTTTCGAGCGCGAAATTGCCGCCCGCATCCTCGGCATGACGGCCGACGCCACCCTGTTCGCCGCCCCGGAAACCCTGCGCGACTGGCCAGCGCTCGCGCATCGTCTGGAGCAGGACCCAGACGTGGTCGCGGTGCGCCCGTTCATCCGCGGCAGCGGCATGGTGAATGCGCGCGGTAAAGTCCGCGGGGTGCTCATCTATGGGGTGCCGACCGAAGGCGAAGCGGCGGTCTCCCAACTCCCGCGTTATCTGGAAGGCGTTAGCTTGTCGGCGCTCGCGGGCACTGCAACGCCGCCGGCGATCATTCTCGGTCACACGCTGGCCAAGGAGGCGCAGGTGCAAGCCGGGGACCTCATCACGCTCATCTCCCCGCAATGGGACAGCCAGCAACAAATCGGGCTCCCGGCCTATGACCGTCTGGCCGTGGTGGGCACTTTTCAGGCGGGTATGCATGAGTTTGATTCCAGCTTCGGGATCATGGGGCTGGAAGCCGCCGCGCGCTTGTTCAAGCTCGAAGGCAGCGTGTCCGGTCTGCGTCTGAAGCTCAAAGACTCCACGCAGGCACCCGCCGTGGCCGCCCGCCTCGGTGCCGAGTTGGGGCCGTCGTATCTGGTGATCGACTGGACCCGCTATCACCGCAATTTCTTCCTGGCGATCAAATCCCAGAAACGCATGATGTTCGTGATTCTTTCGCTGATTGTGGCCGTCGCCGCGTTCAACGTGGTCTCGTCGATGGTGATGATCGTGCAGGAAAAACAAACCGACATCGCCATCCTGCGCACGATTGGTCTGCCACCGCGCGACGTGCTGTGGGCGTTTCTCGCGCAGGGCGCCATCGTGACGGGCATCGGCGTCAGTCTGGGCGTGGTGCTCGGGATGGTTGGCGCGCATTACGCCAACGACTTCATGCGACTGGTGGAGCACACCTTCGGCGTGCAGTTCATCAAACCGGACGTCTACTACATCAACTACCTGCCAACGGAAGTGCGCACTGCGGACGCACTGGCCGTGGCTCTGGCTACCTTCGCGATCTGCGTGGCGGCCACGCTCTATCCCGCGTGGCGGGCCGCCCAGATTGCCCCGGTTGAAGCACTGCGCTACGAGTAGTCAGAACAAGAGATAGCTGAAGAAATCCGGATGCCAGTCCGCATGGCGGGCCAGCACAAAGCGCGATAGCCCGCGCAACAGGCTTGCCGACCGCGCATGGATTTCAGCATAGGGTTCGGGAAAGCGGGCGGGCATCGGCCCCGCAGTCGGCGGCCCCAGCGCCACCAGAGCGGCGCGTACTTCGGGCGCGGACAGTAGCCGGTGAATACACTCGTAATCCGCCAGCACCTGCCGGAAACCCGCCTCATCGTAGGCCGTCATCACCAGCCCCACGCGTTCCACCGGGGTGAGTGCAAGCTGGGCGTGAACCCAGTCCACTTTGCGCAAGCCATGCGTGCTGCTCTCGCCCAACAGGAACAACAGACCGGCGAAGGTCAGCATCCGCGAACCGCGCAGCTTGGCCTGGCGCAGATACCAGCTGTCATCGTCGGTGTGGCTGCGCTTGTACTGTTGCCAGCCGGCATAGGCGTGCAGATAGCGCGACCAGTCGTTCAGGAGCAGCGTCCATTGGGCGTGCACTTCAGTGGGCAGATAATCGCCGGCGTACCAATTAAGAACCTCACGCTGAGCCGCAAAAAATGCGGCATCACCCCACACCGGCCGGGCGTCGAGCAGCAACTGCATGCGCTTGCCGAAGCGCGCAGGCGACTCCTCCAGACTGCCGCGGTCGCACGGCGAACAGAGTTCCGTCACGGTCGCCGTATCGCGGTAGATGCCATCGGCTTTGGGCGGCCTAAGGCCGAGCGCGGCAACCGTTTCAAGCACGGCTAGCGGGACCTTGGCGGGCCCTTCGGGGGCAGCGAGGACGATGCCGTCGAAGTCTGATGTGGCGTGCGCCTCCAGTCGCCCCAAGGAGCCGGCTGCAATCACGGCATCAATCCCGGCGAGCGTGTCACCCAAATTCTTCAGCGCGCTGGCGAGCGCTGCCAGCAAGGTTTGAGACCGCCTATCGCTGTGGGCCAACGTCGGCGCGTGCTCGGCGAGCATCCCGCGCAGCGCCAGCAAGCGCGCGGGCTCATCAGTCCGTTGTTCGTTGCGACGCACAAGCAGGCTCCTATAATGCGGGCTCGCCGCCACTCCGGAGTTGTCATGGATATCAAGGGAAAAATCGCCATCATCACGGGTGCCGCCAGCGGCATCGGTCTCGCCACGGCCCGCGAGTTGGTCAAACAGCAGGTCGGCGCCGTCGCGCTGGTTGACCGCTCCGATAAGGTCTACGAGTTCGCCGCGCTGATCAACGAAGAAGCCGGTCGCGAGGTCGCGCTGGGCTTCTGCGGCGACACCACGGCCGAAGACTTCCGGAAGCACGTTTTTGCCAGCCTGCTCGAGCGCTATGGGCCGGTCAACATCCTGATTCCTGCCGCCGGCATTACCCGCGATGGCCTCGCGGTGAAGGTTAACCGCGAACAGGGCAAGGCGCATATCTACCCCGTCGAGACGTTCCGCGAAGTGCTGGAAGTCAATCTGGTCGCGCCGGTGTATTGGGCGCTGGAACTGGTCGCGCAAATGGCGGAAGACCGGTTCAAGCGCGGGCTCAAACGCTGGTTGCCGACCGAGGGCGTACAGGGCGTGATCGTCTTCATTGGCTCGGTGTCGTCACAGGGCAACAAGGGCCAGATTGCCTACGCCAGCACCAAGGTGGGTCTGGAAGGCGCGGCGTCTACGCTTATGATCGAGGCGATTTTCCACGGCGTCCGCTGCGCCGTGATCCATCCGGGTTTCACCGATACCCCGATGGTCCGCGCGCTGGGCGAGGAATACATCAATTCGCAGGTCTTGCCCGCCACGCAGATTGGCCGGCTGATTCGGCCAGAAGAAATTGCGGATGCGATCTGCTTTCTCGTGCGCAACTCGGCGGTCAGCGGGCAGTTGTGGGCAGATGCGGGCTGGCACCCGCTGCCGACTTGACCGAAGACGCGTAAAACGGAGAGTCAGGCCGATTTCAGGCTTGACTCCCAATCTACAAACGTCTAGAACTGTCGCCCATAAATATTTAAATATTAAAGAGAAGCTCTCAGGGTCTAATTGACCATGCGCAAGCCCTGAGGCCCGTTTCTCACAGTCGCTCCGCGGCTGTCGCCCAGTTAGTCCCGCCGTTCGCCTGTCGATGCCGGCCTCAAAACAAAACACCAGCCGGCGTCGACGCGAACCCTCTTCATCCGCGTCGCCAGTTCTCCTCAGTGAGGATAGCCAAGGGCTTTCAATTCTTCCGCCAGCGTGGCCAGCCCGCGTCTCAGCGCCGCTTCAGGTTGCGCGTAAGACAGGCGCAGACATTGGTCGAGATGCGGCCAGGGCTCAGCCAAGCCCGGGCCGAAATGATGTCCGGGAATCACCAGCACGCCGCGCGCTTTCAAGCGCTCGTAGAGCATCTGCACCGGTACCGGCAGCCGGGGAAACCATAACCACAAAAATATGGCGCCTTCCGCGACATGCGCCCGGTAGTCAGTCTCGCCCAGCAGTTCATCGCAAAGCCCCAGCGCAAACTGCGAGGCCGCCGCGTAATGCGGCGCGACCACCTCCCGTGAGAGGCGCAGGATGTCGGCATGTTCCATCAGCGCCAGCATCAGCCGGGCGCCGACCGGATTGGGGGCGAGGGTCAGCATGGCATTCATGCTGGTCAGCACATCAATCACAGGTTCGGGCGCGACGACCAGTCCACTGCGCAAGCCCGGCAGGCCGAGTTTGGAGAGGCTCATGCACAGGATCATGTCTTCATTCCAGCGCAGGGAGGCCGGCGCGAAAATAATGCCCGGGAAGGGCTGGCCGTAGGCGCAGTCCACGATCAAGGGAATGCCGGCGGCTTTCGCCATCGCCTGCAGGCGCTCCAGTTCCTCATCGGTGACCACATTTCCGGTGGGGTTACAGGGGCGGCTGAGGCAGATCGCAGCGATGTCGTCGTCGACCCGGATGCGCGAGAAATCCGGGCGATATTTGAAACGATGCGCGCCCAAGGGCTCGATGATGGATGGATAGGAACGCAACGCGCCGGGCTCGATCCCGCTTTGGGAGTAGCCAATGTATTCGGGCGCCTGCGGCAGCAAAATCTTGCGTTGCCGGCCTTGGTCATCCAGGCCCGCAAAGAGATTGAACAGTGCGAAGAAAGACGCCTGACTGCCACTGGTCACCAGCAGATTACGGGCTTTGATCGGCCAACCCAACGCGCTTGAGAGTGGCTCGCTAAGCCTTTCAAGAAACGCCTCATGTCCCTGCGGGGCATCGTAAACGGCGGCCAATCGCAGCCATTCCGCGACCGGCACGCTTGCCCACGCGTGCTCGAATGCCGCCTGCATGGCAGGGATCACACTCGGATTCCCACCGCCCAGATTCACCAGTTCGCGGCTGCCCCGCGCCACCGCCGCCAGATCGTCCATCAGTTGGCGGGTGCCGCTCTTGGCCGCGAAAGCGGCGCCAAATCGTGAGTACTGCATAGTGGCCTTTGAGTAGGACGAGGGCCGCGAACTTTTCGCGCAAAGCCCGGTCGTTAGTAGATAATCAGGCGATGAACATGATCAAACAAATTCAGGATTTTGGCCTCTTTCGCAACGTCATGCTGGCCAGCACCGTGGTGCTTGCGGGCCTTGGTCCGTTTAACGACGGGACGACCTATGTTTCCGGCTGGCGGTTGCTGACCTCGGTCGTCGCGCCGGCCATGATGGTCATCATGGTGTTCGTGTTGCTGCTGGACATCACCATGACCAGGGTCTTCGCGACCGACGCCTTGCCCGACCGCCAGAAGATGCTACTCAAAGCCAGCGTTGTTGAAGCCTGGCTCTTGCTGGGACTCCTGCTGGCCTGGACGCCTTTTATGCTCCGCATGTTAGGCGTCAATCTTTTCGAGTAGCGCCGGAGATTCAGCGGCCGCAGTTCATACCTGCTCGGCCTCCAGCGCCACCCAAAGCTGTCGCGCCCGACGCACCGTCAGCGCGGCAATCCGTTCGAGCGTAGTCGACCAATGACGCGCCCTCCTCCAATCGCCGGACACCTGTTCAATCGCTGGCGGCAAATCCAGCGCCAATTGCTTCAGCATCGCGAGCAGATAGCGGTGCCCGACGCCAAGCTCCTCCGCTAACTCACGCCAGCGGGCCGGTAGCAGCCAGTCCGGTCGGTCTTCGCGCCCGATATAAAAACCCAGACGCTCGCTCATCTCCGGATAGATGTGGCTCGACACGAGCTCAACGAAGGGCGCCAGACGTGGGCCTTGTTCGGTGAACAGAAAATGCAGATCACGCCCGTTCGCCAGTCCGTTACCCGACAGGCAGCAAAAACCTACCCAGCGCAGAAGCGCGCGGAGGTCCAACGCGGGGATGCTGCTGTAGCGTCGGATTAGCCCCACGCAATCCAGCAAGGCCAAGCCGCCCTCTCGTTCAAAATTTTGTTCAGGGGCTAAACCCGCCAATTGGACAAACGCCTCCATGTGGACAAGGCCAGGCGGCCCTTCTGCACTCGAGCGGTGACGGTCGGGCCGTTGGATGAGCAGATAGGGCGTGCCTCCCACACCTGCCTCGAGCCGGCTCTCGACAACCGGCAGCCCGACCGCGGCCGCCAGCCGCAGGCAAAACGCTTCGTTGTAGACGGCGTCCGTCAGCCCGTGGCGAGCGGCCCGCAGAAGCGCGTCACTCAGCACGCCGGCTCGCGGTAATGCAATCGCCCCATGCGCTGCCCATACCGGGAGCACGCCAGCATCCGCGCGCCACAAGGCGACCTCCGACTGCATGGCGACCGAGCCGTTCAACAGCTGCTCGAGCAGTTGCGCCAAAGCCGGCGCCGACAAAGGGTCACCCGCCGCATCCGTTGCCGGTGGCCGACCGTCGGGTGATAGCGAAACCGCGCCGGGTGCGTCGCGGCCAAGCACTCCCAAGAGCGCGAAGTCATTGCCGGTCGAGAGCCCCAGACGGAGCGCCAGGCGTCCCGCGCTGGGCGCGTCCGGCAAGAGCGCTCGAAACCAGTCGCGGACGTTTTTTTCTGAATTTGCCGTTGACGTTAATTGGCTCAAAGACCAGCAACGCTCTGGCTGAGGACGTCCTTCGCGCGCGAACTCGACGCTCCAAAAAT
>Ga0114967_10004711_pt1 | contig 10936 bp, 9 predicted proteins | sample M_130628_MF_Meta_FD_92639 | JGI IMG/M metagenome (GOLD analysis project Ga0114967, IMG submission 92639) | Freshwater microbial communities from Lake Montjoie, Canada to study carbon cycling - M_130628_MF_MetaG | ecosystem: Environmental > Aquatic > Freshwater > Lake | place: Lake Montjoie... | reverse complement strand
GGCCCTGACCACTTACGGGTATGATGTGGGCAGCCGCATTCTGCTGAAGTCCCGGCCGAATGGCACGGCGGAGGCGAAGGGTTATGACGCCGCCGGGCGCACCACTACCCAGATCACCCGCGCTGGGCCGGCTTCCGGCAACACGGTATTTTCCACCACCACCAGCCGGTATGACCGCTTTGGCCGGCTGGCGTGGCAGAAGGAAATGCGCCCTGCCACGGGAGCCCTGCCAGCAGCGGGATCGGATTTCTTTCGCCATCCATAACATTAATACCTCCAGTTCTCCATTCATTGGTCTAACGATCCATCGGCAGAATTTTCACCCGGAGGGGGACCCGGACCTTCATTTTGGGCCAGGGCATTTCCAGACTTGAACCGTAGAATAGCAGATCCTCTGGGAAATCAGTGGCTGCGCCTATAGTTCTTCCGCGCAGGTGGCGGCGACTCCAAAGTGCCGGCAAACCATGCTGGCGGTTTGAAAATCAAGCGGGGCCGACGGATTGGCAAAGACGTCCGCGTCCACAAGCACTTTGAGCACCACAAAGGCCTTGCGGTGGAGCATCGCGGCCAATTCCCGAACCGTCACGGTGACGGGCAAAACGAGACTGGCAGGCAGCGGCGTCTGCCCAACGAAAGGAGGCTGGGGAAGGTGCTCCTGCCCGAAGAATTTCTTAACACGGTTCAGCGGGGGAATTTCCGGGTTCTCCGGCTCTGGACCTGTCGGGCTTTTTCTCATCAGGCTGGAATAGAACAGGATGATCGCCGGTCGTGTCGGATATGCCAGTCTCTTTTTAGGGAAGCTTCATTTTCCAGCAACATTAAAGCTGCCCGGCGAATCCCCGGATAAGGGCATTGAGGACTTCATCCCCGGGGCTGACGAGGGGCTGGCCGGTGATTTCCTGGCTGCGCTGGAAATCGGTGGTGAAGAGGCGTTGGCGGAGGTCGCGAATGAGAGTGGGGTCGGAGCAGCCGATGCTGAATTCGTTATTCACATGGAGGCTGAGGCGGTCGAAATTGGCGGAGCCGAGACAGGCCCAGCCATCGTAGAGGGCGGCTTTCACGTGGGACATGCCAGGGAGAAGGAAGACGCGGATGCCGTGGCGCCGGAGGATGGGGATGAGGGCCCGGTTGTTGGCAGCCATGACGCCGTTGTCGTTGGCGGCGGGCATGATGATGCGCACGTCCACGCCGCGGTGGCGGGCGCGGACGAGTTCGGTGATGAAGGCATCGTCGCTCAGATAGGCGTTTTCCAGCCAGACGGAGCGCTGGCAGCGGCGCAGGGCGGCGAGCTGGGCCTGGACGATTTCATGGTGCCAGGCGCTGGTGTAAAAGGGCTGCACGGGGACGGCTCCGGGTGGGGCGGCGGCGGCGGCTGCGGCGCGGGCGGGGGAGAGCAAGACGTGCCGGGCCAGGGCAAAATCGCCCGCCCAGCCGTGGCGGGCCCAGGCTTTGTTGAAGTCCTGACTGATCCACGCCACGAGGGGGCCGCGCACTTCGATCATGAGGTCATGCCAGTCGTAGCGGTATTCCCGGCCGATGTTCATGCCGCCCAGCCAGGCGGTCTGCCCATCGATGGAGATGATCTTGGTGTGGGAGGCGGTGAGGCCGGACATGGGCATGCGGCGGACCTGGACGTTGGAGCCGCGTTCCAGATAGTCCAGCATATTGTCAGGCGGCACATAGTCGGCCGGCATGGGGCTGTCCGGGGGATTGGCGGCTGCGGCCAGAGAGGCGGACTCATCCACGAGGATGCGGACCTGAACGCCTTCCCGGGATCGCTTCCGGAATAAATCGGCGAGGCCGGCAGCGTAGTCGTCGTTGTCAAAAATATAGAGCTGCACGTCCACGCTGCGGCGGGCTTCCTGGACGGCCTGGATGAAGTCAGGGAAAAACTCATCGCCGCCGAGCCGGAGTTTCAGGGTGGCGGAACTGAGCGGGGCGGAAGCGATATGTGACAGGGTTTCCTGCCACGCGGCAGGGTCCATTTCCGGGGCATGTCCAAGGGGCGGGGGCGGTCCCTCCGGCAGCCGGGAGAGAAGCTGCTCGACCCCGGTGGTGGCGATGCTGGCCCCACTGGCGAGGAAACGGGCGCTGGTGGAAAAGGGACTTTTCAGCAGGGCGGCGATGTGGCTATGCCATACGAAGCTGGTAAGCTGCCGGAGGAACTGCCCGCCCCCGGTCCATGTGGTGAGGGGAAGGCCGGTTTCGGCTTCCGGCGGGACGGGCAGAAAACGCAATTGGTGGCCGGCATGATCCAGATAGACGAGTTCCGGAAAGGAACCAGTGAGGAGCAGCAAGGGACCCTTTTTCCCGCCAGGAAGATCGAGGGCATCTCCCCGGGAGTGGAAGACTTCCTCGGCCAGGGCAGCGGCCTTGATGGAGCGGACGACTTTCAAGGCCCGGGTGCGCTGATCCAGCGGTGTCAGGACGCCTTTGCCATTGACCCGGTGGGCGATCAACTCCCGGCCTCCTGCCAGAATGAGGCAGCCCTCTCCGGGGTTGGCTGGAGCGAGGCGCAGGGCCAGGGTATCCGCGAGGAGGCGCCAATAACGTGAATTGAAGACGGGAATGGGGCGTGGTGCTTTTCCCAGAAAAGCGGCGGTGGTGGCTGCATCCGCCTGAAAGGCCAATCCTGCAGGGCTGGCATCCGTTAAAGTAGTGCTGGCAAAGGCGTCGCGGCCTTTCAGCAGAAAGCGCAGCCCCAGGCGATGGCCATCGGCGGAGACCCGAGCCCGGACGGAGTGCTCGGCGCATTGCCGCACCTGGCGGGCCTCACTGCCGGGGTCCCGGGGCGGCAGCAGCCGGCAACTGGCCAGGCCCAGCGCAGCGATAAAAACGCCCAACTGAAAATACCATCGGCGGCTGGTGGTCAATGCGCCCATGGCACCAGGTTCCGTGGCGTGATCAGCAGGGCCAGAGTAGCGGCCGCTGAGAGCAGGGTCCAGGCGATGATCCAGGGATGGCGCAACAGCTGCTCCGGCTCCAGACGGGCCCCGATCTCGCTCATGGCGTGGCGGAAGTAGGCGATGATGGCCATGACGATCACAGGGAATACCAGAACCAGATTCTGCAGCGGCGGATGGGAGGCGATGGCGAGTCCGGCCCCGAAACAAAACAGATTGGCATAGGTGATCATGGCAATGATCAGGCTGCGCTCCGTGTAGGTGCCGAGGCTTTTCCGGTAGAGGCCGCTCTTTTCCTGCCCCCCAATGAAACGGAACTCGGCATAACGTTTCCCCGTCATGAGCAGTCCGCCAAAACACCACCATGCCAGGACGATGGTAAGCGGCGGCCAGCTGCCGGGCCAGGGGGCGAGGGCAAACCAGCCCAGCCAGAGGCGGATGGGATTATTGAAGGACTCCGCGATGACATCCCACCAGGCCCGGTCCTTCATCCGCACCGGAGGGATATTGTAGACCATTCCGCTCATCAGCAGCATGGCGAGGGAGAGGGTGTAGCCCCTATTGAAAAAAGTCAGGGAGAGGGCGAAGCCTGTGAGGATGAGCCCGGCCTTGAAGGCCCACAGGAGCGGCACCTTCACCAGGCCGGCCGCGACGCCCCGGTTTTTTTTAGTAGGATGAAGCCGGTCAAACGGGGCATCCAGGATCTCATTCAGGATGTAATTTGCCGAAGCGATGAGGCAGGCCGGCACCAGGGAAAAGAGCGCCTGGAGGATCGTGGCCTGCCCATGCCACAGGCCCGGCAGCAGGACGACAGCCACGACGTGTCCGAAGAGGATGAAGATATTTTTCAACCAATGGTCAGGACGGGCGATTTTCAGATATTCGAGCACCGGGAAGGAAAAAGGAAATTAGGGTGGGAGTCATCCTGCCCGCCCGGCATGGCGCTGTCATGCGGAAAAAACAGCGCCTTGCCCAACCTGACGGATGGGAGGACAGGCGGGGACACCGCACCTGACGCGGAAAGCTGAATTTGCCGTAACGGACCCATCCAAGCCTGCGTATCACCCGGGGAATTCCCCCCCAATCACCCATGAAACCCATCGTCCAGATCTCCCTCGACCTCACCAATATTGACGAAGCGCTGGCCACTGCGGCCCTGGCGCTGCGGGCCGGGGTGGACTGGCTGGAGGCGGGCACGCCACTGATCCTCGCGGAGGGCCTGCATGGCGTGCGGGCGCTGCGTCAGGCTTTTCCCTGCACGCCCATCGTGGCGGATCTGAAGACCATGGATGGCGGCTATCTGGAAGCGGAAATGATGGCCAAAGCCGGGGCCACCCACGTGGTGGTGATGGCCCGGGCCCATGCGGAAACCATCCGCTGCGTGGTCAAAGCCGGAGCGGACTTTGGCTGCCGGGTCATGGGGGATAACATGATTTGCCCTGACATGGTGGAAGGGGCGAAGTTCCTCGAAGACCTGGGCTGCGATTACGTGATCCACCACATCGGCTATGACGAACGCCGGGGGCTGGCGGCGGCGGGCCACCGCATGCCCAGTCCACTGGACCGCCTGCGGGAGGTGGTGAATGCCGTCAGGGTGCCCGTTCAGGCCGTGGGTGGTCTCAGCCTGGAACAAGCCATCCAATGCCCGCAATACGGGGCTCCCCTGGTGGTGCTGGGCGCTCCCCTGACGATTGATGCGGATGCCTTTAAAACCGCCGATGGCGATCTCGAAGCCTCGCTGAAGCTGATCTGCGGTGCGATTCACGCCCAGGAGGTTCCTGCTTTTTGAGGTCTGCCCTGTTTTCCACCCCTGCCCAGTATTCCTATCAACATGAAATCCCCTGCCGTTGTCAATTACGCTCCTGAAAAAGGCTGCGTCGAAATCCGCGAACTCGATCAGCCTGACATTGGAGCAGAGGACGTCATGCTGGAGGTGGCCAACGTGGGAGTCTGCGGGTCTGATCTTCACCAATGGACGGCGGATCACTCCTGGCCGGTGAACTACCCCGTGGTGCTGGGACATGAGTTTGGCGGACACATCGTCCAGGTGGGCAGGGACGTGGAGCATTGGCAGGAAGGGGACCGCGTTGTCTCCGAGACAGCGGCGATCATCAGCCAGACCAATCCCATGACCCGGCGCGGGCTTTACAACCTGGATCCGACGCGCAAGGGATTCGGCTATGGGGTGAATGGTGCCATGACCAAATACGTCAAGGTCCCCGCCCGCATTCTGCATCAGGTGCCGGATGCCTTGCCCTTTGAGCAGGCCTGCCTGACCGAACCCTGCTGTGTGGCCTACAACGCGGTGGTCAAAAATGCCAGGATCGAACCGGGTGACCGCGTGCTGGTGCTGGGGCCCGGAACCATCGGCATTCTCTGTGCGGCCATGGCGCGGCTTTGCGGGGCAGAAGTCGCCATCGTCGGGCTGGCCCAGGATGCGCACCGGCTGGAGATCGCGAAAAGTTATGGCTGCGAAGTCATCATCGGCGAGGCCAAAACCTGGGCCATGGCTCGGGATGGTCTGGGCTGCGATGGAGTGATCGATGCCGCCGGGGCCAGCCTCACGCTGAAAATCGCGCTCGATCTGGTGAGGCCTGCCGGCTGGATCAGCAAGGTAGGCTGGGGCCCGCAGCCGCTCGGCTTCAACCTCGATCCCCTCGTGCAAAAGAACATCACCCTGCAGGGCAGTTTCAGTCACAACTGGCCGGTCTGGGAACGCGTCATCGCCCTGCTGGCCAGTGGGCAATTGGATGTGAAGCCCATCATCGGGGGCGTCTGGCCCATCACGGAGTGGCACACCGCCTTTGAAAAAATGCACCGTGGCGAAGTGGTTAAAGCTGTTCTTAAACCTGTGTGATCCATGCGTCTCCAAAACAAAGTCATCCTAATCACCGGCAGTTGCACCGGCATCGGTAAAGCCATCGCCCTCCGCTGTGCGGCAGAGGGCGCGCGCGTCATCATCCACGGACTCGAGCAGGAGCTTGGCGAAAACCTGGTGCAGCAACTGGGCGCGGAGCGTGCCGTGCTCCACATCGAAGACTTGACCAACGAAGGATGCCCTGCCCGGCTGGTGGCTGCGGCGGTGCTTGCTTTTGGGCAACTGGATGCCGTGGTCAATAACGCGGCCCTCGTCACCAGTGGCAACATTCACACCACGGACCTGGCCTTTTTCCGCCGGATGCTGGAGATCAATACCCTCGTCCCCTTCGCCCTCATCCAGGCCGCCCTGCCGGAGCTGCGCAAGGGGCGCGGCAATGTGTTGAACATTGGCAGTGTAAATGCCTGGAGCGGCGAACCCAACCTCATGCCGTATTCCGTCTCCAAGGGCGCGCTGATGACGATGACCCGCAATCTGGGGGATACCCTGATGCGTGAGGATGGCGTGCGGGTGAACCAGATCAACCCCGGCTGGGTCCTCACCGAAAATGAAGCCCAGCGGAAGCGGGATCACGGGCTGAGTGATGACTGGTATACCAAGGTGCCGAAAGTCTACGCCCCGGCGGGCCGGATCCTGCTGCCGGAGGAAATCGCTGCTGCCGCCGTTTATTGGCTGGCAGATGAATGTGGTCCGATCAGTGGACAGGTCGTGGACCTGGAGCAGCATCCATTCATTGGCCGGAATCCGCCCAAAGATCCAAACACCATCCCCTGATGACTATTGGAAATCCGCTCATCGCCGCGATCGAAGCCGGTGGCACCAAGTTCAATCTCGCGCTGGGCACCGGTCCGGACGACCTGCGGGCCAGCGCCCGCATTCCCACCACCACGCCTGGGGAAACCATGGCCGCCGTCATTGCCTGGCTGGAACAGGCCCGCTTGGAACACGGCCCTTTCGCCGCTATCGGGGTAGGATCCTTTGGCCCACTGGAGCTGGACCCAGCGACTCCCCACTACGGGCATATCACCTCCACTCCCAAGCCAGGCTGGCACTTCACGGATGTGGCAGGACCCCTGCAACGCCGCTTCAGGGTCCCCCTCGGGTTTGATACCGATGTCAATGCCGCCGCCCTGGGGGAGTCCCTCTGGGGTGCCGGCCAAGGGGTCGACCCTCTCGTTTATCTAACGATAGGCACCGGCGTCGGAGGCGGAGCCATTGTGAATGGCCGGACCCTGCACGGCATCCTCCATCCGGAGATGGGGCATTTGCAGGTGCCTGCTCCCATCGGGCCGTCCGGGGAAGTGGTGAAATGCCATTGCCCCTATCATGATTCCTGCCTGGAGGGATTCATCTGCGGTCCGGCGCTGGCTGCCCGTTGGGGGGCTCCGGCAGAATCCTTCGCCCCGGACCATCCGGCCTGGCTTGCCGTAGCAGATACTCTGGCCCGCGGGCTGGTTAGCATCATCACCATCCTGTCGCCCCGGCGCATCATTATCGGCGGTGGGGTGATGCATGGTCCCGGCCTCCTGCCGGCGGTCAGGGATGCGGTAGCGCGTCATTTGAATGGTTACCTGCAGGTCCCGGCCCTGCTCGATCCGCAGGAGCAATTCATCGTGTCCCCCGGCCTGGGGGATCAGTCCGGCCTGCTCGGGGCGATCGCCCTGGGACAGCAAGCCCTCGCCGCATCCCGTTAGCTTTTTTCCACCGGTTCTCCCTTTTACCATCCTGCCCCTCATGCCCAAGCTCGCCGCCTTCCCCAAAGCCTACATGCAGGCCCTCTGCAGGGATGGCACCATGACCGTATCGGAGTGGATCACTCTGGCGGCACCGCTGAAGATTCAGGGGCTGGAGTGGTATGCCGGATTTCTGGAAATGAAGGACCAGGCGAATTGGGTCCGTTTCCGTGAGGAAGCCGGGGCGGCCGGCAAGGTCATCCCCATGATGTGCTGCTCGCCGGATTTCACCCATCCGGATCCTGACTTCCGCGCCCGGGAAATCCTGAAGCAAAAGCATTGGATCGACATGACCTATGCGCTGGGGGGACAATATTGCCGGGTCCTCAGCGGGCAGCGCCGTCCGGAACTAACCTTGGATCAGGGCGTGCAATTCGCCGCTGGTTCCATCCAGGCCTGCCTGCCATACGCGGCGGATCATGGCATCACCCTCATCCTGGAAAATCACTACAAGGACGACTTCTGGGACTATCCGGAGTTTGCCCAGAAGATGGACGTTTTCTGCCAGCTGACTGATGCCATCCAGCACCCGAACTTCGGGGTGAACTACGATCCCAGCAACGCCTGGCTGGCCGGGGAAGACCCCCTGGAACTGCTGAAACGCGTTTCCCACCGCGTCGTCACCATGCACGCCAGCGACCGCTACCTCGCAGAAGGCACCTTGGAGGATTTGCGGCGTGAGGAAGGCGGGGTCACCGGCTACGCCAAGCGGCTTCGCCATGGGGAAATCGGCCAGGGGCTCAACGATTATGATGCCATCTTCACGGAACTGAAACGGGTAGGTTTTAACGGATGGATCAGCATCGAGGATGGCGTGGATGGGATGGATCAACTCGCCCGCAGTGTCGGCTTCCTCACGGGGAAGCTGGCGGACTATTGGCCGGAAGGCTGAGGGGGGTGGCCTTCTACTGGTCCGTGGCAGGAATGGGATCCGTCAGGAACCCGACCCTGTCAGGGGTGAACGGTGAAGATTAGGTTCCGGAGAAGCGCGGACAGAAGGTCCGCCCTCCTCAAAACAGGGATGGACTCCGCTGGTCAGGGCTTTTTGCCCTGCAGGCCCAGAGCGCTCAATAAAAAGGCATCATCCCGCGCCACTTCCTTCAAGGCGTCATACCGGCCCGAGGCCCCGCCGTGCCCGGCTCCCATTTCACAATGGAGCAGAGTCAGCTTTCCGTTGGTGCGCAGGTCCCGCAGCTTCGCCGCGAACTTGGCTCCTTCCCAATACGGCACCTGGCTATCATTCAGCCCCACGTTGATCAGCGCGTGGGGATAAGCCGCTGCCTTCAGGTTATCGTAGGGGGAGTAGGCCCGCATCCAGGTATACTCCGCCTTCACCGTGGGATTGCCCCACTCGACGTATTCTGAAGTCGTCAGAGGCAGGGTATCATCCAGCATGGTATTCAATACATCCACAAAAGGCACATCCAGCACCACTGCCTGGAACAGATCCGGCCGCAGATTCATCACCGCTCCCATCAGCATCCCACCGGCACTGCCGCCGCTGATCACCAGTTGTCCTGGCGTGGTGGTTTTGGATTTCACAAAATGCTCCGCGCAACTGACAAAGTCCGTGAAGGTCGTCATCTTGTGTTCCATCCGCCCTGCCTCCCGCCATTCCTCACCCATTTCCCCACCGCCCCGGATGTGAGCCGTGACAAAGATCAAGCCCCGGTCCAGCAGGCTGACACGGCTGCTGCTGAAGGACGCGGATTCACTGATCCCATACGAACCATAGGCGTAGAGATGCAGCGGCTGCGGCTGGCTGCGGTCCAGGCCGGCGCGGCAGACCAGTGATAGCGGAATCTTCGTCCCATCGCCGGCCGTAGCCTCCAGGCGTTCCGTGCGGTATTGGGCAGGATCGTAGCCGGGCACCTCCTTGTTTTTCAAAACCCGCACCACCCCAGTCCGGCCCTGCACTGCCCTCACGGATGGTGGGGTGACCATGGATTCATAACGGAACCGGAATTCCGCCGCCGCATACTCCGGATTGTCATCTGCCATCACCTCATAGGCCGCTTCCGGCATGGCCAGGCGGGTGCCCTTGCCCGTGGCAAAATCAAACAGGCGGATCTGAGGCAAGCCCCCCTCGCGCTCCATCACCGCCATGAAGTCACGGAACATGGCGACCCCATCCACCTTGACCGCGGGCTGATGCGCCTGCACCTCCGTCCACGCCGCAGGCCGATCATCCGGCGCGCTGACAATTTTGAAATTCTTCGCTTCCCTGTTGGTCACAAAGTAAAACCGCCCCTCGCGGTGTTCCGCCCGGTATTCGTGATCCGTCACCCGGGGGAGCAGGACCACCGGCTTCGCCTGCGGGTCATCTGCCGCCACGGCCCGGACTTCCGAGGTGGTTTTGCTGCCGCTGCTGCAAAACACGTAGCGGTCATCCGCCGAGAGACTGGCCCCCACATCGAAGAGTTCATCCTTCTCCTCATACAACAATTCCTGCTTCCCCCTTTTAAGATGATAGCGCCAAAACTTGTCTGAACGTTTCGCCTCGTTCTCCGTCGTGAAGTAGAGGGTGTCCCCGTCTGCTGCCCAGGTAATGCTGCTCACTTTCCCAATCCTGAGCGGCATCAGCTGCAGCGTCTCCAGGTTCAGCAGGAACGGCTCATATTCGCGGTAGCCGGTCCAGTCCACGACATAGAGGAGAAAGGCCCCGCTGCGGGAAACCTGATAATCCTCCAGCTTGGTATATTCCTTCCCTTTCGCCAGCACATTCACGTCCAGCACGGTCTGTTCCGGGGCTTCCGCTCCCTCCGCCACCTGCTTCCTCCGGCAAAGGATAGGATGCTGCTTCCCTTTTGCCGAGCGCTCATACCACATCCAGCCCCGGTTCGCCACCGGGGCGGAGGCATCATCCTCCTTCATGCGGCCTACCATTTCCTGATAAAGCTTTTCCCGCAGCTCCCTGGCCGGAGCCAGCACCGCTTCGGTGTAGGTGTTTTCCGCCTTCAAATGCGCCAGCACCGATTTGTTTTCCTTTTCCCTGAGCCAAAAATAATCATCCATGCGGGGATCCCCGTGAACACTGACGTCCTTGGGTTTTTTGTCAGGGCGGGGAGCATCGGGGCCTTCGGCGAATTGAGCAGGCATAAGGGAGGCGGTCATCATTCCAGCGAGCAGAAGCAGTGGGAATTTCATTTTCACCACCAAGCCCGGCAGGGCTCCTGGGATCAAGGCCGGAGTTGCTTCGCCACTGTCCGGTGGACAGGCACCCGGGCTGTATTACCCTAAAAACCGGCAGCAGAATTTGAACAGACCCGCAGGGAGCCGCAGGCAACGACGCGAAGCACACAAAATCATCCAGCAGGTTTTACTCCTTTAAGATCGCTTCCGCAACGCGCATGCCATCCACAGCGGCGGAGATGATGCCCCCGGCGTAGCCGGCACCTTCGCCTGCCGGATAGAGGCCGGGC
>Ga0114967_10004706_pt1 | contig 10943 bp, 11 predicted proteins | sample M_130628_MF_Meta_FD_92639 | JGI IMG/M metagenome (GOLD analysis project Ga0114967, IMG submission 92639) | Freshwater microbial communities from Lake Montjoie, Canada to study carbon cycling - M_130628_MF_MetaG | ecosystem: Environmental > Aquatic > Freshwater > Lake | place: Lake Montjoie... | reverse complement strand
TTGACGCACCAGGTGATGGCGGAGAGGCTGCGCTGGGCTGGTTTTGGTCCTGGGGCACCCAGGCCGGGCAGCGCTGCGGCATCGCCATTGAACAGCACGGCATCGGCCATGAGGCGTTCGCCATTGGCCAGTTCCACCCCGCGGGCGCGGCCGCCCTCGATGATGATGCGGCTGACATCGGCGCCGCAGCGCAATGTGGCGCCCTGCCGTTCCGCGAGGCCGCGCAGGGCATCGGCCACCGCCCGCATGCCGCCCTGCACCAGCCAGACGCCATCTTGCTCGACATGGGCCACCAGCATCAGCGTGGCTGGCGCGAACCAGGGTGAGGCGCCAACATAGGTGGCGTAGCGGCCGAATAATTGCCGCAGCCTCGGGTCACTGAAGTGATCGCCCAGCGCTGACCACATGCTGCGAAAGGGGGCCGTGCGCCACAATTCGCCAAGGCGGGAGAGGCCCACCCGGCGCACCAGATCCAGCTGCGAGGGTTTTTCCGCACCGATGAAGCTGCCCTCCAGCGTGCGGTAGATGGCGGCCGCGCGGGCACAGAACTCGCGATAACCACGGGCATCGGCGGCACCGGCAAAATCGCCGATCGCCTCGACCGAGGCCTCGATATCGGCAAAGAGATCAAGCCTGCCGCCGCCGGCGCGCCAGGCATGGCGGGCCAGCACATTGGTGGAATAGACGCCCAGATGATCGCTCAGGCTTTCGCCGGCATCGGCGAAGAGACCCTCGAAAATCCAGCGCATGGTGAAGACGGTGGGCCCGCCATCAATGCCCCTGCCATCGACCATGACATGGCGCATCTTGCCGCCATGGCTGGCGGCGCGCTCCAGGATGGTGACGTCGGCACCGCGCCGCGCGAGGTCGGCCGCCGCTGTCAGGCCGGCCACGCCGGCGCCCACAACCAGAATTTTCAGGGCGTCACCACGCGCCGGCGCATCATGCCGATCTGCCGCCAGTGGTAGAGGATCATCAGCACGCCGGTGGTGAGCGGGATGGCCCACATCACCGGGTTGAGCGCCAGTTCTGGCAGGATGCGCACTGACCCGAAGGCGAAGAAGGCGGTGTAGACGCTGATCCCGGCGCCAACGAGCGCCTTGAGATGCTCCTTTTGCCATGCCAGGGGGGCAGGCTTGGGGTTGAGCAGGAAGACCAGATTGGTCACGCCGGTGGCGATGCCCACCACGGCCAGGCCGATCATCAGATATTGTCCCGCCAGCCAGCCTTGCAGGGCGCAGTTCAGCGCGGCGATGAGCACCGCGGCTTGCAGGCCCATATTCAGCGGCGTGCGATTGGCCAGATGGTCGCGCCGGTTCAGCACGCAGAGCCAGCCATACCAGGCCAGATTGACCGTCAAAATGCCCATATGCAGCATCAGCCAGCCGAAAATGGCGCGGACGAAGACGTCATCATAGCCCGCGGGCATATGCGGGTGGGTGCCCATGGGGTCGATCAGTGTCATGATGCTCATGCAGATCGCCAGGCTGCCGGTGATCAGCATGGCCCGGGTGAAGATTTTGCCCCATTTGCGATGGTCCACGCCGCCCTTGCGGCCCAGCACGGGCACCCAGAAGCTTATGGCGCCGGTCGTTCCCGCCACGATATGGATTGCCACCAGGGCATGAAACATCAGCAGCATGGGGCCTCTCTTGTCCTCCGGTGCTGACAATGCCACTTGACAGTTGTCACTGTAAAGTTTCGCAATCGCAACCATGAGCGCAGCCCTTTACGCCCCGCCGCGGCCCACCTCCTATGCCGCCGTCATCTCGCTGATCCGGCTCGCCCTGCAGGGTGATGGGGATTTGTTGAGCCTTTTGCCGGCTGCCGCCTTTCGGCAGAAAATTGGCTGGCTGGGCTGGTCCCGCCGGTCGATTTTGATCGTCAATGAACCGGCCCAGGTGCGGCGGGTGCTGGCTGATCCGGAGGGGATTTTCCCCAAATCGGACCTGATGGTCGAAGCGCTCGAACCGCTGATCGGTGATAGCATCTTCGTCAGTTCCGGCGCGACCTGGGCGCGGCAGCGGGCGATGATCGACCCGTCCTTGACCATGATGCGGGTCAGCCGCGCTTTCCCCGATATGGTGGCTGGCGTGGAGCAGGCTGAGGCCACGCTCGGCGCTGGTGCGGGCACGCCCTTCTCACTCGATCTGGCGATGAGCCACCTCACCGCCGATATCATTTGCCGCACCGTCTTCTCCACCAGCCTGGCCACCCAGGCGGCGCATGATGTGTTCGACGCCTTCTCCGAATTCGAGCGCAGCGTGGCCCAGGTGGAAATCAGCCGGCTGATTTTTGATCCGGCCTGGAAGAGCGCGCCGCAAAAGCAAAGCGTGCTGGATGCATGCGGGTTGATCCGCGGCCATCTCGGCGCCCTGTTGGATAGCCATCTGGAGGCCGGGGCCAAGTTTGACGATATCACCGCCGCCGTGGTCGCCGCCCGTGGCACCGATGGCGTGGCCTTCACGCGTGAGGAGTTGATCGACCAATTGGGTGTGCTGTTCCTGGCCGGGCATGAGACCTCTGCCTCGGTGCTCACCTGGGTGTTTTTCATTCTGGCGACCCAGCCGGCGATGGTGGCGCGGCTGCGCGCTGAGATCGACGCGGTGGTGGGCCCCGGCGAGATCGGTTTTGAGCATATTCGAAGTCTGGTCTTCATCCGCAACATTTTTCGCGAGACCTTGCGGCTTTATCCGCCCATCACCTTTCTGCCGCGGGTGGCGCTGGAGGCGACGACCATCGGCACCCATAAGGTCAAGCGCGGCGCCATGATCATGGTGGCGCCCTGGGTGCTGCATCGCCATCAGGCCTTCTGGACCAACCCTCATGTTTTCGACCCGGACCGTTTTACCCCCGAGCGGGAGGCGGAAATGACGCCGGGCACCTATATCCCCTTTGGCCTCGGGCCGCGGGTTTGCGCCGGTGCGGCCTTTGCCACCACCGAGGCGGTGCTGCTGATTGCCCGGCTGTTCCGCCGCTTTGATTTTCACGTGCTGGAGCCGGGCCGGGTGCGCCCTGCCGCCCGGCTCACCACCCGCCCCACCCAACAGGTGATGTGCCGCGTCACCCCCCGGGCATGACGCGCACGGTGCTGCTCACCCTGGGCCGGTTGCCCAAGGCGCTGGATATCGCGCGCAGCTTCGCCGCCCATGATTGGCGCGTGGTGGTGGCCGAGCCCTTCGGCTGGACCTTGGCCGGCGCCTCAAGCGCGGTAGCCGCCAGCCACAAGGTGACGGCGCCGGCGGTGAGCAAGGCGCGCTATTTACAGGATCTTGCGGGCGTTATCGCGGCCGAGGGGGTGGAGCTTGTCGTCCCCGTCTCCGAGGAGACGATGCATGTGGCGCATTTGCGCAGCCCGGCACGGCTGATGACCATGCCGCCCGAGGCGGTGCTGCGCGCCTATCACAAGCGCGGCTTCATCACTTTGGCAGAGGGGCTGGGGCTGGATGTGCCGCCCAGCGCCGGGCTGGGCTCGCCTGATGCGGCGGCATTGGCGGCTTCGGGCGATTTTATCACCAAGCCGGTGCATTCATGCTCGGGCCGTGGCGTGCGCTTTTTCGCCGCCGGGCAGGCGCCGCCTGAGGCGGAGGTGGAAACCATTCTGCAGCGGCGCATTCATGGCCGCATCGTCAGTTCCTGCGCCATTGCGCGGCAGGGGCAGGTGGTGGGCAATGTGCTGTATCAGGGCGCGCAATTTTCGGGTTCGGTGGCCATTGCCTTTGAGCGCATCGCCCATGCCGCGACTGAGGCCTGGATTGCCCGCTTTGCTGCGGGTACGGGCTGGACTGGTTTTTTGTCATTCGATTTCATCCTCGATGCGGATGACCGGCCCTGGGGCATTGAGTGCAACCCGCGCACCACCTCTGGCCTGCATTTTTTCGAGACCGCCGATATCGCGCCCGCGCTGCTGGAAGGCCGCCCGCCGCGCTTTCGGCCGGAGCGGGTGCTGCAGCAATTCTATTCGGCGCTGACCGATCTGGCGCCGTTTCGCGCCGGCTTCTTCGGCCGGGCGCGGCGGCTGGCCACGACCCGCGATGTCAGTTGGGACCGGCGGGACCCTTGGCCGTTTCTGAGCATGACCGGCACGAGTTGGCCGATCATCCGCGAGGCTGGCCGGCGGGGGACGACCTTTGGCGAGGTCGCGACGCTGGATGTGGGCTGGTATGAGTGAGGTTCAGGCGGCGATCACCGCCTGATGAATTCGGCCCCTGCCGGCACCAATTCATCGAGGATCTTGGCCGAGGAAATCACCCCCGGCACCCCCGCCCCGGGATGGGTGCCGGCGCCGACCAGGAACAGCCCCTCGACCTCCTCGCTCTTATTGTGCGGGCGGAACCAGGCGCTTTGGAACAATTGCGGCTGCATGGCGAAGGCCGCACCCTGGTAGGAGAGCAGCCGGTCGCGGAAATCCTGCGGGGTGAGTACGCGTGAGGTGATGATTGTCTCGCCCAGCCCTGGCATGATGGTCTCTTCCAGGCGCTTCTGCACCCGGGCGCGATAGGCTTCCGCCTCGGCCGCCCAATCCGTGCCGCTGGTCAGGTTCGGCACCGGCGAGAGCACATAGAAGGCATCACAACCCGGCGGTGCGACGGAGGGATCGCTGGCCGAGGGGCGGTGCAGATACAGGCTCATATCATTGACCAGCGGCTTGCCGGAGAAGATGTCGCGCAGCAGCCCCTCATAACGCGGCCCCAGCACCATGGCGTGGTGATAGACATCCTCGAAGCGCCGATTGGTGCCGAAATACCAGACGAAGAGGCTCATCGAATATTTCGCGCGGGAGAGTTTGCCATCGCTCCAGCGCTTGCGCTTCTGGGTCTTCAGCAGGCGGGAATAGGTCCAGGCCGGATCGGCATTGCTGACGACAATATCGGCGGCGATGGTCTCGCCATTGGCCAGCCGCACGCCGCTCGCCCGGCCATTCTGGACCGTGATCTCGGCCACTTCGGCATTGTAGCGGAACTGGGCGCCATTGCCCTCGGCCAGGCGCACCAGGCCGGCGGCGATCGCGCCCGTGCCGCCCATGGCGTAATGCACCCCATGCAGCCGTTCCAGATGCTGGATGAGGCAGTAATAGGCCGTGGTGGTCAGCGGATTGCCGCCGATCAGCAGGGGGTGGAAGCTGAAGGCTACCCGCAGTTTTTCGTCGGTGAAATAGTCGCTCACCTTGCTGAAGACGCTGCGCATGCCGCCCAGGCGCAGCATGTCCGGCGCCTCTCGCAGCATGCTCCAAAAACTGTGGAAGGGCTGGTCGGCCAGCTGGGCGAAGGCAACCTCGTAGATTTTTTCGCTATCGGCGATGCAGCGCTCAAAACCCTCGACCTGGCTGGGGTTGATGCGCGCTACCTCGGCCTTCATGCGCTGGACATCGTCAAAGGCGCGGAACACCGTGCCGTCATCGAAGCGGATTTCGTAGAAGGGGTCCATGCGCTTGAGCGTGATGTCATCGCTCAATTGCTTGCCGCACATCGCCCATAGCTCTTCCAGCAGATAGGGCGCGGTGATGATGGTGGGGCCGCCATCGAAGGTGAAACCATCCTGCCGATAGACATAGGCCCGCCCGCCCGCGGCATCGAGCTTCTCGACGACACTGACCCGCCAGCCCCGGGCGGAAAGCCGCACCGCGGCGGCCAGGCCACCAAAGCCGGAGCCGATGACAACGGCATGTGGCCGCGGGTCGTTGGTGCTATCGAGCATGGCGGTCGTCTCTCCTGGGGCGCATCATGCCCAATACAAGGTGATATAGGCCAGTGTTGCGAAACGGCAGGTCTTGGCCAGGCTCACCAGCAGCAAAAATATCCAGAGCCGCTCGCGCATCACCCCGGCCATGATGGTCAGCGGGTCACCAATGATGGGCATCCAGCTCAGCAGCAGCGTCCAGCGGCCCCAACGGTGATACCAGCGCTTCGCCCGTTCCAGCGCCTCGGGCGGGACGGGAAACCAGCGCCGGCCGGAAAACCGTTCCAACTCCATGCCCAGCCACCAATTCAGCACCGCACCCAGGATATTGCCCAGGCTGGCCACCACCACCAGTAGCCACGGTACGCCCACGCCGCCCAGCAGCATGGCGATGAAGACCGGCTCCGAGCCCACGGGCAGCAGGGTCGCGGCGCCGAAGGCGGTGCCGAACAGCCCTCCATAGGCGGCCAGATCGCCTACCAGAAGGGCCTCGGCACCTTCACCGGCAGCAGGGCCTGCACGGCGAGATTGGCGAAGCGGTCCAGTTCCAGGCTTTCATGCACCGCCGTCACATCCCGCCCCAGCAAATGGGTGTTGATGACCGAGCGGGAGTAGAAGGGCGCGTCCTCCAGGGTTTTGACCACCGAGGCCTGGCCGTTTTCCGATCGTGTGGGCCGGGCGATGCGCCATAGGGTCTTGGGCAATTGCACCACCGGCGGCGAGGGAAAATCCGCAACCGAGCCATCATGGCCGACGCGCAGGGCCAGGGCCTGTGAGGTGCCGTCCCGCCGCTGGGTGTTGTAGAGAATGGCCGTGGCATCGGGCATGGGCGCGCGGCACCAATCCCAGTCGCAGAAATCCTCTTCCAGCGGCGCAGCACCGGCATTGGTGTCGAAATAGGAGGGGCCGGACCAGCGCAGGCCGGGTTGTTGGAAGTCCACCTCGACGCGCGAGCGGGGCGCGATGGGGTGCCATTTGTGCCGGCCCTTGGCATCGAGCTGGAAGGCACGGGTGGAGAGTGCCTGGGGCGTGAGCCGCACCGTGCCGCGCAGGCGGCTGGGGAAGGGTGCTGTCACCTCATTGATCGAAATGGTCAGGCTATTGCCGTCCCAGACCAGCCCGCTCGGGCCCACGGTGAAGCTGTTTTCATCGCGGCGCACGGTCCAGCTTTGCCGGTCGGTCATCGCCCAGCGGCTGGGGCTGCCATAGAGCGAGACATTGATGCAGCAATGGTTCAGCGGGTCTCCCCCGCCGCCGCGCCGGGCCCAGGCATACCAGGGCGAGAAGACGGTGCCGATGAAGGCGATGATGGTGATGCCGTGCTTGCCATCATCGGAGAGCGCATCGACATACCACCAGCAATAGCCGCGCTCCGGCACGGGTTGGTCGAATTCCCAACCGCGGGTCATGGCCGGTCCTCCATCACCCGTTCGGCGGCCAGGCGGCCGGATATGGCAGCCATAGCCACCCCCGCGCCGGGATGCGTGCCACCGCCGCATAGGTAGAAGCCGGGCAGCCTTGTGCGCGCCACCGGGCGGGCGAAACTGGCCGACCAGCCATGCGTCGCCTGGCCATACAGCGCGCCGCCGGTGCCGGGATACTGGCGGGTGAAATCATCGGGTGTTTGGGGCACGTCGTCCTCGAATTGTAAATTTTGGCCGGAAGCGGCGGCCGCCAGCGCGAGCGCGGCCTGGCCGCAGGCGGCGATGGCCTCTGGCGGGAGCGGGCGGGTATCGGCGCGGGCGGGCGCCATGACCATGGCGGTGCTGCCGCCGGAGACCTGCAGGCTGGGCTGCACTGCCAGCCGGTTGCGGAAATGCAGTTCGGTGAATTCGGCGGTGGGCTCATCGGGCAGGAAAATGCTTTGCGCCGGCATGTCGCGTGGCTTGAGCCGCCAGATGATGGCTGAGAAGGAGCGCTTATTCGCCGGCAGTGCCGGCGGCACGGCCTGTGCGGCCTCACGCCCCAGCAGCCCCGCGCCAATGGCGGCGGCATCGGCATTGGCGATCACCGCATCGGCGGGCAGGGTTTCGCCATTCGCCAAAGCCACCCCGGCCACCCGCCCGCCCCGCAGCCGGATACCCACCGCCTCGGCACCCAGACGAATGGTTGCGCCCTGTGCCACGGCATGCGCCGCCATGGCTTCCACCAATGCCATCACGCCGCCTTCGACCTGCCACACGCCCTGCTGTTCGATATGGGAGATCATCATCAACGTGGCCGGTGCCAGCAGGGGCGAGGCGCCCACGCAACACGCCGCCCGGCCGAAAACCTGGCGCAGCCTGGGTTCGGCGAAATGCTCGGCCAAACCCTCCCAGAGCGGCACCAGCGCGGCCATCCCCAGGCGGCGCATCATGGTGGCATTGGTGGACAGCGCCATGGCAGCCGGCCGATGCGTCTCAATGAAGGGCTTTTGCAGCGCCTCAAAATACCGCTGCCCGCGGGCGGCGAAATCCCGATAGCCCTTCGCCGCGGCGGCGCCGGCGAAGCGGCCAATGGCATCGGCATTGGCCTCTATGCCGTCGATGATGTCGAGCGTGGCGCCATCGGACCAGAAATGCCGCGCCAGCAGGCTCTGCCGGGTGAGCGGCGGCATGGCAGCAGCGGCGAAGAGGGCCTGGAACACCGGAAGCATGGTGATGCCATGGGCGGCAGGCATGGCGCGGGCCTTGCCGCCGATCGTCTCGGCCCGTTCCAGGATAGTGACCTCCCGCCCCGCAGCCGCGAGCAGCATAGCCGCAGCCAAGCCCCCCATGCCCGCCCCCACGATGCAGATGCGGTGCGGCGCCTGATTCATTGATGCAGTGAGGCGGGCGAGGGCGAAACTGTCAAGTTTGTTAGACGGAATTCTCGGGCTTATGGTGAAGTAGATCGATGAAACGCCTCCCCAGCCCGCAGTAGTTTCGTTACCTCGTTACCCTGGCGGAGCTTGGCCATTTCGGCCGCGCCGCCGCGGCCGGCTCGGTCACCCAATCCAGCCTTTCGGCTGGGCTGATCGCCATGGAACGGCAATTGGATGCCGCCTTGCCGGAGCGCGGCGCCAGCAAGCGACCGGTCTTCACGCCCCTCGGCCTGCAGGTGGTGGAGCGCGCCCGCGCCGCCCTCGCCTCGCTCGAGGCGGTGGCGGAGACGGCGCAATCCGCCCGGGCGCCGCTATCGGGGCCATTGCGGCTGGGGATCCTCCCCACCATCGGGCCTTTTTTGCTGCCGCGGCTGATGCAGGCCATCGCCCGGCTTTTCCCGCGCCTGAACCTCTGGCTGCGGGAGGACCAGACCGAGCGCCTGCTGGATGGGCTGGAGGCCGGGCGTTTGGATGTGCTGCTGCTGGCGCTGCCCTGCGATTGCGGCCCGGCCGAGACCCTGGCGATTGATGGCGGGGTGCTGGCCGGTGCCGCGGTGGAGGTTCGCCGGCTCAGTGGCGATGGCCCGGTGCCGCCGGCGCGCAGCCTGGCCCTGGCCTGGCGGCCCAAAAGCCCGCGGGCGGCGGAGTTGCGCGGATTGGCGCCGGCCATCGCCGAGGCACTGCGTTTGATATAGTCTAGCGCCATGGATGTCTCACGCATGCTTGGCGCGCTGCTTGATGGTGCCGCCACCCCGCCCCGCCGTGCCACCGGGCGACGCGGCCGCGGCCCCTTTGGCATGACCGCAGGCGAAACCCGACGGATCGGCAGGATGCTTGGCAGCTTGGCCGAGATGGCGATCGAGGCGACGCAGGCACCGCCCTCGGCAGCCAAACCGGGGCAGGCGGTTGATATGCCGGCGCCGGCGCGGCGCATTCCCGACACGGGGGGCTCACCCTGGGCGCCCCAGCCGGCGCCGCTGCCCGCCCATGCGCCCCACGCCGAGGCTGCCGAGGCTCTGCTGCTGACCCAGGCCATGGTGGCCGCCGCCCGCGCCGATGGCGTGACCGATGCCGCTGAGCGCGCCGCCATTGCCCGGCAATTGGATGCCGCCGGTCTGGACGAGGCCGAGCGCGAGCATGTTCTGGCCGGCTTTGACAACCCGCCAACACCCGAGGCGCTGGCGCAGCAGGCGGCCGACCCCATGCTGCGGGCGCAGGTCTATGCCGCCTGCGTTGCCGCCATGGGGCAGATCAACCCGGCCGAGCGGCTGTGGTTGGACCGCTTGGGTATGGCGCTGAAGCTGGATGCCGCCGCGCGCGACATCATAGAGAAGCGGCTGGCCTGATCGTCGCTCGGGTAATCATTCGGTAAGTTCATGCTGCTTAGGGTGGCGCGACATGTCTTCTGGTCGCTCTCCGCCGATTGATCGATTCTGGCTCGCGCAGAATCAGGCCGCGACATTTCTCGCGCGAGGGGTCAGCCTGCCCTTTACCACGCCAATGCTGGCCGGCGCCCGGCTGCGGTCGGGGGAGCGCAATGCCAAGGAGTTGGTGATCAAGAACCCCAGCGGTGGCACGGGTTCCTATATCCTGCCCTGGGCGGCGCTGGCGGATACCCGGCCATCAAGAACCCGCCCTCACGCGCCGCAGGATGATGGAGCTTGAAGCCCTCTCCCGCGGCATCGCGGAATGGAACGAGGCAAGCCTCGCCGCGCGCGACAGCCCGGCGAGTGCCATCATTGTCGGTTCGGTCGAAATGACCTTGGCGGGTTGCAGGCGTGTTCTGATGGAGTTGGAGGCGCTGATTGTCGATCCGCTGGCGCTGCTGCGCCGATGGCTGAACGACCCGGTGGCGTTGCGGCAATTGGTATCGCGCGCCGAATGGTTGCTCGATGGCTGGGAGCTGCCCTGCGCGATGTGGTGTAATGCGCCTGCGGAGGGGCGCCTGGCCACCAGCCTCCAGATCGCTAGCCTCACGCCCGTCCTCCCCCGTGAGGCCGAGCGTTGGACGCGCCATGATACCGCCGGCAGGGAAGGGACCGTCTTGCTGCGTCGCCGCGTGCGGGCCCTGGAGGATTGGCGCACCGGGCAGATCATCGGCGGTGGTTAGGATGCTGAAAAATAGAAATAATGATCCGAAAATTGGAGGTCGCGGCGAAGCCACGAACTTCAGGATCGGGGCACTAGAGCATCATACGTTCAAACGGAATTGTTTGAGCGGATAAAGATGCTCGACAAACAAAAAGTGAGAGCCTGTGCAGTGAGCCAAGGCGAACGGAACAGGCTCTATTTTTTGTTTTTTGTACTTTCCGAGCGGCCTTGCGAAGCCGCAAAGCTTGCAAATGCTCCAGGCAGGCGCCCCATTCTCAGCCCTCGACCGACGCCCCGGAGCGCTGCACCACCTCGGTCCATTTAGCGATTT
>Ga0114967_10004704_pt1 | contig 10944 bp, 10 predicted proteins | sample M_130628_MF_Meta_FD_92639 | JGI IMG/M metagenome (GOLD analysis project Ga0114967, IMG submission 92639) | Freshwater microbial communities from Lake Montjoie, Canada to study carbon cycling - M_130628_MF_MetaG | ecosystem: Environmental > Aquatic > Freshwater > Lake | place: Lake Montjoie... | reverse complement strand
CTATCCGCTGGGATACTACCGACCCGGCAGCTGTGCACCGTGGACCTGCCCGGCGATTCCGATCAGCGCCCGTGGGTTCGCTGTGGAGGCGGCCACCATCACGGGGATCGTCTTCCTGCTGCCGTAAGCAGACAGAACGACCGCGGGGCCCTCGACGGAGGCTTTTTTCACAGCCAGCTAGAGCTTGCGGAGCGTCGCGATGTAGGCATAACGCCGGGCGACGGTATGGAAAGTAACCTCAGCTCGTCCTGAGGAGCCGAGCGCCACCAGCGCATCGTGGACTTCCGGGCGGTAGTGCACGTGGAACAGGGAGAGCCACTTTTTAAGCCCCGCTGCGAAGAGGCCGGGGAGCTCTTTCTGGTCCCAGAAATCGACAATCACGAGTTTGCCGCCCGGCCGCAGGTTGGCCAACGCGGCATCGATCGCTCCCGGCCAGGTGGGAATCATCGAGAGGCAGTAGGAAAAAAAGATCGTGTCGAAAGGCTCTTGGCGGCCGAACATCCGCTGGGCGTCGAGGTCTTCCGCCAAGCCCTGCCGCAGCACGATCGGCGGGCCTCCGCGGTGGGCTGCCGGCGACTTCGCCACGCACTGTGCTGCCGTCTCGAGCATTTCGTGCGAGGCATCGAGGCCATAGAGCATTCCAGGGGCTGGCCGGGTTGCCAGTTTGAGGAGATTGCGGGCTGTGCCGCAGCCCACTTCCAGCGTGGCGGTGCTGGCAGATGTCGCCACCTCCTCGAGCATCCGATCCCGGCCCAGCAGGTAATAGCGCCGGGTGATGTCGTAGATGTGCCGCGTCATGCGGTACATGCGGTCCATCGCCACCGCCTGATCGGAGGACTGCCGGCCAGAGTTGTTGGAGGAGGAGCGGGGATGGGCGCTTGACCCCGGTGCGGAATGGTCGTTCATGATGCGGGGGAAGGCTGGACCGTGCCCCCCTGCTCTCCCACCTTGGAATAGATGTGGAACATTCCGTAGATGGCTGAGCGATCCTGCTTGTGCAGTTGGCGGGAGCGTTCCAAATCGTAGTGGAATTGACGGTGGGTCTCCGGGGAGAGGGCCTCCTCCACGGGGGACATTTCGCCGGCAGTGCGGAAAATGACCTTCGTATTGGGAGCGCCCACGCGGGCGATGTGGCCCCAGAGTTCCTCGATCACCTGCGGCGGCATCCAGTCTTGGCTATCGAGCAGGATAAACCCGTTGAGGGCTCCAGGCGTCTCGGTCTGCAGGTATTCCGACAGCGAAGCGATGTGGGTTTCCACGCGGTCGACCATCGAGCGGATGGTTTCGTAGTTTTCCGGCTTGAGGTAGTCGGGGAGTGCCTGCCGGTTGTGGTGGTCATACCGACGACCAAAGGCCTGCCAGGCGAAGTAGTTGTCGTTGAGCGGAAAGCCGCAGGCAAGTCGGCGGATGCGATCGCGGTACATGTCGAACAGTTTGCTGCCGTTGTTGCCCTGTTCCTTGAGCATGACGGCGTGTTGGCTCGGCGGAATGCCGAGGCTGTAGACGGCCATGGGTTGGCGACCCATCCACCGCACAATCCGATTCTCAAACAGTGGTCCGAACGATTCGTCGAATATTTTTTCCTGCTCGACCACGGTGCGGGCCGTGAGCAGGCGGGCGGGATCGCGCCGCATGCCGCGGGCAATGCCATGGACCACCCGGAAAAACTGCCCGAGTTTCGCCTGCTCGTAGAGACCGCGTTTGAAATAGGTGATCCGCTTGGGGCCGATGCGGTTCCCCGGCCAGTCGCTGCTCTCCCAAAATGAGCGCGTCACCGGATCGAGGTTGGGGAGGATGAAGCGGCGGTAGTTTTCCAGATTGCTGGCGTGCTTGCCATGCCCGAAAAAGTTGTAGAACGCCTCGTAGTCGGGCAGGTATTTGATCGCGGCCAGTTTCAGCCGCGTGAGGCTCATGTGGTTGGAATTGAGATCAACCGCCACAATCCGCTTGGGCTTGTGCACCAGGTAGTTGAGGACATTGCAACCGCCACTGGAGATCGTCAAAAGGCTCGACTCCGACGAAAGCCCGAGAGCCTCGGCATCGACCCGGGGATCCTCCCAGATCTGGTTGTAGACAAAGCCCTTGAACCACATCGTGAACATGCGCTCGAGCATACCCCGCTTGCTGGCCAAGCGATGGTGGTGGACAGCCTTCCTCAGGTGGGCCTTGGTCTTGGAGTGTGCCTGGCCGCCCTGGATTTCGCTGGACTGCTCTGCAAGACGGGCCATGTGAGTGCTGCTACCTGAAAAACGAGGAACGGGACCAACTCGGAACACCAAAAGTCTACCCGAGATGTGAGCAAACAGTCAGGGCCCAAAGTCTGCCACGGCCGAGAACGGGCTCGCAGGGCCCCCCTTCCGTCCGGCGGGGGCGGGCGGGCCATCGACACCCCGCTGCGGCGTCCCGCCGCTTGGCCCCGATTCGCTGGGGCCAGCGGAGGACGCCAGTCGCCTCAGGGAGAGGCTGTCGGGGGGGCGGGCTGAACCGGGGCCGGAGACGCCTGGTCGATCGCCTCGGTCAGTTGGGCCATGCTGGCCGTCAGTTCCTGTCCCAGCAGCACCACGGCCCTCTCGGCAGCCTCCAGTTCGCGGCGGGCCTGCAGGGTTCGCGATTCGAAAGCGTCGGCCATCCGTTTGGCCGCCGCCGTGTCGGCCACCCAGTGCACGTTGTCGGCAGTCAATTCTTCCTTCTCCCGCTCCCGGATCGCCTTCTCGCTTTCGACGTTCTGCCGAGCCTGATTGAGCTGGGATTTGGCGGAGGCTACCGAGCGGATGTCCTCGGCAAGAATCCGCCGCAGCGCTACCAATCCGCTCACATTGTAAGGAAGCGGAGTCGTGGCAGTGGCCTGTGCCCCGGCGCCGCGGAGGGCCACGTAGGCATCGGAGAGCGGGCGCCTGTAGATCACCGACTCGATGTCCACAATGCCCTGCTGCTGGAGGGCCTTGGCGGTCTCCAGGTCGAATTGACCGCGGCTGCCCGCCTCGCATTCGCTGGGCTCACCCCCCGGCCGCGGAAATGAATGGGCCAGCTTGAAGGTGACGTTGGCCCAGTAAAGCCCCGGCGGAATGTTCCACTTGCTGGAAAAATCAGCCTTCTGCTGAGTCAATAATTCGAGTTGCTCGACCGGGAAGGCCGCCACGACTTCCCCCTTTTGAAACGTCGAGTGCGTGCCGTCCAGCCAGGTGAAATCGACTGTCTTGTTGAAAGTCACGCGGGCAAAGCGAACTCCCTGCGGCGGCGTGGCAGACTTTTCCGGATCAGCCACAACTTCGGGGCCGGCGGCTGCGCCGGCACCTGCCGCCGCTGGATCGGCGGGTGGTCCCACCGGGGTGTCGTGGAGCCGCAGTTCCTCGCGGAGGGCTTGGAGATGCTGGAGCAACGCCTCGGGATCGGTTTTTCGCTGGGTGGGCGGTTCGCCCGGAGTTCCGGCGGCCGCGCCCTCGGGCGCCGCGGCCCCATCCTCTCCCGCGGCTGCCGGGATGGCGGTGCGGAAGAAGGCGAGCGAACTGTCGATCGGCAGGTTTTCGTAGACGCTGACCTCTGGGTGGGGGGTCGCCCAGACTTTTCTGTCGGCGTCATCCGGCTCCGCCGCCGGGGCGATCTGCAGGATGTTTTTGTCGGCTGATTTCACGCGGAAGGCGCCCACGAAGGTCCCTCCCTGTTCGATGGGGAGCCGATCAAACACATACAGCTCAGAGCCGGGGTTGATCGTGGCGGAATCGATCCCCTCCAACGTGAGGCTGCCATCGGCGAAGCCGCCCTTGGCGTCTTCGCGTGGTGGCTGAAAGGAGGCGGTCTCCCACGAGCGGCCCTGCCAGGTGTCGACCCGGTTGCGGACGCGTTGCCAGCGGGCCTTTTCCGCCTCCAGCTGGGGAAGAGAGAGATGTTGCCCGTCAGGTTGCAGAACGCCGCCGCTGGTTGGCACGAGGGCATCCCGCTCCTTGGCAATTGAAGCCTCGTATGAGGCGATCACGCGTCTCCATTCCCGCTCCCGCTGGCCGAGCATCCCCACCAGAAACGTGAAGCCCAGCGCGGCCAGCAGAACCAGCCAGGCGGCAGCTACGGTGCCCCAGTTCCAACCCCGGTGGCCGATGCCCAGCGTCACAGCGCCAAGCAGAAAGATGACAGCGAGGAGGATCAGAGGGATCAGCGTCATGCATCACCACAGAAGAACGAAACAAACACAGCAGAACGACATCCGGGAACGCAATCAGGAAGGAACCCAGCCACACCGTGGAAGCGCGTCTGCCGAAATTCGCCCATTCCTCACAGATGCAGCGGGGAGGCCGCGCCACCCCCCCCAACTCCTCTTCGCTGCAGAACCGCGCCTCGGGCGAGTATAGCCCCCCATCCCTGCAGCCGTCGGCCTCTCTGCTTCTGTTTCGATTCCCGGGACAGGCAATCTTGAAGAAACGGTCCCGACGCGTTGCATCCGGTCGACCCGTCGCCCGCGGCCGTGTCGCCCGGCGGCAACACAAACGCTTTTTGGCGCTCCTGCCGGCACCGGAAAATGCGCGCCAAACAGCCGTAAAAATGCTGTTTGTGAAAATATGCGGGCTTGGGCTGGGCTGTGGCACCGGGAATGCACTGGAGGAAAGGTGCCCCCCTGCCATCCCCTTCCCCCTCACGTGCCAGAGGAATTCCCATGGGTCGTCTCCGCGAGGTCTCCGCCGCCCCGTCGCTCCCTTCACCGCTCAAGGCGGTGCGCCGCCTGCCCCTCAAGATGGGTGGGAAGGTGGGGGTCGTGCGAAAGGTCGGGGTGGTCGACGATCCAGTCCGGCTCTATCTGCTTCAGATGGGGGGCATTCCACTTTTGACCCGGGATACGGAGGTTTCCTCGGCCAGACGGATCGAATATTGGCGGCGGAAATTCCGCGACACGATGCTCGGCAATGATCTGATCCTCGCCGGTGCTGTGCAGCTGCTGGAAAAAATCTATGCCGGCACGCTGCGGCTCGACCGCACGATCGAGGTTGCCGTGACCAACACCAAGGAGAAGAAACGGGCTCTCCAGCGGTTGGGGCCGAATCTCGTCACGCTGCGGCGGATCGAGCAGGAAAAGCGAAAACTGTTTCGCATCGCCATGTCACGCAGCACGGCCATGGAGGTGCGTCGCGAAGCCTGGCGTCGCCTCGTGCGGCAGCGCAGCAAGGCGGTGCGGCTGGTGGAGGAAATGAATCTGCGCATCCAGAAGCTCTATCCTCTGCTGCGGGAGTTGCGGAGTGCGGGGCGGCGTCTGGAATCGCTCCCCTCCCGAGTGTCTGGTCATTCCGCGGCCAGTAGGGCGGCGCGGGCGGAGGCCCAACGGGAGAGCCGGCAACTGTTGCTCGCCGTGCGGGAAAGCCGCTGCACGCTGCGGAAGCGGCTGGCCAGCCTGGAAGAACTGCAAAACAACTACGATCTCGCCAAGCGTGATCTGGCGGCCGGCAACCTGCGGTTGGTGGTGTCGATCGCCAAGCGCTACCGCAATCGGGGGTTGAATTTTCTCGATCTCATTCAAGAGGGAAACTCCGGGCTGATGCGGGCCGTCGACAAATTCGAGCATGCCCGCGGATTCAAGTTTTCCACCTATGCCACCTGGTGGATTCGGCAGGCGATCACCCGAGCCATTGCCGACCAGAGCCGCACGATCCGCGTGCCGGTCCATATGATCGACACGATGACCAAGCTCCGCTCCCTCTCGCGCACGCTCTGCCAGAGACTTGGCAGGGAGGCAACCGTGGCGGAACTGGCGGAGGCGGCCGGGCTCTCGCTGGAAGAAACAACCTGCATCTGGCGCATGTCGCGGCAGCCGGTGTCGCTCGACCAGCCGATGGGCGAGGGCGAGGAGGCAGGGTATGCCGATTTCCTCAAGGATCAGCACCAGGAAGACCCCCTGCAGGGGATCAACCAGCAGTCGTTGAAAGACTCCATCGGCCGCGTGCTGGAAACGCTTCCCTACCGGGAGCGCGAGATCATTCGGTTGCGATTCGGACTTGCCGACGGCTACAGCTACACGCTGGAGGAAGTGGGATCCATTTTCAGTGTGACCCGCGAACGCGTGCGGCAGATCGAGGCCAAGGCGGTGGAAAAGCTGCGGCAGCCAGGCTTCCATCACCACCTCGCCGGGTTTGTGCCCGATGGTCAGCTGGAGAAGTTGGGACTGTCGGCCCGGCGGGGACCGACCAGCCTGCCGCTGGCAGAGGTGGAAGTGGCCGAGGATGAGGAGAGGGCTTTTCCTCAGGAATTGTCCTGCGCCGGAGCCCCTGCCGGTCTGCCCGCATTTCGTGGAGGGGAATGCATCGAGTGCATCACCACCTGCAGTTGATACCGACAGGCGGGCAGACCGGAGTGCCAACGTCGGGCCGGATCAGGCAGATTTCAACTCGTCGAGGGCCTGCTGCAGTTTCACCTTCGACTGCACGCCCATGAATTGCTGCACGAGCCGTCCGGAGTTGAAGATCATGATCGTGGGAATGCTGGAAACGTTATAGGTCATGGCGATTTTGTTGTTGTCATCGACGTTGACCTTGCCCACCCGGAACGTGCCCGCGTTTTCCGTCGAGAGTTCCTCGATCGTCGGTCCGAGCATCCGGCAGGGTCCGCACCATGGGGCCCAGAAATCAACCAGCACCGGCACCGGTGAATCGAGCACCTCAGCCTGAAAGTTTTCGTCGGTGAATTCGAGCGCCTTGCCCATCAGAGTTCCTTCCATTTCCTTCCAGGGGTGCCTGAGCCACAATGGCTCCGCCATCACAAGTGGCTGGCATATTCAGCCCAAATTATAGCGGGTGCGTGCCGGAGAACGCCACTGCCCGGCGCCCCTGGGCGGTCGGAAAACGCAGAAGGACTCTTTCCAGCTATGCAGTCGCACACGATTCGGTTGAATGCCGTCTGGGAGCCGCCCGATCTCCCTGCCGCGCACACGCCACCCGGCGGCGGGCCGGTATGGCGGCGCCGGTTCGGCCGCCCGACTGGGCTCGAGGGTGGCCTGCGGGTGCTGCTGGTGGTCGAGGCGCCCGCGTCGGTCCCCGGCCAGTCGCCGTTCGATCTGGGCTTGCCCGTCAGCCTGGTGCTCAACGGCACGCCGCTGTCCAGGCCAGCCGATGGCTTGCGAAGCTGGATCACTGACATCACTCCTCTGCTGGCCCATCGCAATGAGTTGCTGCTGACTCCTGCCGCTGCCGGGTGGCCATCCGGCGGCAGTCCGATTGCGATCAATCTCCATGGCCGCCGCGACCTCCCTGCGGAGTGTGGACGAGTCAGTCTGCAGATCGTGGCGGAGGCTCCTGTGGCGTATCTGACGCAGCATCATCCTTGACACTGGGCCACCGCGACCGCTACCAAAGACCCACAGGCGGTGCGCAGCGCCGAAGAACGGTGTGGTGTGAGCGAGTGTAAGGAGATTGCGATGTCAGTGATCCGCGTTGGTACCAATCAGCAGTATGCCTCAGGCTGGGACGCCGTGTTCGGCAAGGTTGCTGGCAAGGGACAGGCCAAGAAGGGCGCGAAAAAGGGGGCGGCCAAGCCCGCTGCAACCCAGAAGCCCGCCGCAAAGAAGGCCGCTGGCAAGAAGGCCAAGCGAAAGTAGGCTGCACGCTGCCCCGTCCGGAGGTTGTCAGGCCTACCGGCGGGGCTGGTGGTTTTGGCGAGCGGTGACCGCAAGGCACGCCCTGCTTGCCTGGGTCTGCCGTTTGCCACTCACCCCGCCGCTGGACGGCCGAGTTCTTTGGCCCGGGCGGCAGCCGCCACCACGGCATCGATGAGGGCCCCGCGCACCGCCTGCTGTTCCAGCACCGCCAGCCCGGCAATCGTTGTGCCCCCGGGGCTCGACACGCGATCCTTGATCTGCGCCGGGTGTTCGCCCGTCTGCTCCAACAGCGCCGCGGTGCCGGCGAGCGTTTCCACGGCGAGCGCCTGGGAGAGGGCCCGCGGCAGCCCCGCCTTCACGCCTCCATCGGCCAGCGCCTCCACGACCAGCGCGACAAAGCCCGGCCCCGATCCCGAGAGTCCCGTCACGGCATCGAGCAAGCCCTCGTCGACCTCATGCACATAGCCCACCGCTGCCAACAGGGCGCTGACGCGGTTGGCGGCTGCGGCGGGAACCTCCGGCGTGCGGCAGACGGCCGACACTCCCTTCCCCACCAGACACGGCGTGTTGGGCATCACGCGGATCACTCGACGGGTGCCCAGCCAGGTGGCGAGCGTGGCCAGCGGCAGCCCCGCCACGATCGACACCACCACCCCCTCCGCCGCCACTCCCGCCGCGATCTCGGTGCAGGCAGCGTGGGCCTGCTGTGGCTTCACTGCCAGAAAAACCAGGTCTGCCCCTGCCACCGCCGCTGCGCCTGAATCAGCAAACCGCACGCCAGGAACATGCTGGGCCAGGCGATCTCGGGCCGCTGCCACCGGATCGAACACGACGATGTCTGGGGGGGCAACGAGGCCCGCCTGGCAGAAGCCCGCAGCGAGGGCCAAGGCCATCTGGCCGCCCCCCACCATGGCAATCGTCGGAGTTTGGGTCGCGGAGGGTGTTGTGGTGTGAGTCATGGTTGGATTTCCTCGGGCTGGGCTGGGGCAGCGGTCGCGGCAGCCAGATCCTGATCGATGCGGTTGGAGTCGGGCCGGGCCACCCAGAGTTGGCTGGAGGGGGTGCGGCCGCCGCCGGTGTCGCGACTGGCGGTCCACATCAGGAGGGTGCCGTCGGGGGAAAATGCCGGTAGCACGTCGGCGCCGGGATGGTCGGTAAGACGCAGCGGAACGCCGCAGCGAAGCATTGGTTCACCAGCCGATTCCCCAACTTCGTAGCGGGCGATCCACAGATCGTAGTTGGGCCGCTGGGTGGGGTCGGAGTGGTCGGCACCGGTCCAGATCAGCCAAGGCTTGGTGGGGTGCCAGAAGGGGGCCCAACGCACACCCTGCCCGCTGGTGAGGGCCTGGTCGCGACTGCCATCGGCCCGCATCACGTGAATCTGGAGCAGGTCTTTTTCCAGTCGGTCGGTCCGGTAGGCGATCCACTGGCCGTCGGGCGAGAAGAAAGGACCGCCGTCGTAGCCAGGCTGGTTGGTCAACTGCCGCACAGCGGAGCCATCGGCATTCATCAGATAGATGTCGGGATCGCCGTCGCGATCGCTGACAAACAGGATCTGCCGGCCGTCGGGGGAGTAGGAGCATTCGGCGTCGTAGCCGGGAGTGCGGGTGAGTTGCTCAAGGCCGCCGCCATCTGGGCGCGTGGAAAAAATATCCATGTGGGGATCGAAGTCCCACTGATAACGCCGCCGGCGGCCGGTGCGGGCGTCTTCGGCTGCCTGCGCGCGGGCGTCGGTTTCTGTCTTCTCGAGGTTCGGATCGGTGTGGCTCGAGGCGAACAGCAGCCGCGCCCCGTCGGGGGAGAAAAAACTGCAGGTGGTCCGGCCGCGGCCGTTGCTGATGCGGAGAGGCGAGGTGATCCGCGGCGCCGTGCCTGAAAAGGGTTGGGTGTAGATTTGATAGAAGGGATAGCCTTCCGGCACGCCCTGGTAGCAGATCTGCCCGGCATCGGGCGAGAAATAGCCCTCTCCTGCCTTCAGCAGGCCTGCCGTCACCTGGATCGGTTCCGACAGATAGGTGGCCTCCAGCGGCGACTGGCTGCCCGGAGTCGTCGCCACGGAATCCTCAGCCGCCGCCGGTTCGGCGGGCCCAGTGAGGAGTCCCAGGAGCAGGAGTGCCGCTGGAAAGCGAGTTCGCCGGTAGCGCGGGTTGATGAAATTTTTCATGGGCCTCAGTATAGGGGAATTCGAAACCACCGGGAGGAACTCTGGCCGATGAAGATCTACACCAAGACGGGCGACGCAGGCGAAACGGGACTCTTCGGCGGGCCGCGCGTGCGCAAGGATCATGCCCGCATCGAGGCCTTTGGCACCGTCGATGAACTCAACAGCCATTTGGGGGTGGTGCGGACGCTCCCCGCGGCTGCCCCGATCGATCCCCTGCTGCGCCGGATCCAGTGCGAACTGTTTGATCTGGGGGCCCAATTGGCCACGCCAGGGGCTGCGGTGGAACGCATCGGCAACCGGCATGTCGAGGCGCTGGAGGGGGCGATCGATCAGCATGAGGCGTCGCTCGAACCGCTCGCCAACTTCATTCTGCCGACCGGCACCCCGTTGGCCGCCACCATCCATGTCGCCCGCACGGTGTGCCGGCGGGCGGAACGGCGGGTCGTCAAGCTCGCCTCCATGCCCGACACCGTGGTCCCAGCCAATGCGATCGAATATCTCAACCGGTTGGGAGACCTGCTCTTCGTGTTAGCCCGCCACGCCAATGCCCGTGACAGCGTGGCCGATGACCCCTGGCATCCGGGGCAGCCGTGAGCACCCCTGCTGGCCCGGATGGTCCGCCGCAGGCAGGAACCGGGCGGCCGATGCCCCCGTCAGGCCCGCTCTTCGCCACCGCAGTGGTGCGGGCCCGGGCGAGTGTGATCGCGCTGCGGGCTGAGGCGGCTGTCGCGCGAGAATCTGGGCGCCGCGGGCCGGAAGCCTGCGCGCAAGCCTCTGATCTGCTCGACCGGATTGTGACTGATGTGTGGCGGTCGCTGGTGGAGGAGCTGGGCGGAGCCGATGCGCCGAAGTTCAATCAGCAGGTGGCCCTCGTGGCCCACGGCGGCTACGGCCGTCGCGAAATGGCCCCCTTTTCCGACGTTGATCTGATGATCCTCCACGAACCGGCGGCGACCGGGATGGTGGCCCCCCTGGCCCGCCGGCTGCTGCAGGATCTCTTCGATGCCGGGATGGAGGTTGGGCAGAGTGTGCGCACCGTCGGCGAGGCAGTGAGGCTGGCCACCGGCGATGCGACGATATTCAGTTCGCTCATCGATGTGAGAACGCTCGCGGGCAATCCTCTTCTCTCCGCTCAACTCTCTGCCGGCCTCAAGCGGTTGGCCCGCCGCATTCCGCAGCGCCTCGTGACGCAGCTGCTGGAGGCCCGGCG
>Ga0114967_10004699_pt1 | contig 10953 bp, 5 predicted proteins | sample M_130628_MF_Meta_FD_92639 | JGI IMG/M metagenome (GOLD analysis project Ga0114967, IMG submission 92639) | Freshwater microbial communities from Lake Montjoie, Canada to study carbon cycling - M_130628_MF_MetaG | ecosystem: Environmental > Aquatic > Freshwater > Lake | place: Lake Montjoie... | reverse complement strand
GCGGCGGATTTGATCCAACAGTGCCTTGTACCCAGGCAGCAGCATCGAACTGCCGGACATGGCAAAATCGGAGAAGACCTCGACCGCCTCGCAGCCCTCGCGCTCGGCCCTGGCGCGGCAGATGCGGACCTGATCCTCGATCGAAGCCTCGCGTTGATGGTCGGACGAATACCGGGCGTATATCGCAAGCCTGCTGGTCATCGGGCCATGTCCTCGGCAGGAGATGAATCGCGGCCAGCGTGGCCTCGGGCACGCAATTCCGCCAGCGTGTCCTGCCAATGGCGCGCAGCCTCGAGGCTTTGGGCTTGATTATAATATCGCTCAGTGGTGGCCAGGCTGGCATGGCCCAGCAGGCTTGCGGCAATTCGGACATGCTCAGGGTCCTGAATGGCGATGCTGGTGGCTGCGCAGTCACGAAACAGATGCGGGTTCAGCGGCAGGCCAAATGCCGCCTTGGTTTGCAGCATAATGCGGTCATAGAGCGCCATCTGGGTCATGGGTGAGCCGTCGGTGGAGATCCAGACCGCATCGCCAGCAGGGCTGTGCGAGCGACCACGACAGGCGACAAGGCTCGGCCGGTGGATGGTGAGCCAGGTCTCCAATTGCTGATGCAGCGCCTCGGGCCAGGGCATCTCCAGCGGCATGGCGGTCTTGGTTTCCTCATCCGGGAGTAAATGCCACCAACGCCTGCCGCGCTGAACGAGACTGTGATGGAGGGTGAGGTCCGCGAGGTTGCGCCGGCGCAGGCGCCTAGCGGCAAGCAGGGCGATGGCCAGGCCATCGCGGAACCGCACAGCGCGCTGGCGTGGGGTGCCCTGGGCTCCCTCCATGAGGCTGCAGCCGAGTTCAAAGAGATCGGCAGCGCTGACCATGCGCGACCGTTTCTCCCGCCGGTCATCCTCGAAGCTGCGGACCCGCGCTGCCATTCGGCGCAGCCATTGCCAGTCCTGCTCCGGCGCCATCACCAAGGCGACCTCATAGAGTTCTTGCAGGCGCGCCAGCAGGGTTTGCCGCCGGTTCACCGCCTGCAGCGCTGTGACATAGGCCTGCACCGCAGAGGGGGTGATGCGCTGGCCGGGCGCGTCCCCTGGCAGCAGCGCCCCAACCGAAGCGAGCCAGCCCAGCCAACGGCCATAGCCTTTGGCGACCTTGCTGTTGGAGATAGGCCGATAATGAGCGCGAGCGCCTCCGGGCTCAAGAATATCGCCAAGGGTCAAGGCCGCCAGCCAGAGGTGACGATCTGCCTCTGGCCATTCTGCAATAGCCCAGCAGCGCCGGGCTGGGTCGCGGGCGAGCAGCTTGGTCATGGCCGTGCCCCCTGCCGCAGGCCGAGAATGGTCTTGTCGAAATGGCGGCCCGCCAGCGCACCTCTGGCATGGCGGACTGCGCCAGTGCGGGGGCGGCGAGGGCGGCTGCGGACAGGGCAGCGGGGCACAGCAGATTGCGGCGATCCATAATGCAGTGTTTCCCGGTGGTCATGACTGGGCAGGATATAAGGCGTTGGGAAGAAAGAAAAAGAGGTGTATGGACCCGCGTCGTAGCAGGCGAGGGCCGGCATTTTCTGCGTGCGCATGATGACGTCGTAACGTCGCAAGCGCTCAAACAATGTCTTCGCCGCAGCGTGGCCTGGTTGCCCCGCGGCACTGCGGCTGCCGACACCACGCTGGTGAAGGCACTGGCCCGCGGATTTCGGTGGCGCCGGATGCTCGAAACTGGGCGCTGCGGCACGATCGACGAGTTGGTGGCGGCGGAAAAGATCAACTCGTCCTATGTCTCGCGCCTGCTCCGCCTCACGCTGCTGGCGCCGGATATCGTGGAGGCGATCCTGGAGGGGCGGCAACCAGAAGGGATCACGCTACCGGGGCTGATGGAGCCGTTTCCGATGGAGTGGGGGCGGCAGTTCAGCGACGCAGGCGGCGAGACGGTTGACGATGCAGAGGCGAGTTTCGATCTAGCGCAGCGCCACGACGCCTCACGTATGATAAAGGTTTGCCGCCGTCGAAGCGGGCGATGATGGGCTTGCCGCATCACGGTGAAAGGCCGGGGAGTGCGGGTATAGGTTCGACCTCTGCGGACATGGCGTCCGAAATCGATAGGGCTGAGGTCTCGCAACGGAACCTTATTGCCGATCAAGGCCTGCGTCATGTCCGCTAAACTTAATGAATAAACCGGGCTACCCCCGCGCCACCCGCGCCTGCGCCGCCCGAATCGCCTCCAGCGTGGCCTGAATCGCATCCGCCAGCGCCTCGCCATGCGCCGCATCGGCGATATAGCAATCTTCCTCCGCTTTCACCTGAAAGGGGGCGGACAGCACGCTGTCGCGCAGCAGCGTGGTGAGCGCCTCGCGCAGTCCGGCTGCCATTCCGGCCGGCGCGGTGACATAGGTCATGAGCTGCATGCGGCCAAAGGGATATGGCGCGATCCCCGCCTCGGTGATGGTCGGCACATCGGGCATCTGTCGCAGCCTGGCGTCCTCCAGCACCGAGACCACGCGCAATTCGCCGGAGCGGATCTGACCGAAGACATCATTAGGCTTGACCAGGCCGAGGTCGAGATGGCCGCCGATCAACTCATTGGCTACGCGCGAGGCCCCGGGATAGCCAATATAGGTGAATTCCCCCCGTGCCTCCTGTGCCAGGCCCACGGTGCGCAAATGGCCCACCGTGCCAAGCGGCCCGGCAGCGCCGATGGTGGGGCCGGGCGCGCGCCGCAGCGCGGCCAGCATGTCGGCCTGGTTGCGGATGGGCGAGCGGGCCCCCACCACCATCACCGAGGGGTCGATGGCCACCCGCACGAGCGGGGCGAACTGGTCCAGGCGCAGCGGGATCTCGCCGGCCGCGATCTGGCCGATCAGCCCGTGGCTAGCCAGGCCCAAAGTGCGGCCATCTGGGCGGGATTGCGCAAGGCGCGACATGGCGACCATGGAGCCGCCGCCGGTGATGTTCTCCACCGCGATGCGGATGCCCTGGGTCTCCAACAGGGCCTGCAGCCTGCGGGCCAGAAGGTCCGTCGCCCCGCCGGCGGCGAAGGGGACGATCAGGCGGATATCGGCGGGGATGGTCTGCGCCCGGGCGGGCGCGATGGCGGCAGCGGCAAGCAGGCCCGGCAGGCGGCGGCGGCGCATGGCGTTCTCCTCCGGGGTCTTTGCCCGTTCGGCGAGAAGTCTACACCGGGCCGCCCCTGGCGCGTCAACGCCAGGGCAGGTTGGACGCTGGCTCAGGAGATCACGCGTTGCGGTGGTGCCTTTGGCCCCCTCTAGCGCCCCACCCACGCTCTGCCCCAAGCTGCCGCCAAAGGGATGGAGAATGGCGATGAAAGTCACTGGCATTGAGGTCTTCCGCGCCGATATGGCACCGATGGGTGAGGGCGCGAAACACGCCGTGCTGGTGGTGCGGCTTTCGACCGATGAGGGCGTGCAGGGCTTGGGCGAGATCGGCCTGGCCTATGGCGCGGGCGGGCGGAGTGCAGCCCATCTCGCTCTCGAACTGGCCGCCGCCTACGTGGTGGGAAAGGACCCGTTCCTGTCGGAGGCCATCTTCGACGCCATGACGCGGAAAACCTTCTGGGGGCAGAACCGCGGCGCAATCTTCGGCGCTGCGGTCAGCGCCATCGATATCGCGCTATGGGACATCAAAGGCCGTGCGTTGGGCCTGCCGATCCACACCCTGCTGGGCGGCGCGTGCCGGGAGAAGCTCCGGCTCTACTGCAATGGCTGGTACCGCGGCATTTCTGCCCCCGAGGCCTATATCGACGCCGCCCAGGGCGTGCTGGCGCGCGGCTTTGATGCGATGAAATTCGACCCAATGAAGCTCGACGCCGATGGCCATTCGGCCCACCCCAACCGGGTGCTGGAGCCCTGGATGCAGCGCCTGGCCATTGCCCGGGTGGAGGCAGTGCGCAGCGCGATCGGCGACGCCGATTACATCTGCGAACTGCACGGCAATATGTGGCCGATGGATACCATTCGCTTCGGCCAGGCCATCGCCCATACACGGCCCCTGGCCATGGAGGAGGTCTGCGACGCCGAGGATGCGCTGGGCGCGCGCGAGGTCGGCCAGGCCACCGGCATCGCCATCGCGGGCGGCGAGCGGCTGGTCTGCGGCCATGATTTCCGCCGGTTCTTCGAGGCCAGGGCGCTGTGGCTGGCACAGCCCGATATGGGGGTAGCGGGCGGCTTCACCGGGGTAAGGGCGATTGCCGCACTGGCGGCGGCGCACCAAGTCTATGTCCAGCCGCATAATTGCGGCGGGCCGCTGGCCACCGCAGCCTGCGTACAGCTTAGCTTCGCCATCCCCAACTTCATGATTCAGGAAATATTCCCAGTATGGCCGGAGGATGACCGGCTTTCGATGGTGGATGCGCCATTCGAAAAGCGCATCCAGGCCGGGCATATGCCGTTGCCGACAGGGCCCGGCCTGGGGGTGGAGATCGACCCCGCCTACCTCGCAAAATGCGAGCGTATTACTTGATTGGCGACGCGAAGATGACGACGGCGCTGCTCGACCGGCTGACGCATCACTGCGACATCGTCGAGACCGGCAATGAGAGCTGGCGGTTCAAGAACCGGGTGTGAAGGAGGGCCGACCCACGGTATCGCCCGCCGCTACGCCTGCGGCTCCGCGCCGGGCGATACCGTGGGTCGATGAACGCTGGAAAGGGCGTCCCTTTTGGGCGCCGATTGACAGGCGGCAGCCTACGGCACGCCGTAAGCTGACAACGCTGGACCGCCGCCCTCCTGCCAATATCGCACGGGAGGAGCTTTTGTGTGCAGGCATTGCACCATACCCTGCACTGTGATCCGATCCTACCTCAACCCTTTGGCGCTGCCGTTGCTGCGCACGATCCTTAGCCAAAGAAGATGTAGTCGTTCCCCTGGACCGTCCCGAAGCTCGGCGTGGGCAGTTGCGCCTGGGTTAGGCCAGAGAAAGTGACCGAGGTATCGATCACGCCATTGCCATCGAGGTCGGCATGGAGCGTCACGCCCTTGAAGCCGTTGGCACCGTCGCTCGCCACCCAGTTGTACTTGCTCACATTCGGCTTGTAGCCCCAGATGGTGAGCGATTCACCGGCCGAGAAATCGGTGATGGAGGACCAAGTGACGCTGCTGGCGGCACCGCGGCCATCGATGAAGAATTTATCGGTGCCCGCACCGCCGGTGATGAAGTTCGAGCCCAGCCCGCCATCGATCACATCATTGCCGCCGCCGCCATTGATGGCATCGTTACCTGCGTCAGAATTGATGAAATCGGCTTTTTCGGTACCAAGGATAATATCGGCAAAACCGCTACCGAGGAACTGGTTCACCAGCCCCGAGACCGGACCGGTATAGGCATCGGCCACGGCATAGAGGTTCTTGCCAGCGATATTGGCGTAGATGAGGCCATTGTCGCTCGCACTGCCTTGGATGGAGGTGATGCTCACCGCCGCCGAACTGCCGAATTTCACCAATTCCACATTGCTCAACTGGTCCATGCCGTCGGCGCCGTTGACCACCATCACACTGTCACGGAAGCCGAAGCGGTAGGTGGATTGGGCGGCGGAGAAGCTCGCCGTGTCATTTCCGGCGCCGCCATCGATCGTATCATTGCCGCCACCACCGGAGAGGTTGTCGTCACCCTCGCCGCCAGAAAGCGTGTCCTCGCCCAGGCCGCCTGCAAGCGTATCTGCGCCGATGGTGCCGACCAGATTGTCCGAACCGCTGGTGCCTGCCGTGTTGATCGACGGGTTAACGGTGAACTGTGCCTGCACCGTTGGCACCAGCGCGGCGATCGCCGCCGGGTTCGCCGCCGCATCGGCCGCCGAATAATAGGGCACGCCGTAGGTGGTCACGGTCAGTTTGCTGGTGGTCGCATCGACGTCAAATTTGGTCCAGCCATAGCCATGGGTCACGAAGTAGTCACCCTTGACCAGCGTCGCGTCGATCAGCCCATTGGCCTGCGCTAGATTGCTGTTGAGGCCGACCGGATCATAGCCCAGCGGATCGATTTGCGCATTGGTAACCGACTTGATGAAGTCGTCCTTGTCGTTCAGGGCGCTGTCCGTGTCTGGCGCAACCGGCAGGCTGTTGTAGAAGGCCTGCTGTGCCGGAGTGATCAGGCCTGCGGCTGCTGCGAGATAGGCGACCGTCTGGCCGAAAGGCGCGTCGTAGGCGACGGATCCGGTGGTGATTTCCCAGGCGGCAACGGCGATCTGCGGCCCACCCGGGGCGTCCTGATAGGTCAGGTTGTTGACGACGCTGCCATGGATGTCGGCACTGACGAAGACGACGCCGGTGATGGCCTGATCACGGATGAACTTCAGGATTGCCGTGCGCTCGGCGGCATAGCCCTCGTAGCGATCCTCCGCACCCAGTACGCCGAAGTTCTGCATCGGCTCTGGCAGTTGGACGAATTTCCACAGCACCCCCTTGGCTTGGGCATCGAGCAGGTCGGCCTTGAAGCGGTTGAGTTGGGCCGCGCCGAGCATGCTGCGGGTCGGGTCGAAGGAGGAGACCAGGAAGTTCGTGACTTGGCTGGTATTGGTCAGGTCGGCCACCGGTGCCAGTTCAGCGCTGCGGAAGCTGCGCGCATCCAGCATGAACACCGCTGCATCCTTGCCTTGGATGCTGTAGCGGTAAAGGTCGCGCTCGCCATCCGTCAGCGGTGCGGTGCCGGTATTGGCGTAGGTCCGGTCTTCCATCGCGTTGTAGGCGACGAAGGCGGTCAGGCCGTTCTCGTATAGCGGCGAGTCGTTGACGAGGCCGGTGCTCGCACCGACCCGCGGGTCGGCGGCAGCAGGCGCCCCACCGGCGAAGTCGTTGGTCACCTCGTGGTCGTCGATCGTGGACAGCACGGCGGTGGTCTTCTGCAGGTCCCCCCAGGCGTCCAGACCGGCTTTTCTGCTATAGGCCTCGTCGTGCTTGGCGAGGTATTCGGCCAGCGTCGTCGCCTGGGGAATATTCACGGCCGGCGTGGCGACGTCAGCATAGATGGTGTCGCCGAGTTTGACGAAGAGGTCGAGACCGGCGGTGTCGGCATTGCTGATCGCTGGGTAGGGCGAGAGTTCACCGCGCCAGTCGCCGGTGACGCCCATGCTGAAGCCGTTCTGCACCGTCACCGCGTCCGGCGTGCGGAAACGCGCGGTCTCGACCTCGCCATCCGCGCCCAGCGCGCGCCAGTAATAGGTCGTGCCCGCGGCTAGCGTGCCGTTGGCAAGCTGCAGCTTAGCCGGCAGCATCGCATCAACCACCGTGACCGCCTGGTTCACCAGTAGCCGGCCGAAGGCGGCGTCGGTGGAGACCTGGAAGGTCACGCTGCCAGCAGCCGCCAGCTTGGCCAGCAACACGGCGCTGTCCTGATCCACGTCACCAGCCGAAAGCTGGGAGAGCGGATGCACGGCCAAAAGCCCGGAGATGTCGAGCCTGCCATCGTCAAATTTCAACGTCTCGATATTGGTCAGCGTGTCGGTGCCGCCGGACGCGGTCGTCACCGTCCAAGTTCCGCTGCCGCTGCGCACCAGCGGAACCGCATCGCGGGCACCGGAAAGGACGACGACGTCACGGCCTGTCCCGCCATCGATCACATCATTGCCAGCCCCGCCGTTGATCAGGTCATCGCCAGCCGCAGCATTGATTATGTCACTGCTGGCCGCACCATTGATCGTGTCATTGCCGGTTGTGCCGCTCAGGCTGTCGCTGCCTGGCGTGCCGATGATGAGTTGCGGGTTTGCCCTGATGGCGCCGGGCGAGGCAACCTCACTGGCATCGGCCGCCGCGGCGAATGCACCATTGCTACCCGCGACGCTGAGGGCGGCGATCGTCGCATTATTCTGCCCGGCCGCATTGTCGAAGCTGGCAAAGGTGCCAGTTGGGGAGGCGCCGAAGCTCACGCTCGTCTGCAGCACGCCGGCAGCGTTGTAGAGGTTTACCGCATCGGCACTGGTGCTCAGGCCCACGCTGGCGCCAGTGTAATTGCCGATCTGCAAACCGGCCGGCGCATTGCCGCCGAACCAGGTGGCAATGAAGCTGGCGCGGGTTGTGGCGAGGTCCGCCGTCTCCAGGAAGATCACCGACTCCCCAGCCGCGATCGAGGTGATGCCGCTCAGCGCCACCGCCGCCGCCTGCGAGCCGGAATTGTCGTCGATCTTCCAGCCGGTGATGTCGATCGTCTGGCCGGTGGTATTGGTCACCTCGAACCAATCCGCTGCCACTGGGCTGTTGCCCGAGGACCAGGGCGCCACTTCAGAGATGAAGAGCTTGCCCAAGGTGCCGGGCGAACCGATTTCGAGGCTGTCATTCACCGCCACGGCGGCACCGTTCACACCCACCGTGCTGAGCGTTGAGATAGTGGCGTTGTTCAGCCCGGCTGCGTTGTTGAAAGTGGCGAAGGTGCCGGTGGGCGAGGCGCCGAAGACCACATTGGCCTGCAGCACGCCTGCCGCGTTGTAGAGGTTCACCGCATCACCGCCGGTGCTCAGGCCCACGCCCCCGCCAGTGTAACTGCCCAGACGTAGTCCCGCCGGCGGGTTGGCGCCGAACCAAGTGTTAAGAAAGGTGGGGCCCACCGTGGCAAGATCGGCGGTCTCCATGAAGATCACCGATTCGCCAGCGGCGATGGAGGTGATCCCATTCAGCGCCACCGCGGAGCCGAAGAGGTTGGAATTGTCGTCGAACTTCCAGCCGGTGATGTCGATGGCAGTGCTGCCGGCATTGGTCACTTCGAACCAATCTGCAGCGACAGGGCTATTGCCGCTCGACCAGGGCGCCACCTCGGAGATGTAGAGCACGGGGCTTGCCGGGTTCTCGTTGATGACGTTGGTCACGTCGAGACTATAGGCAGCGGTGGCGTCTGGCGTGGCACCCACCGTTGTGTCGTCAAGCACGACGGTGACAGCGTAGCTCGTCTTGGTTTCGTAATCGAGCGTGACACCAGCCTTGATAAAAAGGCCATTGGCATCGACCTCGAAGAAGGCGGCGTCGGCCCCGGTCACGCTGAGGGTGTTGGTGCCGATCCCGTCATCGGTGATCGCAACATCGGCCACCTTGATGCGGGTTGTCGTGCTGGTGTTCTCGACGATGCTCGTGGTCTTGCCAGTCAGCGCCAGTGCTGTGGGCGCCTGGTTGGCCACGGCGGAGGGTTTGTAGACCCAGAGTTGCGGGTGGTCGAAATCGCCGCCGCCATTCTCACTGACGATGTAGAGGGTGCCATCGGCGCCCATCGTCATGCCCTCATGCTGCTGATTGGCGATGGAGAGCGGATTGCCCGGGTTGGAGACGATGGTCAGCGTGCTGGAGATATTGCCCGAGCGGTCGACATTGACGACCCGTCCATCCTCCTGGCTCAGCACCAGCAGATTGCCGTATTGCGGCAGGCCGCTCAGCCCTGTGAGGTTGGAAAGGGCAAAGACATCGGCGATGTCTGACAGGCCGAGCAGCGCGGGGTTGAATAGGTCGGTCGAGCCGGTGGCGGTCGGGGAGCCATTGCTGGCCGTGCCATTGGCGAAATTCACCGTGGTCTGAAAAATGCTCTCGGGCGTGACCTCTTTGACGACGATGAAGCCCTGGGTCTGCGGATCCCAGCTGAGACCCTCGAAGCCGATATTGCCGATGGTGGTGCCGAGCTTGACGGTCTGCGCGTCGGCCCGGGTCAGTGTGGTGCCGGCCGCATAGGTGAACTGCACCAACTGCCTGTCACGCTCCTCGGTCATGACGAATTTGCCACCGCCGATATAGGTCAGGCCCTCAGGGTCGTAGAACGCCGTCCCCTGTGGGCTACTGCCCTGGGCCAGGGTCATTGTGTTAATAAGCTGGCCTGTCTTGCTGACCTGCACGATGGCCGTGCCACCATCGCCCACGACGAAGAGTGTGTCGGTGTCCCAGTCATAGGTGACGGCCGAGGCTTCCTGCGCCAGCAGGTTGTTGGCAGGGGCCGTGGTTCGGGTGGGCTCGGGCAGGTCATAGCGGCCTTCGAGCTTGTAGAGGGAGAGATCAATCGTCGAATTGGCGGATAGCGCGGCGGTGAAGGGGCTACTGTCCAGCGCCGAGGAGGCCGTGGCGGTGGCGCCGGGATTGGAGTAATTGGCGGTGTTAGACAGCGTGGTGAGATAGCCTGCGAAGCTCAGCTTGTTGCTGTGGCTACCAGTGAAGAGGGCACCGTCGCGGCCATCGGTGAAGCTAAGAGCCAGATTGGCAGGCAGAGAGGCCGGCGCCACACCGTCATCGGCGGGGGTGGAGGGCGTGCCGATAAAGACATGCGCCAATTGCGTCACGGGGGTATCGGCGGTGGCGTCGCTGGCCGCGGTATAGGCATAGAGGCTATCGGCCGTGCCGCTCAGGCCGCGATTGGCGGAGCCGGTGAAGGTCAGAGCGCTGACGGTACCAATTGTCGCCGAGGGTGTTGGGTCGAAGCTGTTCAACACCACCACCGTGCCAGCGGCCACGCCGCCCGTGGGTGCCACCCATTTGGTATAGGATTCACCGGTGTTGAAGCTCGTGGCGGTGGCTGTGATCAGTTCATTATCGGTGAAATAGATCGCATCACCAGCGGCGATATTGGCCAGGGTGACGAAGGCCACCCAATCGGTGCCATTGGTGTTGATGCCGAGAAAGCTGATCGAGCCTTGATTGAGCGCCATTATACCGTTCCATGAAAACCAAATGGGAAGGCATCAGTCTCGTCGGCTCTAAGCATAGAGGCAACGCTGCCCATATCGCTTTCGAAGAACGGAGATTTACAAAGCCTTACCCTGGACTGTTCTTACCAATATCCACTGCTATGTCACGGCTGAAAGGATGTCGTTTTTGTGAAGATGATTTCCTTCGGAAATTCAGACAGCCCTGCAACCGCCTCCCTTGATACGCAACATGTCCGATATCTGCATGGCACGCTCCGGCCCAGGGAAGATGCGCGCCCGTCCCTTCTCAACTCGAGTATTTCGTGTGGAACTCACTCTGCAGAGCACCCAACGCAGGGTCTG
>Ga0114967_10004698_pt1 | contig 10954 bp, 14 predicted proteins | sample M_130628_MF_Meta_FD_92639 | JGI IMG/M metagenome (GOLD analysis project Ga0114967, IMG submission 92639) | Freshwater microbial communities from Lake Montjoie, Canada to study carbon cycling - M_130628_MF_MetaG | ecosystem: Environmental > Aquatic > Freshwater > Lake | place: Lake Montjoie... | reverse complement strand
TTGTTCTAATAAACTATTATTTTCTGAAATAAAATTTGCAATATGTAAAACTTTGGAAGAAGCAATATCTTGTTCTTTTACTATTTGAATTTTAATGAGAGGCACTATCCATGAAAGAACAGATATACCCATTAAATAAAACCTATTGTACTGATGAAACTGATTGTTTCTTAATACGAACCAGTAGTAAGAGTATAATACAGCGCTACATAAAACTACTTTCAATAAATAATATAAAATTGTAATCATGGTAGTTATTTTTTCTTTTTAATTTCTTGTAAGAGTAATTCTAAATCAGCAACTTTTAAGTCCTTTTGTTTTACCATAAAGGAAACTACATCGGTAAAAGATCCCTCAAAATATCCCTCCACTAATGTTTTAATACTTGATGAAGAATATTCTTCCTTACTAATATTTGGTGCATAACAATGCACTCTTCCATGAACTTCATGAGTTATATATCCTTTGTCAATTAAGATTTTAATGATTGTGGCAATTGTATTATTATGCGGCTTGGGTGATGGCATTTCATCGATAATATCCTTTAGATAGGCAGATTCTAATTTCCAAAGCACCTGCATTACTTGTTCCTCAGCTTTTGTTAATGGTTTACTCATCGTTTTTGATTTATGAAAACAAACCTATAACTAATTTTTTAGTTTTACAACTAAATTTATAGTTTTAACAAAAAATATACAAATTTTATCAAAAGAATATGATTACAAGGGCTACAAGACAATATCAAACCCCGAATAAACATCTGAAATCTCCTCCTTAGTTATACCGAGGTATCTCCTGCTAACTTGAGTATTTGAATGATTTAAAATCATTGATATTTTCAAGAATACATCTTCTGACCTATTATTCTCTTCATACAGAAAGCGAGCACCAGATTTACGTAAAGAATGCGTAGAAATACGCTTTTTTCTAATACCTACTGAACGGGCGCCAAATTGAAGTAACCTGTTTGTATGTCGTAAAGTGTATTTGAAAATTGTGTCATGTAAAACCGGCTGTTGCATTATTTCATAATACTCAACTAGTATTGACTTTAATACTGCACCAACTTTAATCACCCTCCTTTTACCTGTTTTCTTTTCAATTAAGAGAAGTTCATCTTTATTGAGAACACTTTCCCATGTAAAGCGTGAAAGGTCAGAAAAACGAAGCAGGGTTCTAAACCCAAACTCTATTAAGAGTGCCATTTGATAATTCTGCTCCTTTTGGAAATGTCTATTCAATCTTTTCAATTCATCAGTGGTTAAATAATCACTGGTTTTTTCGGTAATTGTTGTCATAAAATCGTTTCTGGCTAATGTAGAGCCGAAAAGTCGTAAAACCAGCATTTACAGCTGTTTTGAGACATAAAATAGATCTAAAATTTGACTACAATTGATTATCAACTAGATGCATGTCTCTTTATTATATTAAGAGACAACAGTGATTTTAACTTCATTTCATTTGGAAAGAAGTCATTTGGGAGATTATGCCAAACAACTTTCATGAACTGATCATAGGTAGATGTTCTCTGGCAAATGCAAGTGATTGAAAATGTTGCTAATAACAAATTGGATCAGCGCGAATCGCACTAACGAAATTTGTTTGGCACAAGTTTGATTCTAAAAATTAATGACTGAAAAATATTTTAGGCTTAAAAATTATAGATCGAAAACTTAATAGATGGCATCATTGAAGTTTTTAAATGACCTTCATACTTGCCAAAATATAATTCAGGCTGCAACTGCAAATAACCAAATTTAACAGCAGGCAACCCTACCCTATAAGTATTAACTGGCAACCAATCTCCTTGTCTATTTATTAATTTACCAATGCTTAAAGCAGGTAGGATATGGAATTCATTTAAATTTGTCCTTTTTAATGGGTGAGTAATGCCAAAACTTAGGAAATTATTTTGGTTAATGGAGACCCTATTTAAATTGTCCTTTGAATAAAACCCATTAAACTCATAGGAAAGAGAATATTGGTTTTTTCTATTTAACAATCGTAATCCTAGTGCAACATGAGTCACTGGAGCGCCAGACAAGAATCTAAAACCAAAATTTAGACCTAATTCCAATTGATTATTTTGTCCTAAATACGTAGTTCTAATACTTTTATTCGAACCTAAAGGCGTTAAGCTGCCATCTTTCATATTATAAAATGCGCCGAATTGAGAAAAGTAGTTTGTTTCGGATTTCTCATTTAAATATTGATTTGCATCTTTTCTAATTCTTGTTATACAATTAGAAAGTAAAGTATCTGGCAAACTCTGAATATCGACTAGGTTATTTACAATAATACTTACTACAAATGGGAAGTTTTGTTGCCCAATAGCTAATCCTTCTGGGGTGTATCTCTTAAAAACATCGAGATTGTTTGCGGTGTGCAGTTTGATTCTTAAAGTATCTGAATTAACCTTCAATTCCACTAATTCTTTATTTCTAAATGTAAAATTATTGGCATTGGGATTATTGTTATTGATTCGGAATTGTGGCGCCATTTTAGAGACAACCAAATAATCAATGCTGCGAGCAATAGCATCATTCTTAAATGAATCGGCAAAAGAAGATAAATTTTGCTTTGCTTCATTCAAAATTGAATCCAAATTGGGCAAATTATTCAGCTGATGAATGGCATACATTTCTATATATATCTTTACCGCTTTATTCTGATTATTTACAAAAGTAAAATTAACTGGTGTAGTATATGGTTTGGGGCTACCAAATAGTTGTTCATCAGTATTCAACCTTAAACCTTTAGATTCATTGGATTGCGCATAAGCAAACCCAGTGATAAATAATAAAAAGATAAAAGAAAGTAGTTTATTTTTCATGATCTTTATTTATACTATTATTAGATTTATTTACAATTAATTTTATTGTGAAATATTTTTGAACTTCTTGTTGTTCATTGAAATTATTTAACTGAATTGAGGAGTTTGATGGTTTTTCATATGCTATTGTAGCATTGAGATTAATAACTTCTTCCGAATGCCCCAATTCATTAATATGTACAATTGGATACTTACGCTTTGGTCTATTAAACTTCGCTTTAACTATCAACGGAAGCACATTGGGGCTAGATACATTTATATCAGATTGTATTGAAGTTTTACTTTCATTCAGAACTACTGGATTTGTTTTATCTAAAACATTGGCGCTAAGATCAAGATTAGTGTATGGGCTTGAGTCAGCTTTTGTGTTTTTGGAATTATCTAATACTGCTTTAGGCGTTTGCTTAACAATAATATCATTTTCATTTTTTGCAATAATTTTAGATGTTACACCAATGTTTTTTATAGAGGTATGTGATTCTTTTGATTTATTTGCACCTATCGCCAATTGATCCTTATTAACACCACCCTGTAATGGATTATTTGATTGAATAGTAATGAAATAACCACCTAAAAATAATATCAATAAAGCTGCGACACTCAAATACTTTAACAAGTAAGACTTCTTTTGTTTATTTCCAGCCAATTGTCCTTCTATTTGACCCCAAACTTTATGCTTATCAAAAGCATCAAATTCGATATACTCATTTAGTTTATCACTAATGATTTTATCCTCTTTTTCTAAATTCATTATTGATATTGTTTTGATTATCTATTAATTTTTTCAAGTATACCCTTGCTTTGTTTAATTGACTTTTACTTGTCCCCTCACTAATCTTTAGCAAAGAAGCAATTTCTTTATGTGTTAATTGATCAACCACATACAAATTAAATACGCTTTTATATCCAGCTGGCATTTCTTGAATCAAAGAGTAAATTTCTTTTGCACTTATCTCTTCTAATACATTGGGTTCGATTGAAACATTTATGAGGCTATCGTCAAACTCATCAAATAACAAATAATTCTTTTTTCTCAACTTCATTAAACATTCATTAATAACTATTTTTTTCATCCACCCATAGAATGAAGCAATATTTTCACCTTCGAATGTCCCTATGCTTTTGAATATTTTTAAATAACCATTCATTAAGCATTCTTCAGCATCTTCTGTATTTTTTATATACCGCTTACAACATGTGAATAATTGATGGCAATATTGCTCATACAAAAGCCTTTGTGCAATAATGTTAGATTCTTTACAGTCTTTTATCAATTGATTAATCTCCATTCAGTTATATAAATGCTAAAAAAGTCGTAAGGGTTGCTTGGGATGCAAAATATTCTATTTTTATTTGCCCTTTCGTTAATATTTTCAAAACATTGGATCATCAGAAATTGATCTAGCGATATTTGTTTGGCACATATTCTGGGTCAAACTCGTTGGTATCTAACACCAGTTCAATATCAATCTGTTTGGTCATGTATAAATCCATAACCTGTGAGAAAAAAGCTGCGACGTCTTCCTTATACCCCGATATTCCAACTTTCTCACTTGATACATGGTTCTTTGTCATCAGACTATCAATGATTTTCATGAAATAATTGAATGACTCCTTTTGATAGAACGAGTTTCTGAATTCAGCATTCCTTGTAAATGCAAATACCGCAACTGCTGGGTAGGTTACTTCTGTTCTTCTTCTATTTCTTCTTGACATTGTTCGTTTGTTTATCTAAATAGGTCTTCTTTATGGTTCCTTGCTCCTCTTCTAAAATGGCTTGTGTCACCAATCTTTTTAATTGGTCTTCTGTTATTATTATCTTCATACGTCTGGTGTGTTGTTGTGTTAATGGAGTTAGTTTCATTGTTGTTGTTTAATATAAATACTACGATGTGATACATTCGCACTCAATTTGAAAAAATATTTTTATTGGGATCATTTCACGAATGGGATGGATATTACACAATCCCCACAGACCCCTTTTATGTCCCCAAATTTTGATCATCTTTTCGTTTCCGATACATTCATCGATACCAATGAAATACAAAGAATATTTGGGGTATTCCACTGAATAGTTGTATCTATCATTAAAGTTATACGGCAAAAAGTTGCAAAAATTCATAGTATTTTTTTCATGGGGAAGAGGGGTCGAGCGGAATTGGGGTGATGGGGTTTGAAGTCGAAGACTTCGTCATGGTTCGTTCCACTCACCTCTTCGTTGAGGATAGTTTATTCAATTAACTTATCAATAAAATATGAGTAATTTCTTCTGGTGCTCTTTACCTGCTGTTCCAGCTCAATTAAATTATATGCAGATAAAACACTGGTAATATCTTTAGCTGGAGTTCCAAACACAATTAAATCAAATCTAGACCACCCCAGCTTTTCTACTAGTTCAATTACATCATAACAAAAGAATTTAGATTGCTGGTCTGGCAAAGAACGAAAATCTATTTCAATTATTTTTCTGATTTTATTTTGATATTGCTTTATACTAGAACTATCTATTGCAATTTCTTTTTCTTTTACTATTTCTTTTGCTTTATCTTTTACTTTTTCTTTTTCTTTTAGGTTATTCGGGTTTCCCAATAAACCCGTTGGGTTATTTCGGGATTCTTTTGGTGGACGACCACCCTTCTTTCCTTTGATCCGATTTAGCTTTACTGTTTCCTCGTATTTGTTTATGTTGTAATCAAATAATTCTGTTGCAGTTGCAAAGAACATTTCAGCAACAGGATTCATTTCAACCAAATCCTCACCAGTGTAATAGTTAAAGATGTTTGTAAAAACAGATGCTTTATCTTCTACAGTAAGAAATTTCAACTGCTTACTCCATGATACCTTCATTAGTATCTGTGGTGGCATCCCAATTGGTGCCTCTTCATTATTGTCATTTACATTAGCAACGTCTGCTAATTCTGTTTCTTCTTTGTATCCCATAGTATTCCAGTTTCTAATAAATACAACCAAAATCAGCAAAATCCATTGTTGCCACAAAAAAGATGGCAAGTTCCACGTCTTTCTTAAATTCTGCAGTATTTATTGATAAACCACCTATGAAGAACCAAAAAGCTATTGTAAAAAGTGAATTCGTTAGACTTCGCATCGATACCATTGAAAAGAACAGATTGGATCGTCTGTGCGCACTAACACGTCGCCAAAAGAGCGACATCGTGCGTGAAGGTCTATTTGAGCTTTACAAATTGAAATACCCTGAATGCTTGGTGGATTAATACGAGCCTTTTACGCACCAAATTGCCGTTTTGAGGTAACTTACATCGTCTCATTTGAAAATAAGTAAAAAAAATATTTTCGTATAAGTGATTGAATTTCAATTATTCAAATCCAAAACAATATATTTTTTATGATTAAAATTGTATTAGTTAATAAAATTTATTTGCTAATTAAGATAATCCCCCGTACCTTCGTGGTATGAAAAAGCAACAATACAAGAAAATTTTATCAAAACCAGTCGGTAACATACTTGCTGATAAAGCTGTTAATGGTTCGGTATCAAACTTTATTGAAAACCATTCAAGATTATCGCAAGAAAGATTACTAAACTTAAAAAAATCCGACATCGATTCTGCATCACTTGTCAAAGAGAATATTTTGGCAGTTGAAGAGTATAGTCAATTGATGAATGCACTTTCTTTAAAAAAGATAATTAAAGCAGCGGCAGAGTTAGAACAATATATTATCATGAATACTGCTAAAGGGCTTGCTGATATTAAAATTGATAGAGCAAATAATAATATAAACAATGTAAAAAGGGAATGGTTAGTTGCAAGAGTTGCTTTCCCTACTGACGATCCAAAAAACCAATTCATCAGAATAAATATTGGTGCAATTGATAAAGCTACTAACATGTTTATTGAAAAGAAAACTGGATTAAAATATTCTTTAAATGATCCAAAATTGGAACAAATTGCTGCGAAAATTGTAAACGAAGAAATCGATAAGAGGATGAATGAAAATGGTAACCTGCATCAATTAATCGAAAACTTAAAAAAATGTATTAATGAACTAGCTTAATTTTTTTGTTCATTTTTTAGTAAAGCTTTTTTGTTTACTAATCATGGACTGAAATTTAATTAATAATAAAGTATGACAGAAATACAAATTAGAGCCTCATAGTTGGCGAGCAAGGGAAAATCAAATTTATCACCATTAAAAGCACCGGTATGACATACCAAGAAACAAGGGCTCGCTAGGTTGAGCCAAAAGACCCGCAACTAAAGTGCATGTTGCTGCAGAAGCTGCCACAGATCTTTGAAATTTAAAATTTAATTACATGAAAAATGTAACCAGCTTGGACATTAATTTATTGTCTCCAAGTAAAGCAAACAGCAAGATCTACTCAAAAAGAAAAGTAGACGTCCTTGCTAATTCGATGCACAAGTACGGACAACTTGAGCCGATAGTAATTAACAACAAAAATGTAATACAATCAGGAGTATTACGTTGGGAGGCAGCTAAATAGTTGAAGTGGGCGACCATAGAAGTAGTGGTTGTTGAAGACTCAAAGACTTCTGAAGCGTGTGTAGTAATGCACAATCTTCAAAGAGTTAAAACTCAAGAGGAGATTATTAATGAATCCCAATATTACTTGAGCCTATTTCCACCTGAACAAGGTAAACGTAATGACTTAGATCCAAAAGCAGTAGATGAAAATGCTACACCAAAGGATAAAAAGAAGGTCACACGTTTTGATAAAGCTGCCGAATTATTAGATCATTCAGTGTCTGCATCAACAGTAAGAAGGATTGATAATGTAATTCAAGCGACAAAAAAAGCGAAAGAGGATGGATTGAAAGAGTTGTTGGATATGGAAATTGAAGAGAAGATGCGAAGTGGGGAATACACACCAGCATCTGCTGACAACTTAATCAAAAACTATCACAAGTTTGCTAAAGAAAGAGCGGAAGAAAAAGGTAAGGAGATTGTTCCAAAGGAAGTGGATGCTAGATTCAAATTATATAACGAATCCAGCGAATCCATGAAGCAGGTTAAATCGGGAACTGTTCAAACAGCAGTTTCTTCACCACCTTATTTTCAAGCTCGCAATTATGGTAACTCGACACCAGACAAAGTTGAAATCGGTCATGAGGAGACGCCAGAAGAGTTCGTTGAAAGTTTAATGCCACATTTTAGAGAGGTTCATCGTGTGTTAAAAGATACTGGGTCATACTTTATGAATTTCGGCGAGTATGGCGGAATGGGTTATAGTCCATTGGTATCTAATATGTTGATACTTCGTTTGCACCAAGAGGGTTTATTCAAGTGCGTGAATGAAATCATCCTTCATAAAAAGAACATGAAGCCAGTGAATTCAAATAGGCATTTGATGAAGAGTTATGAGAAGATTTTCCATTTGGTTAAAGACCATGAAAAATACTCTTACTACCCGCTTAAAATTTGGCGAGATACACCAATGATTGTGAATAAGGCGTTCAAAAACAGAGGTGCAAAAGGAACTGTTAAGGCCAACGAATCAATTCAAAGACCATACAGAAACTTTCGTGACTTCATTGATCTTCAAGAATACGAGGATGTGATGACAAGTGCAGGTGCTAATACTACTGTATTCAAGAAGATTGATCCCGAATTTGATCATGCGGCACCTTATGACAGTAAACTATGTCTATTGACAATACTTACCACAAGTCAACCGGGTGATTTGATTTTAGATCCCTATAGCGGTTCTGGTTCAACAGGTGAAGCCGCACTTATGCTCGGTAGAAACTACGTTGGATTTGAAGTCAACAAAAAGTATCATGAATTTGCAATGAAGAGAATACCAATCATGACAAAGGAGTTCAACGAAGAAGACGCTTTGATTTTGGATAGTCTAACTACTAAATAATCAAATATTCTGAAAATTTCTGCCGGAAATTTTTAACGCAGAATCGAGGCTTGATTTTAAACAGCCCTCCCTGTGGGTAGGGAGAACGGATACGAACAGGCAAGGGGGCACCCATCCCCTTGCTTTAATTTTTAACCGCTGAATTGTGTTTGCTTTAAAATTTAAACCGGCAACACATAAAGCAAAAATCATATTGCTATGATACAAATTTTTAAAAGATTGTTTGGCACAAATAGACCAATCAATCATATGGAGGAGTTTATGATAGATGACAACATGCCAAGCACTATTGCTGGCCTTGACTACAAAGACGTGTTAAAATTAAAAGGATACTTAGAACGTTTAAGAGTTGGTCAGTCATATCCTATTGAATTAAAGTTCGAATACGCAGTTCGTAAAGTTGCCAAAGAACAATTTCCTCATTACAAAATCACAGTTAGAAAAGTTGGAGGAAACTTCAAAAGAGTTTTCCGACTTGCATAATACTATCTATGAAAGTAATTAAACTAGCGTGTGCTGGTTGAATGGTAGAGTATTTTAGCATCGACCAGCCACGCTTAAATTCAAATCTATGGAAAGTAATTTCAGCAACAATCAAGACCCAAGAAAAAATGAACGAGTCACTGGTCATGACTTAAAGTTAATAGAGGACTTAATGAAGTCTCTCGCTCAAATTGAATACGAGTGCTACAAAGATTAGCTCTCTCAAAATACTACAAACTATGAACGTAATATTATACAAGAGAGTAAGCACCGATGATCAAGCAGATCGTGGGTTTAGTTTACAACACCAAGAGAAGGTATTAAACGATTACTGTAACCTACGTGGATACAATATCATTGATACCTACACCGAAGACTATTCAGGTAAAACTTTTGATAGACCTGAATGGAAAAAGCTAATGGCTTATATTAGGAAGCACAAGAAGTCAGTAGACCAAGTGCTGTGTCTAAGATGGGATCGCTTCTCAAGAAATCAGTATGATGCTTTAACTACCATTAAAGAATTGGAGAAATTAGGAGTTGGAGTTGGTACAGTTGAGCAGCATATTGATTTCAGCAATCCCGATAATAAGGTTCTGCTATCCTTATACCTTACATTACCCGAGATAGAAAATGATAAGAATTCTATTCGCACAACAGAAGGGATGAGACGTGCTCAAATTGAAGGATGTTGGACAGGTTCAGCACCAAGAGGTTATTCAAATTACCGTGATGACGATAAATCAACATTGAAACCAAATAACGACGCACCAATAATAATTGAAGCATTTGAGAAAATGGCTAGTGGAGGTTACGCAGCAGACGAAATTAGAAGATGGATTAATCAGCGAGGGATGAAGATGCACAAACAAACTTTTCTTGACTTGATACGCAACCCCGCTTACATGGGAAAAATATACGTGAAGGAATGGAAGAAAGAACCATCGCAATTAAGTCAAGGACTTCATCCACCATTAATCAGTGAAGAAATTTATTACAGAGCTAATGAAGTTCTTAACGGACGTAAGAGAAAGATGAAGTTCCATGACGATAAATCTGACTTATATCCATTGAAGGGGTTTTTAGCATGCCCTGTTCATAATAAACCTTTAACTGCATACGGAGCCTTAAGCAGAAACAAATCAATTCACCACTATTATGTATGTCCTGTAAATCAATGTAAAAGTCGACATAGAATTTCTGCTGCTCATAAGTCTGTAGAAGACATTCTTGAGATGATTCAACTGTCTGCACAATCACTTAATCTCTATCGTAAAATACTTGAAAGGATCTTTGATCGTGAGGACTTTCAACGCAAGGTTGAAATAGAAAAGCTACAGAAGGAAGTAGCAAAATTTAAGTTGCGCAAATCTACTCTTCAGGAGCGATTTTTAGACAACGATATTGATCCACAAGAATACCATGACCTTAAAGCATTGGTTGAAAAGGACATTGTAATTGCAGAGTCAAATCTTAATACTGTTTTGAAGGTTGGAAGCACCTATAAGAACTATATTACCAAGGAAGTACCTATGTTGGAAAACCTAGTGCAGTTCTTTCGTAAAGCAGATGGACGTACCAAGAAGAAAATCCTTGGTTGTATTTTTGATGAAAAACTCGTAATTGAAAATGGACGAGTTGCAACCACCCCCTTTTCTAAACCAGTGTCAATTTTACTTATGATAATCAAAGAGTTACAAGGGTCAAAAAATAAAAAGGAGGTCGAAAATGACCTCCTGTCTATTATGGCTCCCAAGTCACTTTTCATATCG
>Ga0114967_10004696_pt1 | contig 10955 bp, 9 predicted proteins | sample M_130628_MF_Meta_FD_92639 | JGI IMG/M metagenome (GOLD analysis project Ga0114967, IMG submission 92639) | Freshwater microbial communities from Lake Montjoie, Canada to study carbon cycling - M_130628_MF_MetaG | ecosystem: Environmental > Aquatic > Freshwater > Lake | place: Lake Montjoie... | reverse complement strand
GTTATAGCTGTATAGTAAATTTTTTCTCTATAATAATAAGAACGAAAATTACTAACTTTTACTGATTCGCCTTCTTCTTCTTTTAAATCTTTTAAATCTAACGATGCTATTACCCAAATAGGATAATTATACTCTAAATGACGAACGCCTATAGGTCCACATTCATAAATCCCAGTGCCTAAGTCTAACTTTTTATAAATTTTAAATTCTGTTGGAAGTGAATGCCTGTCGACCATTATCTTTATTTAAACTTGTATAATTTAATTGTAAACTATTTTATTTGTATCAATAAATGTTAGTGCTAATCTTATCTTTTTTTCTTGGATGCTTAATTATACATCTTATTTTAATGACATTTTATCTTATGGATAATAAAGACAAAGACAAGGATGAGAATGAGAAAGAGAAAGAGAAAAACTCCCTAAAACCAGATCATACTATTGACAATTGGACGTCGGCTCAGCCACCGCCTCCTTTATCATCAAATGTTTCGCCCAATATCGTATACCCTTCCAATTGTTTATGCGGGCGCCGATTAGGCATCGATTGTGCAAACGCGACATGTTGCAACGATTACCCCAACCTTTATATTTATGACGATTTTCGTCGTCCGGCCGTTTATACCCATCCTCACGGCTTTGAGATTGGCTACAGAGGCCCTAGAGGTCCTAGTGACCGTTATCACGAAGGCCCTAGTAGCCACTATCACAAAGGTCCTAGTGGCCGTTATCACGAAGGTCCTAGTGGCCGTTATCACGAAGGCGTCAGCGGTCATCACGCCTAAATAGTATACGTCTTTTTCCTATTTTATGGACATGGGATTCTGAAAATCTGAAAATTTGAAAATCTGAAAATCTGAAAATCTGAAAATCTGAAAATCTGAAAATTCGACAAATTAAATTAAATTTTAGTAGTAATAAATGTCGTTACACTGTAAATCACCATTGGTAAGAGATAAACCAAGCAATAAATGCGTCTCCAAAGAGGAGTCAAAGTTACGTAAAAGGCGATCTGGAATGTTAAAAAAGATAGATAAGCTAGAGACTAAAAATGATAAATTGGGCGATAAATTAAATAAAACCAACAAAAATTGGCTGAACATGGTGGACGATGAGGTTGATAAAACATCGCCTAAATATAGAAAATTGTATCGTAAATATAAAAAGAGTGTTAAAAACATTCAACGACATACATATTCTAATAGTAAAACACACGATTTATTATTGGAAAAAGTTACATTAATTGAACATCATTTGGGCATTCGTCCATCTGAACCCTATTAAATAGTGTTTTTTCTAAAAAGAGAAGAGAGATAGCACCTAAAATACAGCATTATCAAGAAAGTCGGCAAATATGGCGTACGATAACACACAAAGAAAAAGCAGGGAAAATGAAAAAATGAAAAAATGAAAAATGAATTTAAGAGGGTTTATTCCTCATAAATTATTTTTAATTCATTTAATAAAAGGCAAAAATGTCAAAAAAGGCAAAAATGTCAAAAAAGGCAAAAATGTCAAAAAAGTCAAAACTCAATTATCCCATTGGCATTGGTTTTGAATTTGAACTATCGCCTGTTTTTGCAGATTGTAATACACCAGAAACTCCTCATAAATATGAAAACAAAAAAGTTTTTTACAAAAAAGGTAAAACTACATTTACATCAGATTCAGACGGTGGACTTCCTAAACATTGTTTTGTTTGGGAAGCGCAAATAGGTGTATTTGACAATTTTGAATTGACAGGGTTTGATGACGAATGTGAAAAAATAACTCATTACCTTAAAGACAGTCCCGTACATTTTCAAACTTCTTGGAATTTATTTTATACAAACACGTCCAAATTTTTAGAAGAGTTTGAAGAAACAAATGATACTTTTTTTATAGATGGTAAAGATACTATAAAATTTATTATAGAATCTATATGGACACAGTGGCCAATTGAAAATCTAGATAAAATGTATAAAATCATACATGATATATTAGAAAAGTTAGAGAAACGTAATTTTCAAAAAGAGCTAGATAAAGATCTCCACGAAAATATCAACATAATTGCAAGACAATTAATGACTTTTAGTCCGGATTATTATACTGATATAGTTTTGCTAGGAAAACCACAAATGACATTATCATTTCATATTTCAAAATATTTTTTAGCATTTTTATTATATTATCTTAGAAATGACTCGCGCGATGAGAAAACGTGTATAAGATTACTTCACTATGTATTATTATCCGTTATTGATCAGAAATACAAATCTAATGAACCATTAAAAGAAGCGAGTCGTTTAATGACAGAATCAAAAATACGTGAAGCGTTTAATATACTTAAAATACATGAAAATAGTTTGGAAGATGAATTGTCTGTATTGGGGTTTGTATTGTACACAAGCTATTATTTTTATAATTTACAGAAATATAAAACATTAGAAGAAGTAGGCAAAGCAGTACCTTATTTTAAAGCACTTTTTTCTATAAAACCTAGAACATCTATATTGGACATATTTTATTATGTAAATGAAATAAAAACTTTTGTAGAAGACTTTAAGTTTGATTTTATATCAGATCTTATTACATGGGACATTACACCAGACGGACCAACACGTCTTTACGCGGAAATATTATCTGGTAAAAATATATTGAAAATTGGAAAGTTTGAACTACCTCGAGATGCGATTTTTGAATTTATAGGAATTGATATAGGAGGTCCTGGTCATGTTGCAGTTGAGTTTAGAAATTTTAGAAAACTTGTAAATCTTTTTGGTGGAAATCCAGAATTGGATACAGAGATTATTCATATAGAAGACTTTAGACGCTATTCTCATCAAATATCTGTTAATTTTATAACACCTATTGTTGACCGAGACGGTAAACTTTTATTTAGAAAAAGAAAGAGTACAAGAAAAAATAAGAAATCGATAATGAAATCAACAATGAAATTGTACAAAAGGTTATAAATTGATTATTTATATCAAACCATCACCGCTTTTTCATAAAAAAGAATGATGGTAGACTTGAAATCGATTTTTAACCTTAAATACTTTAAAAATAACAATCAAAATGTCCAAGGCCGGAACAATCACCATTACCTGGTCGTCAAGCATCGAAAACCACAAGGGGATGGAGGTGATTGGAGATATCGGCGGAGCGGGTCATACCCTTGCCCATCTATCGGCGTGCATGGAAAAATTTGAAGCAAAGAAAAAAGGATGTTGCGAGCTTATTGATATCAATGAGATAAGTAGGATAAGTGAAAGAAGTGAAGAGGAAAAGGGTATAAACAATATAGACAATATAGACAAAGCATACCTTCTCATCATTCGTGGCGGTGTCGACATGTTGTTGGAAGACGCCCAGATGAATAGCGACGATGCGTGGGATGAATTGCATACATTTGAGTGGGACAAAAAAGCGTTTATGAAAGGCCGTGTGGTCAATAAAAAAGCGCGCCAAAACGTGTGCATTGCGGATTTTTCACAAGAGCCCGATTACGAAAACAAAAAGGGAACTGTGGTGAATTTTGCAGAGTTGTCCGTTATGGAAACGCTTCGCGAAAAATTGCCAGAGTTTTTAGAGGAGGCCACTCATCTATTGGCGGAAGGCAATTATTACACGGATTTGAAAAAAAAGGAGGTGGGCATTGGGTTTCACGGGGATACGGAGCGTCGAAAGGTGATTGCGATGCGTTTTGGCGAGAGTATGGATTTACAGTACCAGTGGTTTTACAAATCCGAGCCTGTTGGAAAACGCGTGAAAGTAATGTTGAATGATGGGGATATGTATGTGATGTCGGAGAAGGCGGTGGGGTTTGATTGGCTGAAAAAAAATACTTATACATTGCGCCATGCGGCACACAATTTGGCGAAAATTTAAAAGGGATTAGGCGGCGGGTTTAAATTAATTTTACGAGGTGTTGTTCCTCTTAAAATTTTTAATATTTACTTTCTTTTTGGTGTTTTGCTTTTTTTTTTACAGAGATTGAAGATTAGACCCAACCCGTCGCGCGTGGTCGGAACCGCGCTAGAGTTCAACAACCTTGTCAAACAGTGTATCCAAGCCATTGGAGTCGTGTGTGATCACTATCAACGTTTTACCCGTCGTGCACGCGTCAATCATCTTTAAGACGCTAGCACGTGTGCCGGGATCAATGCTACTAAATGGCTCATCAAGCATGTACACACTCGATTTTTTCAGGAGACCACGCACCAGGAAAATCACCTTTTGCATCCCCAAACTGATATTGGTACCGTTTTTCTCCACCACTGTGTCCAATGATTTAAACACGCGCATCAAATCGTATGTGGTCAATAACGCCACCACCTCGTCGTCTGTTGCATCGTTGCCGTATCTCATATTATTTAAAATGGTATCGTTAAAAAGCGTTGTTTTTTGATTGATGTAATTGATGTGATGGCGAATCGCGTCCACGTTGATATCGTTTACATTTTGCCCATCCAAGTATATGGCGCCGTTGTCCACCTTGTAAAACTGTAAAATAAGCTTCATCAGTGTGGATTTGCCTCTTCCCGTTTGGCCAATAATACCAACGCGTTCGCCCTTCTTGACATCCATTGAAAAATCTGTAAAAATTGGACTGTCTTTGTATTTAAATGAGATATTGTCGATGGTGATATTGCCTTGATAATTTGGGATGTAATTTTCGCGAAGCTGGACATTGGTCACGTCGTGTAAAAACGGCTCGGCATTTTTGATATTTCCCGTCGTCATGATATAGAACGGGATGTCTTCGGCCAGATTTTCCAATGTGGAGATGTAAAAGGTAAAAATGAGGAGAATCTTGACAAACTGTTTTTTAGAGTCGTTATCTTCTTTATTTTCTTTATCGTTGTTTTTAGAATGCATATACAGCACATAAAGACAGATAAAGGCAAAGACGTAATTGGCGATTTTAATGGTATTGGTGAAATTCATGACTTCACCATTTTGTCGCTTATAAATCTTTGTATATTCACTTTCTATTTTTTCATTTGTCGTTAGTGTTGGTTCAACTTGATTGTTCAAGTAAATATTCATTAAATTGTTGAAATTTTCGTCCAATTTTTTGACCATATCCATGTATGTCGTTTCACGCCGGTTGGAGTTTTCAACGAGCGATGAGTAATTTTTATAGACATAGCCAATAATACTCATATTGCATCCGATATTAATGATACCCAATACAGGTAATTTATAGAGAAAATACGTGTTGATTACGATGATAAGGATGCACATCGGTAAAATAAACTGTGCAGTCCAAGAAAAAATGTCTTTCATGTAACGCGTCACCTCAAAGATGCGTGTAATGTCGGCGGAGACGCTTGCCTCATTGAAATCGGTCTTGTTTTTTTCAAGGTACAGACGAAGCAGGCGTTGGCGCACAAACGATAAAAATTCGGGGAATAGCTTGTTTTCCAGACGCAGTTTTACAATATAAATGACGCCGATAAAGGTCCATAGTATACAGAGCTGTTTAATGATGGTAATAAAGTTGGTGGACGTAAGGTCCATAATGTTGGAATAAATCATGGGTGTAACAAGAATTTTAACAATGTACGAGATAGAGGAGATAACAATAAACGACCAAAACAAACCTTTATGTAATTGAATATATTCGTGACATAATTTATGAAACAACATTCTGTTTATTTAATAACAATAAACATATTTATTTACTTCTTTTTTTACTGGAACGATTTTTTATATTTTTTAAAGTCTGAAGACGGATCGAACGTTTTTTAGATTTTTTTCTAGATTTTTTTGCACGAAAAACTGGTACAGTAGTATTTGTCATTTCAAATATTATATCATCAATATCAACAATTAAAGCGGGGGTTTTACTATCCTTAAATTTGTCAATGTCGGAATGTGAATGTCTATAAATTTTACCATCAGTAACAACAAGTGAAATATCTTTTTCATTAATCGGACTATTTTCTGATATTTATCATCGCACAATTTATCACGTTCAAATAATTTTGTAGGTTCAGTATGTGGGTTATAACATTCGCTATAATATCCAAGTAATTCTTTTAAATAGTTATCATCTTTTTTGTCGAGATAATAGCTACCACCTTCAATAAATACATCAATTTTCTCGTCTGGATGATGCTCTTGATAATATTTAAATGTGTCATCCATTACTTCTTGTAATTTTTTTGATGAACCATTACATTCTGTATGTCGTACATGTTTATCTCCAAAATTATGGACAATTAAATCATTATATTCATCTTTGTATGACAAGATGGAATAACTTACAGGTCCTGAGACAAGAACTTCTTGAAAATCTGCCATTTCATTTGCCATTTATTTTTAGAAATCTAAATTTCTAAAAATTCAAAATCCAATTTTGGTTTTTACGAAACGGATTTCAAAATTAATTTTAGATACTTTACTTTTATAAAAACTTTTATTTCTACACACACACAATGGGATGTAACAATTTTAAAATTGTTACATCCCCTGTAACCAATCTGTAAATTTTAAGAATTATTTATGTAATTGTTACTTACCCAAAACAGTCTGTAAATTAATCCATTTTTTAGAGATTTTTTGTTACATTTTGTTACATCCTGCAAAATGTGACACGGTTAACAAAAATGTCACAAAAAAGTGTGCATTTTGTTACATTTTTGTTACATCGTATTAAAGAAATAATTGTGTATATAAATATGCCTGTTGTTTGCAAATATTGTTTAAATGAATTATCAGATGCATCTGCACTTAATCGTCATCAGCGGTATTCAAAGTACTGTTTGCGAATACAGAATAAGGATAAAACAGATGAAAATGTATTTACATGCGAACATTGCGCAAAGGCTTTTTCATCAAAATGTCGTTTGAAAACACATCTTGACATCTGTAAACTGAAACAAAAGAAGGAGAAAGAAAAAGAGAAAACAGAGAGTGAGATCGAACAAATGCGCGCCGAAATGGCCAAACTAAAAAAAGAAGTTGAAATCTTGAAAGAAAAACCCACTCAATCCACAAATATCACTATCAACGATTCAAGCACCACCAACAACAATTACGGAAGCATCCTTAACTGTCTTACCCAAGAAGTTATCCAAGAAACATTCAAGAATTTTTCAATCAAAGATTTGCTGGCTTCCGATAGTCAAAAAAACCTCGCGGATATGACCATCAAAAAATGCCTTTCTGGTCCCAATCAACCCATTTACATCTGTAAAGACCGGTCGCGACACAAGTTTTTTTATACCGACGAAGAAAACAAGGAAAAAGAAGACCCTAATGCCACCGTGCTTCGCACTCTAGTTTACAATGGCGTCAAACCGCTCATCAAGAAACTGTATGCTGAAAAAAGCGTTATTTTACAGAACGAGCTGGCCCGATGCAAACGCAAAGACGATTTAACGCTGATTACAATGAGTCGCGAGGACATCAAGGAACTGGAAGATGCCTACAAACACATTAATATTGTCAAGGACGGCGAGGATTATATCACACATCTTGGAAAGTGTTTACCATCGTCTGTCAAAGATCGCATTTATCAGGATCACCTGTCGCTGTCCTCCAACCCAGACAAAGATTTGGATTCCGATGAGGAATTACAGGCCGAGATACGACACCAGACACGGATGATTGGCGATTATACGGCATCCGAGCTGGGCAAATGGAAAAAGCTGTACAGGGAAACGGGAGAAATCACGGGGCCACGCGAACTGGAAACAAACATACCGTTTCGAAAACAATTTATTGCGTTTCTGAAAGAGGAGGGGACCCACTGAGGGGTTCCACCCCCTCACGGCGGAGTAATAGTGGGCTACGCCCGCTTTGGGGGTACGGCCCTTTTCTAAAGGGCTGTTGAGGGGACCCGTCCACAGGAAGCTTTGCTTCCGCCTGCAAAGCAGGCATTCACGGCGGATTTAATGTGGCACTTTAAACTACAAACTGAACCCGTGGCGCATGCCTGCTTCGCAGGCATCAGCTTTACTGACTGGGCGGAACCGCGCATTAAATACCGTCGCGCGCGGGCGGAACCGCGCTTTGGGGGTACGGCCCTTTTCTAAAGGGCTGTTGAGGTGTAACAAAAATCATAAATTAAATATATCTAACAGAGCGTCTTCTGTTTATGTTTTAGTTTATTAATAAATTTTATTAAAATTTATTAATCTTATTAAGACTGTTTTTTGAATTTGTCCATATGCATCGTCTACAAAAATGATTTTTTATAAAAATGAATTTATAATTTAAAAAATAATATTATATATAAAATAACTAAATGGTTAAATATAGTTGTGAAACTTGCCAGAAAACCTTTACTCAAAAAGGCCATTTTGAAAAACATATGAGTCGTAAACGCCCCTGTAAAAAAGATAATACAATTGAAGTACTTGTGGAACAAAAAGTTAAAGAAGTGCTTTCAAAAACGAATATTGTGGATAAAAATGAATCCTCTACAAATCAAGACATGAAATTAAACCAAATGGATTATACCAAAAAAACACGAGAGGAACTTATTGCGATTTGTAAGGAAAAAGGTATCAAAGGATACAGCAACAAAAAGAAGAAAGATATATTAGAGTTATTAAGTCCTATAAATAATACTATCGTTGAAAAGAAGAAAGATATATTAAGTCCTGTGAATAATACTAACATTAAAAAGTTCACGTATATAGACTTGTTTGCAGGAATTGGCGGATTCCGCTATGGAATTAATGCATTCCAATCTTCCCATCCCCAATATATTTTTGAATGTGTAAAAACAGCAGATATCAAAAAAGACGCTCTTAAAACTTACAATTATAACTTTAAAGAAGATAATAAAGCGTGTGATGTACACACAATTAAAAATCTTCCTTACTTTGATATTCTATGTGGAGGATTTCCTTGTCAACCGTTTAGTTCTGCTGGAAAACAACAAGGACTGGATGATAAAGGACGTGGTAATCTGATATATGAAGTCCTTCGTATTTGCAAAGAAAGCAAGCCCGAATATATTATTCTTGAAAATGTTAGCAATATTGAAACTATTAATAATGGAGAAGTATTAAAGACTATTGTTAAAGAGTTTCAAACTATTGGATATCATATTGATTGTATCCCAGTAAACTCTGCTCAAATTGGACTTGCACAAGACCGTAAACGTATATTTATTATTGGTTGTAAATCAAAACAACCAAAAGTTATTGTAAGTAAGAAAAACCCTGTTACAATTAAAGATATTATTGATCTTACAGATGAAACAACGAATTTGTCAGAAAACTTTCTGAGAAAACTCCTTGTTCTTCCAACTGAACAACTTATCGGAAAAAGTATCAAAGATAAACGAGGGGGAGACTCTAATATTCATTCTTGGGATATTGATTTTCACGGGAAAATTTCAGAACGCAAAAAAATACTTCTAAGTACTATTCTTCTGGAACGAAGAAAAAAGAAATGGGCTGCGGAAAAGAAAATCAAATGGATGGACGGAATTCCTCTTTCCTTTATGGATATTAAAACATTTTTAGATTATGAAGGACTACAAGAAGATTTGGATGATCTTGTCGACAAAAAGTATCTCAGCATGGAATATCCAAAAGATATTGTAGATGGTAAACGCACTCCCATCGAAAAGTTACCTATTGGCTATAATATTTCTAAAGGAAAACTAAGCTTTCCTATATCAAAAATTCTTCATCCATCTCAACTCTGTCCCACGCTCACTGCTACAGACAGTTCCAAGTTAGCAGTTCTCGTTGGAAAAACTATTCGCCAACTCAATGAAAAAGAATTAAAACGGCTTTGTGGGTTTCCTGAACAGTTCTCATTGCCACATGGAGTAAATAAATACGACCTCTTTGGAAATATGGTTTGTCCTCCTGTAGTTACAGCAATCCTTGAGACCTTGCTTCTTCCATCTGTGTAATAATAGATAGTGTTAAAGACTCATTGTCCTCCTTGCTTGTTTTCCAGACTTGTCCGTTTTAATTTATTTTAAGAAGGCTTATGCCTTCTTAAAATTTTAAACATCGCACGGTCTTGAAAGGATTCCTGTAGTTACAGCAATCCTTGAGACCTTGCTTCTTCCATCTGTGTAATAATAGATAGTGTTAAAGACTCCTTTTTCTCAAGATGAGGACACACCTTAATACATTTGAGTAAATAATTAAGAAACATCTCGGCCGTCTTTTTTTCATTATTCCAACTCTTATGTGTTCCAGGTCGAATATTATACCACATTTTCTTTTTTACTTGCATACTGATCGGATAAGTATTGTCGTATATTGGTAGATTCCAAATATTTAACATCCAGAAATTTTTAATAACGAAAGCGTCAGACTCCATGCCATACTCGTAAACCAAGTACTTTGTTCTGAATATTTTCTTTTCAAGACATCCAGGTTTGCTTATCTGAGTAACAAAACTGGTGAAGTTAGAAATATCAAAACCAGGAGATCCAATGAATGCCTTTTGTTCAAATCGGAAATCGTCCATTCCAAAAAAATCAGGCGACTCTTGTTTTGGACCTTCCTGAAAATCTGGACATGTCGACTTGTATAAGGGATACAAAATATTTTCTAATATATCTCCTACCAGATTTGGATTTATAATGGGTAACGAATGACCGTTAAAACTTGCACTGATATGAATCTTTTTACCAACGAAACTCTTACATAGTTCGTTAAGTTTTTCAATATTCGGATATTCTGAACCTTTTACTTTATTAGCCTGTGTAGATCTCGGCTCGGACTGTTCGGTTTCGGTTTTTCCAGCAGACTTGTAAAACTCGGTAGCCAAATCAATAATTGCCTTACGCTTGCCACTATCTATCTCAACGCCCGCATGGGCAATAAGACAGTCGACAAACTTACTGATGGACATTTATACTTTTCAAATTTTTTATTGGAAAAATCAATTTTGGAACGACTTTTTGTGAAAAAGCCGTGCTAAAATTTAACGGTCATATCTGGTCTACTCAAATAAACAACTTTTTCTTCCAATCAAGCGCCAACG
>Ga0114967_10004689_pt1 | contig 10967 bp, 10 predicted proteins | sample M_130628_MF_Meta_FD_92639 | JGI IMG/M metagenome (GOLD analysis project Ga0114967, IMG submission 92639) | Freshwater microbial communities from Lake Montjoie, Canada to study carbon cycling - M_130628_MF_MetaG | ecosystem: Environmental > Aquatic > Freshwater > Lake | place: Lake Montjoie... | reverse complement strand
TAATAGAATTTTACATCGATATTGATCATTTCCAACACTGTCTCTTTCTTTTATTTGTTCGTATTTAATATTTACAAAACGGAAGACTCCCAAATCAGCAAGTCGTTGATAGGTTAAATCAATATTTTCTTGCGAGTAAAGGGAGTTAGTATTAATGTAAATATGATCTGTTAAGTGTTTGAATTTATAAAGGAATATTGAATCTTGATTTGGATAAAAAGTGTAGTTATTAAATATAATACTATCATTAATTTTTTTCCGATTTATATCAATCGGTTCATATTCCATTTCTACACTAATGCTTTTATTAATCCCTATATGATGCGCAGGTATAATATTGTTTTTTAATTCTTCTTCTGTAGCATTTGGATTAGAAATTACCAATGTAACTTCCGCTTTGTTTGATTTAAATCCCGTATCAACCAAAAATTTGATATACTGATTGTTAAATGCTGCGTACCCATAATTTCTTAGTAAAGCAGTAATTCGATCCCGTTCTTTTTGTAAAGTTATGGATGAATAGCGATTACCGTTATGTACTAGTGAGAGTGAATCATTTCTTAAAACGAGACTTTTTACAAGTGTATCTGCTATATCATATTTTATTTTTAAAAAGGTATATGGTTGATATCCATCAAGGAAATAATAAGTAACAGCTTTCTTCTTATAAAAATCAATCGAGTCGTTAACAACAGCATTAAAGAATCCATTGTTGTGAAACAAAGTTAAGAGTTGCTCACTTGATTTAGTGACTTTAGCAGTATCTATTAATACGGGTTCTTCACCAACCGTATTTTTTAACCATTTGTTAAATTTATTTTCCTTACCACCAAATGCAAAATTGTATACACTCAAATGAAATCTAATAAAACCAAAAATTTTTCTGTTTGGTTTTTGTTTTATAACGGCATTAAAATTTTCTTTTAATTCCGGCCTGTCGGTTTTAATTGTATTTTTACAAAGCAGGTGCTGACCATCAGGGACACTTTTGGTAGCGGCGCATCCTGATAGAATCAAAATTGATAATATAGAAAAAATGACTATTTGCCGAAGATTGCCTTGGTGACTTTTCATTTCAATGGTAAAAATACAATATTAAACGAATTAATAATTCTAATGGCATCCAAATCTACGATAAGTTTTTTACGGTCTTTACAGCAAAAGAAATTCCGTAATCAAGAAGGATTGTTTATTATTGAAGGTCCTAAAATGGTTAGTGAAGTACTAAAATCTTCATTTGTTGTAAAAAATATTTTCGCTTTAGATGAATGGAATCCTGAGTTAAATATTAAAGTGCCTTTAGAGATTATTTCAAATAGTGAAATGGAGAAGGTGAGTGGACTACAGACTCCAAATAAAGTAATAGCAGTTGTTGAAATGCCTGCTCTAACTGGTCCTATTCCTAATCTTGAGCCAGGAATACATTTGTTATTGGATCATATTCAAGATCCTGGCAATTTGGGAACTATTCTTCGAATCGCTGACTGGTTTGGTGTGCAGTCTGTAATTTGTTCGCCTGATACTGCAGATGTTTTTAATCCCAAGGTTATCCAATCTACAATGGGAAGTTTATTTAACCTAAAAATATACTATAGCTCTTTGATTGATGTTTTGGTTAAGAATATTGATAATGCTAAATGGCCTGTTTATGCTACTTTTCTTGAAGGGGAAAGTATTTACAATTTTCATTTAGAATCTAATTGTTTTATTGTTTTAGGCAACGAAAGTAAAGGTGTTAATCCTATTTTGAATAGTTTTATATCGAAAGGTATTCATATCCCACGACCTGATAATGGCAGGAGTAAAGCTGAATCGCTGAATGTTGCAGTTACTGCAGGAATAGTTTGTAGTGAATACGCTAGAAAAAATAACCCCTGAAAATAATTCCAGGGACCTTGGTTAACTGCTTGTTGAATGTCAGTTTAATCTTGAGGGTACCACCATTTTAAATTCAGGAATTTTTACAAAAAAAAGTTTGTTATCTGTAATTCTTTCCATTAAATAGGTCCCGTACATTTTTCCTATTTCTGTATTTAAATTACATCCAGATACATAACGATACGTTTCTCCTGGAGCAATAAATGGCTGCTCGCCAACTACACCGTCGCCTTCTACTTCTCGGTGAGAATTGTCTGAACCTATAATATGCCAATGCCGTTTCTTCAAACGAATATCATATTCGCTATCGTTGGTTATTGAAATACGATAAGCAAATACATATTGACTAAATCCTGGAGTGCTATGTGTTGGTTGATAAAATGTTTCTACACTAACTTTTATTCCTGCTGTAACTTCTGTAAATATATTCATGTATTGATGGTCAGTTTTAGGTTTACCAAAAATAGCATGTTAATTAATAGTTCTAGTCAAATTTTGACAAAGGGACTGATTATGGAGGCTAATGAAATAATTAGTGGGTTAAAATTAATTGTCGGTGTTTAAATATCCTGAAAGGTGGTCGTAACGGCTGTTAATATCACTTGTATAGAAAAAGAGCTGATAGTTGTTCTTGGTTTCAAAATGAGATCCTTCTATTAATAGCGGAGAATAACTTATTGGTTCATTCTCTTTTACGAAATACAAATAGTTGTAGTATCCTTGTTTACATAATAATGTCTTTTGATAGCAACCACATTCATCAATGTAATTCATTTTAAAAGCTGGCGAAAATTGCCAGTTAGATATTTCACCATACAAGTAAACATCACTGCTATCTAATTTTTCAATTACCGGTAAGTTGAAATTCACATAACCGTAATCGCCTTCTAAAGTAGCGTCACGTCCTTCGTAAATTTTAATAAAAAATTTTCCGTTAATATCATCTGATACAGCATAACGTTGTGTGTTCTTTTTGATTTCTTTTTTTAAATAAATGCTTGATAAATTATTTAATGAGTCAGACTGAATATGGTCAACAAATTCAGTTAAGAATTTAAAACTCCTTGTGTCGAAGTTTCTAAATTCATTGCCTCCCCAGAAAGTGTTTTCTAGATCATAGTTATAATCCCAATCTTTGTCTACTATGTATACCGGTTTTAAATCCGAAATAGCATTATAGAAATTATTGTTTTGTACTATTACTAATTTACTGTCTTCGTATGGGTTGTTGATTTTACAGGATCCTGTATTGACTTTAGCATCAACTTCTTGATGTGTATTTCGTAATTCAATATCATTAGCTCTGTGTATCGTAGCTGTTATTGAGACGTTGTTTTCTGTTATCCAGAAACGCTGAGTCAGATAAATCTTTTCTGTATTTGCATTTTCGTAAACAACTAAAAGATAATTTCCTGAAATGATTGGTTGGATGTTTTCATTTGGAAATGTTAGCTCGTAATGAAAATAATTTTGAATTGTATTAAATGAGTTTTTATAATTTGTAATATGGTCAAAATAAAACCCTTTTAAATAGTCGCTTTCGGTTAACAAGCTTTTTTTACCATTTCTGTCGTAATGAATAACAGTAAAGCTCAATTCTTTTACTTCATCACTTAAGTCATCAAACTGAAGTTTAATTTTATCATTTGAATTCAATAGTAAAACGGGTTCAGTAAAATTATTCCATTCGGCAGAAAGTATTATAGTTTTGAATGATTCATCAAAAATTTTATTTTCAAACAAGAGTGTATCGGCAGAGATTGTTTGCGCAATACCACTTATAGAAATAATTGAGATTGAAAGCGAAATAATTAATCTTCTGCTAATAATTGCTCGTAAATTGACTCCCATTCCGTTGTTAAGCTGTTGATTTCATTTGCTACTTCATTAGATTTATCTTGTAAATCCTTAATCGAATCCACATTTTTTAATGTGTCGGGCAGACTCATTTTTAAATTTAACTCTTCAATTTTTTGTTTAAGTGCATTGATTTGTTCTTCTATTTTTTTTGCTTTCTGTTCTAGCTTTTGCTTTTCTTTTTTATTGCTTGAGTTGTTTGCTTTTTCTTCTTTCTGCTCCTTAAGCTCTTTTTTTTCGTTTTTCGAAAGAGTGTTTTTGCTTTTTCCCAGTTCTTTTTCTTTAGATTTTCTTAACTCAAGATATTGATCATACTCGCTATAAGTTCCTGGGTATTCTTTTAATTGATGTTCATCAATATACCAAATCTTATTTGCAATTCGTGATAAGAAGTATCGGTCATGGGACACAACTACATAAGATCCTTCGTAACTGTTAAGTACATCCACCAATACATTAACACTTTGCATATCGAGGTGATTGGTAGGCTCATCAAGCAGTAAAAAATTTGCTTTAGCTAATATTGTTTTTGCTAGTGCTACTCGAGCTCGTTCTCCTCCAGATAACACTTTTATTTTTTTAAATACCTCATCGCCCTTTAACAGGAAGGCGCCCAATAATGATCTGAGATAAGTGTCAGATTCTTCTGGTGCGAATGTTTGCAATTCTTCAAGTGCAGTAGCTTCTTTATTTAATGATTCTAATTGATGCTGCGCATAAAAACTTGTGACAACATTATAGCCAGGTTCTGCCCTTCCTTCAAATTGTTCTGTTCCAGAAATCATTCGAAGTAAAGTCGATTTACCTTTTCCGTTTGCTCCAACAAAAGCGATTTTATCTCCTCTAGTAACTTCCGCATGTGCATGATGAAATATTACTTGATTGCCATAGCGCTTGTCTTCTATTTCTAGTTTCTGTAGCACTTTACCTGGATTTTTATCTACTGCAAAGCGCACTCTAATTGCAGCTGAGGGTCCTTCCACAGCTTCAACTCTTTCTAATTTCTCAAGAGCTTTCATTCTTGACTGAGCAGCACTTGCTTTTGATGCTTTGGCTTTAAATCTTTCAATAAATCGTTCTTGTTCTTTAATGTATTTTTCCTGGTTCCTAAACTGATTGGCCTGCAACTCCTGACGATCTGCTTTTTCTTCTAGGAAGTGGGTGTAGTCGCCTGTATAAATAGTTATTTTTTGATGTTCAATTTCTACAATGCGATTAACAATTTTATCTAGAAAATATCGGTCATGGGATACAATTACTACCGTACCTTCATATTGTTTTAAATATTCCTCTAACCATTGGATCGAAGGCAAGTCGAGATGGTTGGTAGGCTCATCGAGAAGCAGTAAGTTAGGTTTTCTTAGTAAAGTTTTTGCCAACATTACTCGCATTCTCCAACCACCAGAAAACTCTTTCAAAGGTCTTGATAAGTCAGCTGTCGTAAAACCTAAACCTTCAAGTATCGATTCTGATTTATGTTGTAAAGAATAGCCATCTAAATTATCATATTCAATCTGTGCTTTATGCAAACGGTCAAGTAACGATTCAGAATAGTCGTGCTCTAATTCTTTCAGACATTGTTCAATTTCAAGATGCAATTCGTTAGCTCTTTCAAAGGCTTCCATAGCTACATCCAGAATTGATTTTTCTGATAAGTAGCTTAGTAAATCCTGATTCAGAAAGCCGAGAACAAGATCGTTTCTTTTGGATATATTGCCGGCTGAAGGGCTGTATTCACCACTGATAACACGCAGAAGGGTTGATTTGCCTGTTCCATTGGCACCGATAAGACCAATTTTTTCGTTGGGTTTTATATGCCAGTTCAAGTCACTGTATAAAATACGAGAACCAAATTCGAATAAAATATTTTGTAGTACTAACACGTTGCTATAATGAGATTAATTTACCTTTTCCTAATTCTTTTTTAACTATCGATGCTGGATTTCCTTTGTAATAAATATTTCCGACTCCGTAAATCTGTGCATCGATTAACAATTGAGCATTAACATAACAATCGTTGGTACCTTTGTTTGTAACGTAAACGTAATCGGAGTGCAAATTTACACAATCTAACTTGCCATATCCTGCACCGTACAAATAAAAGTTGTTTACATCTCCAGTCGCTGTAATATCTGCGGGTCCAGTATTGATATTTAAATGAGCCTCTGTTCCTTTCAGTTTTAAATGAAACAATCCTGTGCTGCTAAAGCTGTCGAAATTAAACGGATTGCAGTCTAGGCTATCTGCAAAATAAATATCGCCAGTGGCATCTTGCGTTAATAAATTATTTAAAGAGGGCGTCCATACTTCTACAATAGTGGTTGTATTGAAATCTCTCGTCCAGTTGCAATTATTCTTGTTTCTGATTTTCAAAATCCCATTTTCATTTTCAGTTGTAATTTCTGAAATCAGGTTTTTTCCAGCAGTGATTTTTAATTTAGGTGTTGAATCAATATGTATTACAAGGTCAATGTTGTTATACAGTTCGATTTGATTAAAAAAGTTGGTGCTTCTGTACTCTGAAGTAATTTCGCCGGTACTTTTGGCGCAATCACAAATCTTCTCACAGCTCGTTATTAGGCTAACTAGCAAAAGAACCTGTAATGTTTTCTTAAAAGTGATAACCGAATCCATATTGAAAATAGTCCGCCCTGCCATAGTGAGCTTTTAAATTGAAACAAGCAAATAAGTGATTATTTATATGATAACGAAATGAAAGCGTATTAAAAATCAAACCATCAATTTCATGCGGGTTATAAAAATAATAACCTACTTCTAAAATTCCAGTACATTTACCAACCGACAATCCATATCCTATATGAACTCCGCTGCGAAGGATACTTCCTATTCCACTCGTAAATAAAGAATCTTGCAGCAAGTAGTTTTTATGAGAGCCATCAACATATGCATCAAACCCGGTTGTGATTAGCGATTTGTTTTTTATTGGTTTAATATAATCGGCAGTTAAAATTGCAACTCCGTATGTCGGGCTGTTGGGAGGGTATATTTGTTTCACTGCTCCAGCAATCAAAACTTCAAAATATTTTTCTCGTTGTAAAGTAATAGCTTCTTTATAGATTACTGGTGTTGAGATAATCTTATAAATTAATCCCACATTTATTATTGCTAAATTTATACCCATATTAGGGACTTTACTTGACCCATTGCTATAATGAGTAAAGTTAATACCTGTTGTAATTGCTGTTTTTTTTGATAAATTAAAATTATATTCAATACCTGTTGTAATAGTCGCATTGATTTTTGATCCAACTAAAAGGGTTTTATAATTATCAATTGTATTAAATGTTTTTGTTACGTATCCAATACCTAATCCAATATGAGAATGTAAAAAATTGGAATTGTGATTAGTTAGTTTAAAGTTAATCAATCCAAAAATCCCTTGAGCGATTCCTAATTCAGAAGGATTTCCTAAATTAAAATATTGATATCCGAATCCTATTTCAGGAAAGTTATATAATTCTTCCCATCCTTTTCTGCTTTGAGTTTTCATAGTGTAATCCAGTTCAAAACTACGACAATGCTTTTGTAGTACCTGCACAACCGATGGGCGATGGGCTACAATAAATCCATCACCTAGTTTTGCGTTAAGCGCCCAACTTTTAGTAGTTTGAGAAAAACCAGCAATTGCAAAAAAATGTAAAAATAAAAGAGGAAGGATTGTTTTCATGGAATTAATAAGCAAAAGTACAACTATTCACTTAATTATTACCTTTGCCGCATGCATAGTATAGAAGAGAAAAAAGTCGCTTTTGAACGATTATTAGTTATTATGGATGAATTAAGGTCGCAATGTCCGTGGGATAAAAAACAAACTATCAAGTCGCTGCGCCATCTTACAATCGAAGAGGTATATGAGCTAACGGATGCAATCATGGAAAAAGATATGCTTGAAGTCAAAAAAGAGCTCGGTGATATCCTTTTACATATTGTCTTTTATTCTAAAATCGCCTCTGAAACCAATGAGTTTGATATTGCAGATGTGCTCAATGGAATATGTGATAAATTAATTCATCGTCATCCACATATTTATGGTGATGTAAAAGTACAGGACGATTTAGAAGTAATTCAAAACTGGGAGAAATTAAAATTAAAGGAAGGTAATAAATCGGTTTTAGGAGGTGTTCCTACATCATTACCTGCCTTAATCAAATCGATGCGCATTCAGGAAAAGGCGAGAGCAGTTGGCTTTGATTGGGAAAAAGAAGAGCAGGTATTTGAGAAAGTTGAGGAAGAATTGAATGAGTTTAAAATAGAGGTAGATAAGGGCGATCAAAAAAAGGCAGAAGATGAATTCGGTGATTTGTTGTTTGCACTAGTGAATTATGCAAGATTTAAAAATATCAATCCTGAAGAAGCTTTAGAACGTACCAATAAGAAGTTTATTCGGCGCTTCCAATTTATGGAAGAAAAAATCATCGAAAACAATTTGAGTTTCGACACACTCAAGCTAGAAGAAATGGACGTTTTTTGGAATCAGGCTAAACAAAAAGGATTATAATTTTGTTGTTTAATTCGATAATAGATTAATAAAACTAAAACTAAATAATTATAAAAATGCAATTAACAGTAGGATCAAGATTTCCGGAATTTAAAATGTTTGATTCCGACAAACAGGAAATTACAAATGAAACGATTTCAGGAAAAGCAACTTTATTTTTGTTTTTCCCAGCAGCCTTCACAGGCGTTTGTACAAAAGAACTTTGTTTAGTAAGGGATGACATGGCTCGTTACAACAATGCATCAGTGAACGTAATTGGTGTTTCAACAGATACACTGTTTACGTTGGCAAAATACAAAGAGGAGCAAGGACTTAATTTCACTCTTGCATCAGATTACAACAAAACAGTTTGTGCTGCTTTCGGATCTCAGTACGATGATTTTGTGTTTGGAATGAAAGGTACCGCTCGTCGTTCAGCATTTTTAGCAGACAAAGAGGGCGTGATTCAATATGCAGAAGTATTAGAAAGCGCAGGAGATGTTCCGAATTTTGATGCAATTGCTGCTGCAATCGAGGCACTTTAAAAATTAGTTGTAAAAAAGTAGAGGAGGGGTAACCCTCCTCTCTTATTGTTTTTTATATTTGATAAAACTTTCAAACATGAAAAAAATTATTACGCTCGTATTCTGCTTAACATTTTCAGTTTGCTCATTTAGTCAAATAACAATCGGTACAAGTGATTTTGCTGCTGCTGGCGACACTATTAGATTAAGTGTTACCAATACAGTTCCCGCTAATACATCCTTGGCAACTAATGGAGTAAATGCATTCTGGGATTATAGCGGACTGGTTCCTACTAGTCAGGATTTAGACTCGTTTTTAGCAGTAACTTCAACTGGCGCAATCTATTCAATTTATTTCGCCAACTTTTCCTTTAATACCAATAGAGCAAATATTGCTGCGCGAGGTGTAGATTTATCGGCAGCAGGTGGTGCGGTTCCTATTACTGATGTTTATAATTTTTATTATAATTCGTCGGCTAGCTACAAGCAAGTAGGATTTGGTGCTAATATCTCTGGCGTTTCAACTCCTGTTCCTTATACGAATAAAGACATCGTTTATACTTTCCCTTGTAATTATGGTAATACAGATTCTTCAGATTCTAATTATTCGATTAATGTTCCTAGTCAAGGATATGCTGAAGGACAGCAGCATCGTGTAAATCATTTGGATGGATGGGGAACCGTGATTACACCATTTGGGACATTTAATTCTTTGCGCGTTGTATCTGAATTGACCGGAAGTGATTCTGTTTTTATTAGCAATTTTGGATTTGGATTATCATTTCCAAGAACAAAGACAAGAGAATACAAATGGCTTACTACAAATGGAAAAATCCCTGTCTTGCAAATCAATGTGAATGTCAATGGACAAAATGAAACGGTTACCTCAATTCGTTACAAGGATATTTACAGAGATTTGTCAGTTGGATTAGCTAATAATCCTCAACCAATTGACGCTCGAATATTTCCAAATCCATCAAATGGAGAAAATGTAACGATGGAGTTGAGTAATTTAAAAAATGGTCAATGTGAATTGGGAGTATATTCGATTAATGGGACATTGCTTATGCGTTTAACAAAAAATGCGGTACAGGGAAAAATAGCATTGGATGAGTTAAATGAAATGGCTTCTGGGTATTATACTATCACTGTAAGAGGAGAATTAGGAGTTACATCTTTGAATTGGCTTAAAAAGTAACAGAAAATTTTGATTTGCTCTCAAACGCAATATATTTGCAGTCCCTAATAAATTTTATGGCTAGGTGGCGGAATTGGTAGACGCACCACTTTGAGGGGGTGGCGCTGCAAGGCGTACGAGTTCGAATCTCGTTCTGGTCACGTTAAGTTAATTATTCGAGTCTTATCATTAGTGTTTCTTTGGAATAATATTTGCCAACGCCGCGCGACTTAAAAAAATAGCATTATGAAAAACATCAAAATTCAATTAGGAGTATTAGCCATTGTCTTCTTTAATTCTTGCTCTCCTAAAATTCCGTTTACGCAGGCAGTCAGAGAAAAATATAAATTGACAAATCAGGAATTATCAAAGTTGCAGTTTTACATTTCTGATGAAGTAACTTTAAAGAATGGAACTCCAACTGAAATTGACAAAACGGTGGAAGATGGTAAACTGATAATTAAAACCAGTAAGAATGATGAGTTGGTAGTAATTAAATCAAAAACACCAGGGGCTGTTGAAGAGGCTATCGATTTAACAACACTTAAAGTTGCTTACGAAGATGGAATGAACAAAGGACTTGTATTTATGAGCAAAGGTGATAAAAACGGATACTATCGTTTATCTGGAGTTCTTGATGGAGGAAGGTATAAAATCAATTATAATAATCAAGAATATTATCTTCAAGCGGGTTCTGGAGCCATTTTGCTTTTCAAAAAGAAATCGTTGAAAGATATTCAGCAAACAGAAAAAGTAGCAAAAGGTAAAAAAGTAAACTAAAAAATTTCGTCATAAGGGTTTTGTAAAACACCCTTTTTTATTAATCATAATTGTATTTTTCTTTCTCTAATATTTTATCAATTGAAGCGGATGTCTCGTTATAAGCATGCCACATCACAGTTAATAATATAACGCCTGTTCCTAAGTAAAAGCTATAGCCAACGGTTTCGTTTTCGTGAAACAAGAATATGGCTAAAATAATACTGTAAACAGGTTCGAGGTTAAGCGATAAATTCATGGTAAATGCATCGAG
>Ga0114967_10004688_pt1 | contig 10970 bp, 11 predicted proteins | sample M_130628_MF_Meta_FD_92639 | JGI IMG/M metagenome (GOLD analysis project Ga0114967, IMG submission 92639) | Freshwater microbial communities from Lake Montjoie, Canada to study carbon cycling - M_130628_MF_MetaG | ecosystem: Environmental > Aquatic > Freshwater > Lake | place: Lake Montjoie... | reverse complement strand
TAGTGGCTTCACCGCGGCCCAGGGGGCACCCACGATTTGCGCGGTGGGCCCGGTGGGCGGCATGGCGCATAGCCCGGAGGAGTTCCTCGAACTCGGCTCGCTGGTGCCGCGCGCCCAGGCCATGGCGCGGGCGATTTGCGGGCTGGATGCGGCCGGGCTGTGATCGCTGGGCTTAGGCTGGGCGGTGCAATAAGAGGTTGCGCCGCAGCATGGCCCGTGGCGAAGTCCTTCCCATGAGCAGCACGCTGACACGGCCCATGGGCACCATCATTCTTTGCGGCGTGGTTTGCGCCGCGCTGGCCATGGGGCTGCGCAACAGTTTCGGGCTTTTTCTGGCGCCGATGACGGCTGATCTGGGCTGGTCGGCTTCGGGCTTTGCCCTGGCCATTGCGCTGCAGGTGCTGGTGAATGGCCTGTTTCAGCCGATTTGTGGCCAATTGGCGGATCGGTTTGGTGGGCGGATCGTCATCATGGGTGGTGCGGTGCTCTATGCGCTGGGCATTATCGGCATGGCGCTGAGCACGGGCCTTACGCTTTTCACCTTCTTCGCCGGCATCGTGATGGGGGCGGCGGTTTCGGCGGCGGGCATGCCGATCATTTCGGCCAGCCTGACCCGCATGCTGCCCGAGGCGATGCGTGGGCGGGCGGTGGGGCTGGGCACGGCGGGTTCATCCTTTGGCCAATTTCTGGTGGTGCCTTTGGCGCAATTGGGCATCAGCTTTGCGGGGTGGCAGGGGGCCTTGTTCCTGATGGCGGGGGCGGCGCTGATCATGCTGCCGCTGGCGCTGCCGTTGAACGACACCAAGCCCAAGCCGCTGCCCGGCGCCGCTGCTGAGGAGACGGCCAGCGCCGCGCTGAGCCGCGCGCTCTCCAGCCGGAATTTCTGGTGCCTGTTTCTTGGGTTTTATGTCTGCGGCCTGCATGTGAGTTTTCTCTCGGTGCATATGCCGGGCTTTGTCGCCTCCTGCCATTTGCCCAGCTATGTCGGTGCGGGGGCGATTTCGCTGATTGGGTTGTTCAACATCATCGGCAGCCTGGGGGCGGGCGAGCTGTCCTCGCGCTGGCGGCGGCGGGATCTACTGATCATCATCTACGCCTCGCGCGGGGTGCTGATGGCCGGCTTCATGATGGTGGAGAAGACCACCGCTTCGGTGCTGGTTTTCTCGGCGTTGATGGGCATTCTCTGGCTCTCCACAATTCCGCCCACGGTGGCCCTATGCGCGCGAAATCATGGTACGCGCTGGCTCGCCACGATTTTTGGCTTGGTGTTTCTGGGCCATCAGTTTGGCGGTTTCACCGGCGCCTATCTGGGCGGGCTGATCTTCGACCTGACGGGAAGCTACGATCTGATGTGGAGCCTTTGCATTGCCGCCTCCGCCTTTGCGGCGCTGATGCATATTCCTATCAGCGATGCGGCGCCTCAGGCCTCTCCCAGACCGGCTTGAGCGTGACCTGAAGTTTACCGGACTTGTCTTCACAGCAAGCGCACCGGCCGCGAAGCTGTGGTACCCTTGCCAAAAGGGTAACAAGCATGGATCAGGCAGCGAAACCGGGTTGGCGCTACACGCCCAACCTCCTTTCTGCGGTGAGTTGGTTGGCGGCCGGCTGGATAGCCTGGGAATTGTTCTACTATGAACAATTCAAGCTCAACGCCGCCGAGGGCAGTGTGGAGGGCGTCTTTCAGCCGCTGGCCAATTGGTTTGGCGTGCCAGACCAGGAGCCTGTCGTGCGCTGGTTCGTGGCGATACTGGAAATCATCGCCGCCACGCTCGTCATCAACCAGCCCAGCCGCTGGTTCGGCGCGCTGATGACCATGGGGCTGATGGGGGGCGCCATCTTCTTCCACGCCATCGGCCCCATCGGCATCGATCCTTATAATGATGGCGCGATGCTGTTCAAAGAAGCCTGCTTCACCTTTGTGATCGCCAGTGTCCTGGCGGTGCTGCATCGCGGTGACGCCTTCTCCGCCATCGCCCGTTTTCGTGCGCCAGCCCAGGCTTGAGCACCCAGGCGATGGTCAAGCCGCCAGGGCGTGACCAGCGGCTTGATGCCATCCGGGGCTGGATGCAATTGTCGATTTTCTACTCCCACGCCTATGGCAGTTTCACCGGGGCCTGGCTGATCCATGCCGGCTGGGGGGTTTCTGATAGTTCGGAGCAGTTCGTTTTTCTCTCCGGTTTCGGCCTGGGCTCGGTGTTCGTGCTCAAGCAGGCAGGGGGCGGCTTTGGCCAGGCCTGCCGCGATCTTGGCCGGCGTATGATGCGGTTGTGGCGGATGCATCTCCTCGTATTCCTCTGCTTCGGCGTGATGGTCACCGCGGCTTCGACCTGGATGGGTGAGCCGGGTTGGGACTTCGCCATGCGGGCACCGGCACTGGCTGCGCTTGGCGGTGCCAGTACCCTCTACCAGCCGGCTTTCATGGGCATCCTGCCGCTCTTCCTCTACGCCATGGCAATGCTGCCGCTCTTTGCCTGGGCGATGCATCGGCATGGCGCTTGGGCGTTGGTCATTCCGGCGGCGCTCTGGGCGCTTGCACAGGCGATGGAGGCCGATGTCCCGGGGCTGTTCGGCACCACCTTCGCCTTCAATCCGCTGGGCTGGGTGCCGCTTTTCATGCTTGGCGCCTGGTTTGGCCGTCAGGTGCTGCTGCGGGGCCACGCCATCGGCCGCAACCTCTGGCTGGTGGCGGGCGCGATGGCGCTGATCCTGGTCGGCGCCGTCATGCATCAATCGGGCTTCCTGCCCGATGCCTGGGTGGGCAAGGAACAACTGGCCCCATTGCGTCTGCTGCATGCCCTGGCCTGCGCCTATCTGGTGGCGGTGCTGATCCCGCGCGATGCCGGCTGGGCCCGCAGCCGGGCCGCGGGCATGCTGGCCGTGCTGGGGCGCAACAGCCTGGAGGTTTTCTCGCTCGGGCTATTTTTCTCCTACATCGCCGCCACCAGTTCCCGCCACTGGCCCGAGGCGCAGTTCTGGATCGAACCGCTGCTGCTCCTCACAGGCTCGCTTGTCCTTTGGCGCTTTGCCGTCTTCGTCGAGAGGCGACGTGCTCGCCCTTCCACCCCGGCGCGGCGTCCCCACATAATGATCGTTTGAAGGAACACCGTTCATGGTCATCCATCGCCGTCGCGGCTGGAACAGCCCGGCCAGTGCCATCACCCCGCAGGCTGCGCTGCTGAACCGCCGCGCGTTGATGGCGGGTTCCGCGGGTTTGCTGGCAGCAGCGCCAGCCCTGGCGCAATCGGGCGCGGTGCCGGCCTTGCCGCCGCATGCCCGCAACCCCGCTTTCGAGCCCGGCCGCGCCCTGACGGCCGAGCGCGAGGCCACCACCTATAATAATTTCTACGAATTCGGCTCGCATAAGACCATCGCGCGGGATGCCGCGCGCATGCCGCGCCGGCCCTGGACGCTGAAGGTGGATGGGTTGGTGGAGAACCCGCGCGAATTCGATATTGATGACCTCATCCGCCTCATGCCGATCGAGGAGCGGGTGCTGCGGCTGCGTTGCGTTGAGGCCTGGGCGATGACGGTGCCCTGGACCGGCTTCCCGCTCGCCGCGCTGATGAACCTGGTCAAGCCGCTGGGCAGCGCCAAATATCTGGCCTTTCAGACCGCGCAACTGCCCGCGGTGATGCCCGGCCTGCGGCAGAGCTGGTACCCATGGCCGCATATGGAGGCCTGCACCATTGCCGAGGCCGGCAATGCCATGAGCTTCATGCCCGTGGGGCTCTATGGCCAGCCGCTGCCGCCGCAGAATGGCGGGCCGGTGCGGGTGCTCTTCCCGTGGAAATACGGCTTCAAATCGGGCAAATCCCTGGTGCGCATCACCGTGCAGGAGCAGCGCCCGGCGACCTTTTGGGGCACCATCCAACCCTCCGAATATGGCTTTTGGGCCAATGTGAACCCGCAAGTCTCCCATCCGCGCTGGAGCCAGGCCTCCGAGCGGCTGATCGGCAGCAATGAGCGGGTGCCGACACAGATGTGGAACGGCTATGGCGAATTCGTCGCTTCGATGTATGAAGGCCTGCAAGGTGAACGTTTATTCGTATGAGAATAGCAGGCTGGCTTTTGGTGATACTGGGCTTTGGGCTCGGCTTTGGGTTTGGCTTCGGCCTGCCGCTGGCCGAGGCGGTGACCTGGTTCGGGCGCGCTGACGCGGCGGGCGGCATTGCCCATTGGGTGCTGGCGCGCCCGGCCTGGGTTGTGCCCATACTATTGGGCGTGGCCTTGCTGACCCTTTCGGGTTGGCTCAGCAAGGATGCCGGCCCGGCCTGAATTGGGCCTGGCTTATTCGCGCCCCAGCACCTCGCCATTATGCTCGCCAAGCTTGGGTGAATCGCGGGTGGGGTGTGGCCGCTGCCGGTTGAAGGACAGTGGCAGGCCGACCACCTGAGGGCCGCCATTGGGCAGGGCGCAGATGAGGTCCACCGCGGCCATTTGTTCGCTGGCGACCACCTCGGCGATGTCATTCACCGGGCCGCTGGGCACGCCCACGGCATCAAGGGCGGCCAGCCAATGGTCGCGCGGGCGGGTGGCGAAGACCGCCGAAATCAACGGCACCAGGATGGCCTTGTTGCGCACCCTCTCCGCACCGGCGGCGAAGCGTGGGTCCTTCGACCATTCAGGGTGGCCGAGCACGGCGGCGGCGCGGGCGAAAAGCCGGTCATTGCCCGCCGCGAGGCAGAGCGGCCGGTCTGCGGTTTCGAACACCTGGTAGGGCACGATGACGGCGGCGCCGGTGCCATGGCGTTTGGGGATATCGCCGGTGGCGATGTGGTTGTTGATCTGGCCTTCGACCCAGAAGGCTGCGGTTTCAAACAGCGAGCCATCGACGAGGCAGCCCTTGCCGGTGCGGTCGCGCCAGCGGAGCGCGGCCAGGGCGCCGATGGTGATGAAGAGCCCGGTGGCCTTGTCGTTGATCGAGGCGCCGCAGAAGGTGGGCGGGCCATCGGGCTGGCCGGTCACGCTCATCATCCCGCCATAGGCTTGCAGCAGCGGGTCGAAGCCGGGCTTCATCATCATCGGCCCTTCGAAGCCGAAGGCCCAGATCGAGCAGTAGATCAGCCGCGGATGGGCAGCGAGCATGGCTTCGGGGCCGATGCCGCATTCTTCCACCACGCCGGGGCGCAGGTTCTGGATCAGGATATCGGCGCTCTCGCACAGCTTGTGCAGGGCGGCGACATCCTCGGGCTTTTTCAGGTCCAGCGTGATGGAGCGCTTGGAGCGGTTCTGGCCGTGGAAATACAGTGAGGTCACACCATCAGGGCCATAGGGCGGGCCCCAGAGCCGGGCGTCATCGCCACCATCGGGTTTTTCCACCTTGATGACGTCAGCGCCCATATCGGCCAGCACGGCGCCGGCGAGGGGGCCGGCCAGCGCCTGGCCGACCTCGATGACGGTCAGGCCGGTGAGGGGTAGTTCCATGTGTGTTTCCTCCGTTGGCGGCAGCATAGCGCGCGCGGAGGGCGCGTCGATGGTCAACGCAGCAAGGATACAAGGCCTCTGGCGAAGGGCGACAGCGCGGCGTCCAGCGCCCCGGCGGCGGCCGGGGGGGCGGTGACCCGCAGCTTGAGGAACAAGGCACCGATTGTGCCCAGGCAGATGGCGCTTTCGGTCAGCGGGCCGTCATCGGCGCCAATGTCGAGCAGGATGCAGCGTAGCCCGGCATGGCTGGCCGGGCGCTGGGCCAGGATGCGCATTGGGCGTGCCGCATAGAGCCGAGCAATGTCATCCAACCCGGCGCGCAGTTGCATGTCCACCAGGGCTGCGGTGTTGCTCCCACCGATCTGACGCTGCCCCGCATCATAGAGGTAGACCGTGGCGACAACCCCGCGGGTAGAGCGGTAACTGACAGAAGCGCCCAGCCTGGGGTCGCGCGCCACCACGTCGTAATCCGTCGTGCTGCCACGCTCGAAGCCCGCCAAGCCTGGGGGGAGGGCGGCCAGCATGGCCAGGGGAGCGGTGGCGGGCTGCCGGGCGGGTTTTTGCGCCAGCGCCGGCATGGCGAGGAGCATGATCGTCAGTAGCAACCGGCACGGCATCGCGGGGCCCTTCAGTAAATTCGTACCAGCCACCGCGGCGGCACGCCGGCGAAGTAGAGCGCAAGTATGGAGAGGTTTTTCGCCGAGCGCAGCATAAATCCATGCTTTTGCCATTTATGCGAAGAGGTGATGGCGCGTGGTGCCAGCGCCACCGGCCGCACCGGCCGCAGCCGGCGGATCAGGTCGACATCCTCCATCAGCGGCATGGGCCGGAAGCCGCCCATTGCCTGATACAGGCGGCGATGGATCAGCAGCCCCTGGTCGCCATAGGGGAGCGAAAGATGCCGGCAGCGCCAGGCCACGGCGCGTTCCAACCGGCGGGCGGGCGGGCTGGCATCATCGAGGGCGAAGGTAAAATGCGCGGCCCCGGGCGGGCCGGCCATGAAGGCCTGCGCCGCCTTGCTCCAGCCTGGTTCCAGCCTGGTATCGGCATGCAGGAAGAGTAGCCAATGGGCGCAGCTAGCGGCGGCGCCAGCGGCGAGTTGTGCGCCGCGGCCCCGGGGCGCCTGCACGACCTCGGCGCCCAGGCTGCGGGCGATATCGGCGGTACCATCGGGGCTGTGCGCATCGGCCACGATGATCCGGCATGGGGCCTCAGCCAGCGCTGCCAGGGTGGCGGGCAGGGTGGTGGCGGCATTCCAGGTGGGTATGATGACGTTCATTTTTTGTTCTTGACTGCCATGGAAAGGCGCATCAGATTGTATTGGAACGGAACAGGAACTTAGCCATGCCTGATGGTCTCCTCTGGGGTCAACCCTCGCCGAAGCGGTTGCCGATGATGCATGCGGCGGGGCAGCAATCGCGCACAGGCTTTGCCATTCCCGGCAGCCATTACAAGGGCCGTGGTGCCATTTCCAACCCGGGCAATCGCTTTGAGGAAAGTGCGGTGGAGCCCCTGGATGATGGCTGGGGCACGCTGTCGGAGGAGTTGGCCGATCTGCCGCCGCTGGCCACCCAGTTGCTGCGCGAGAAGTCGCGCACGGCGCTGACCTATAATGACAGCCCCGATATTGGCTTTGACCGTTCGATCAACCCTTATCGTGGCTGCGAGCATGGCTGCATTTATTGCTATGCCCGGCCGAGCCACGCCTATCTGGGGTATTCGCCGGGGCTGGATTTTGAGACCAAGCTTTTGTTCAAGCCGGATCTGCCGGCGCTGCTGGAGCGTGAGTTGAGCCGCCCCGGCTATACGCCGCGCCCGGTGGCGCTGGGCGCCAATACCGACCCCTATCAGCCTGTGGAACGCAATGTGACGCTGACCCGCCAGGTGCTGGAGATTCTGGAGCGCTTCAACCACCCGGTGACGGTGGTGACGAAATCGGCCCTGGTGCTGCGCGATGCCGATATTCTGGCGCGGATGGCGGCGAAGAACCTGGCGCAGGTGGCCATTTCGGTCACCACGCTGGATGCGGCGCTGGCGCGCAAGATGGAGCCGCGCGCGGCCAGCCCGGCGAGGCGGTTGGCGGCGATGGCGGAGCTGTCTCGGCTGGGGATTCCCACCGCGGTGTTGGCGGCGCCGATGATCCCTGGGCTGAATGATGCCGAGTTGGAGAAGATTCTGCTGGCCGGCGCCAATGCCGGGGCGAAGCGGGCGGGTTATGTGCTGCTGCGCTTGCCGCTGGAAATTCGCGCCCTGTTCGAGGAATGGGTGGCGCGGCACTTTCCGGACCGGGCGCGAAAAGTGTTGGCCCTGGTGCGCGAGACCCGGGGCGGGGCGTTGAACCAAAGCGCCTTTGGCCAGCGCCAGACGGGCACGGGCCCTTATGCCGAATTGCTGCAGCAGCGCTTCCTGCGCATGGTTTCGGCGCTGGGGATGGAGCGGCGCGAGGGTGGCGTGGCGAGCCTGGATTGCGAGCAATTTGCCGTGCCGCGCGGGGCGCAGGTGCAAGCGCGCCAGATGGCCTTGTTTTGAGGCGAAGGCGGGGCTATCACGCCCGCGGCTAGCCGATTTAGCTCAGGGGTAGAGCAACTGATTCGTAATCAGTAGGTCCGGGGTTCAATTCCCCGAATCGGCACCATTTTTTTCAATGGGTTAGGGTCTTTTCTAGAGAGGGCCTGCTCAGTTGAACCGGACATTGACCGGACATAGAGCTAAAAATCTATCGCCCGAATCCAACACTAAGCCGCAAGCCCTGAAGCCCAAGCCACCTGAAGTCGCGCTTGCAACGACCGTGGTGCAGCCTCAACAGAAGCAGAAGCCACTCAGCCCTATCAGCCGCCTGAGAGCATCCAAAAAGCCCGAGGCAACAACCAACTGCCATCACCGCCATCACCGCCGCCCTCAGGGCAAACCATAGCTATGACCATGCCACCACATACCGGGCAGGCAGCTCGCTCCATGGGTCTGGTCCTGGTTGGTGTCACAACCGACACGACGTGTAGACTCGTTGCAATCGGCAGGCCGGGCATTGCCTGGGCCATGAAGGGGTTAATGAGCGTGGCCCTTTCCTTCCTGCAGAAATGAAAAACCGGATTCTGGGGTTGCCGAATCTTTCTGGTTATCAGGCGTCAAAAATGGTGGCAGTCTCATTTTCGCAGATGGCGGCCGCCATCCCAAAAAACCTGAGAGGATCGACCGTGCCTGCGAACCAAGAAGCCCAACAGGAAGCGGCCAAGGCCAGCGATAAACTATCCTGCAGAACCCGGTTGATGGGACCTCTGTTAGTGCTGGGAGCGCTGGGAGCGCTGGTGGCGCAGGCAAAGCCAGCCATGGCGAGGAAACGCACGTCGGCGGAACGCGCGATTGGGCAACGCTCAGTATGCTGGAGGCGAGATGGGACGATCCGGCAGGGCATGTTGGCGGTACGGGCTAGGTGTCCGGGTGTATTATAGTGGATGGCGCACATGGGGCGGGTGCGGGCAAGCCATGCTGGAATAATAATAACCAGACCGAAGCCCACCCCCCCGCCGGAAGCGGCGAAGCCCAGCAGGACGTGGCCCAGCCCACCGATACCAAGGCCGCTACTGCCGCCAAAGCCAGCGATGAGCTGACCGAGGATGACCTCGAGGCGGTGGCAGGGGGTGGTGCAGGGGGTATTCGCAATTTCTGAAACCAACCTCATGACCGATAATCAAAACCAGACCGAAGCTCAGCATCAGAGGTAGGCTATTTCTGGCGGGCAGCGGCGGCAGTAGAATCCGGCCATGCCACTGAACCTGCCCATGGCCGAAAACCAGCGCCGCTTGCTTGAGCACCAGGGGCGGCAAAGGCTAGGTGATAGTGTAGCCCAGATGTCGGAGTTGGCCCGGCGGGCTGATGTGAAACCCAGCACCATGTATGCGGCCATAGCCGGCGAGCCGGTCAACCACCAGTTCCAGATCAGGCCGAGACCAATGGTATCGTGAAGATTAATGCTTCGCCGGTTTTTTGAAATCAACGCATCACGCAACGTCGCACCTCGCGATGAATATTCTCATCCAGCACCAGCACCCCTCGCCGCCAGAATTGCCGCCCGCAGGGCTGCACGAGCCTCTGGGGACAGGGCGGTGGCATCGATGGTGGTCTTCACCTCAGTCTGGATGGGGGCGCCATCGGCGCCAGTGAGTTCAGTCTTCTGGATATCGTGGTGCCAGCCGCTGGCGGCTCTGGAGCGGTTTTTCAGGGCCAGGGTGACCAGTTGGGCATTCCCAGGCTTGCCATGGGCGACTGCGATAGCGCGCTGTTCCCAAAACAAAAGCGCCTGATGCCGCCCTTCCTGGATGGCCTGCTGGAACTCTGGGTGTTGCTGCTGCCACGTGAAAAGGGTTCGAGCTCCAATGCCGATTTTGGCGGCAGCGGCCTCGGCTGAAAGGCCACCTGCCATGGCCTGGATCAGCTGCTGGCCCAGTTCAGGCCTGTAGGTGCTTGGGCGGCCAACGGGGCGCTTTGGGATGGTGGCCTTCTCGGGGGAGGAGACGGGCTTCGGCATGCGGGAATTATACAACGCATAGGGGCGGAAGTGAATCGTTTTCATTAATTGCCATGGGCGCCATGCTCCCCGCCATGGATTAATCGAGAAATCCAGCGTCACCTGCCCCATCCACCACCAGCAAGCCGCCTGGGCCTTTCTGGTGGGGCTGGAGCGGGGGGTGCTGGTTCGGGGGCTGTGAGGCTCACCACCCCTTTAAGCCTGCCAGAGCCAACCAATGCTGGCGAGCCGGTTCAGTTGACCCCCGCTGAAAGCTGCTTCTCAAAGCGCATCCCACCGTTGCGTCGCATCGCTTTTCGATAGGCCGATGGTGTTCCTCACGTGAACCACAGCAACCCATCAAACTCCAACGGTGTCGGCAGTTGGCTCCGGTTCTGGCCAGTCCATGTGACCGAGGTATCGATCACGCCGTTACCATCCAGATCGCCATGCATTGTCACGCCAGTGCAACCAGGGGCACCTGCGCTATCCATCCACTGGACTTTGCTCACGCCCGGCTGGCCTGCTGCCGGTTTGGTGGACACCGAGATAAGGTTTTCCAACCGTATCGGAGGTTTCCATGCAGCGACGAGTGTTCAGCCGAGAGTTCAAGTTTGAGGCGGTGAAATTGGTCACCGAGCGCGGTGTGACCGTGGTGCAGGCGGCGCGCGACCTGGACGTGGCCGAGAGTGTCTTACGGCGTTGGATGAGGGACGTGGCTGCCGATACGAGGCACGCCTTTCCTGGCCACGGCCAAGTGCGGCCCGAACAGCAGGAAATCGATCGTCTTCGCCGAGAGGTCGCCAAGCTCCGCGCGGAGCGTGACATCCTAAAAAAGGCCGCGGCGTACTTCGCGAGGGACGCGATATGAAGTTTGCCTTTGTCGCGGCGCATCGTTCTATCTGGCCGGTGGCCTGGCAGTGCTCAGCGCTGGGCGTCTCACGCTCGGGCTTTCATGCTTGGCTGAGCCGACCGCCCAGCACCCGTGCTGTGGCGGATGAAAAGATGGCTCCCCAGGTGAGGTCGAGCTTCCTGGAGAGCG
>Ga0114967_10004687_pt1 | contig 10971 bp, 19 predicted proteins | sample M_130628_MF_Meta_FD_92639 | JGI IMG/M metagenome (GOLD analysis project Ga0114967, IMG submission 92639) | Freshwater microbial communities from Lake Montjoie, Canada to study carbon cycling - M_130628_MF_MetaG | ecosystem: Environmental > Aquatic > Freshwater > Lake | place: Lake Montjoie... | reverse complement strand
ACACATAGGAGATATAAAATGTTTAACACAGCAACTTACGCCTTTATTGACGGCGTTTCAGACTTTAAAAAGAAATTCGTAGAACAAACAGTTCAACACGAAGGCATCAAAACAGCAATGAATACATTTGTTGATGCACAATCAAAATATACAAAAGCAGCCGCAGATGCAGGAATGCAATCTATGATGGCTTTAGGTATGATTTTCACAAGCAAAACATTCTATGATGAAATGGGCGACCAGTTCAAAGCAATGGTTCCTGCTTTCAAAACAAACAAAACTAAGGCTAAGTAATTATGAAGAAAATTCTAGGGATGCTATTAGTGTTCCTGGGTTTCTCTACAGATACCTATGGCACTGAGTTAGAAAGATATATTGTCGGCCGAAATCCAAAAGATGCAGGCGACATTGAGCGATTGACCTACGAGTTCCATCGCAAACAATCAGATTGGAGATTTCTATGAACACACTTAAACAACTATTCAACAGCCTATTAGAGGCAATACAGACTATCAAAGACTACAAAGCGAGTAAGATGAAATGAATCAATGGCAACCTATGACTGACGAAGATTGGGAGTGGGTTAATCATGGTACATTACCAAAACCCGTTGACATTCCAGTCAAAACAAACTACAATTAACACACATACACTTTTTAAGGAAATAAAATGACAGACTTTACACCAAAATTGCCAGAAGTTAAATTTAACAAAAATGGCTACGAACTACGCACAGATATTTTAGCTATGGCTAAAGATGCTGTCCAACACGAATATCAAATGAAATTTCAAGGTTGGGAAATGAGTGCAAAGCGTGATGACAAAACTGGTCAAATCGTTAGCACAGTTACTATGCCCGAGTTTCCAGGATTGGACAAAATTCTCGAAACTGCTGAAAAAATGTATGGCTTTGTAAATCAAGGCACTACTAAAAAATAAAAAAGAAAGACTCTAGGGTCTTTTTTTTCGGCTGGTCATCACTGAGATAATTACTAGTATATAAACTTTTAAAAGGAACCAATATGTCAGAAACAACGAGTGATTCGCTAACACTAACTATGAGCCATGCAGATTTAACTGTGATGGCGAAAGCGATGGAAAATTCTGTAAATTCTATGCAATTAGAATTTGCAGAATTAGAAGAACAAAAAATAGAATTAAAACAAGACATTGAGCGTCAACTAGCTATGCTCTCTGTAATGAAATCTAGATTGGGCTAATACGTTACTAAATTTAGCTTCTAGCCTCAATTATTTGGGGCTTTTTTATGTTATAATATCTATTCATTATTAACATTTGAAAGATAAATATATGATTATGCGATTTAAAGAGATACTAGAAGCCAAACCAGTTCCAACTACTCAACCTGCAGTAGTGGCACCCAATACCAAGCAACTACCGAAACCTGAGCCTGACGCACAATTTGCATCACGTGCGCAGGTTAAACAACTGGCTGCTAACTTAGCACAGGATATGCCGGACGTTCGCTTTGAGGTAAAATCTAAATCAGGATTACCTTATATACGAATCTTTGGTTCTGATAAACAAACAATCACTAATTACTTACAACAATATAAGTACGATACTATACCACTAGAACCAAAACAGTTTGGATTAAGTAGCAAATATAGAAGCAACATCCTAAGCTATAATTCCGGTGACGTAATCTACTCAATTGTTGTAGCAGGGTCTGGTAAACAAGATGACGGTAGTGGTGGTGTTTCTGTTAGCATCAAAGAATTCACCCCGACTACACTGGGTCTTGCTGGTAAGATTTACTCCAAAGATTCATTAATTAAAGATACACAAGCCGCAGTAATTAATAAAACAAAAACACGCCCTGAACTACAACAAATTCTACTAGAATTGATTCAGGTTGCAGCCGGCGCACAACCTGCATTGTCACCCGAAGCTAATGAAAATCTAAGCTCACGTGCTAGAGACCAATTAAGTGTTGACTTTGGTGAGATTCTTGCTCCAATCAAGTTAGCTACTAAATCAGATAAGATTGAGTTTCCCAAAGAAGGTAACTTCCCATTGATTGACGTTTTTGTCGGTGATCTTAAATACAGTGTAAAGAGTTTAACTGGTAGTGGAACAAGCTTTAGAAGTATCCAAAACTTAATGGATAACTTTGAAGGAACTATTGAGAACGATGAGACACAAGAAAGACTGTTCTCATTATTCAGAAGCTATCATCCAAAAGCAGGTGGCAAAAACGTAGATAAGATTATCGCCGGTGCTAATCATATCAGTGTTCCAGAATACACTAAGATTTCAGAAATCCTAGGTGGCGAGTTTACCGACTATGCTTCACTACAAGCATTACTTGGCAAACAGAAATTTGCCAAGATGCCAAATGAACAGGGTTATAGTCAATTTTTAAAAATGTTCTATCCAGCAATGGTTGCCGGTGATTGGGGCAAGCCAGTAGGATTACCCGCAGATGGTAATTACTATATGGGTACAAGTAAGGGCAAAGAAAAACCCACAGAAAAAGAAGCAGGATATCCTAGCTTCAGAAATAATCCTGCAAAAGCCGCAACTGATATCTTAACTTATGTTATGGGTGTCGGTACACTTAATGCGGTTGAACGTGGTCCTGATGCAGAGGAATATGCAAAAATGATGACCAATATCGTTAATCAAAGTCCCGCTTGGTTAGGTCGTTTGGATATTACAGACAGTGGAGAAGTTGTTGCTAGTGCGAAACCGTTTACTGAATTGAAATTCAAGTTCCAGTATCACGCACCAAGTCACAAACCGGGTAACAATTTACCCGGATTTATGATTGTATATTGACACATAATAGTTTTTGTGTTATCATACACGTATGATTACCTGTATAAACAAAGATTGCACACTCGCCGGTGATGACATAGCTAATTCGTCTATTGACTTATTGCTTACTGACCCTCCCTACAACATCAGCGAAGATGGTGCTCAACCAGTCTGGATTGATAAAGAAACTGGTAAGAACAAAACAACTATACACAATCAGAAATTCTCAGAATCATTTGAACAAGATTGGGATAGTGTTGAACACACAGAGTTTCTAAATCAAATGGACAGTTGGGCTAAGTTCTGGTTTAGTAAGTTGCGTAAGGGCGGTACGTTTGCAGTATTCATCAGTGACCAGTATGTTTCATATCTATGGAAGATTATGGAGAATGCAGGCTTTGAACCTAAACGTGTGTTTACTTGGAAGAAGCCAGCCGCAGTTCCTTTCAATCGTCAGGTCAATCCTGTAAGTGCGTGTGAGTATGTATTGTTTGGTATCAAGCCAGGTGGTAAACGAACATTCAATGCAGATAGTATTGAAGGTGGTATTGTTGAGCGTTATGCAAGTGCTGACAAAATTAGTAGCATTGTTTATAAGGCTGTTAAAGATAGTAAAGATTTGAGTAACTTAGATAAGATTTTTGCTGACGCTAAAAAAGAAGCGATTAAGATGTTGGCTGATAGAAAACGTACAACAGAGGGATTAGTACAATGTGTTATCCCAAACACAATTACATACAGTGGTGGTTTAGGTAGAAACAAGATTCATCCTACTCAAAAGCCAACAGAAGTGTTAGAATACTTTATTGAATTATTAAGCAATGAAGGTGATACTGTATTAGATACATTTGCAGGATCAGGTAGTACTGGTGTATCGTGTAATAAACTAAACAGAAATTGTATACTGATTGAACGTGATACAGTTATGTTTGGTAAAATGCAGGAACGTATTAATGATTTGACTACCGATACATTAGATGCAGAGCTTTTTGAAGAATCTTAAAATTTGACAATTAATCGTTTTGTGTATATAATAGAGTCTTAATAAACCAAAAGGGTTCGTATGATGACATTAAATATTGAAGATGAATTAGCTAAAATGGTAGTCCAGCTTTGGAAGCTAGGAGCTAAAAGTCAATACTCTCCTAAAAAAACAGATTACATTCATGAAACTTTTGGTAAATTACTTTTATCACGTGCAGAACAATTGAGTATGCCTATTAATAATAGTTCGGAATATCAAACTAAGTTTGAATACAAAGTAGCAGGTAAACGGTCCACAAAATCTGTAAAAAAGAATTGGCAGATTCCATGCTTCTGGGGAGAAACTTTTTCATTAGATGCCGTATTAGTTAATAAATGTAATAATAATATTATTTATCCGTATCAGGTAGATAAGTTTGAACGTGAAATTCATACCTCTGTTGATACCATTTATCTATTCAAAGCACAACTAACTGGTTACAATCAAAATAGATTTAATGCGGCTAACAATTTAGTAGGAGAAATAATGCGAATTTTTGCACATCCTGCTAATAGAAACAAACGAGTATGTTTTATTAATATTGTTCCAAATGCTACGGTAGCAAACAATGCTCAAAAGAAACGTACTTATACCGCAGTAAGGCCACTTTGCCTAAGTAAAAAAGATTCACCGGGTATTCCGTTACAAGAATTACCAATTGATAGTTGGATCAAACATCAAATTGACGAGATTAATATCTATTATGATTTGAATTTTGGAGGTGACTTTAAAAGTCAATGTGCTGACTGGGATTCTCTTGTACGAGAACAAGATAACTTTGTTACTATTGATCCGAATAGCATTGAGATTATAGATAATTATATTCGGAAATTGTCAAAAAGATTATCACATAAATAATATGATGAACGACAAACAAAAAATTTATGATGAATACTTAGCATCAACCCTGCACGAATCGGATCTAATTATCAAATTAGACAATCTACAAAACAAAACCATAAAATCTGATGGTGTAATTTACACACCTTGGTATATTGTTTCTGCTATGATTGATATGGCCAAGCCTACACCTTCAAGGTCTATCATTGAACCTTCGTGTGGTCACGGTGCGTTCTTATTCGGACTACTACATTATGCAAAAAATAATTTTGAATTAACGGGTACATCTATACTAGATTGGTTTATTAATAATGTGACTGGCGTGGATATTTCTGAAAATACAATTAATGAATTAAAATATACTCTATCACTGTTCTTTAAAAAGCATTACGGGTTGACTGTTCTTCCGGAGTCTTTTACTAATATTTTATGCAGTGATGGGTTAAAATTTAATTGTAAGGAATATGATTTAGCTATCGGCAATCCACCTTATATCAGAACAAAAAATTTAGAACAGTCCTATTTAAAAATGTTGCGTGAAAAATACGTTTCCTGCAATGCAGGCAATGTTGATATTTACTATGCCTTTGTAGAGAAGTATGCCACTTGCTCAAACGAAATGTGTTTTATTATACCTAACGGATTTATTAATAATAAATCAGGTAAAAAGTTAAGAGAAATACTTTCCGAATCATTGGTTAAGTTAATTGATTTTAAAGAATACAAAGTGTTTCAAGATGCGGCTGTGTATACCTGTATTATTAAAACAAAAAAACTGTCAACTGATAGTGTAGAATATTCAAATGATTTGATTCAAGAACCTATTATTAAATCACGTAGTGATATTCTACTCAATACTATTGTATCCGGTGAGTTAATTAAAACAGTTTATTCTGGTATTGCAACACTGTGTGATAAAGTATTTAAAGTTACCTTAAAAGATAACAAATATTTTGCATCAATCGATAAAATTCAATATGAGATTGAAGCCGAAATTGTTGTTCCATATCTTAAACTTACAAAAGTTAAATCAAATGATTTTTCTAGTATAGATTATATGATTTACCCATATGATTTAAATAAAAAAATCATTTCGGAAGATGAGTTGAAAAATAAATTTCCTTTGACATATATATACCTATCATTGTGTAAAAATAAATTAGCGCAACGTGATAAAGGTAAAACTAAGGATTATGATAGTTGGTATGCGTATGGCCGTAGACAGGGACTAAACAAAATCACATCGAAAAAAATTATTATTGTTCCCGGAATGATCGGCAATGAATGTTTACCAATTGAAATTGATATTTCAAACTTAATCACTACATATGGACAATTAGTATTCACTTCGGGATTTATTGTACCCAATGATGGTGAATCCTGCAACAAATTATTAGATGATAATTTTATTCAGTTTGTAAAAAATACAGGTAAGCCATGGCCGGGTAAAAAAGAAAATTATTATAGTATCACCTCTACTCAACTTAAAAGTTTTACTGGTTAATTATTATATATGGCCTAAACCATCTAAAATTTGACAATAAATGGATATTCTGATATAATATACTCTTAGACAGTTAGATAACGGAGTTGATTATGACTGAAAAAGTAGAACTTTATTGTACCCAAGATGACGAAGGTCAATGGCTTGTTTGGTTCCCACATCCCCTCGGTGGAATGGATGTGTTAGAGACTTTTGACAATGAAGCCGATGCTAGGGCTTTCCACCAAGATCAAATTGATAGTGCCGAAATTTGACAATAAATGGTTTTGGGTATATAATAGAGTCTTATTCAGTTGAAAGGTATCGTATGAAAGTAGAAACAGCATTGAAACAGATTCAAAAAGAAGCACAATTTTTGGGTCTAGGTGTAATGGAAACACTACAATTTATCGCACAAAATCCCTTAGCACAACCGGCTAAGACTTTGGAAGCTTTCAAGGTTTTGAACCCAAACTTTGTGTTCCCTAAGAAAACGGTCAAAAATCTAATGTCCGGCAAGGAAATTCAAATTGATGCCGATACCCCACACTGTTGTAATCCTGCAACAGAGACTTACTGGTCAATGTAAAAATTTGACAATAAATGGGCATTGTGCTATAATAGAATCTTAAACAGTCAACTAAAGGAAACAAAATGTCAGCACTTACACAGTATCTGGATCGTAAAAACTCTTTCGCTAAAATCTTTGGCCAAAAAGAATTGAGCCTGCAAAATGCAAGTGACCGTAAACGTATTGCGGAAAGCATTGACTCGGATTTGAGCCCCGAGAATTTGACTTGTGATGGTGAATTGCCCCGTAGTCAGGTTCAAGCACGTTATAAGCAGTTGACTACTGCGGCAAAAGAATTGATTAAATTGGACCCAACTGTAGCACAATACATTTACGAATTGGTTTAAGGAGATAACAATGTACGGATTTGCTAACGTATCAAATATGACTAATCGTCAGATCCAACGTATGGGTCACGAGGATGATGTTACTCCATATCGTGCAAGAACCAACACTAAAAAAGTTGTGTTGAATCTTAATGCCGATGATGTGTGGGCCGCGGCCTGTCAGGCACAACGTACTAATGGTGCGTATGTTAAACTGAGTGTATTGACTGAGGACGACAAGAGCCAAAACAAACTATCCAATCGTCAGATTGTTGAAAGTTTGTTGGTTGATACTACATTGATTACCGATGAGTCTAGGGAAGAAGGTAAAAAAGTTCGTGCTTTTTATCAAGCGTTCACTTTCAAAATCCTTCAAGGTAAACAACTAAGTGAGTTTGATAACAATGCTATGTTGATTGCCAATCGTGATATTATCACCGGTACATATGATTTGGCAGTGATTGCTAGTTTGCCAAGTTGCTATGAGCGTGGTGTAAAACGTCAAACAGTAGACCAGCGTGTTAACTTTTCTACTGGTGGCTTTATTGGTGCTGTTGGTAATAAAGTATCAACGAGTGTTGAAGTATTGAGATCGGCATTCTCGCAAACTTACAATGTGAATTTTATTACTGGTATCACTAGTGATGACCAAGTTGTATTCTTTGCTTACAAGAGTGAATTAGAAGTTGGCAAGATGTATGACATTTATGGTACTGTTAAAGGTTATAGAGATAACAGTACCCAACTTAACCGTGTAAAGGTGATTGCATGAATATGTCAATAGAACTACTTTTCAAACAAGCCGGTGGCTATGTTGAAATTGATGATAGTGGAAACAAATCCACTTACACATATGACTTTGATCCAGAAACGTTTGCACTACTGATTGCAAAAGAATGTATCAATGTAGTGGAAACAGTGTTGCCGGGTTATGATGACTATCGTAATCAGATTGAAGATGCGTTCCGTAGAGATTGTGTTGGACAACTTAAACAACGGTTTGGAGTTTAAGTATGAATGAAGTTTTTAAAAAGCTTTCAAGTGAAGCAGGTTTGTATGTTGACTTTAAAGGTGAGCCCTGGCCCAAATGGTTAGGAGCAGAAAATGCTGATAAGGCTTATCATACATTCTTTTTATTGGTTATTGACGAGTGTAAACAAACATTAGTCAATCATGGTTACACTGATGCGGCACAGTGTTTAGAAAAAGAGTATGCCGAAGATTGGCAAACATTTAACTTTCCGGAGATTTAAAATGACAAATTTATTAGTAGGCTTTGTTCTTGGTATCGTTGTCTCAACAGTTGGCTTTAGCGGTATCGCTAAGATGGCTGATAAAAGTATAGACAAGGTTAAAGAAGTGACCATTGAACAAGCCAAGTGAAATATAAACGTAAAAAAGTAGAGGATATTATGGGACTAGATATGTATGCTTATGTTGCCGGCAAGAAAGGGCAATACAATGACTTCTACGAAACCGCAGAGTTTGATGCAACCAGTAGTGAGTTTGTGAGTAAGACAGTTACTAAGCCATACGAGATTGCTTATTGGCGTAAGCATCCTAACCTACATGGTTGGATGGAAGAACTGTGGCGCAAAAAGAATGAGCCGGGACTGCAACACCCTGATCAAACCTTTAATGGTATTGAGTTAGAACTAACTTGGGATGATTTGGATGAACTTGAACGAGCTATTCGTCATAAACAACTTCCAGACACAGAAGGTTTCTTTTTTGGCAATCCTGCAGATAGTTATTACTATGAACAAGACCTTGAGTTTGTAAACAACGCTAAGGCAGAAGTGTTCTTAGGATTAAAAGTATTTTATAACAGTAGTTGGTAATGAACAAATATTATTTTGCATATGGTATGAATACAAATCTCACCGAGATGACTGTTCGTTGTCCAAACGCGGTTAGTCTCGGACGTTGTATATTGCCTAACTTTGAGTTAAAGTTTAGACACCACGCTGATATCGACCTTGTTCCCGGTAGTGCAATGGAAGGTGTGTTGTGGGAGATTACACCTGAGTGTGAAAAAGCATTAGATAGATTAGAAGGTTATCCTTATTATTATAATAAGATTGATGTAGTTTTAGAAGATAACACTATTGCTATGGCTTACATTATGAATGTTAAGGGGCCGCAAATTGCACCCACAGTAGGATATGATAAGTGTTTATATGAAGGTTATCTGGCACATGGTTTGGATGTAGATAATTTAACTGCACATATTGATATGCTTTTACAAGGAGATTACAATGAAGATATTGTACAGAATTAAACCATTACATAAAAAATCTATTGAAGCATTATATGATGCTGTAGATAAAGATAATAACCGTAGATGGAGTGTTACCGAAACATATCGCTGGGGTCAAGGCTTTGTTGAAGATGAGAGTGAACTACCTTTTAGTGATGATAGTGAACATAACGTAGATCCTAGTATTGGTTGGGGTTGTGAACTTGAGGACCTTTGTGCAGTAGACTTTGAGTTTGATGAATCATTCACCGAAGAAGAAAAAGAAGAAATTGAAGAACTTTGGGCAAACGGTGACCCAAATGATGAATATGAACGTAGTGGTGCGGCTTGGTTATATGACTACAGCAATTGGGAAGTAGAAGAAGATACCATTACTATTTTGGGTCCGTTTGTTGTTGACAAAATTGACGAGGACGTGTATAATGAGAGTATTGAAACAGTAGAACTTAAACCCCGTCCACCTTTTGTCGCAACAACAGCGTGGCCATTCTCAGGATAAATTATGTCAGCAAGTTGGATTAATAAATTAAACGAATCGGATAGCCGCCTTCATAAAGAAGATATCATTTTACAGGCGCTTGAGGCAAGTGTCCTAGGTAGCACTAATGCTCAGATTTTTTTGGGTTTGACAAAAGCTTGTTACAATCCTTACGTGACATTTGGTGTGCGAAAAGTTTCTGATACAGTAGGTATCATTGACGCTGAAAATCCTTGGAGTGAGTTTAATACATTACTCGCTATGTTATCACAACGTGATTTGTCAGGTAATGCCGCACTTGATGCTATCAATGAAATGAGTGAACGTTTTGATAGTATAGAATGGAATACATTCTGTGCTCCTGTTATTCGTAGAGATTTACGTGCAGGTATTTCAGACAAAACAATCAATAAAATTTGTAAGAAAACAGAATATGAGATTCCAATCTTTGGTTGCCAACTAGCAACTAACAGTGAAGGTCGTCCTGAGATGAAAGGTACTAAACGATTAGAGCCTAAACTTGATGGTGTTCGTGTGTTACTAATGGTTATTCCAAGTGAATTTAATGAAGTTACTACTATTTGTTTTAGTCGTAATGGTAAACAGTTTGATAACTTTGGTCACATTGAAGATCAGGTTCGTAATAACTGGATTAAGATTGCCAGAGGACATCAGAACGCATTGATTAACGGGTTTGTATTAGACGGCGAAGTGATCGGTAACACGTTCCAAGAACTGATGCGACAGGCGCGCCGTAAGACTGATGTACAAGCGGATGATAGTGTGTTCAATATCTTTGATATTATACCATTAAGTGATTTCCGTGAAGGTCATTGGAATGCTCAACTACACAAACGTATCAATATACTTGAACATATTCGGCATGTAGTTGACACTATGCCCAACGTTGAACTACTACCACACATCATGGTTGACTTAGATACAGCCGCAGGCAAGGATCAACTTGAACGCTATGCTAAGGATAACGTTAATGCAGGGTTTGAAGGAATTATGATTAAAGAATTAGAAGCTCCCTATATCTGTAAACGTAGTACTGACTGGATGAAATGGAAGCCAACATTAACTGTAGACTTGGAGGTTGTGGGTGTTGAGGAAGGTACTGGTAGAAACTTGGGAAGACTTGGAGCACTGGTTTGTCATGGAGTTGACGACGGGAAAGAAATTACAGTCAATGTGGGTAGTGGCTT
>Ga0114967_10004686_pt1 | contig 10972 bp, 9 predicted proteins | sample M_130628_MF_Meta_FD_92639 | JGI IMG/M metagenome (GOLD analysis project Ga0114967, IMG submission 92639) | Freshwater microbial communities from Lake Montjoie, Canada to study carbon cycling - M_130628_MF_MetaG | ecosystem: Environmental > Aquatic > Freshwater > Lake | place: Lake Montjoie... | reverse complement strand
TAGCCCAAGCGGATACGAGTTTGGATAGAGTCACGTGGGTTCGTCGTTGTTAGCCAGCAAGGATGCCAGCCGGGCAGCTTTGGTAAGTCAGGTAACGAGGACTGGAAAAACTGTTGACGGAACATTTCAACTCGCTCATCATCGGACAACTCACGATTCTCAGTCGCCGTGCGGTCTTGCACAGCGCGTTGCTCGCGATTGTCACCAGCGGATTTCTTTAAGCGTTCGTCGGACATATTCTCGCTCCTTTCAGCGATTAGTGAGGATTATACCTCAATTTTTGAAAAATAAAGTTTTTTATGCTTGACTGCGTTGATTACGGTCATATTCTGCGTATCGCGCTGCGTATTTCTTGCGCAAAATAGGGTCATCCCATACACCGGCTTCAATCAGAGCTTGCTTTCGTTCTGGATTGATGTAGACCTCATTGCGAGTTGAGGTTGGTGCGTGTTCTCGGCCAGAACCGACGGCAGGACCGCCTCGAGCAACTCGTGTTTCGGTCTTAAATCGCTCCGGCAGGCGGCGAGCGGCACGACGTTTGAGTTCTGTCCAGTATTCGTCAGACTTAGAGTCGTAACCGTCTTTGTTTAGCGATTGATCAATTGCTAGAACAATTGCGCTATCCTCGTCACGCCCGTTAACGTCATACCAAGGGTGGTCGGCCATGAATTCCCGAGCATGGTTCAGGGTAGCTTCATCAACTTGCGGTTGCTGCTTTACCGGCGCTTGTGAAGCCTGCGCTTTAATGGCATGGAGTTGATTGATTTTGGCCAACGCCTGGTCTCGGTACTTCAACGCCTGCGCCACGTCAGCGCCATTGCTTGACTCAATGGCTTTAGCGATGACCCGGTCTGACATTTCAGCTTCTTCTTGCGCACGACGGATGTGTGCGTCGATATTTTGCAAGTCAGTCTGATGGGCACGTTGCTCCTGCGCCCCCATGCGACGTTCTAGCTCATCATTGCGCTTGCGCAGGAAGTCTAGTTCTGTTTTGTCGCGAGTGATTGCCTTGTCTTTGCGGTCACGGCGCTCAACTTTCTCTAACCGACGCCGTTCACGGATTGCTTCCCGCTCAGAGTCAGTGCCGCTGTCTTCGTCAGCCTTAATTCGATCATCATCCTCATCGTCTTGAGGTGGTTTGTCTTCCAAAATGACAAGGTCTTCTGTGGGCTTTTTGTCCTCGTCGTTCTCGTTCAGGGTTTCAGCCATTTCTCATCTCCTTTCAGATGAATGCACGAATGGACAGCGGATCGACGTTAACTCGCCCGATGATGTCCAAGTCGTTAAAGATTACAAACAGCGCCGATTCGCCGTTTGACATGGGAACCTCCCACCTGTCGCCGCCATACTTGGCAACTCGCACATACTCACCTTCTACGCACCAAGAACCCTCGGGCCAACTGACCATTGTGTTGCGATTCTTGAATGCCAAGGGGCCAATTGAGATGACTTTGGCTACCTGAGTATTCCACTTTTCAGTGTCTCGGGAGCCCACATCTAAAATTATGCCCGAAGCGGTGCGTTGTTTGGGACTGCGAATTTGTACCAGAACACGGCTCCCAAAAGGCTGAATGCCGGCTTCTGCAGCCGGAAAAGCCTCTGCCATTGCGTCCTCATAAGTCATTGCCACTGTTTTTCTCCTCTTCCAAAATGGTAAAAAGTACATCTAACGCTGCGTCGTAACCTGATACAACGCCCACGCGATAGCCGTACTCAAAGGCATCGCGGTTTTGGGGACGCTTGAGTGATTCAAGCGCAAAACTTGCTTGCGCGGCTTTTAGCCGATGCAACAAAACGTCTTCTATTCTCACGCAGGCGTCTTTGGCATTGCGGGCGCTGCTGGCAGGGTCTGGCCAGTTACGGGCTCTCCTGCCGCCATACGGTGGTGTTGCTTGACCGCGCCGTTATTCATTGGGACTGCGGGGGTATTGTTCATCGTGGTTTCTCCTGTGTGTCAAGTGCCGGGATTGACGCCTGTACCTGTTGAGACGGCAAACTTTTCGCCGGTGGCTAGCTCGGTTGCAGCTAAGCGCAGGGCTGTGTTGTTGTCGTCGGTGTTCATTTGATAGCGGGTTTGCAGTTCGATCTTTGTGCGCTCGTTCTCTGACTGCTCTTTGAGCATTGTTTGCTGAGCGTCTTCTGCCATCTTTTGTGCATTCTGTTGCGCATCTTGCTGCACTTTAGCTTGCTCAAGTTGTAGCTTAGCTTGCTCAAGTTGCATATTAACTTGTTCAGCCTGTATAGCTTGCTGCATTTTTGCTTGCTCAAGTTGAGCGGTTTGCTGCATTTTTGCCTGCTCAGATTGTGTGCGTTGCTGCAGCGCTTGGCCTTGCAACTGCGCATTGAGTTGTGCTACTTGCATGCTGCTGTCTGGCGGCATAGGCGGTTGAGGTTTGAACTGCTGAGCAGCTTGGTCAATCTGTGCCAACTCTTGAGCAAAGCCGCTAAGCTGCTGCTCAATGATTTCTTGCACCTTGAGAATCACCTTGACCTGTTGCTCTGCTTCTTTCTCAATCAAGTCCTTCTTCTGCGCAACGTCCACTGCCTCATGAGCCTCAGTCAGATAGTAGTTCAGCAAGTGGTCGCGCAGGTGAGTGGCCATCGGGAACATGTAGGTTTTAACGATGGCCGGGTTCTGGCCAAACAGCGGCGACTTCAGAAACGCCAAGTGTGTTTTGAGGTGAGCAATGTGGTCTTGCTGCGGCAGAACATAAACAGGAGTTCCCATTGTGGCGGCCACGTTCTCGCTCACCGGGTCAATGTCCTCGGTGCCGGGCGCTGGTTGCAGTACATCGTCAGCACTGATCTTCAGCGTGCGCAAAAACAATTGCTCAATTTTGCGCTGGTCGTACATCTGCGGCATGGTGGCCGAGCGTTGCATGAGCGCTTGAGTCTGAGCAAAGCGTTGCGTCTCGCTGAAGATTGCCGGGTCACTTACCGGCACAACGTCCATTGGGCCGTCAAAGTCTTCTGGCTTGACATCTAAACCAGATGCCTGGGCTTCAATGTCTTCAATGGTCAAATAGGCGCTGTTGATCCGGTGCAAGATCTTAAACACACGGCTCATTGAGCTATGGATGCGCGAGTGTATGCTACTGAAGACCACCATACCCTGCTCAATCAGGGCCATCGTGGTGCCAACCGGCTGTGCTTGGTTGGTATCGCTCAGCTTCTCAAAGCTGGTCTGCACAACGCCCTTGCCTGCGTCAACCACAAAGCCTAGCAGCTGGAACAGTACAGGGCTAGGGCCATTGAACGGTAGCGGCATGGCTAACTTGCGTACGTCATCAATGAGCGCACCGCCTTCAAGCTCTACAACCTCGGTGGGTTGGACGTTGAGCGTCTGGCCACCAGGACCGCCCTTTAGCTTGAGCAGGGTTGGAATGTTTTGAATGTGAGCGGAGTCCAGCAGGGCGCGTAAGGCACCTGTAGCTGCCCCTGACAAGCCGCCAATCATGTGGGTCAGGCCGATGGGGTAAGCACCCCGCCACGGCACAAACGGGAACTCCACAATCCAATCAAGCTCTACACGGCGAGGATCTTCAGGCTCCCAGTTGCGGTACAGCGCCACCGCCTTGCTGCTGGTCTTGTCAATACTGATGATGTACGGCTCGACCCCATCACCAAAGTCTAGGTGGGTGTAAATCTCAAAGATGGTACGCAGCCCATCTTCGTTGTAGGAGGTGTCCTTGCGCCCTTCAATTTTGTCGTTGGCAATCGATGCCTTGCTGAAGTCAGGCACTTCTGGCGAGCCTAAGTCAACGTCGATGTACATCTCGCATTTAACCCGACGCTGGTACTCCATCTTGGTCACATACTGGACGTGGGTCTTGCGTTCGGCGCTGTAGAAGTTAGTGGCCGCAAAGGGCAAATACACGTCATCGATGGGGATGAACTCAGCGCATGGGCGCAGGTATTGGGCGCTCCACATCATTTTGAGGTACTGCGCACCGCCCAATGGCAGTTGCGTACTGAGCTGCTCTAACTCACCACGGAACTCAACCATCTGCTCTGTCGTCTGCCAATTCATGAAGTCAGTCTTGCGCTCGGCCTTGGCGACCTTGTCTTTCTCCTTCTCGCCTAGGATCTTACTCTTGACTGGGCCACCAGGAGGGAAGATCTCCTTCATCACTCGTGACGAGAAGTCCACGCAGGCTTCCACCAGCATGGGATGGACAACCTTTGTTGAGCCGGTGAACTGCGCACCGCCCGGTGCATCGTCACCTAGGCCAGTACGGCGCAGGCCTTCCTCGTAGAGCTTGTCTCGCTTCTGCCGTGCGTCTTTGTCCTTGGCAACCTTGTCTAGCAGGTCTGTGACGGCGTCTTGCAAGTCGGCTTGGTCAACCTCGTCAACAATATTGGCAAAGTGCGCTTGCTTTTGGCGTTGGTCGTCCTCGTTCTTGAGTTTGACCATTGCGCCGCCGTCATCAGTATCCTCGGTGTCTGACTCGTCATCATCCACCTCAACGATTTCATCATCTTCAATGGTCAGGTCTGTATTTTTAGGCATATGCACTTTCACGTTGCGCAACTATTTGCTGGATGCGTTCAGGATCAAAGTCATCATCCATCCTAGCAATGATCTGTTGAATTTTAATTGGGTCAAAATGGGTTGACACTAAGCCGCCGTGGGCCATGCCTTCAGGTTTAGGGGCAAACTCAGCCTTAAACGCCGCACGCTCCTCATCAGTCATGAACGCGGGGCGACCTTCCATAGCCTTACCGGCAACCCTGGCATCATGTAGACCTGCGTTCTTCAAATCACGAACGTCAGACCAGTTGCCACTCTTGACAAAGTCCTGCACGAATGGTAAATACTCGTCGGCAGGCTTTTTGTTTTTGAAACCTTTGATTTGGGTGATTTTAGGAGACAAATTATTTATGTCTGCCATTGTTGCATCTAAAGCCTCGGGGAAGTACTCTAAAATCCCCTTAACTACCTCTACAGGGTCCTCTACTCTTGAGCCATAGTGACTTTTTAATGCAGTGTAAGGGTCTCCATACTGATCTAAGAGCTTCCATCCAGGAGATTCTTCAGAAACGTGCTTCATAGCAACATCCCATAAATCAGAAAACTTATTGGGAAGAGCCACTGGCTTCACCTCAATTGTCACACGCGGTTGGCCCTTATCATCACGCAATGAATAGATACGAGACTTACCCTCCACAACGTCAGGACAGTACCCGCCAACGCAGTGCTGCATAGTGTCGCCTTCATACTTGAGGGCGTCTTCTAACTCTTTGCTGACTTTGCGTGGGTTGGCTTTTGCGTACTCATTCATCAAGTCAATTGTTTTGTCTTGTACGGCGTACATGTAGTCATCGCTACCGTCATCAATACCTCTATTTGTGCGTCTAACAAATTCGTGAGCTTTGTTTGATATGTCATCTTGCACAGCTTGCGGTAACTGGCTCAGGTAATCGTCGTACTCTCCTTCAACAAGAGGCTTATCTTTAGGAACTTTCAACTCAACCCACTTCATCCCTTGCCCTGGATACTCTTTGACCAATTGCGTAGCTGCGTTGTTGGCAATCAATTGGTTGGCCTCAGCCTTCTGTGTGGCACGCCAAGCATTGATGTCAGCTACACGGTCAACCGCTTGAGTCATTGTGAGCTTGCCTAAGTCGGCAGGGTCAATGAGCAAGTTCTTAGGCAAGCCAGATGCAGGGTTGATAGCGTTGCGCAACTCATCTACGAGGTGCCTAAAGCCGAGGTCGTCTGTAGATAGAAATTCACCATAAACAGGTGTCTCCGGTGGTACTTTTCTTAGCCAAGGATCAGTTTGAAGTGTTGCTTCACCCCAGCGACTACCGGCTTGAGATGGTTCATCAAAAGCCACGTCAGCTAAGTCTTCCCATATACGAGCCTGCTCTGACTGGCCCATACCGCCGGGTTCAAACCCTTGGTCATACCGAACGTTGCCTAAATTCTCGATGTCATCGACATTGGGAGGGAAAAGCTCGCTATGTAACCCCTCTCTAGCTTCCACTAGTGCTTTTTCTTTCTCCAAGCCAATCATCTGCTGACGCATTGAGGTCAGATCCCCAACAGGCACGCCACGTTCTCTGGCCTCCTGTTCCATCTTGGCGGCAAAGGCATCAATACGGCCTTGCACCTCAGCTAGCTTAACAGGTTTGTCCACAGCATACTTCTCAGCCATTGCTCGCAAAGGATCGCCAGGTGTGGCCATTTCATTGCGAATGTACGGTGCAATCTTCTTGTCAATAAAAGTGTTTAGGGCTTCAGCCTGAGCACGGCCCGGGTTCATAGGGTCCATCCCGGCAGCGCGTACCAGCTCAACATCAGGTAGCGTCGTCTTCAATGGCTTCACAGACTCTTCCACCGAGCCGGACAACCAGTTACCACCTTTGGGCTTAATAACGCCGGGCATCAAACCTTGCCGCTGCAAATAATCTTCACCTATCCGCACAGCGGTTGGCCCTAGTGCTTGGCCAGTTGCCTTTGCACTCTTAATGCCATACCGAGCAAGTGTTGTAGAGCCTGCACCGCCAAACAAGTTGCCTGCGGTGGTGAATGCTTTGCCGGTTGGGGTTTGATTCAACTGAGCACCCGGCAGATACTCGTTGTAGAACTCGGTGGTTGGTAGCTGAGGTGTAGGGTCTGCACGGCTGCCTATGCCAAATGCACGTAGCGCAGGAAAGGCTGCCAACACTTGTGGCGGCAGTTGGGATATACCTGCACGGGCCAACCCCTCAATGTCTCCTGGCAATCCGGCTGTACCTGCAGCCCAACCCCTCAGTGCTGACAATGGTGCATTGGCGGAGGCGGTTCTGTCTTGCAGTGCCCGGCGGGCCTTCATCTGCGGGAATACGCCAAAGGCTGCGCCGCCTTCGTCAAAGTGGACAGCGCCACCTCGCCGGTAAAGCTGGGTGCTCTCGACTACATCTTCCGGCTTTATCTTGCGGGCATTGGTGAACATGGGCGGCTCCCTACCTGTACCCATCGTACTATGACCGTATGTTTCGCCCCCAAACGGGTCAACCAGTAGCATCTCGGCATGCGGGGCTTCTCCGGTTTGAGCGGCTCGCTTCTGGGCGTAGTAGTCGGCGATACGCTTCTGTGGGCTGACAAAGATGCGTTCTGTAGGTGCGGCTTGAATGTTTTCACCCGGCAGAGCCACCAACACTTCGCCCTCGGTACCACCCCGACCAGCATCCATACCCACATCAAAAGCTCGAGCCGAGTCGTACTCACGGTTCCACAGCTCGTTTATCAAGTCACCCACAGACGTCTCTCCGTGCATCTCAACATCCAGCGCGGTGGCCGGAGTGTAGTAGTTGGCGGCGTTCTCGGGCACGTATTTGGAGGCGAGCTTTTTCAACTCGCGGGAGGTGGCAGTTTTACGGGGGCGGGGGGCCAGCGCCACCACGCGACCCCCTTTAATGTCTGCGTAGCTCTGCGCCATCGCCTTGTCACGCGACATGTAGAGTGGGCGCTCGGTCATCGCGCCGGGCGGGTACGTACCGCCGTGGTAGTGGATGACAGGTGAAGAGCCTTCGCCGGCAAACCCCCGGTACACACCTTGAAGCATCTTGACTTCAGGCGCGACAGCCGCAGCTGCACGCTGGGCTAGGATGAAATCACGCAGTGCGGCGAGGGCGGCAGTTGGTCCAGCCATGATTACCCTTTCACCTCGCGGTTAGCTAACTCTAAGCCATGTGGGCATTTATGCGGCATAGGGGTTCACCTTGTCTTTGCTCTTAGGCCGTGGTTCGTCAACGTCCTTGGCTTGCGGCAGTTCAAACCACCCATCATTCTTGAGGTAGATAACAGCTTGCGTGAACGTGTCCACATAGTCATCATGCTCGGCCAGTGGAAACTTGGCCACTTGCTTGAGGAACGCCGCTGCCCAGCTGACGGGCTGTCCGGGGTTGCGCTTTGACTCTGGTATCCACAATAATCCGAGCTCCAAAGTGGGTGCGGCTTGGTGCGCACGGCTGATTTTATCTGCGTTTCCCGGATTATAACCCACTGCGGGCACTTTCGCCAAGCGCAAGTCCTGCAGCAGCGATTGTCCACTGGCTTTCGCCTCAACCAGGATCCTGTCTGGTCGTCGAGCACGAGTGGGCATACCCGCACCATTGTTGTTGTCGCCTCCATACTCAGTCGTCCAATCCTTGACCGCCTTCGCCCTTAAGTCTGGGTAACTCAAGTGCTCGTCCCAAGCATCAAGCAGCATGCAGTGTCGCTCTTTCTTGTGGGTGAAGACACCCCATACCGTACAGGCCGTTGGGTCGCCAGAAGTTTTTTCGGTGAATGCGCAGTCGTAACTCTGGAGGATGTACTCGTACTGAGGCAGCCGTTCATCGTGCGGCCATTGCTGGAAGAAAGAGGTCTTAAGCAAGCCGCCGGTACTCGGTACGGGGTCTTGCTGCAGTTGGCCGCTCGTGCCGTACGAGCCCAGCAGCTGTTTGAGGGCGGTTATCTCCTCCGGCCCAAAGCGCTCGGGGCAGATGAGTTCACCTTTCTTTGTGCGTGGGTCATATGGGCCCAGCACCGTCCTGCGCACCTTTCCGTCCCACTCGGCAGGAATGCAGACATGCTCCCAGCCCCGGATGTCATCAAGAATGTGCCCGCTGATGTCGCGCTCATGCAGCCGCTGCATCACAACTACCATTGCGTCGGTCTTGGGATTGTTCAGCCGTGTGCTCCACACCACATCGAACCACTCCAGCGTGCTCTCTCGCATCGCATCGGACTGGGCCTCCTGAGCCCCATGGGGATCGTCTAGCACCAGCCGAGAGCCTCCCTCTCCGGTGGCCATACCGCCCGGCGAGGTAGCGATGCGGTAGCCTGTCTTGGAGTTCTCGAACCGCTGCTTGGCATTCTGGTCGCCGGACAGCTGGAACAAGCCACCCCAGCGTTCCTGGTACCAGGGCGACTGCACCAAGCGCCGAGCTTTCAAGTTGTCACGAATGCTCAAGTTTCCTGCATAACTGGCACACAGGAACTTCTGCTCCGGCGTGGTCAGCCATTCCCACATCGGCCACATGACGCTGACGATGGTCGATTTAGAGTGCCGAGGTGGAATGTTGATGAGCAACCGCCGAATGTCGCCGGATGATATTGCTTCAAGGTGCTCACAGATCTCCTGTATGTGCCATGACGGCACGAACGGTATCCCAGGCTCCACCACGTGCCAGCTCTGCTTGACAAAGTCGTACAGACTGCCCTCAGCCCTTCGCCGCAGCTGTTCCCGCTGAATCATCTCCAGCATCGCCGCCGGGGTCAGCGGTGCGTTCATGCGCTGGGGGCAGCCTTACCCAGCAGGGTCTGCATCTGCACCAGCTCAACGTCCGACAGCCCGCGCAGGTCCACAGCGGAGAGTTGAATTGCTCCCCCGCCAGCACCCACGTGCTCCTGCACCACTTTGTCGCCGTAGATCTTGGGGAGCATCTTGCTCAGCATCCATTTGCGAGTGTCCACCCGCAGCCGGTTACGGGCCACCGCAGTGGCATCCAACGCCAGCTTGATGTCTTCGTTCTGGTACCGCGCTTCGACTTCCGTCTCGTCGCTGATGGCGATGATTTCGTCCGCCAGAAGCCGGTAGCCGATATGTCGCGCATGCGCGTATTGTTCGGCCAGGGCGGGGTCTTTTTCTACCCAATCCAACACAGTACCCGGGGTAGGAGAGTCGCTTACCGCTGCGCAGGACTTCCACAAGCTCAACCCTTTCTCCAAGTGCTCGCAGATATCTCCCAGCACCTCGACCCGGGGGCGCTTAACCCGCACGGCTAGCCCCCCCGGCAAGGGGGATGAGTTTTGTTTCTTTGTTGTAGCCATGTTCCGATTATACCGGCAAAGGGTGAATGACCCAACCTTTGTGGGTACACACCTGGTTGATAAAGTAATTCAAGCGTATATCCGTCATCCAGCGCTTTGTGCACAATTGCGCCACCCACCCCAGCAAGTGCTTTTGCGTTTTAAGCCTCGACCACTCAACACTGTAACCCCCGGCCTCCGGCCACGGGAACTCAACCCCATCCGCAGTCAACCAACACACATTACGCTCAACCACCGTCTCAAGGTCATCAAGACTTATCGGCACAAAGGCCATATCAAATTCAGAACCACTTAATTTCTCAATCATACACATTTCTCCTCAAAGTTAAACACACTTACCACCACACCAATCAAACCGATCGTTTCCTCTATATAGAGAGACACCCAAACGAACGATTGATCTCAACCACTCTGATCGTCTCTGGGAGGAGGGTTGAACCCCCTCCCTCCGACCATCGAGCGGTTCTAACAGGAGTGCACGCACTTATCGTTCGTTTGGTTGGTTTGGCCGAACGACCACCTAAACGAACCCCCGAACGATTAAACACTATACCGCCCCTTGTTAACCGCAGCCACAACCTCCTCATCCACGATGAGGTAATGGTCGGCTCTGTTTTTAGGTTTATCCAACCGCACGCTCTTTAAACACCCGTCGTTCACCAAGGACGTTATCGCCCTCTCTTTGCGCTCTTGTGAGTAGCCCGGCCCGCCTTCCGATTTTGGCAGTCTTTCGTAATACGAGCGGGCGTGCTCGGGCTGCATGCGTACGAGGTCGAGCAGGGCATCGCACAGCGCGGCCCACTCATCCTGCTGTTTGAGCTCTTTGTTGTCTTCTTTTAGCTGCGAGCGTTCGCCCGGCTTGAGCGGACGCGCCACCGAGTGCGCAAACCACTCGTCCTCGCTCTCCCCCAGGACATTGGGGTGGGCCTGTTTGTGGCTCACCAGCTCAAACATCATCTCCGGATAGGCGGTCGGGAACCGCACCTTGGTCGCCTTAAGCACTCGGGGCGAGTCGGGGTGCTCCCCGTCCTTAAACACGGTGTAGACGCCCTGCGCGTCCCCTGTCCACGCTGAGGCACCACGGGGGCTCAGCCCATCGGTCTCCCCACTCCCCATTATCTTGCTGGTGTGGGACACGATGATGAGGGGGAACTCCACAAACGCCTG
>Ga0114967_10004685_pt1 | contig 10976 bp, 8 predicted proteins | sample M_130628_MF_Meta_FD_92639 | JGI IMG/M metagenome (GOLD analysis project Ga0114967, IMG submission 92639) | Freshwater microbial communities from Lake Montjoie, Canada to study carbon cycling - M_130628_MF_MetaG | ecosystem: Environmental > Aquatic > Freshwater > Lake | place: Lake Montjoie... | reverse complement strand
GGATATCCACCATGTGAGAGATTGAGACGGGCCATGTTCATGCCGGCCGCAATTAACTCTTCAACTTTTCCAGGTGCCTCAACTGCCGGTCCCATCGTGCAAACTATTTTCGCTCTACGCATCTTTAGGGCCGCTTTCTAATTGTTAAGTTGATTGTTAAGTTGATTGTTAAGTTGATTGTTAAGTTGATTGTTAAGTTGAATATTTATTTAAACGTTATGTGCTTGCTCCTAAACCATCATTGGTCTTGCAGTTGGTTCAATTGGTGCTGGTAATTGGGTTTCGCCTACTAAGAATTCATCAACTGCTGCTGCAGCGCTTCGTCCTTCTGCAATTGCCCAAACAATTAGAGATTGTCCGCGTCCAGCATCTCCGGCGACATAAACCCCTTCTACGGCAGTTGCATATTTGTCGTCGCGAATAATGTTTCCCCGATCATCAAAAGTAACTTCTAATTGCTTCAATAGTTCAGACTTCTCTGGGCCAACAAATCCCAGCGCAAGGAAGACCAAATCCGCTGGCAACTCCTTCTCCAAATTTTCAACTTTCACAAATTTTCCATCAATTAATTCTGTTTCTACAAGTTTAATTCCACGTAAATTTCCGTTGGAATCGCCAAGAAATTCTTCTGTCGAGACCGCAAACATGCGCTCCCCGGCTTCTTCGTGTGCGCTACTTACACGATAAATCATTGGATAAGTCGGCCAAGGTTGTGATGAAGGCCGTTCTTCGGTAGGTCTAGGCATAATTTCAAGTTGAGTAACACTCGCGGCGCCTTGTCGAATAGCAGTTCCTAAACAATCGGCGCCAGTATCTCCGCCACCAAGAATGACGACGTGCTTACCTTTTGCATCAATCGGTGGAGCTTCGGTCAATTCATTTAGGCCTTGCGCATTGCCCCACGGTAAATACTCCATGGCTTGATGCACCCCCTTTAATTCGCGCCCTGGAACTTGTAGATCGCGCCAATTCGTCGCACCAACCGCAAGAACTACCGCATCATATTTAGATCTAAGTTCACTGCCAGTTATGTCGACGCCAACATTTATTCCACTTCTAAATCGAGTTCCTTCGCTCTCCATCTGTGAAATTCGACGATCTAGAATCGACTTCTCCATCTTGAATTCCGGAATTCCGTATCTCAATAAGCCACCTGGCTTTGCGCCTCGTTCATAAACCGCAACGGTATGTCCAGCACGAGTTAATTGTTGCGCCGCTGCTAAGCCGGCAGGACCTGAACCAATTACTGCAACAGTTTTACCGGTAAGTCGTTCTGATGGAAGTGGAACTACCGAACCATTTGCAAAAGCCTCTTCGATTGTGCGGAGTTCTACCTGTTTGATTGTTACTGCATCGGCATTGATTCCAACTACGCAGGCAGTTTCACAGGGAGCTGGGCAGAGTCGACCAGTAAATTCAGGGAAATTATTTGTTGCGTGAAGACGATCAATTGCTTCGCGCATTTCACCGCGCCAAATTAAATCGTTCCACTCTGGGATTAAGTTTCCAAGTGGGCATCCTTGATGACAGAACGGAATTCCACAATCCATGCAACGTCCAGCCTGCTTCTTAAGAACCGATAAATCTTGAGGTTCGTAAACTTCTTTCCAATCAAGAATTCGAACATCAACCGGTCTGCGGCTTGGTGTCTGTCTTGGAGTTGTTAAAAATCCCTTTGGATCAGCCATTTACTGCCTCCATTACAACTTTGTCGACCGGCAAGCCTTCGCGCTCTGCTCGATCCATTGCAGCCAACACCCGCGCATAATCGCGAGGCATAATCATAGAAATTCGCTTCTTGCTCTCGTCCCAGTTCTTTAATAACTGCGCCGCAATTACCGAGCCAGTCTCGGCTTCAAAACTAGATAGCAAATCTTGAACAAATTTCTCTTGGTCGCCCGGAAGTGCCAAGACATCTACTAACTCGGTATTAACAAGAGCTGCATCAAGGTCTAAAACAAAAGCTCTTCCACCAGACATACCTGCTGCAATATTGCGACCAGTTCTTCCAAGAATTAAAGCAACGCCACCGGTCATGTATTCGCAACCGTGATCGCCGATACCTTCAACTACTGCAATTGCACCGGAGTTGCGTACGCAGAAGCGTTCGCCAACGCGGCCGCGGATAAATATCTGACCAGAAGTTGAGCCATATCCAATGACGTTTCCGGCAATCACATTCTCTTCAGAAGCGAATGATGCCTTTTCATCAGGTCTCACAATTACTCGACCGCCCGATAAACCTTTTGCAACATAGTCATTAGCGTCACCATAGAGCCGCAGAGTTAGTCCCTTTGGAATGAAGGCACCAAACGAGTTTCCGGCTGTCCCATGGAATGAAACATTCACAGTGTTATCAGCAAGGCCTGCGCCACCAAACTTGCGCGTAATTTCTGATCCGAGCATGGTTCCAACAGTGCGATTTACATTCTTAATTGGCAATTCAATATTTACAGTCTCGCCACTCTTCAGCGCAGGAGCCGCCAACTCAATTAATTGATTGTCTAACGCTCTTATCAATCCGTGATCTTGCGAAGTCGAATTTCTGCGAGGGGCATCGGTATCAAAGACCGGGGCCTGTAATAGCGGAGCCAAGTCAAGGCCGCTTGCCTTCCAATGGCTAATTGCCTTCTTGGTGTCCAAAAATTCAACCTGACCGATAGCCTCTTCTAGAGTTCTAAATCCAAGAGCCGCTAAATTTTCACGAACTTCATCAGCAATATATTCAAAGAAAGTTTCGACGAATTCTGGCTTTCCATTGAACTTTGCACGCAATTCAGGATTTTGAGTTGCAACACCAACTGGGCAGGTGTCGAGATGACAGACTCGCATCATTACGCAACCCGATACAACTAGTGGCGCGGTAGCAAATCCAAATTCTTCGCCTCCAAGTAGCGCTGCAATAACAATGTCGCGTCCAGTCTTCATCTGGCCATCTACTTGAACCACAATACGATCGCGTAAACCATTTAGCATCAGCGTTTGTTGGGTCTCGGCTAAACCTAATTCCCAAGGCGCTCCAGCATGCTTCAGTGAAGTAAGCGGAGATGCGCCAGTTCCACCATCATGACCAGAAATTAAAACTACATCTGCATGTGCTTTGCTTACGCCAGCAGCAACAGTTCCGACTCCAACCTCCGCAACTAACTTCACATGAATCCGAGCGTCTTTATTTGCATTCTTAAGATCATGAATAAGTTGAGCTAGATCTTCAATTGAATAAATATCGTGGTGTGGTGGTGGTGAAATTAATCCAACGCCAGGAGTTGAATAACGAACCTTGGCAATCCATGGATAAACCTTGCCCCCAGGAAGTTGTCCGCCCTCACCTGGCTTGGCACCTTGAGCCATCTTGATTTGAATATCGTCAGCATTAACCAAATATTCGCTGGTAACACCAAAACGTCCAGATGCAACTTGTTTAATAGATGAACGACGTGAATCGCCATTTGCTTCTAATTTGTAGCGTTCTGGATCTTCGCCACCCTCGCCGGTATTTGATTTACCGCCAAGTCGATTCATTGCAATCGCAAGAGTTTCATGTGCTTCTGCAGATATTGATCCATATGACATTGCACCAGTTGAGAAGCGTTTGATAATTTCAGATCGGCCTTCGACTTCTTCAATCGGAATTGCTGGTCGAAGTCCAGTTTTGAATTCAAATAAACCACGAAGGGTCATAAGCCGCTTTGATTGATCATCAACACGGTTGGTGTATTTCTTGAAAATGTCGTAGCGCTTATTGCGAGTTGCGTGTTGCAGTTCGAAAACAGTTTCTGGATCAAATAAATGTGGTTCACCTTCACGGCGCCATTGATATTCGCCACCAATTGGTAGACGCTTAGTGCCAGGAATTTCGCCACCTGGTGGATAAGCAATATGATGTCGAGCAATGGTTTCTTGAGCAATCATGTCGATAGAAACGCCACCTAGCTTGGATGTGACACCAACAAAGTATTCGTCGACAACTTCGCGTGATAGGCCAATAGCTTCAAAAACCTGAGCGCCGGTATAAGAAGCAATTGTCGAAATACCCATCTTCGACATAACTTTTAGAACACCTTTGCCAAGTGACTTAATTAAATTTGCGACTGCTTTTTCTGGAGTGATGCCAGTGATAACGCCTTGACGAACTAAATCCTCGGCGGATTCCATTGCAAGGTAAGGGTTAATCGCAGCAGCACCGAATCCAACTAATAACGCAACATGGTGAACTTCACGAACTTCACCTGACTCGACAACTAGGCCAACCTTGGTGCGAGTCTTCTCGCGAATTAAATGATGATGAACCGCTGCAGTAAGGAGAAGTGATGGGATTGGAGCATTTTCAGCATCGCCATCTCGATCAGATAGAACAATGATGTGCGCGCCATCTTTGATAGCTTGCGAAACTTCTTGACGAATCTCTGTGATGCGATTAGCAAGTGCTTCTCCGCCACCTTGCACTGGAAATAGACCGCGAACAACATGCGCGGCAAAACCTGGTTGATTTCCATCAGCATTAACATGAATTATCTTTGCAAGTTCATCATTATCAATTACTGGGAAATCTAACGCTATCTGACGACAAGATGCTGGACCCGGATCAAGCAGGTTAAATTCTGGCCCAAGTGAGCCACCTAAACTTGTAACTAATTCTTCACGGATTGCATCGAGCGGAGGGTTTGTAACTTGCGCAAATAGTTGTGAGAAATAGTCGTAGAGCAACCTTGGCTTTGCAGATAAGGCCGCAATTGGCGAATCAGTTCCCATGGAACCAAGTGCTTCGCCACCTGATTTAGCCATTGGTGTCAAAATAATTCTTATCTCTTCTTCGGTATATCCAAAGGCTCGTTGACGTCGAAGAACTGATGAGTGCGGATAAACAATATGTTCACGCGCAGGTAAATCTTCTAAGCGAACTAGTCCGGCGTGCAGCCATTCACCATACGGAGCGGCGGTTGCTAAACCATCTTTGATCTCTTCATCTTCAATAATTCGACCGGCTTCAGTGTCAACCAAGAACATACGTCCTGGCTTCAATCGTCCCTTGCTCTCAATATCTTCTGGCTTGAAATCTAAAACACCGAACTCACTGGCAAGAACAACAAGACCAGATTTTGTTATCCAATAACGAGATGGACGTAATCCGTTTCGATCTAGGACTGCGCCAATTTGTTTTCCATCGGTGAAAGTTATGCATGCGGGACCATCCCAAGGTTCCATGATGCTGGAATGGAAAGCATAAAAATCTTTACGAACTTGTGGCATCGTTGCATGATTTTCCCAAGCTTCCGGAATCATCATCAAGACTGAGTGTGGAAGTGAACGTCCACCTAGATATAGCAGCTCTAGAACTTCATCAAAAGATCCTGAGTCGCTACTTGAGTCATCGACAATCGGAAAGAGTCGATTCAAATCTCCAGGAATGATGTCGCTAGCCAATAGAGATTCGCGCGCGCGCATCCAGTTACGATTTCCACGAACAGTGTTTATCTCACCATTATGTGCGATAAATCGGTATGGATGTGCAAGTGGCCAAGAAGGAAAAGTGTTGGTTGAGAATCTAGAGTGAACTAAAGCTAGCGTTGAAACTACGCGATCATCTGATAAGTCTGGGAAAAATTCTTCAAGTTGTCCCGTTGTAAGCATGCCCTTATAAACAATTGTTCGGACTGAAAGTGATGGAACATAAAGTGGAAAGCGATGTTCGATACGCTTTCTAAAACAGAAAGCCTTTCGCTCTAAATCTAGATCAAATTCGTCATTAGCTCCGGCAACAAATATCTGTTCAAATTTAGGCATTACCGAGAGCGCAGTTTTTCCAATTGATTTGGTATCAGTTGGAAGCTCGCGCCAGCCCAAAATCCGCAGCCCTTCTTCCTTCGCGATAGCTTCTAATGCCGCGCGATCAGAGAATGATTTATCGATGAAAACAATTCCGGTGGCATATTTTCCAGATTCAGGTAACTTGAAATCAACAACTTCGCGGTAGAACGCATCTGGAATACAAATTAAAATTCCAGCGCCATCGCCGCTATCTGGTTCTGCCCCAGTTGCGCCGCGGTGTTCCATATTGCGAAGCGCAGTTAAGCCCTGCGAAACAATTTCGTGAGTTGCTTTGCGAGTTAGCGTTGCAACCATTGCAACGCCACAAGAGTCGCGCTCTTGTGCTGGGTCATATAAACCCTGTGCCAGTGGCACCGTTGAAAATAAGGTCACGAAAACTCCTATAAAACTAAATTAGGTGATTCGGGACGACAGTGGCCCATAGGATTACTGAGAAAAGATTACCGCAGAAAGGGTAGAAATCGCAGGTCGGTTTAGATACCAGTCATATGAACTAACGAGCCGATTCCAGCCGTGATTGCCATACCTAATGAGCCGCCAATTAAAATTCGAACGGTGGTTTTTAGGTAAGGCGAACCAGCTGTTCGAGCGCTCAAAATCCCGGTCCCAATTAGCCCGGCGATAGTGAAAGCGATAATGCTGGCAACCTTTGTGCCAACGGTTGGTGCGAGAGCCCCAGCAAATGGGATCAATCCCCCGAGTGTAAAACTTAGGGCTGAAGCAATTGATGCTTGAACAGGTCGCGCCTTTGTGTGCGGGAATTGACCAAGTTCATCGCGCAGATGCGCTTCGAGTGCATCTTTTTCAGTCATTGTCTTCGCAACCGTTGTTGCTAATTCACGATCTAATCCACGATTCATATAAATTTCAATAAGCTCTTCGAGTTCACCGGCTGGATCTATTGCAAGATGCTCAATTTCCAACAATCGATCTGATTCTTCAATATCGTTCTGTGATCTCACTGAAATATATTCACCGACTGCCATAGACATCGCGCCTGCTGCAATTCCAGCCGCACCTGCAGTGATTAAAAAACTATCGGCTCGTGCAGCTGATACACCAATCATCAAGCTTGCAGTAGAGACCAAGCCATCGTTTGCTCCAAGAACTGCAGCACGCAACCAACCCGCACGATGAATCTTGTGATACTTATTTCTTAGGTAAACATCTTCCAGAGCCATGGCTTAACCATATCTCCTGGCTTTATGACTTTTCGGTATTTGCTGAATATCTCCTCAAAAAAAGGGTCAACCCTCCGAGAAACAGCAATCCAGATACCCAGAGATTTAGCCGAAGTCCAAGGATTAAGTTCGCCTCATCTATTCGAATCGCCTCAATGAAAAATCTACCTAGCGAATATGCCATGACGTAGAAAGCGAAGACCTTTCCAGCTCGAGTGAAATTGTTGAAGGATTTGATTCTGAAAATTATTCCGGCAATTACAAAGCACCAGATAGCTTCGTAAAGGAATGTTGGATGAAAGGTTGTGAAATTTTCGTAACCGATGGGTCGTTTATCTACTGGAATTTCTAAAGCCCAGAAGAGAGATGTCGGGCGGCCAAATAATTCGCCATTAAACCAATTGCCAAATCTTCCAATTCCCTGAGCGATCAATAGCCCCGGGGCGATTGCATCCGCTAATTGATAAAACGTTAACGTCATCTTTTTAACCTTGAAAAAAATCAAAGCCGCTAGCGCACCGCCTGCGATTGCACCCCAGATTCCCAACCCGCCCCGCCAAATTTCGAGTGCTTGTATCGGTGAACCGTTTTTCCCAAAGTAATTCTGAGGTGAAGTTATTACATGGTAGATCCGGCCACCGATAATCCCGGCTGGAACAAGAACTAATGCGAGGTCCGAAATCTCATTTGGATTACCACCTAAATCTGAATAACGTCTTTTAGTCAGCCAGATTGCAAACACAATTCCTAGAAGAATTGATAAGGCGTAGAAGTGGATAGTAAAAAATCCCAACTCCAAAGTTGAAGAACTCGGAGTTGGGATAAATTTCCTCATTTAAGGTTTTCTAATAGCGGTGCCTAGCGATTACTTGATTCCACCAGCTGCAAGCGCGGCTTGGAACTTCACCGGATTGCTGTATTCGTTATCAGCACCTTCACGGCTTAGCTCTTTGCCATTTACAGAAACTGTAGGAGTTGAATTCACATTTTTAACAGCGGCATATGAAGCACTTGATTCAGTCCAAAGTGCGTAGTTTCCGCCAGTAACGCAATCTTGGAATTTCGCAGAGGTTGCACCAATTTTGAGTCCGAGTGAAACCATGTATTCCTTAGTAAATTTACCTGAATTTTCTGATGCTGCTTGATTCTGGAAAAGTATTTCGTGCATCTCAACAAATTTACCTTCATCCATCGCGCATGCTGAAGCATTTGCAGCGATTATGGATTCATTAAACCCAAGACTTGAGCGCTCCCCAATAAAGGTAAGCGGATGGAAGACAACTTTTGCCTTCTTCTCCTTGATTACCTTCTTTATGTATTCACTATTTACCGCCTCGAAATCACGGCAGGCTGGGCATTGGAAGTCTTCCCAAATATCAATCTGGTTCTTTAGCTCTGGATTGAAAACTAGCCCTGAACCATCGGCTTTAGAGATTGATGCAGGTGTAGCAGAATTTGTGACTGGCTTCTTATCAAAGTAGATAAAGACCCCAGTAACAACCAAAACGAAGGCAATCATTCCGATTACGATCGCGCGCAATCCCTTATCGCCAGATTTATCATTTGCCATTGCATATCTCCTAGATGTTATTTGTCGAGACCTAATTTACCCTGCGGATACCGATATAAAAAACCACCAATAACGGCAAGCGCCACATCTCGAGCTATCTCTACCGTGTAATTCCAGACTGGCAACTCATCGCTGGCGATCAGGCCACCCTTTCCGAAGCAACCACAATCTAAAGAAATTCCTCTAATCCATGCCTGACCAATTGCAATAATGAACATCACCATTAAAGCACCACCGGCAATTGCGGAGAGTCGAACCCAAATTCCTACGATTAACAGGATTCCAATTCCGACCTCTATAAATGGAAGAACGAATCCAAGAAAATTTGCTAGATGAACTGGAAGAATTTGATATGCCCGAACTGATGTTGCTGAACCATATGGATCAGTAACCTTTATGGCTCCTGCTACCAATAAGACTCCACCAAGAATTAATCTGAATGCGAATGTGATCCAGGGCTGAAACTTCATCATAGCGTTGGGTCGATTCCATCGTTTAAAGCGCTCCATGCGCTCTCTGGTTTTCGGTCATACTTTTTAGAAATTCCACGCCGAGAGATTCGAAGAATTAAATAACCCAAAATTCCAGTTGAAATTAAAAGTAGAAATACTTTAATCATGCCAGTGAGATTTCTGAGTGGAAGCAAGTGCGTTCTCCAGTATGGCAAGCCGCCCCAGTTTGATTCACTTGAAGCAAAATACAATCACCATCGCAGTCATAAGTTAGGGAAACTACCTCTTGAAAATGTCCTGAACTCTCACCTTTAACCCAGAGTGAATTGCGACTTCGACTCCAGTAAGTTGCTTGCTTAGTTTTCAAAGTTAAACTCAGAGATTCTTCGCTCATCCACGCCATCATCAAAACTTCTTTTGACACCGCATCTTGGGCAATTGCAGCAATTAACTCACCTGCAGCAAAACGATCTAATAACGCAGTTGGCAGATTGGGCACTCCGCTATTGTCCACTATTTTTGCTCACGGGCGAATTGGAAAACCACGTTTTGCCAAATCATTTTTCACATCACCGATGCTAAGTTCCCCAAAATGGAAGACACTTGCGGCAAGAACTGCATCTGCGCCAGCGGCTATGGCCTCTGCGAAATCAGAAAGTTTTCCGGCTCCACCACTTGCAATCACAGGAACACTCGAAATTTTACGAACCGCCGATAACATCTCGATATCGAATCCAGATTTAGTGCCATCTGCATCCATAGAATTCAAAAGAATTTCTCCAGCGCCTCTAAGGATTGCATCCGCTATCCATTCCAAAGCATCCAGCCCGGCACTCTCTCGGCCGCCATGAGTTGTAACTTCAAATCCAGATTTCGTGTCAGCCCTTCTTGCATCTACCGAGAGAACTAATACCTGATTTCCAAAACGATCCGAAATTTCATTAATTAGATTAGGTCTGGCAATTGCAGCCGTATTGATTGAAATTTTATCGGCTCCTGCGCGCAATAATTCGTTAACATTTTCTGCACTTCGAATTCCGCCACCGACGGTTAAAGGTATAAATACTTGTTCAGCAGTCTTTCGAACAATCTCAAGAGTTGTTTTTCGTTCCTCAACACTGGCAGAGATATCGAGAAAAGTTAATTCATCTGCGCCCTCTAAACCGTATTTCTTCGCCAGTTCAACCGGATCACCAGCATCTCTTAAATCTTTAAAATTGACGCCTTTAACAACTCGACCACCTGCAACATCTAGACAAGGGATAACGCGTTTAGCTAGCGTCATTTACTTGCGACTTCCAGCGCTTGGGCAATTGTGAAAGCACCCGAATAAATTGCCTTTCCAACGATTGCGCCTTCGATTCCAATATCAGTCATAGTTCGTAAATCAATTAAGTCTTGCAATGATGAAATTCCACCACTGGCGACAATCGGAGTTTTCGTTGCCGCACAAACCTCGCGAAGTAGTTCCAAATTTGGTCCAGCCAAAGTTCCGTCCTTACTCACATCTGTCACTATGTAACGCGAGCACCCAGCTGCATCCAATTTTGTAATCATCTCAAATAGATTACCGCCGGCTTCAGTCCAACCACGAGTAGCAAGTGTGTGCCCTCTTACATCAAGACCGACAGCAATTTTCGCTCCATGTTTCGCAATAACTTCTGCGGTCCAATCGGGATTCTCGATTGCAGCAGTTCCTAAATTTACGCGTTTACATCCAGTAGAAAGCGCTCGTTCAAGTGAAGCATCGTCGCGAATGCCACCAGAAAGTTCAACCTTGATATCGACGTTCGCTATAACTTCTCTGATTAATTCAAAATTATTTCCCGTGCCAAAAGCCGCGTCGAGATCAACTAAGTGGATCCATTTCGCGCCTTGCAAAACGAAGTCATTTGCAACCTCGACGGGAAGCCCGTAAGTGGTGGTTGCAGCTAGTTCGCCTTG
>Ga0114967_10004684_pt1 | contig 10978 bp, 10 predicted proteins | sample M_130628_MF_Meta_FD_92639 | JGI IMG/M metagenome (GOLD analysis project Ga0114967, IMG submission 92639) | Freshwater microbial communities from Lake Montjoie, Canada to study carbon cycling - M_130628_MF_MetaG | ecosystem: Environmental > Aquatic > Freshwater > Lake | place: Lake Montjoie... | reverse complement strand
TTTTTTATGAGTCTTTATAAGGATTACCAAATAAATTGGAAAGAATGTTAATTAGTTAATTCTCTAAAGAGATTTTGAAGAATTTTTGTAATGGAATTTCTTGTAATGGATTAAAGAAACTGTGAAAAAAATATTAAAATTATTGTTTTTAATATTACAATGATGTAATCAGTTATTTAGATACAATATTACTTGATTATTGACTGACTGGAAAACAAATAAAAAAATACAAAAGAAAACAAGACTGAGATTCCTACTAAAACTGGAAATAAAATAAAAAAAGACTGAGCCTTAGACCTAAACTGGAAAAACAAATAAATGAGACAAAGCCTTTGACTGATAACTGGAAAAACAATAAAAATAAATAAGACGAAGTCTCAGACTGATACTGGAAAAACAAAAACATAAACTGGAAAAAAATATTAAGTGTTTATATTTTATCAGTTTTCTAAATTATAGACAATTATTGACAATTATATATATCACAGAAGATGATACGTATAAAATAGTCAATGAATTGTCAATAATTTAGAAAATCTATTCAATCACTCTACATTCAACTTTGCCTTTAGCATCTATAAACCTTCCCAACAGCTCTTGTGGTGTCGTGTACTTATTAAGTATATGCGTAGTTTGTGTATAACGATCGTTATTATTATTGTAGGTCGGTTCGCATATGTATTTCCCGGTCCGCGGATCATATTCCCCAAGAGCGTAATATGTATATGTGTCTTCAAATCTGCAATTGAATACCCTATCTTGTTCACCAACATCTTCTATATTTTTGCATTCACCCTCCCATCGCAATCCAGATTTAACCGGTTTGTTCATTTTGCGGATAAAATCATCAGATATAAGCGCTCTGACAACAGCATACATGCTCTCAAATCGGACTATGCTATAACTAGCACGATCGAATCCTTCAAGGGGGTTTAATCGCATTGCGTTATTTGATGCTGATGAGTCACCTCTAACATAGAAGAAGTTCACACCGTGTTCGCATCGGCTACACTTTTCATACCACCCCTTAAAGAAAGGAATATTATGATACCCATCGGGTAAACATGAAAATCTCATCTTAAAAATATCGTGTTCTAGTTCTTCAAACTTTTTACACATTTCTAGAACTGGATCTCCTAAGAAATCAAAAAGAATGGTTAGCAATTCTTTTTGAAAAAGAGTTGCCAATTTGAGGAATTTGAAGTGTTCGAGAACGAGCGACATCTTATAATTATTTTTTTTGTGTATATGATATAATTTTGTTATGGATACCAATAATTTAAAAAATTTCAATTTTTTCGAATCATCAACAATTTGAAAAACTATAATTTAATAAGACTACTAAAGTTTAATAGATTGATTCTTTATTTTTAATTTTTTAAAAGCTTTATATCTCAATATACAAGGTTTTAAAAAAGATTGATACTAAAATGGTCTATAATGATATGATATATTATATATCATATCATGCATTGTTTCATAATAAATCTAATATTTTGTATTATATATTGTTATTCATTGTCAAGTCTTGCACCATCGAATATGAGATCAATATTATTGTCATCTGGTTTATATAACTGGACTGATAAACAATTAGAACAACAATATAATTATTTTAGTGTTTATAAAAGATTAAACCTTATAACAGAATCGTCTATTTTAACATATGTTATTAATATAGATGGAATGATTGAATTAATACCAACTAATTCACAAATAGATGCAGAACAATACCAATATAATATTAGTCGTAGTTTAAATTTACCGGCATATCCTTGTATATTTTGCGATGCATCAATTGGTTTCTGTTCTGGATTCGATGATAAAATTAATGCTGTTTTTAAAAATCAACAACGTTTTATTGATGACCTTATTAATCGTTCTATTAAATATAATTGGTCTGGTTATACTATAGATTTTGAATCAGACCGTTCTATAAATGGCACTCTAACAACCAATTTAATGATCCAATTAGCTAAAAATTTAAATATATATAACAAAAAATTATATATTTGGATTAATTATGGTGTTGATGTTATAGAACCATTTAATATTAGCCATCTTATGAACATCCATAATATTGTGCTGTTAACTATGAATACATATAATAATGATTATAACATGTTTATTGATGTTGCAGCATCTATGATTATACATAGTAAATCATTTGATAGAATCGGGTTTGGTCTTCTAACTTATGATAGAAGTCAAGTTATATCTGAAGATATATTATTTAAAATCATAACATGGTTAAAAGTAGTAAATATTACATTACTATCATTATGGGCATCTACAATACCTCCAAATTGGTTTCTACCATTGAATAACTTCATGAGTCAATAATATATCATAGTCTAATATGATTCGCAATATTGAAATATAATAAGATTATTATATAGATGTGATGATACTTATACAATATATCTTTATGAACCAAAAAATGATTTCTGAATATTAGTTCTTATATATTTTTGTATAAATATATAAGATAATAAGAACAATAAAATGTTCTTATTATGAAATATTGACTATTATTGGACTATCCAGAAATAGCAGGTTTTAAGTAACGGTTTAATCGTTATTACAGAAAGTATAGTTTAGATCAACATTGTATTTTATGAGGCGAATAAATATAGTATTCATGCCGAAAAAGATGCCATAATGAAATTAAAAATAAGAATATATTGAACAAATGCAATATATATATATATATATATAGGCATAATAAAAAAACAATAAAGTAGAAGTTGCTACACAGTGCAATGTATGTAAACATTTATTGTTCAAATACAATATTAATAAAATTTGCAATTATGATTTTTAAAATTAATATAAAAATGCAATACTTGTAATTATTATAAAAAGTGAGCTACTAATCTGTTAATTTTTTTATAGACGAACTGAAAACAAATAAAAAAAATAAAAACTGGAAAATAAAAACTGGAAAATAAAAACTGGAAAATAAAAACTGGAAAATAAAAACTGGAAAATAAAAACTGGAAAATAAAACTGCCTGTGGCAACACACTGTATCTCATTCAAAACACGACGGATTAAACACTGCACATCCGACAGATTTGGTTTCAGGCGACGTTATAATGTGGATCATTTGCTGGGTGTCAAAATTTAAATCCTTTGCAGTAAGCAAATTCCGTAGATTGATACACACTCTATCTGGGAATGCGTTTATGTATGATATCAAACACTCAAGCATTTTTTGAAGAGTTGGAAGAGTTACCATTGTAAACAATAAACGTGTTTCTCCAAACTCTGAATAATATTCAGGAAAAATCACTTTATGGCATAATAACAATACTTCTTTCGTCCATTTCGCCTTGTCGGACGACTTACAACAATTTATTAAGGTGATAATCAGCACCTTAAGATCACATGCCATTTTGCTATGACATTGTACATTATATATTGTGTAAAGAGTTCCGAAAAATGTGTCGACGATTATAGACACCTTCGGACGGAGTAGCTGGTTTTCCGGGTTGACAGAATTTCCCAACTTAATTGCGCCATCACATTTGGCACAAACATGAACTGATTCCCCTGTCAAGATATAGTTATCATCCATTAGAGGTGTTGTTGTAAAAACACATTGCCCCAAACACTGCTCAAAACTAGTTTGAGAAATCGGAAACCTCTCTCGAAATCCTGCAGCACAGACACAAAACTTTTCCCAGATTAGACTCAGAGGTTCAACCGTAATTTTAGTTAACTGGACGAATCCATTCTCCGATGGCAATTTGGCAAGCCAACCAATCAACTCTTTTGGATGAACAGGAAAGTGGTCATCCAAATGATTCCGCTCGTAAGATTCTAAAATCTCAGAGAGAACTGTGTTAGATGGACGTAAAATCTTCTCTTCACGCGTTATGCAAAAATCAGACGGGTCACTCTTTTGAACACCATCTTTAAAATTGTGTAGATGTATCAAAGAATATTGCTCAATTTGCTTCCCGATTTTTGAGCGATTGTTCTCTCCAATAATTGGCTTGATAGAACTAAACGGCGCAAGTTGCTTTGGCTCCTCAAGATGATTAATCGACCAGATATTGCACTTTTTACAAGGAATTAATTTGAACTCATGTAAATAAAAAGGATCATGAAAGGTATGGATATCGTGTACGCACGAGGGTTGGGACGACGAGTGTTGGGACGACGAGTGTTGGGACGTTGGATTCATTCTTTTGTATTTTTTAAGGTGTACTATACAAAACATAATGGACAATTAAAATAATAAAAATTTCAATTTTTTTAAATTTTTCTTCGTCAAGGTCGTAAAAAAGGTAAACATTAGATATATTGTCATAAACCATAATAATAAAGATAGCATGGATATGACAGATTAAAGTAAGAAAATCCGGTGAAAATGAATGGTCTATATTTATGTAATTTAATAATAGATTTAGAAACATATTTATGTTTAGAGAATTTGATAACAAAATTTTTAGTTGGGATCCAAAATTTAGAATAACATTTAATAGCAAAATTTTTAGTTGGAATGCAATAGTCATTATAAAATGTGTTAAAGAGTGTTTTAGTCGAGAAATAAAATTTATGATAATATTTGACTATAAAATTGACAATTTCGTGTGTAATTTTGATAGATTTTATTATTATGGTTTCAATCATATGATAAATATAATAAATATATAATTATATTATATATTTAATGTATTATTTAGATTTAACTTCAGATGATTCTATATTAAATTTAAAACAAAATATTTTAACATATTTACAAAAAATAAAAGAAACAAAAAAATGCAACATTATATGGACATATTTTCAGTCTGCAGCCATATCTGATATTACTAATATAAAATATAAAATAGCTCATAAATGTTTCAAAAATATAAAAAAAATAGATTTACAAACATATAAACAATATATTGATAAATCAGATGGTAATACGGCAATATTTAGATCATTAAATAAAAAAACGTGTCTGATTATACCCAAAAAACCATCTATTAATTTGACAGAATTTGCAGTAGACTCGGATAATAAAGAATGGTTATTATTGTGGAAAGACGTCGCTACTACAACAAATAAATTATTATTAATAAAATCACCATTATATATATCAACACATGGTCATGGTGTTAGTTATCTTCATATTAGAATAGAGGCAAAACCATTATATTATGAACCTTTTTAATCTCTAATTTTTAATTTAATTGCATTTTCAAATAATTCATATAAAACAGTAAACATGCCAGCAAAAACGACCATCATATAAAATGCCATTAATATTTTTGCTCTATTTGTTATTGGCAATATATCACCATATGCTGTAGATGTATATGTACCAACATTAAAATAAAAAAAATTAATAAATCTATCTAATTTACTGTCGTTTGGTCCAAGACCTTTGAAATCAGAATCGTTCATATATTGCATCATAAATAATGATATAAAAATATTTAAAACAGCAGCAACAACCAGATATCTAATAATTTTAATATTTAGAAAATCCAACATTGTATATATATATATATATATATATTATTACAAGATATTATAATGATGTCATTATAAAATAATAAATATTATTATTTTATAAGATTATTTATAAGATTATTTTTTAGAAAGATTTATAAATATCTAATAGTGCTGTTCTTTCAAGTTCACTTAACATAAGAAAACTATTGAGTTCGTCTTGACTAAATACAGTAATCATTTTTTGTTCATCTGGAGAATATCCAAGAATAATATTAATATGTTCAATTGGCAAAACTAAGATTTTTTTAATTTCATCATATGTCATTTTTAATAATGTTGACACTGTATTCGCATCACATTGTTTTAATTTGTCATAATCTTCTGTCGATAAATTTAAAAATATTACTATTTCTTGTTTAGACCATTTCGTCTCAAGTAATGTTCCAAACAATGTTAATACGTCTTTTGGTAATTCAATATATTTTTTGCGAAGATCTGTAGATAATTTGAAGAAGAAAGAACGACCATCAAAAGATAAATCAAAAAATAATTCTTGTTCACGTTCAGATAGATTAGAGAAAATATGGTAATTATTTTCAGTTTTCAGATCAAATAGAACTAATCGTTTGTCAAATGATAGATCAACATATTTATTAAACAAATTCAGTAATGTTTTCTGTTGCTCAAATCCTAATGTAAAAAATAATTCACGTTCATATTCTGAACATCTGAAAAATGATTTTATAGATTCCAATTCAAAATTACATATAATATTACGCTGTTCTGTTGATAGTTTCAATACTAATGCTCGTTCTTCAGGTGGCATTTTTAATATTGATTTTAACACCTTTGAAGCTTGTTCTGCTAATGACTGTTTTTGTTCATTTGGTTGTTTTTGTTCATTTGGTTGGTTTGGTTGGTTTGGTTGGTTTGGTTGGTTTGGTTGGTTTGGTTGGTTTGGTTGATTTGGTTGGTTTGGTTGGTTTGGTTGGTTTGGTTGGTTTGGTTGGTTTGGTTGATTTGGTTGGACTTGTTTATCTCTTAGTTTTTTATTAATTGTTTTAGGTGGACTTACTGGTTTGGATTTCAGAGATTGCTCACTGATTACAGAAATATTGCCAATATTATTAAACACAATATCATCAACAAATGAAGTGTGATCATATGTGCAACCTTTATTTATTTTATAACATGATTTATTTTTTTTATGAAATTTACATTGTATTGTGTTGTCGACAGATGTATTGTTATAACTTGTAGACATAGTTTGATTGTTATATTTATCGGTAATTTGAACTACTTCTGAATCAGGGTCGTGGACTCCATCATTAGTGATAGATTTGTGTACATAAGAAGTTCCGTGATGGTATGAGAATGCATATTGAAATAATTTACGTAATCTAAAAATTGGGATTATCATAAAACATCCGATATTATCATTTGGAATAAATGTTCTATTTTCGAATGTTTTAATAAATGTATTTTCAAGGACATTATGGTCTCCATAAATAATAACATTTATTTTTTTTGATTTATCATCTCTAAAATTTTTATAAGGATTATTTTTGTTTAATATTTTTCGACAGTAGGTGGTATTAGTGGTTTCTTTAATTTCCAGATAAACATTAACACGTGATTGATTTTCATTCATAAATGTATGTGAGTCATCTAAAGTATAAAACTTGTCATCACAACTAATATTAAGTTCTTCAGCGAGACATCTGATAGCAGCAAAAGTGCTTGGTTCAGTTTCCTTGCATGTCTCACTAATAAATGATTGTACTTCAACATTTGTGCATGTGTCTTTGCATACACAGCTACATGCAATTACATCAATCTCATGTCGACAATCTTTATTTTTACTATTCGGCTTTAAACAGCATTTACATCTACAATTGCAACATTCGAGACATTTAGTGTTATGAACAAGATTATTTCTACGAACTTCATCATTATTATTGCTTGGAACGTGATAACCATAACATTTACCATCTTTTTTACAATTATAGTTTTTACATCGTTGGTTATATAAATGAGAGCCATTAACGAAACCATTACATTGTTTTTTTTCAATACAATTAGTACGAGAACAGTTAAGATCAAAATAATGTTTATAATAACCACCAACACAAATTACTGATTTAGTTCTATTTTCATCATTATTCAATATATTAAAATAACAATCTCTGAAAGCAAGAATATTTGCAGCATTCAGAAAATGATTATCGTACACACTAAAACAATGTTGTGTTTTAGATGTACTTTCATATGTGTTAATATTAGAAAATGTATTTTGTCCAGCATACATTATTCTAATTTGATTTTTATAATGTGATTTATCCATTATGTAATAGTGATCAATATAAAATTATCATATATATCATTTATTTTAATTATAAATGATATAAAATGTTGATGATATAAAAGAACATAATGATCAAAAAACTAAATTTTATTACAAAAATCAGTAATAGATCTATTCATTCATACACTAAACATACAATTAATACAGTCGTATTTGATATGTATGAAACTGTTATTTTCCCTATAAAGCACCTTCGACCTGCTCCAGTTCAAGCCTTTATTGACACTTTTAATTTTTATGGATATTTCTCAGCATCATCATCTATTCTTATGAATCATAATGATGTTTTTATTAATATTGTTGACAAACATATGGGTAAGTCAAAACGCAACCATTTGATTTCAATCTTAGACGAACCATATTTAAAATCGTTTAAAGAATCAATCAAAAAAGATAATGTTTCAATAGATGATATGTATAAAAAATTTGTTGAAATCCAATGTGACATTTTAAAAAATCCTGATTATTGCACTCTTGAACCTAATTATCTTAAAGTTGAAAAACATTTGATCGAACAAGGTATACAACATTTTTGTTTTACAACCGGTTTCAATCATCTTCAAACTTCCATTATTTTGCACCATTTACCCCAACTTAGATATAATAAAATTATTACAACTGATACAGTTAAATCACCACGACCAAATCCAGAAGGTATTTACAAAATAATGGAACATTGTAATGTGTCTGATTATAATGTAATAAAAATTGGCGATACAATTGCAGATATTGAAGAAGCAAATAATGCATCTGTTATTAGTGTTGGAATCACAACAGGTGCAGTATCTAAAGATAAATTTAAAAAACATAATGCTGACTTTGTAATCAAAAATCTTTTATATCTTCCATATCTCATTAGTTGTATTAACAAAAATAATAAAAATAATAAATAAAATAAATTAAATATAATCACAAATTTCTATATCATATTTTGGTTTACCATTTTCTTGCACACCATTTTGTTTCAATATAAATGGTTTGGCACATCCATATACTAAATCATTTTTTTTCAGTTCATCGCATTTAAGTTTGCTTTCATGAGGACCAATATTCATAAAAGTATTTTTGTATACAGCATGTCTAAAAATATGGCAATTAATTTCATGTCTAAAAATCTGGATCATATCTTGACAATGTGGACATTCAAAAATATAAAATTCATTCATTATATATTTATTATATTTTATTTTATATAATAATAAAATAAAAAATACTAATATCGATATTAAATCAGATCACCGTTTTAAATTTCATAGATAAATATATACATTTCTAATCTTAAGACGAAAAATATCTATATTTATCCATAAAAAAATTTATAGATTCTCTAAATTATCAACAATTTAGAAAACTGCTGTTTTGTCAGCAACTGGATACGCTTGTCATCAATATAACGACTTAATCATAAAACATACGATTTGAACATCTATCAAAAGCTCTTTAATACAATGGCTATTATAAAACACTTGTTTGGACCATATAATGTTTAGAGCAGTTCAATATTAATCTAATCCTCTAATATGTAATAGTTTGTATGAATTAATGGAAAAATCTTTTAGATTATTTATAATCAGTATAATTTATATTTTATTTATTTTATAGATGTTTATTCCAATATACATCTATAAAAATAAAATTAACATCTTAATAAAAATTAAGATTTATATTTAAATAATAATCAATTATTAGATTATTATATTTTATTTAATAATTATTATCATCTAAAAGATTTTTTCAATTAATTCTATAATTGAATCACTACATAATATTTTTTAACTATATTTAGTAACAATGATGATACAATTTATTTAGAAACTATATTACTTGATTATTGACCGACTGAAAAATAAATAAAAAATAAGAGAACTGGAAAAGAATAAAAAATAGAATGTGTCTGGGGGGGATCTGACTGGCACTGGAAAAGAATATAAAAAGACTGAGATTGACACTGAAACAAAATAAAACAGAACTGGAACGAAAAAAATAAAAACTGGAATAGCTCTATCAATCCGACCTCTTGACGGGAAAAAATGACGATTCTGACTTGGGCGTCGTCCTGAAAGATTGTGGACCGTTTTTGGGTTTATCCTGACTTTTCAGGTCAAAATAATAACTTAGACGAACAACTTAGGGTTCTGGTTCCGTTGACGTGAGAGTTGCAAGAACTTCACGTCTATCATTCTAATTCAAGAGATTCTTTTCCTTAATTGATTTATAAAGAAGATCAGTAATGATAGTTCGTGGGAGTTGTTCACCAGGATTGAGTCCTAATAATTCACAAAATGAAGCTGGAACGTAAGCTGGTTTATTAAAACCACTTACAGAACATTTAGTTGACTTTCCATCACTCTTGGAACGTTTCTTGTGTTGCTTGGAAAGTTGAGTAAACTTCTTTTGAACAATTTTGTTCAGTTGAACTCGACGTTTTTGGATATTACTAAGTTCCTCATCAATGTCGACCAGTGCCTTATGAATTGAATCATACGTTTCAGAACTATCTTCTGAACTTTCTTCAACTTTTACGACTGGAGTTGATACGGGAATAACACATGATTCCAAATTAACGCCACCAGCATTTACACAGTCTGGTTCATATTTTGAACCAGCGCCCACACATTCTGGTTCAAAATATGATTTTAAGCCATTAAATCCATCAAAAGAGATGCAGTATACATCTCTCGACTGAAAAAAACCGTCGGTATACGCTTGAGCCATTCTCTTTAATCCGGCTTGATCTGTTGGATTAGGAACCACAACAGTAAACTCGTTGTCTGGTCCCAACTCTTTGGTTGTATAAGTAATTATTTCCACCAGTTTTATGGAGTCACTGTTTGTGGACAATTCTATCACTTTTTTAATCAGAATATTCATCACTTTCTTGTTCAATGTATACATTGCATTATAAAATATATACTATATATGGAAAAAAAATCAATTTTTTATGTGAAAAATAAATTTAATCTGGTGGGTTTTGCGAGCATTGCCATTTCTGAATAGAATTCACAGTCTCAGTCAGTTTCTTAAATTATAGACATTAATATATAATACTACCTATACCTTAAAAAAATAAAACAAAACAAGAAAATAATAAAAAATATAATGTGTCTGGGGCTCTGACTGACAAGAAAAGAATATAAAAAAACGGAGCCTTAGACTAATA
>Ga0114967_10004682_pt1 | contig 10980 bp, 7 predicted proteins | sample M_130628_MF_Meta_FD_92639 | JGI IMG/M metagenome (GOLD analysis project Ga0114967, IMG submission 92639) | Freshwater microbial communities from Lake Montjoie, Canada to study carbon cycling - M_130628_MF_MetaG | ecosystem: Environmental > Aquatic > Freshwater > Lake | place: Lake Montjoie... | reverse complement strand
TGCTTTTTTACATAGAGACGCGTCGTCTCTTCTAGTGGATCTCCCACAGGCATGACGTAGCTCACCATGACAAGACCTTGCCCAACCGTGTCGAAGGTGTCGGGGATCGTGTACTCCCACGATGCGCGCCCGTTGGTATCAGAGACGATGCAGGGGCTGGTTGCCGAGGTTTGCTGGATCGGCAAGCCGGTCAACTGCAAGGTGAACTGCACGCACACGGAAACTACTGGAGAGCCGTCGGGGCCTGTGGCACGTGCAGTGACGCGGAACGAGCGATTCGGCTTGCTCAAGATGATTGTCCCTGGGTTCACGTCAATCGTGACGAGTCCAGTGTCGGAACTCGAGATGATCGTAAGGCGCTTCTCTCCACCATTCCCCGCCACATCGCTTGCGCTAACGACGAGGATATTGCTTCCGTTTCGCACCGAGATTGTCAAATCGAAGGTGCCGCTCTTTGAAGAGCGGCCACTCTCAATCGTCCCCGTCGTATCGTTTCGCAACTGAACATCGATGTCGGGATCAGTCTTTCCAGAAACGGTGACCTCTGACCCACTAATCATTGCGTTGTCATCAGGAGAAGAGAGGGAGATCTTCGGCGCCACATTATCTCGTTCGATAACGATCTGATTTGACGAGGCACCTTCGACGTCGTTCTCCAGCACGATCGCGACGATCTTATTCTCTCCAGGGAGTAGCGGGATACCAGTCACCTCAAAGTTTGGCGTCGTCGGCATGGCGATCTCACCGCCAATTGCATTGGATCCATCACCGTAGGTAACGCGAATGCGAAGACGTGCACTCGTTCGCTCGATGAGATCTGCGGGCAGTGTTCCAGCAATGCTGGTGCTCTCCGCTGCGAGAACCGACTGCTGGGGCTGAATGAGGAGCGGGTGGCCAGCCATCGGCGTGGCGCTTGCAGACGGTGCTGGGCTCGCCTCTGCCTGCATGGAGGTGATCCACGGGATCGCGATCACGGCGACCCCAATAGCTGCCGCGACAAAGAGACCGACAAGTCCGACAGCGAGCGCGCGACCGATAAGGACGGCGCACCCATCGAGGCGTTCATTGTTCTGGCCGTTCGGGTCGCCGCCCTGCGGCGCTCGGGTCGAAGCAACGGAACGGCGAGGCGCCTCACTCCCCGAACGTCGCAGCAACTTCATGTGGCGATTCTCGCACGAGCAGTGCACCGACCGCTACGCTCTCGCCATGCCTGAAACACCAGTCCCCCCAGCTGTGATGGATGCCGCTCGCCGCGACGTCGCCGATGCCCGCATGCGGCTCTCCGCCGGCGTGCGCAATGGTGATGCCGCAGGCGCCTGGCAGGCCGCGCTCGAGGCACTCTCCGCACGTGGCCGTTTCGGTGTTCGACTCGGCCTCGAGCGCTCGATCGCGCTCCTCGCCGAGCTCGGCTCGCCAGAGCGTGACGTTCGCGGAGCACTTGTTGCTGGAACGAACGGGAAGGGGAGCGTTGTCGCGCTTGTCTCCGCAGCACTTCGCGCACATGGCCTCCGCCACGCGACGACGCCGAAGCCGCATCTTGTTAGCTATCGAGAGCGCGTCATGCTCGATGGGCGCCCACTCGCCCCGCTGCCGTTCGCACGCGCAGTCGACCGCGCCCTCGGCGCCGCCGACGCAATTGAAGGAGACGTTGGACCAGCGACTGAGTTTGAGCTCCTTGTCGGCGCAGTCTTTGAAGCCCTGCGCGCCGAATCGGTGCAGACGGCAATCGTCGAGGTTGGACTTGGTGGCCGCCTTGACGCAACGCATGCATGGGATGGCGGCGTTGCTGTTGTGACCAACATTGGTCTCGATCACCAGCAATATTTAGGAGAGACGACGACGGCGATTGCGACAGAGAAGGCCGCGATCATCATGCCGGGCGATATTGCCGTTACGGGAATCGGGAGCGATGAAGCCTCGCTGGCCGTTATCCGATCACGCGCGGAGAGCGTTGGTGCACCACTCGTGATCGCACAGCCTGGTGCAACGCGCCTTCTTGGCCGCGCAGGTCTCGAGGTAGAGCTCGAGGGGTACGGAAGCGTTGCGGTTGCGCTGATTGGTGCACATCAAGCAGAGAATGCCGCCGTTGCTGCGGCAACGATTGATGCACTGCGCCTCGCCGGCATCGTAGATGTATCCCCCGCATCGCTTCGCGCCGGCTTTGCGGCTGCGCGATGGCCAGGTCGACTTGAACTGATCGAGCTCCCGTTCGGTCGGGGCGATGCGCGCGACCTCCTCCTCGATGGTGCGCATAATCCTGCAGGTGCAGCAGCCCTTGCAGCAGCGCTCAAGGATCCTCACTTGACCTTGCACGGCGAGGGTGAGGCGACGCTGATCCTCGCCGCAATGGCCGACAAGGATGTGGCAGGTGTGTGCGCCGCACTTGCAGCGGTGCCACTACTTCGCGCAGCACGCGTCCTCTGCACGAGCGTTGGCGATGCGCGCTCGCTCCCCGCTGACGCCCTCCGTACGATCGTTCGCGCAGCAGGTCTCGGCGCGCATGTGGAGACGTGCCCCGATCCTGTAGCAGCGATGCAGCGCGCTGCCGAATCGAGCGGGCCCGTGATCGTGGCTGGCTCGCTCTACCTCGTTGGTGCCGTTCGCGAGGCGCTCCTGCGCGCGGGTGTGGTGCCCGACGACGGCAGTCTCGATCCGCAGGTCGACAGGGGCGTGTCAGGATCAGCGCAATGAGTAGCCGACAGACGTTCTCGATTCGCGGCGCCGGAGATCCGCCCCCAACGACGATCGGGCCACTCACCGCGCATTGGGGGAGCCGCACCTATGTGATGGCGGCAATCAACCTCACCCCTGACAGTTTTTCGGGCGATGGTCTGTATGGAGAGGCCGATACAGGTGGCGAGATTGGCGAGGTGATCCTTGCGCGCGTCGAAGTTCATGCGCGTGCTGCTCGGCGAGACGGAGCCGACATCCTTGATCTCGGTGCAGAGTCCACGCGCCCGGGTCATGCGGTGGTTACCGTGGAAGAAGAGCTGCGTCGACTGATTCCAGCGATTACGCGAATCCGTGCAGCATTGCCAGAGGTGGCGCTGAGCGTTGACACGCAAAAGCCCGAAGTTGCAGCCGCCGCGCTCACTGCAGGGGCACACCTCCTCAACGATATTTGGGGCACGCGTCCTGGCAATGAGATGCTTCAGCTCGCAGCAGATCGCGGTGTGCCGATCATTGTCATGCATAACCGCGCAGCAGTGGCGAGTGGCGCAGCTGGCGCAACATTCGAAGATGAGTTGCTTGCCGAGCTGGCCGCCGTTGCTGCACGCGGCCGAGCGCTCGGGATCCCACTAGAGAACCTGATCCTTGACCCAGGGTTCGGGTTCGGCAAGTCACCGGCGCAGAATCTCGTGGCACTCCGCGCGATCGGGCGATTGCGCGATCTCGGCCACCCAGTGCTGCTCGGCACGAGTCGCAAGTCAACCCTCGGCAGGGTGCTCGACGTTCCCCCTGCAGATCGGCTCTACGCAACGGTCGCGACGAGTGCCCTCGGCGCGCTCGCCGGCGCAGACATCATTCGCGTGCACGATGTACTGCCGAATCGTGATGCGGTTCGTATCATTGATGCAACGCTTCGTGCACGCGGTGAAGATGCGCCAGAGGTGCTCGGCCTAGATCCCAATCGACCCGACCAACCGCCGCGTCGCGATCGCCGCGATCACATCGCGGTGCGCAACGTGCGCTTTGATGCAGCCCACGGCGTCTTGCCGCACGAGCACGTGGAGGCCCAGCCGTTCTTTGTCGATGTCGAACTCGACGTAGATCTCAGGACGGCAGGCACCCATGACGACCTCACCGCCTCGGTGAACTACGGAGAGATTGTGGAAGAGGCGGTGAAGGCGGTCGGCAGTGCCGGACACGTGGAGCTCATTGAGACGCTTGCCGAGCGTATTGCCGATGCTGTCACAGGCGTCGTTACGCGATCCGGCGTGCGCGTCGACGAGATCCGAGTGCGCGTACGGAAGCCGAAGGCTCCTGTCGTTGCGCCGATTGACTGGGCTGGAGTCGAGATCGTGCGCCGCCCCTGACGGGGTTACTTGTTCGGGCGTGTCCCGAGCGTTAGGGCAACGACAAGCCGCTCGCCATCGCGCAAGATCGCCAGGCTAATCTCGGTGCCCGGAGAGAACTGCACGAGCAGATCTTGGAGTGGGTGGGCACCGTCGACGGCGATATCGTTTACCGCAGTGATGATGTCGCCGCTCTTGAGCCCCGCACGTTCGGCCGGACTACCCGGGACGATTGCGGGCGAGGTGCTATCGCCGTCTAGCCAAGCCCCCTCGTTCACCGGAAGGTTGTTGGCCTTGGCGGTTCGCAGATCGATTGACACATAGCGGACACCAATCCATGGGCGTGAAAGCTTTACGCCGAGGAGTGCCTGCTCCATGATCGGTCGAGCGATGTCGATAGGAATCGCAAACCCAATCCCGGTCGCAACGGTAGAACCGCCACTCGTCGTATCGGTGGCGATTGCCGTGTTAATACCGATCACGGCACCACTCGAATCAACGAGCGCACCACCGGAGTTGCCAAAGTTGATTGCTGCATCAGTTTGGATGAGTGAACTGAGTCGGCCAGATTCAGTCGTGATCTCTCGGCCGAGCGCGGAGACAATCCCCGAGGTGACCGAGTTCGTGTACACACCAAGCGGTGAGCCCATCGCGATGGCGGTCTGGCCCACGCGGATCCCACTCGACTTGCCGAGGGTTGCTGCTGAAAGGCCTGTTGCATCAATCTTGACGATCGCGAGGTCGGTCAACGTATCAATGCCGTACACGGTGCCGTCGAAGTCGCGCCCGTCTTGCAGGTGGACCAAGATCTCCTGAGCTCCGCTGACAACATGCTTATTCGTGATGATCCAGCCGTCGGCGGAATAGATCACGCCTGAGCCCGTTGCACTGCCATCTGCAAGGACAATTTCAATAGTGACGATTGCTGGTGAGACTTTCTCAGCAACTGCCACGATCGCAGACTGCTCAGAGACGAGGGTTTGCCGGATCTGCGTGGTGAGATCAGAGCCGTTCGGGCCAAATCCGCCGAGCAGGATGATCGTTGCACCAGCACCACCAACCGCGCCGAAGAGCATGGCGAGTGCGAGGAAGCCTGCGAGCATGCGGCCGCGCATAAGCGGCTTGACCGCGCGTGCGATGGGTCGGGTCACCTTTGAGCTCAGCCCCTTGCTCTCCCACGGGAGGAGGCGCGCGGGCTCCGGCTCAAAGCGAACGGGTTTTTCCGATGCACCCTTTGGGCTCATGTTGACTCCTTCTTTCTCGCTCGGCCCTTCGGCGGCGCCAGGGGCGTTTCATGTTCCTCAGAGGATGCCGTATCTGCACGAAGCACGCGGCGAAGGCGGAGTGAAGTTTTCGCAACCTCACCAAGAAGGGCTGCCGCACGCCTCCCCACGCTGATGAGGGAGCTGCTTGCACTTGGGGGCTCAGGTTCTGCCGGCTCGCCCTGGGCAAGCTCTGGGTCTGCAGGGAAGGTGAGGGTGAAACTTGTCCCCTTACCGGCGAGGCTCTCAACAACGATTCTGCCAGCATGCATGTCAACGATTGACTTCACGATTGCAAGCCCAAGGCCAGAACCGGTTGCGCGAGCGCTGCGCCCTGCGGCGGCGAGGCCCTCCGTTCCGCGGTAGAAGCGATCGAAGATCCGCGGCAACTCTTCGGGAGAGATGCCGACCCCGTCATCGCGCACAACGATGCGTGCCGCACCAGTTGCAAGCGGCTGCATGACCACTGTCACCGTTCCGCCACGCGGCGTGAACTTGAGTGCATTCGCAACCAAGTTTGCAATCGCCTGCCCAACAAGCATTGGATCGTGTCGCACGAGCACACTGCGCGACGGCAGCTCCTCGTTCAGTGCAACGCCACGGCGACGAGCACCAGCAGCAGCCTGATCAATGGCAGTGCGCACGCTTACCCGGAGATCGGCAGATTCGAGTCGTGGCTGCGAAATTCCTGCGTCGAACCGTGAGAGCTCAAGGATGTTTGCGGTCAGCGCATCCATGCGCTCAAGTTGTCGACCGGCCTCATCAAGAAGGCGCTTGCGCGTTGGGGCATCGGTCGCCTGCTCATCGGCGAGGAGATCAACAAACGCGCGGAGTGCCGCCATGGGCGTGCGGAGTTCATGGGAGATGTCGGCAAGATGCGCCTGCCCACCATCACGCTCTCTGCGTAGGGCACGCACCGATGTTTCAAGTCGTTCTGCCATGACATTGAACTGCTCAAGCAACGTACTCATCTCGTCGTTAATTGCTGCATCTGGCCCGGCAGAAACACGAGCGGTAAGGTCGCCGTTGCCGATCGCGGCAGCCGCGGAAGAGAGCTCGGCGACCGGTCGTGCAAACCGTTGCGACAAGAATGCAGCAATCAAAACACTCAAGAGCATCGCAAGGGCACTAGCGAGAGCGATCACCCCGCCAACCTCTCGCAACCGCGCTGCTCGTGTCGAGAGCGGCTCGATCAGTTTGACCTCAATTGCACTCGATTGCGGCCCCCCATTGAAGATGACCCGCGTCGGTTCGCTCTGCAGGCTTGCTCGCGCCTCGTCAGAGGCGGGTTCAACCGCTGCCGAACTGATGAGGAACTCGCCATCAGGGCTTGGATTGAACTTTTGCTTTGCCTCGTTCCAAACCCCAAAACGAATCTGGACATCGGCACGAGCGATCTCATTAGCAATCTTTTGCAGGGCCGCATCCTGCAAAAGGAAACGATTGCGTACCTTTGGATTGATGCGCCCTGTCCGACTCACCACTAAATCACTTCCGGCAGCCGTGCGGGCAAGGTCCTCAACCACATACACAACAGAGCTCTGGCGCACGTTGATTGCAGCAACCTCTTGCAGGCGCAGTGTCTCGTCAATGGAGTTAATGACTAGCACGCCAGAGAGGGCAAGCGATGCGGCAACTGTTGCCAAGAAGGCAACGGTAAGCCGCGCGCGGATACCGCGCGGCGGAGCATTCAAGAACCAGTTAACGAGTCGGGTCAGGTGTCGCTGCGCGCGTCTCGTGCGCCGCGCTCCCCCTTGTCGGCAAATGCATATCCAACCCCACGTACTGTCGTAATAAACTGTGGTGCAGATTCATCAGGTTCGATCTTTTCGCGAAGGTGGCTGACGTGAACATTGATCGTCTTCTCGTCACCAGCAAGCGCCGCATCATAGTCGCGCACGCGATCAAGTAGGTCGCGTCGGCTGAAGACTCGCCCCGGCTTCTCGGCGAGGATCCGCAAGATCTCAAACTCGGTGGGCGTGAGGGCAATCTTCTTTCCTGCGCGCGAAACCTTGCGCTTCTCCAAGTCGATGACGAGGTCATCGGCACGAATGACGCGCCCGCCAAGTGCATCGGCAAGGTCACCATACGCGCGCCGAAGTTGTGACTTCACGCGACTGAGGAGTTCACGGACGCGGAAGGGTTTCGTCATGTAGTCATCGGCTCCAAGTTCGAGGCCAAGGATCGTGTCGATCTCTTCGTCGCGCGCGGTGAGGATGATCACCGGCGCCTTTGAACCGCCTGCGCGGAGCCGCCGCAGAAGCTCGAAGCCGTCGATGCCGGGGAGGCGGACATCCAAGATGAGCAGGTCCGGCGCCTGCGCAAGGCCGAGCTCCAGCCCCTTCTCGCCGTTGCCCGCAAGGATGGGTTGATACCCCTCGCCCTTCAGGGCGACCTCGAGGGCGAGCGATACGGCTGGATCGTCTTCTACAACAAGGATCGTGGCTGCCATGCGCCGATGCTACACCCGCTGCAGGGCTATCCTTGCCATCCAATGAGCACACCGAACGTTCCGCAGTCACCGCTCGGCGCCCCCGCCTCAGATACGCCCACACCTGTGAAGGAGCGTGGGAAGGGGCTCCTCTCTCGCGCCACCCTCAATAAGGACACCGCCTTTTCGCACGAAGAGCGCCGCCTCCTCGGCCTCGACGGGCTCCACCCCGCGTCGGTGCTCACCCTTGAAGAGCAGGTTGAGGTGGAGCTGCGCAAGATTCGACGGAAGCAAGACCCACTTGAGCGCTATATCGGACTCGCCGCGCTCCAAGATCGTAACGAGACGCTCTTCTACCGTTTGCTTGTCGACAATATTGAAGAGTTCCTTCCCATCGTCTACACGCCAACAGTTGGTGAGGCCTGCAAGCGCTGGAGCCAGATCTGGCGCCGGCCGCGCGGCGCTTGGATCACGCCAGATGATCAGCCACGCATCGCAGAGCTCCTGCGCAATGCATCCGGGGGTGGCGATGTTCGCCTGATCGTCGTCACCGATAACGAGCGCATCCTTGGCCTTGGCGATCTCGGCGTTGGCGGCATGGGGATTCCGATCGGCAAGCTTGCGCTCTACACCGCCGCCGCTGGAATTGCGCCAGCGTGGGCGCTCCCCGTATCACTCGATGTTGGAACCGACAATCAAGAACTACTTGCCGACCCTGCGTATCTTGGCTGGCGACGACCACGCCTGCGCGGCGCAGAGTACGACGCATTTATCGAGGCGTTCGTCAACGGCGTGCGCGAGGCCTTTACCGGATGCGTGATTCAGTGGGAAGATTTCAAGCAGCAGAACGCGATCCAGATCCTTGAGCGCTATCGGAACCAAATTCCCTCGTTCAACGACGACATTCAAGGAACAGGAGCGGTTGCACTGGCCGGCATCATTGCCGCAGTGGCTGCAGGGGGCGGATCGGGGAGCCGCTCGGTCGACGATCAGCGCATTCTCTTTTACGGTGCCGGTGCCGCAACGCTCGGCATCACCAGGATGGTACGCCGCGTGAGCAGCGCGCCAATTGTGGCCCTCGACTCCAAGGGGGTCGTGCATGCAGGTCGCACCGATCTCTCTGATGGGAAGGGCGAACTTGCGATCACGTCGGAGCAGGTGGCGCAGTTCGGGCTGACGGGTGCCACATCTGGCGCACTCACGGAGATCATTGCGGCCTACAAGCCCACCATCCTGATTGGCACGAGCGGCCAAGCGGGCGCCTTCACTGAAGCGGTCGTGCGGGCAGCATCGCTTGCCGCCCCAACGCCGATGATCTGGCCACTCTCGAATCCAACATCGTGTGCCGAAGCAACGCCCGCCGACATCTTTGCGTGGAGTGAGGGGCGCGCGCTTATCGCCACAGGCTCGCCATTCGACCCCGTAATCGTTGATGGCGTCCAGCACGCGATCAGTCAGGCGAACAACGTCTACATCTTCCCTGGCGTTGGACTCGCCGCTGTCGCTGGGCACCTGAAGCAGATTCCCGACGAGGCATTCGTCGCCGCAGCCAAGGCGCTCGCAGCAGTAACGCCAGAGGGGGAAGAGCTCTACCCGGCGCTTGGAAACCTGCGCATGATCAGTCGCGCCATCGCAATCGCCGTTCTCCAGGAGGGCTGTGCGGGAGGCTGGGCGCCCGCGATCGACACGACGAAGATCGAGGAACTTGTTGATGCGGCGATGTGGCGGCCCACCTACCGCCCATACGTACCAGCCTAGCCCCGCGATAGACTAGGGCAGAGAGCGCAGACAGGGAGGCGAGATGAAGATCGGAGTGCTACGAGAGACGAGTGCTGGCGAGCAGCGCGTTGCTCTCGTTCCCGACGCCGCCGCAAAGCTTATCGCCGCTGGCCATGCCGTTGCGGTTGAACGCAGCGCAGGTGCAGCGGCAGGATTCCCTGATGCACTCTACGAGAAGGCCGGCGCAACGCTCGTCGCAGATGCTGCAGCACTTTGCGGCGGCTCACACGATGTGATTGTCAAGGTGCGAAAGCCATCTGCGTCAGAGGCCGCGCAACTGCCAGCAAACGCAACGCTCATCGCGCTACTCACACCAGGATCCAACGACGACCTCATTCCACTCCTTGCCCAACGCGGCATCACCGCCCTTGCACTCGAGCTTGTTCCGCGCATCTCGCGCGCGCAATCCATGGACGTGCTCTCATCGCAGAGCGGCGTCGCGGGGTATAAGGCGGCGCTCGTTGGTGCGGCAGCACTCGACAAGTTTCTCCCCATGTTGACGACGGCGGCTGGCACGATCGCGCCATCGAAGGCCTTCATCCTCGGTGCAGGAGTCGCTGGGCTCCAGGCCATTGCAACAACACGGCGCCTCGGCGCGGTCGTGAGCGGCTTCGACGTCCGCTCTGCGGCGGGCGAGCAGGTGCGCTCGCTCGGTGCCCAGTTCGTCGAACCCGCTGCGAAGGCCGAAGGCGCAGGCGGCTACGCGCGCGCACAAACCGAGGATGAGGCGGCGCAAAATGCGGCGATCATCGGCGCCCATGTTGCCTCGCAAGACCTCGTCATCACCACGGCGCTCATCCCTGGACGCAAGGCGCCGATCCTCATTACTGACGCGATGCTGGCGGCGATGCGCCCAGGCTCGGTCGTCGTCGACCTTGCCGCCGAGTCCGGCGGCAACGTTGAGGGATCAGTAGCCGGCGAGATGGTGGTGCGCCATGGCGTGCATGTGATCGGCGCATCGAATATTCCCTCGTCTGTCCCACTTCACGCATCGCAAATGTTCTCAACGAACGTACGCACACTTCTGCAACACCTCGCCGCGGCCGACGGGGCGTTGAACATCGACTCGAGCGACGAGATCACCGGACCAATGCTGCTCGTCCATAAGGGCGTAGCAGTCGTGAAGAAGTAGGAGGCAGCATGGTCACGACGCTTCTCACGATCGTCGGCGCAGCAGCCGCACTGACGGCAGTTGCGACGAGCGGTACCCCTACCGACTCATCGACCCTGATCGACGCGCAGATCGTTGAGATCTACGTCTTCTTGCTCGCCGCGTTCACCGGGTTCCAAATCATTACCAAGGTCCCGCCGCTCTTGCACACGCCACTCATGGCCGCAACGAACGCCATCTCGGCGATCAGCCTCGTTGCAAGCATCGTCTTGGCAGGGGCGGAGCGACCACTCTTCATCAACATCATGGGGATGGTTGCGGTTGCCGCGGCGACGATCAACGTGGTGGGCGGATTTGTGATCACCGACCGCATGTTGAAGA
>Ga0114967_10004681_pt1 | contig 10981 bp, 17 predicted proteins | sample M_130628_MF_Meta_FD_92639 | JGI IMG/M metagenome (GOLD analysis project Ga0114967, IMG submission 92639) | Freshwater microbial communities from Lake Montjoie, Canada to study carbon cycling - M_130628_MF_MetaG | ecosystem: Environmental > Aquatic > Freshwater > Lake | place: Lake Montjoie... | reverse complement strand
TGTGTTTCATGAGAAAGCCCTTCATTGAATACAAAACCAGTATTTGTTTTAATAGGATATGATTGTGAATCTACAATAAATTCGCCAGGTGAGTCATTAAGATATAATAAGTATGTATTTTGAAAGTTAGATGAACCAACATCAATGTGTGGTGCGGTATCACCTTTAATCCATCTCATAGGTATTTTTGAATTTACAGAAAGATTTAATCCAAATTGTGATTGTAAAGTAGTGCAAATAGAATCAGTTATGGGAACTGAAAAACGAACCATTCCCGATGATTTGGCATCCAAAGAAGCTTTGGCTGAAATAACATTAGGATGATTATTCAAATATTGTAATTCTTCATTAGAAAGTACATTTTGATAAATAAATGACATTATATAATTATATTACATATTTTTTTTAAATAATTAAAAGTTATCTTCATATATTCTAAGCGGTTCTTTATTATAATTAACTGGTTCTTCTGGTTCCCCAATATTATAATTATAGACTTGATAGACTTCTAATTCATATACTACTACTTTACTTGGCTCAGGAATAGAATCAACTTCAATAGAATAGCAATTACCCATTATTATATAAATATTGAAAAAATATAATTTTTTTTAAATAATAATTATATATGATATTAAATTCAAAATTATTTATATTACCGAGTGATGAAATTAAAACAATTGGTCTTTGTAATTTAACGTATGGTTCATTGACTAATAAAGGTATAAAAACAACTGTTAATACCCTTAATAAATATATTGATAATATTTATGGCTTAGACCTTGGTTGTGGAGACGGTGAACTAATCTATCATTTTGAAAACTTATTACCAAATTCTAAATGGGAAGGTGTTGAAATCAGTGAACACCGTGTATCTAATCAGAGTAGAGATGTCTGTATTTGGCAAGGTGATATGTTAAATGAAAATTTTAGAATTTATAATGTTCTTCATGCAGATAATTTATGTTTGGATGATAATATTGCTGAAAAATTAGAAGCAAAAATAGTTAACGAGTTTAAAGGTATTTATATTACCTATCGTAAACCAGAATATAATAAATTTCTTAAAAAAGCTATCTTTTTAGATACTGTTTTAACAGAAACTACTTGGACAACACATCCAATACATTATTATTTAATTTAATTTTTTTTATACCGCGTCTTTAGGTTTTCAGACTGCGTTAACGCTTCGCTGCGGTATTTATACCGCGCAGCATGTATAAGTCACCCCAGAACTAGGATTACCAACACACCCTCCATCTTGATATTTGCACACACCATCACTAAAATAATAATTATTAGTACCTAGAGTATTTGCACAGTAAGAACACATCCAAGCACATCCAGTTCCAGGACCTACAGAGAAACTAGTACATTGAGATTTAGGAAAAATAGTATAAGTAGTGTGATTACCATATCTAATGGTAGGAGTATAATAACATTGAGCAGCTACACTTGATAAAAAAAGAGATAACAATACAAACATTAAAATTATATATTATTTTCTCTTTATAATAATAATGGAATATCTAAAATATATAATACTATTTATATTTTCTCTTTTTATATTAATGAGCTTTTATGATAAATATCTAAAATATAAATTAAAGTATACTTCTCTCAAAGGTTCTAGTTCTTTCATAAAAAATTTAGAATGGCGTCGTGCAGAAAAACATTTTGCACCAGGCCCAGTTGATATTGAATCAATTAAATCTGCAATTTTAAATGCACCTAGTTCTTATGGAATTCAACCCTTTCATGTTATAGTAATTACTGATCAAGATACTAAAAAAAGATTAAAAGAAGCCTGTAATAATCAAGCACAAATTGAAGAATCTCATTGTTTATTTATTTTTTGTGCTTTAGATGATATAGAAAAAAGAATAGACCAATATGTAGAACAAACTGGTTTTACAAAGAAGAGAAAATCAATGATTAATTATGTACGTAAATTACCTTGCAAATTACAATGGGCAATGATGCAAGCATATATTGCTTTAGGTTTTGGTATGGCTGCTGCTATGGAATTAAATATTGCAAGTTGTCCGATGGAAGGATTTAAACCTGATGAAATAAGTCAGGTTTTACAACTAGATACAAATCTTAAACCTTGTGTTTTATTAACTGTTGGAAATAAAAGAAATGATTATGAGTTAGAAAAGAGATTTAGATTTAGTAAAGAAGATATGTTTACTATTTTATAAAATGCTATTTTCAGGAGTTTTATTTTTAATTTCGATTTTAACATATGATTCTGGTTTTTCGATTTTAACATATGTTTCCGGTTTTTTATATTTATAAGATATTTCTGGTTTCTTGTATACTCCAATAGCCTTATCTACTCTCAAAAGAATTTCTTCATCTGTTAAATTCAAGAGGTCTTCTAGTTTTATACTTAATCCATATTGTTTAGAACTCATAATTAATTATATATATATGAATAATATTAATATTTCAATTTTTTTATATATAACTATATATATATTATGTTTAAAAAAATTTCTAAACAAAAGCAAAAACCTAAAGCATCAGCTAAATCAGTATCAAACCCACCAACTAAACCAGCATCAAAACCACCAGCTAAACCAACATCAAAACCACAAGCTAAACCACCAGCTAAACCACCAGCTAAACCACCAGCTAAACCACCAGCTAAACCACCAGCTAAACCTCCAGCACCATCTCCTGAACCAACTCCTGAAACAACTCCTGAACCAATACCTGAACTAAAAAATGGATTAACAAAAGTATTATTAATTGGAATAAATTATATAAAAGACCCAAGAAATGCTTTACGTGGTTGTATTAATGATGTTATTAATATGAAAAATCTTATAAATACATATTATCCTAAATGCTCTCAATTTAAAATATTAACTGATGATTCAACTGATTTAACATTAAAACCAACAAGAAAAAATATTATTGAAGCAATTAAATGGTTAGTTACCGATTTACAAAATGGTGACAGTGTTTATTTCCATTACAGTGGTCATGGTGGTTTAGTAAAAGATGTAAATAATGATGAAATATCTGGGAATGATAGTTGCATTTATCCTATATCTGACTCAACTATTGAAATAATAACTGATGATGAATTAAAAGAAATATTAGTAAATAAATTACCAACTGAGACTAAATGTTTTGCTGTTTTAGATGCTTGTCACAGTGGCTCTGGATTTGATTTAAGATATAATATTAATGCTCCCGTAGCAGGACAATTAATAATTACACAAAATGAAAAATATCAAAAAACAAATAATGGGTCAGTTATCTTTTTAAGTGGTTGTGGTGATAATCAAACTTCTGCAGATACTATTAATTCTGCTAAACAACCAAGTGGTGCTTTAACTAATGCTTTATTAGATACTTGGAAAACATATGGAACAGATATTAAATTTAAACATTTATTATGGGATGTTCGTGTATTACTAAAAAAAAGAGGATATTCTCAAATCCCACAATTAAGTAGTAGTAATAGTTTTGATGTTAATAATGTTTTTAAATTATAAAAAAATTATTCTGAACAATTAGTTAAAGAATCTATTGATGCAGTACATTGAGTATTTGTGTCCGTACTTGGTTCTGATACAAGACTTTGATTATACAATATGTTTACTGTATCAACAATTTTATTAAAATCATCAACATCGTAGGCCATATCATTATAACTACAACCTCTGACATTATGAACTCCAAAACTTGCCATATATGATAGAACAATTTCATCACAACTATAATCAGTAATAATCTCGTGAACACTTACTATAGGATAGTCATGAAGCCAATAACCTCCATTACCAAAAAATGAAATTAAATCAGTTATATTATTATTATTCAATATAAAATAGTCAATCATATGTGATTCTCCATCTGGAACTTCACTGATATAGAATTTATTCCCTTGAAGTGCAAGGGCATATATTAGGAATTGATTTAGCATTATTAATAAGAAATAGTTTAAAAATATATTATAATTCAATTTTTTTATATAGTAATGTATATATGAAGCCCATTTTAATGACTTTATACGTAACCCTTTTGTTCTTTATCTTAACACCTGGGGTTTTAGTAGTTCTCCCTCCTGATATGATAGGGCAACCCAATGCCTTATACATTGTTGCTGCTACCCACGCTTTAATTTTTGCTGTAATCTATCAATTAACTAGTTCAATGGTATGGAAAGCTATTTATCCCAAACGCAAGGCCAAGTCTAATAAAAGATCTAGTAAAAAATCTAATAAAAATTCATCCAGTGAAGATCAACCATAAAAAATGAAATAAACAAATATTATTCATATATAAATATATATATGAATAATCTAGAATTTGAATTAATAAGTATTAACAATTTAATTAAAACTCAAGAGAATGAATTAAAATTACTAAATGAAAGGATTGTTGAATTGGAAGCAAAGAGACAAGATTTATTTGTTAGAATGGCTGCTTTATCTAGTGAAGAGCTAACCACTAGTGAAACTATACAATTAGGAAAACTAATGAAACATATTATAACTATCATTAATAGCGATGAAGTAATCGGTTGGCATATTTCTATTTCACATGATACACCTCATATGGAACACGATAGAGGAAAATACTCAATTCAAATCAGTAGTTATACTATAGAAGAATATGGTTACACGGGATTAAGATATTTCTTTGAATTTAAGACAAGACATCCTAAAGTTAAAGAAATTATTTCAAAGGTTATTGATGAACCTGCTCACGGTGATAAATTAAATAAGAGCTGGAGTATGTTTTTATATGGCCCTGATGTAGAGTTATGTAAATGTAGTCGTAAGTTTAATGAGGAATATTTGAAATCATTATTTTAGTTTAAAATTTTTTTTTAATAATTATATTTATATATATGGAAGATAGCACGGTTCACCATATAAGCTGGAATGATTCTTTAGAAACTCTTGTTGCAGAAGAAGCTGAAAAATGTGGCGGTCTCTCTTGGTTGCATGGAGAATGCGAAAAATATTTTTCTCTTAGAACAAACTCTATAGCTCTACCAGTTATTATTTTAAGTACTGTTAATGGCTTTTTATCAGGCAGTTCTCAAAGTATTTTCTCCAATGGTCAAGTAGCCTCTATTGGTTTAGGAGTACTAAGTTTATTTACTGGTGTTCTTTCAACGGTTGGTTCTTATTTTGCTTGGGCTAAAAGAACAGAGGCTCATCGTATATCATCTTTACAATACCAAAAAATAGCTAAATTTTTAACTATCGAATTAAGTTTACCTAAAGATGAAAGAATTGCAGCTAAGGATATCCTTAAAATTACTCGTGAACAAATTGAAAGATTAATGGAAATTTCTCCTGCAGTTCCTGAATATATTATTTATAAATATAAAAATAGATTTAAAAATAACACAGGTGTAGCTCAACCTGAAATAATTGAAGGATTTAAAAAGGTTACTATCAATAAATTTGAGAAAATTAAATTAGAAGAAGTTAAAGTGGTTGAATCAAAATTTAAAATTGATGTGCCTAAGAAGTAAATTTATTTAATAACTATATCAATTCTTTTATATTCTAGCCTACACATAGGGCATTTCTTTGTCGCAAAATACTCGTGCTCTTGATTTAAATAATTTAACTCATCAAAACTCCATTGTATAAAACTTTCATAATCATCCTTTTCCCATTGTTCTAAAATTAAATCATCTTCTTGACTACAAGGTCTGTTCTTACACGATGTATCACAAAGAAAAGATGTATAGTGACTACAAGGTGGGCAACCATATTGCACTGGGCATAAATCAAATTGATCGTCTTGAAAATACAATAAATCTCTACAACATTGAATACAAAATGAATGATTACAATTAGTTGGAAATTTCATTTGAGTACCCTTCTTATAACAAATAGGACAATCTTCATCGGTTTCAATAAATTCTAATTTACCAAAGCCTTCGCCATGAGAATACCAAGTAGAACACATTAAACAGGTATTTTCTTCAATATCGGGATAAGCCATACCGTTACAAAAAATATAATTAATGCATTTATTAGACATAATTATATTGTTTGATATAAAAAAATTAAAGGTTTTGAGTTTCCTTTTTTAGTTGTCGTATTCCTTTAATAGAAGAGACAATAGCAGATACTGGTTTAGGAGTAACTGCACCTTCATAATGAATATACTCTTCTGGGTGACGTCTTACAAACTCTTTTACCGAATCATAAGGCAACTCAATGGTATTTCCTAGATTAGTTTTAACTTTAATAACTTGATTTATTTTAACTTTAGGCATAATATAATTATATTAGGTAAATAAATTAATTATTCAATTTTTTATTTTTTTATTTTTTTAAAGAAAAGTCTCAGTTGAACTGAGAAAGAACCATCAAAGGATTCTCGTCAATCCATTTCGCAAACGAGACAGAGGTATTACTGTTCTTAAACTCTTCTAAAAGCAAAGGAAAATCATCAGGGTTTGTTTTCACTTCCAACAGCATCTTATTAAACCTAGCTCTTTCCTTTTCTTTCTTATCCTTTTTAGCTTTCTGTTCCTTTTCCTCCTTAGCCTTCTTTTCTGCAAGGTCAAGATTAGCAGCTAACTCAGGATTTTGTTTACGCCACATCCAGATTGCAACTATAGAAGAATCTTGGTCAATTTGCTCTCTAAGATATGATTCCTCTGCTTGTAGTAGTTCATTAAACTCCCAATCATCTGGCTCAATGTGTGAGCGGGCATTACAGTACTCTTCACGCCACTCGTTTATATATCTATTAATGTCTCTCTCTGAGACGGTAATATTAGTAATAAAATCATCATAAATGGTAGTAGACATCCAAAAATTTTTTACTGATGTATATACTGTTAAAAATTCAATTTTTTATTAAATAAAAATTAAGCATTCGGTAATTATTATCGACCCTATTTCTCCTTATAGTAAAAATCTTGGTAATCTTCGTAATCTCGTTCATCATCGTAAGATTCGTATCCTTGGTCTTGGTAATCGACAAAGTAGTCACTATAATCTTCATAATCAACAAAACGAATTTTGATAGGATATTCCTCTAAAAACTTTTCAATTGTTGTTTGATTTATTCCATCGCAACCTACAATTTTCAAAGTTTCAAGATCTTTACTTTTGATAAATGTTAAAGCATTGTTGGTAATTTGCCAACAGTACTTAATTTCTAAGCATTTAACTTTTGTAAAATATTGTAAAATAGACTCGTGTATATGTTTACATCTTTCCATTATCAAACATTTAATATCTGTCTGAGTTTTAAGATGTCTATATTTAATAGACTTATTCCCAGAAATATTTAATGAATGAATACCTTTTAGATTATTAAAAGCATTCCTCTTATATTTCGGGAAAATCATATACTCATCATTATAAGAATAACAAGACAAATTAATTTTAACTTTTTGTAGTCCTTTTGGATTATTCTTACACAGCCTTGGTACCATATAATAAAAGTCTTCATTAGTTAATCCCCAAGGTTCGGAAATTCCAATTCCAATTGCATTAACAAAAACCTTTCTGAATTGTTTAACAGAAACACCTCGCGGAATCCGCTCATATGTACTGAAAAAATCAAATTCTGTTTCTGCAATTGCTTCCCTTAAAATTTTGCTGCCAGTTCTGTATAGGCGACAAGCATCCTTCATATTTAAAAACTCGAAAATTACGGTTAGAACATCCTTATTTAAATCAACCAGGTTTAAAGCTGGTTGAGTAGTATTATCATTAAAAGTATTAATATTCATAGTAGACATAGCGGACATCCTGTAAAATATAACATTAGATAAACTGTTAAAATTTCAATTTTTCTATTATTAGAAAAATAACTGACAAAAAATTAATTTTTTGGATGTCAATTTTTATTACTTTATTTATTTATTTACTAAGATGTTTTAAGTATTCCTTCATCTATAGCTTTAAATATCAGTTCCTCCCTACATCCAACCATATGTAATTTCTTAATTCCCTTTAGATTTTTAAATTCTGAACCAGTTATAGATTCTTGTGTACACCAAAACATATATAGCAGTTCAATACCTTTCAAATATGTAAAAGTTAAATCAGTTATTGTATCTTGTTTACAAAAAGATATATCTAGTTCTTTAATTCCTTCAAGATGAGAGAATCCTTCATCAGTTATACCCCTCTGATGACATCCGTGCATCATCAGTGTGTGTATCCCTTTAAGATATGATAATCCTTTATCAGTCACAAGTCTACATTTTTTCATATATAAATATTTTATACCTTCTAAATGTTCAAATGCTGAATCATCAATTTGATTACAATTACTAATATTTAATATTTTAATTCCTTTAAGATGCCTAAAAGCTGAATTAGTAATTTTATGACTAGTATCCGACATATCCAAATTATAAATTCCTTCAAAATTAGGAAAAGCTAAATCACTGATTTGATAACATTCACTAATATCCAATGTATGAATACCTTTTAGAATTTTGAAAGATTCATCAGTAATATTATAACAACCATCCATTCTTAATTTAAACCCTTTGGTTGGATTACCTAATAAATTTTTAGGAAGAATATCTTCAATAAATTCTTCTTCGGTTATTTCAAATAAGTTTGAAATATTTATACCAATGGCAGATTTAAAAATATTTCTGAATTTTTTTAATGTAGTGCTTTCTGGAATTGAATTTTCATTTGAATAAAAATCAAAGTTTGTTTTTTCAATTACTGACATAATTATTTTATTACAAGTAAGGTATACTTTTCCAGCTTCTCTATAATTTAAGAATTTAAAAATCTCTGATAAAACATCATCATTCAAATCGGTTAAAGACATAACAAATTTAATATTTGACTAATAATATATTATTCAATTTTTATTACTTTAGTAATAAAAATTACTGACCTAATAACTTTAGTTTTTTAAGGGATGCCAATTTTTATTACTTTAGTAATAAAAATTGAACATATTATATTATCATTAAGATTTTACTAATTTATGGAAAACATACCAGTGTTTGATAAAATAAAATATCCGATTATTAGATTTAGGATACCCCAAAATAATGTTAAAAACGAGGAAGGGAAATATGTTTTCGTTGGAAAAGTATATGGATTAATGAATATTAATGATGATATTTCAAAAGTTTTAGACTTTTTGGAAAATTTCACAGTATTAAATCAAGAGGAATTATTAACTGCTGATGATGGTATTTATAATTGGATTTTGTATTCTGAAAAAGATTCAAAGGATATAAAATTTGCAGCAATTCAAATTGAGTCTCCATTTGAAATTGGAACAACACATCAATCATTAGCTTATAATAAAAAGGTTAATGCTTCACTAATTTATGGAGCTGGTGAGTTAAAAATAGAAAACAAAAAGGTAACATTTAATGTATTATCAGGGACATATACATATAATATACAATCAATTACTTTTGATTTTGATAGAATTGTAACAAGACAGATTATTGATAAGTTTATAGAATTATTTCCAGAATCTACATATCAAGATTGTAAAGATTCGTATGTTCATTCTATAAAAACTGTATCTAATAAATTATTAGAATTATATAAAAAAAATGGTTTTATTTTTAGACTGTTTGATGAATATAATGATTGGGCTAAATTTAGTAATCAATTTTGGAATATTGACTTTCGACTTGAACATTTTAAAAAGAAAATAGATGACAAAAATGAAAATCAAAATATAATGCAAACTTTATATATGGAATCAATAGAATCGATGATTAATTTATTGGAACCTGAATTATTAAAAAGTTAATAAAAAAAGGGGTGGATTATAAACTCTTTCTGGATAACCTTCCATTTTTTCAATCATAAAATCTGAAAGGTTAATTTTAGCTTTTTCAAATAGTTCTTTAGCTAATTTCTTTTTTTGTAAAATTAAAATTAAAGCATCATCAACTGGAGTGAACTTATCCCAAAGGTCACGAATTTCTTTAACTTCCAATCCTATAATATATTGTCCTTTATCTGTTGAATAAAATTCAAGTTCTGTTTTTTCTTTTACTAATTTTTCAACATCAATACCTTCTTTTGAACTAACATTAAAAAATTTACAAATAGTTTCATAATTAACTGGATAACCTACGACTAACATTATATTTATTGATTATTTAATTATTAATAATTAATCAATTTTTATTATAAAAATATATTATTAATTATATTAATATGAACATATTTATTTTTAATCGTGGTTTGAGGCTAACCGATAATACCACATTAATTCATCAAATAAAGGAGAAGGGTTCGGTGGTTCCTATATTTATTTTTACACCGGAACAGATTGACCCTAAACAGAATGATTATTTTAGTAATAACAGTGTGCAATTTATGATTGAATCGTTACACGAGTTGTCTGATGCGATTAAAAAGAAGGGAGGGCATATGTATTTTTTGAAGGGGGATAATGTGAAGGTGCTGAAGGCGATACATAGGAAGGAGGGGATTGAGTCGATAGGAACCAACTATGATGTCACGCCCTATAGTAGGAAGCGAAGTGATGACATCCAAAAATTTTGTAAAAAAGAAGGAATAGAGTTTTATGAACTCGAAGACCATTCTTTACATAGTATTGTGGAAGGGGAATCAAATAAAAAAGATGGGTCGCCTTATCTGGTTTTTACCCCATTCAAAAATAATTGCCTAAGTAATCTAAAAGTAAGAGAACCCGATGGATTTAAATCTTTTAAATTTGAAAAAATGGAAAATAATAAATATATATTAAATGAAAAAGATATTGATGATTTTTATGAAGATAATCCAGATATTAATGTTCACGGTGGTAGAAAAAATGGGTTGAAGATTCTTAAAAATCTTGGAGATTTTAAAGATTATTCGAAGGAGAGAGATACATTAAGTTATAAAACAACTTTTCTAGGAGCACACAATCATTATTGTACCGTTTCAATTCGCGAGGTTTATTGGGCTATGGAAAAGCACCTTGGGAAACACAGCGGACTTATCTCTGAAATCTATTGGAGGGA
>Ga0114967_10004678_pt1 | contig 10985 bp, 10 predicted proteins | sample M_130628_MF_Meta_FD_92639 | JGI IMG/M metagenome (GOLD analysis project Ga0114967, IMG submission 92639) | Freshwater microbial communities from Lake Montjoie, Canada to study carbon cycling - M_130628_MF_MetaG | ecosystem: Environmental > Aquatic > Freshwater > Lake | place: Lake Montjoie... | reverse complement strand
CACGATCCAAGCTGTGGTTGGGCACCATATGCTTGGAAAGATAAAGGATATTACAGAGTCTCGCATTTCAAATGCAAAATATTTGGATTTCCACTTGAGTGGAATTTCTGAGATCAGGATTCCTGAACGAATTGTAGGCCTAAAGGAAGTCTTTCATATCTATAGTTTTATCGCAGAAAATAGGGATGAATTAATTTATTTTTTACGCAGTTTTGGAATTGACGCGAAAATTCACTACCCCGTACCTATGCATCTGCAGCCAGCAGCTACACTGCTTGGGCCTATTCAGCATAATCTAGCCAAGACTGAGTTTATGTCGCATCGGACAATTTCTCTCCCGGTACATGAATTTGTGGATAGGTCCCAATTAGATTTTATGATCGCGAAGGTCAAGGAGTTCTATGGACAAGAATAGTTCTCGTATTCCCTTTGTTAATCTTGGGGCTGCATTTGAGACTAACGCGGTGGAAATCCTTGATCTCGTTAGAGAAGTAGGGTTATCTGGACATTACATTTTGGGAGATAAGGTAAGCGCTTTTGAGAAGAATTTTTCTACATTCATAGGAACTAAGCATGCTGTAGGCGTGGCCAATGGTTCAGATGCGCTGTTCCTAATCATGAAAGCTCTTGGGATAGGTCCGGGGGATGAAGTCGTGACCCAGCCCAACTCTTTCATAGCATCGGCCTGGACAATTGTTGCAGTCGGAGCGCGGCCGGTCTTTTGTGATATTGATGAAACATTGAGTTTGGACTATCACAAATTACCAGATGTCCTAACTCCAAGAACAAAAGCAATTATGCCCGTGCACTTGGCTGGAAATCCAGCAAATATGAGTAAGTTAGTTCCCCTTGCGCAAAATTTTGGAATTCCAATTATTGAAGATTCGGCTCAAGCTGTAGGCGCCACTTACGAAGGCAAGAAAATAGGTTCGTTTGGAATAGCTTCAATGTTTAGCCTACACCCATTAAAAAATTTAGGTGTCATGGGTGATGGGGGTGTGATCACAAGTAATGATAGCGCTTTGGTTGATAAGATTAAAAAACTGAGGAACCACGGGTTGGTTGACCGAGATCACTGTGAACTGTGGGGTTACAACTCCAGGCTTGACGAATTGCAAGCTGGAATCGCTACTCTCCGACTAAGAGATCTACCTGGCAAAACTGAGAGGATTCGCGGAATAGCAAATTACTATAATCAAGAATTAGGCGACTTGGTCAAAATTCCAATCTCATTCCTGGGTGCAGATTCTGTATTCCATAACTACATAATTCACAGCGACTCACGGGACTCTCTGAGAGATTATCTTGATCAAAATGGGATTGAGACAAAGGTTCATTATCCTATTCCAATTCACCTCCAAGATTGTGCACAAGATTTAGGATATAAAAAAGGTGACTTCCCTAACGCGGAGTATCAGTCTACTAATTCATTAAGCTTGCCAATCTACCCAGAATTATCCGATACCCAAGTAAGCAGTATTGTCAGCGAAGTTAAGAGCTTTTTTAGAAAGGGCCCTTAAAATCCTCACTTGGAACATCATGCGGCGAGCTTTCGATAATCGTGAAGCCTAACGGAATCTCAACACCAGCAGCCCGGCATACTGCTGTAACAATATCAAGGTCTTTAAAATATAATTTTTTTGTATATGCAAATGAAGTGCCTTCGGGTATGTCATCAACTGCGAAGCGAATAGGAGCACGTTTTAGAGACCCAAAAAGATTTTCTGCCACTTTTGAAACAATCTCCCCTGCAATAGAACCTGTGGTGTGTCCGTAATCGAAGACTGCTAGGCATCCTGTTTTTTTCACAGAACTGAAAATAGTTTCCCAGTCGATTGGTGAATAGCTTCGTAAATCAATCAACTCTACTGACAATCCGAGTTCAACGAAATATCTATTTAGACTTACTAACTTAGCAGTTAGAAAACTAGAAGCTACGACCGTCACATTATTTCCATGCAGTAAAACTTTAGCTTTATGTAGATTTCCAAGGGTATGTGAATCGTCACAAGCACCTACCGCTCCATGCAGCCATCGGTGTTCAATAATGATTACAGGGTTTGGATCTTCAATCGCTGCCAAAGTTAATTCTTTTGCGTCCAAGGGATTGCTTGGCGCAATCACTTTAAGTCCGGGCACGTGGGAAAACCATGCGTGAAGTGCTTGTGAATGGGTTGGGCCTTGGCCCCAACCTTTGCCCACAATCAGCCGGACGACAATGGGGACAGATTGCTGGCCGCCAAACATGAAATGCCATTTTGCAGCGCTATTTACAAGCTGATCCATAGCCAGTAGAAAAAAATCTAATCGTTGATGGGTCACAACTGATGGGATTCCTTTCAAGGCTAAACCTACCTGAACGCCCATCATTGTATTTTCTGATGTTGGCGGCTCAAAGACTCGCTCTTCTCCAAATTCTTCAACTAACCCTTTAGTTGTACCGAAAATCCGTTTTGGGTCGTTCACGCCCAGGCCAAATGTGATTAACTCCCTATTTTTTTTCATGGCCAGCCTTAGTGCTAAATTGACAGCTTCGGCATAGGACAAATCACTCATCGGGTACTCTCAGCAAAAATCTGAGACTCCTCTAATTCAGGAACAGGAAATGGAGATTCTTTCGCAAAGGAAATACTCTCGCTTATTTCGACTTCAATTAATTGTTGGAATCCTTTTTGCAAGATTCTAAAATTCGGAATTGTGTTTGCCAGTTCCTTTTCCAGGCAAGCAAGAGGATCCTTTTCTAGCGAATTGTGAATATAGTCTTGATCTCGATACTTTAGAGAATCATCATTAGAGGGGCCGCAGTGTTCTAGAAGTCTGAAGGCATCTATTTCAACAAATACTGGCAAGACTTTTTCTCGTGTGAATTCAAAAGCATCATGCAATTTATGAAAAGAGCTACTGATATCGGATGAATCCAATTTCACGGAATGAATCCCTAAACCAGCGACCATTTGGCTAATTTGCCGATTTTTTGGCTGCCGTTTCTCAATTGGAGAGTAAACAGAATATAAATTGTTTTCACATAGAAATATGACAGGCAAATTATATAGAGATGCAAAATTCACAGATTCGTAAAATACGCCCTCTTCAATAGCTCCGTCTCCAATATATATCATGACTATATTTCCAGTTCGTTGTATTTTCTCTGAATATGCCAAACCTACGCCTACTGGAATTGAATTTCCCACAATTGCAGTTGCACCAAAAAAATTTACATCAAGGTCTATCAGGTGCATGGACCCTCCACGGCCCTTTGAGCACCCAGTGCTCTTACCATAGAGCTCAGCTATAAATTTTTTTAGTGAGCCTCCTTTGGCAAGATAGTGAGCGTGGCTTCTATGGGTACTTATTGCTGAATCATTTACGTTGGTTAGCAACGCAATCAAACTAGGGAATAATTCTTGACCTACCGAAAGGTGCACGGGGCACCGGATTTCCCCCTGTGGATATTCTTTGGCGACGGCCAACTCGATAAGTCTTATACGTAACATGCTTTCGTACAATTCCATTTTCAGTTCGTTATTCACGGCATAAACCAATAATAATCGCCGGTATATTGATTTTCATCAAAAAACTCAATCCATCGATCCACTGAAAGTATCGTCTGGCCCGTAAGATTCCAAGCAAACATTCTATCTTTTTCTTCTTGCGTGCGATAGGAGTCCAAAACCACGAATGAATCTCTTCTAGATACCCTTTGTATTTCTTGAAGCGCTTTCGCACATTCAGTGTATTCCAGATTGTGAATCGTATTTATTGCTATGACTAAATCAAAACTATTGTCCTCAAATGGTAATTCTCTCGCATTAGCTACCTGTAAATCTCCCTTAATGCCAGGATGTGAGTTCTTAATTGCATATTCGGATACATCGATGCCTGCTGTCTTTACTCCGGGTATTATTTGTTCAAAATCATAAATCATAAATCCTTTTGCACAACCTACATCCAGAATACTGCTATTTTGACTTAGCGAATACTCTTTTTGGAAATCCCTTACCACACCTGTCCAAAACTTAGGGTCGTAATCGAATCCTCCATAGCCTTGCCTTCGATCTCCATCAAAAAAACGCCAATCAAATAATCTGGCTATTTGCCTGTCGGTCTCTGTCTTGTGCTCTAAGCGCTTAGTTAAATCTCTCTTGGTTTTTGGGTACTTTGCGAGCAAGTCTATTTCCTTTTTCATTTTGACTCAGTACCCATTCCTAATTCAATCATTCTCTCAACGGTATTATTCATCGAATTATTTTGCAGAGTGCCGTTCTCGTATCTGAATGTCAGATCTCGAATAGCATCATCTATTACGAATTTTGGTTTAAAGCCTGTCACAAGAAGTTTTGAGGAGTCCAAACGATATGAGCGAGGGTCATTAGATTCCTTAATCAAGACTTGCGCTTTTGTTGGTATTGCGATTCGATCAGCTATTTCAGATATTGACAAGTTTTCAAATCCAGCATTGTACTCACCTGAAGGTAATTCTCTTCTTGTCAAGAAATGTCTATACACCTGAACCATATCAAATATATGAATATTCGGCCTAATTTGGGAGCCTCCCAAAACAATAATCTCCTTCTTTTCTAGCGCTTGATAAGTCAAGAGGTTCACAGCCAAATCAAAACGCATTCTAGGAGAATATCCACAAATTGTTGCAGGCCTTAAAGAAATAGTTCTGAATTTGTTTTGAAAATTCGAGACTACTTGTTCAGCAATCATTTTTGTCTTGTTGTATGTTGAGATGGGCACAAGGTCTATCTCTTCAGTGACATTTGGTTCATCGCTTAGTCCATAGACGCTACCGGAGCTTGCATATATAAAGTCCTTAACATCTGATTTTTCAGCCCACCTGAGTAGTTGCAAGGTTGCTAAAACATTCACTTCCCACGAAAGTTCAGGGTTCAAATCTGCGCCAGGATCATTTGCAATATTTGCAAGATGTATAACTGTATCGAATTGAGAACTTGGATAAATTCTGGAATCTCGAATATCCCCTCTTACAAACTGAAGGTTTTCGTGACTCATCAGAGAGTTTCCGAACCACGCTGTATCTATCACTGTTACCTGATGACCATCCGCAAGCAGTACTGGAACTAGTGAAGATCCAACATAACCACAGCCACCAGTTACCAAAATTTTCATTAGGCTAGGGTACATCTTTTTGAAATCTAAAGTCTAGTTTACGACGTAAAATCAGCAGACTGAATATGGTGAAGTCTCCCTTAAATCAAATACTCAGGTTATGGGTAAATCGAGCTAAACTTCCTTGGATAGGAAGTGACAAATTGCATGGTGTACGTCTTCGATAATCTGCATGTCATCGCAGGCAACATTAATTTCCAAATCTAATAGCTCGCGCATTTTTCCACCTGTGAACCCTGTCAATCCGATAGATTCAATGCCAAGCTTTCTTCCTACTTTTATGCAGTTTAAGATATTTGGCGAGTTTCCGCTACCAGATATAGCAAAAAGCAGATCGCTTTTCTTTCCAAAATTCTGAAGCGTTTCAGCTAAGGCAAACTCATAGGAATGATCATTACTCCAAGCACTCTGTAATGGCACCAAATCCATAAGGGGGATAGCGCGGATGGCCTGACCTGTACGGATAGAAGCTCCTTTTGATAAATCAACACAGAAATGCGAGGCGGTCGCGGCGCTTCCCCCATTTCCAATTATCCAAATAGTCCCAGCATTTGATACATTAGATCGTAGTTGAACAACAGCTTCACTTAGAATTGAAGCGTCCAAATTCCTAATTCTTGAAATCAGCTTACTACTGTAAAGTTCCCAATTACTTGAGACCACAGTTCCTCCTTGAAATTGAATTATCGTTGAACTCATAATAGCTCTCGGCGAAATGCAATTTGGGAGAATCGACACGTGTCACTTAGGGGATTTCCGATTAAGCAAGAACTTTATTTGGTACTTGCGTGAGAAAGCCTCTAATTCTCTAAACGGGGAATGTGTGGGATGGTATTAAGCTACTGGGTAAGCCACTAACATAAGAATTTCCTTCTAATTGCAGTGCCGAATTTACATGTTCGGTAGAACAGTGCGTAAAGAATTATGTATTGGTATAAACACATCCGAGTTGTGTACAGGTGTTATAAGGCGAGTGTCAATATCATTCTCATTTGCCCAGTTTATCGAATAGTCGAATAACGTTTTCTCTGTATTGCTTCCCAATTGAAAAATGCCAGTCTTTGAATTCAGACATAAGTTTAGCAATACATTTCCTACAACATCCAGTCCGATAGGGGAAATATAAACATTTTCATACATTTTTACTTCTTTATTTGACTTTAATTGTGACTGCCACCCCAATAGTTTCCTATTTTGATGATCAATAACTTTTGTCATTCTTAAAATTGCAACTTTATCAGGATTAATTCCTAACAATGCATTCTCTACTTCGAACTTGAAACGGCCATAATTGTTAATAGGGGAAGGCTGGTCTTCTAATGAATAGAAAGGTTTCTTACCTGAAAAAACTTGGTTTGAACTTAAAAAGACTACTCGGCAATTTCTGTTAATTAGTTCCATGGCCAGTCTTAAAGTATGGTCAACATTTATTTTGCGTGCGCTGTCTGGATTAAGCTGACACTCACTGACTGAAGAAATCCCACTACAAAAGATGGCAACATCGTATTCATTTAGACTTTGGAATTTCTCTTTATCCGATAGATCTAAAGTGATTGAATGGTTTTGTGGTTTTCTTCCCGGGCGTATTGACTCCGTGATTTCTAAACCAAGAGTTCTTAGCTCACTCGCAGCCCAATTTCCAATCATTGAGTGCCCGCCCACCACTAGAACTCTAGGCTTAGATGTCAAAATTACCTGCTTTAGATGCTTGTCGTGGGAAATTCAATAACTTGGTTCCGTAGTTCAATTCAAATACCTTTGGTGCACACAGTGACATATCCAATCGTTGACTCATGTGCCTCCAATTCGGGATATAGTCTCGGTTTTGGTTTACTAATCGACAATAATATTCCCATCGTCATCAAGATTTTTGCTTCCAGTCTGCTCACAAAAAGTCCACGAAGCAACAAGGCAATTACACTGTCAAAGTAACTGCCTCTGGCATAAATTGATACTGATTTGAAACAGTTTGACATCTTTTTTAATGCATGGGGGGTGAATCTCCAAAAATCATTTGGCTTGTCATGAATTGGAATAATCCAAGGTGTCGAAAAAATAAAAATTCCACCACTTCTCAAAGCCGTATGGCAAGAAACTATAGATTTTTCTGGGTCTCCTACGTGTTCCAACACTTCTAATGCCACTATCAATTCAGGTTGAACTCCTAAATCTGCGAGTGTTAAATCGACGTGCTGTATATCCCCCAGTATGTCTGGTTGGTGAGATGGGTCTATGTCAAAAGTAATCAACTTGGCAGAACTTTTTGACAATCTCAAGCGCAAATAATCGTCCACAATTCCATACCCGCCAATACTCAAAATTACAGAATCATCTTTTACGTTCGACAGATGCCGGCCGAGCAAGGGTAGGAGTTGAGCTCGGGTCCATCTTTTCATTAATTTGAGAAGAATCGCCCAAATATGATCTTTTACAGCCATAAACTGAGTATAGGGGAACAATAAAATTCTTGGAATAGAACACGAACTCAAAATTTAGCAAATAGCCAAACTCATTTAATATAATTTTAATTCTCCCCTGCGTGAGTTGTCATTTTGAACTAGTCTAAAATAACGAACCCGGTTGGTGTTGAAAGATGAATGGCAATTATCCCTGATTGTTCTTGGAAATCAGAGGGATTGACCCATTCCACAATTACGTCACCAAGAGATTCCAGAATTTCATCCTTGAACCAAGAATCAGAAAGTTGCTCGATGTCAGCGATAACTATTTTCTCAATTTCAGCAAGAGGAGTTCCATCTTGTGAAGGATGCTCGGAAGAAAGCCATTGAATAAAGAATGGGAATTCACGAGTGTCTGCAATTTCTTTTACGCCGATTTGCTTCCACTTTAAATCAGAGCCATCGGGCCTTGTGCGATGACCTTCAATTGCATCACGACCAAATTTCGCTTCAATTGGAGCGATATCTTTCGTACTAAAAACCCAAGTAAACCAACCCCCACCTTCGTCGGCTTTCTTAGAAACTGCCTTACCCCATGGCGTTTTTTCTGTTGCTGGGTGATCAAGCGGGCATACAACTTCGATGTACTGACCGTTCTTCAATGCTGCTGTGAAGTTACGTGTTCCAAATCGTGGGTGGATTCCACCGTCCACAAATGTGCTGCCGAGGCGTGAACCTAGGCGTTGAACTGTGTCAGCAAGTTGGTCATGGGAAGTCACATAAGAAACATGGTCTAGGCGCATGATGGAATTCTGCCGTATAGCAAGGGGTGCTCATGACCACCCTCAAGGGCTGGTTTAGATATTTATTTACGCGCTAATTGGCACATAAGCGCTTCACACGTGACAAGTGGAGCTGCATTGCGTGCAAGGTTGGTTCGGGCATCCATTAAGGCATTGATTTTTAGGATTGTTGAATGCTCTGGATGAGATGCTGCGTAGCCCTCAATTTCTTCACGCATATCGGTATTGATCATGGATTTGGTATTACCTGATTGCACCATCATGACATCACGGTAGAAAGTGGCGATATCTAAAAGTGCCCCGTCGATGGAGTCACGAACCATTCGAGTTGAACGCGACTTCTGCTCCTTCTCCAATTCTTTAACGGCTTTCGCTCCGCCAGTTGCCATCCCACGGCCTGTAGCGCCTTTTCCATAAGCTTCTTGAAGTTTCTCAATCTCTTTCTCATCACGTTCATCCGATGATGAGTTGGCTTCAGCGGTTGCGATATCTACAAGAGTTTGTGCAGCTTGGAATGCCGCAGCAAGTGAACCAAGTTGCAGTGGCAACTTCATAATGATTTTCCGGTTACTGCGAACACTATCATTAGTCGCAAAGTACTTAGCACGGCCTATGTGTCCCTGGCTTACACGAGCTGCGAAATCTGCCATGCCCGGTGCGATGTGATCGCGGTTGATTAGAACTTTTGTGACCGCTTCAAGGCTAGGTGTGCGGAGCTGCAGGTGACGACAGCGTGAACGAATTGTTGGCAACACATCGTGTAGCGTTGGCGCACAGAGCAACCAGACAGTTCTTGTTCCTGGCTCTTCAATTGCCTTAAGAAGTGCGTTAGCTGCTGACTCAGTAAGACGATCGGCATCTTCCATAACTGCTACGCGCCATCCACCCATCGATGGCGCCCATGCAACGCGAGTGAGAAGTTCGCGGACCTCTTCTACTTTGATTGACAGACCTTCGGTTCGAATGATTTCAACATCAGGATGACCGGTAGTTTTAGCTGAATTGCAATCACTGCATGTGCCACACCCGTTGTTAGGGCAGATAAGCGCTTGAGCAAAGGCAACAGCAGCTGATGACCGACCTGATCCTGGAGGCCCCGTAAAGACCCAGGCGTGGGTCATTTCTTGCGATTCCTCATCTGTGCGAGAAGCCGCTACTGCGCCCTGCAAGATTTCAACAATGTGTTCTTGACCTACGAGATCATCGAAGACTGAAGTCATTTACTTCTTTTTCTTCTTTGTTGTCGCTGACTTACTTGCCTTGGCTGCTCTTGTAACCGTTGTCGTTACTGCATGCGTTGCAATACGAATTGGCTTAAGAAACTTATTCTGCTGGGGTCCTTCTGCATTGCGCTTGAGCGCTGGAAGTTCAGCAACACGAGCAATGATTTGTGTGTGGATCTCCTCCACTGATTGTGTGCCATCAACAACGAAGTATCGCTCTGGATCCATCATGGCAATTTGTAAGAACTCTTGACGCACTCGCTCATGGAATTCGGTGGGTTCTGCCTCTAAGCGATCACGTGATTGAAGACGGCTTAATCCCACTTCTGCCGGGACATCGATAAGGATTGTCAGGGTTGGATACAAACTCTCCGTTGCCCATCTCGAGATTCGTGCAACCTCTGATGGATTGAGCACACGACCTGCACCTTGGTAGGCAGCAGATGAATCAAAGTAGCGATCTGAGATAACTACTTTCCCTTCGGCTAGTCCTGGACGAATAACTGAGAAGACGTGGTGCGCACGGTCTGCTGCATAGAGAAGTGCTTCAGCCCTTGGTGATATCGCACCTGTCTCATGTCCAAGAAGAATCTTGCGTAGATCTTTTCCAAGGTCTGTGCCCCCAGGTTCTCGAGAGAGAACTACGCTCTCACCTTCTTGCTCTAACCACTTCTGTAACAACTTTGATTGGGTTGATTTACCTGTGCCTTCGCCACCTTCAAATGCAATAAATATTCCTTTTGCTTGAACTCCAGTGATTGCACCGAGTTCACCTTGAAGGGCGGCAAGGATGTCAGACCAGAGAGAAACCGTTGGGCGATCTTTCATCTGGTGATATGAGACAGAGCCAATAAGAACTGCAATAAGGCCGGCCATGAGAATGGTGATCTGTGCGCCGTTGTAGTTAAGGACGATTGTCTGGAAATCATAGCGATGCTCACCGATTGTTGCGGCGATGATTGGAGCGATTGCTAGAACTGCCACCAAAGTAACGCGGATTAGTGACTGTACGAAGGCGAAGGTGCGCCCGCGCATATCATCGCCAACTTCCATGCCAAGCATGGTGAAGCCAGTAACCCAAGCTATTCCGCTGAAGGCTCCAAGGATCGCCACGATAACAACAGAGAGAACCAAGTTAGAGATCAGCGCAAGTAGGACGAGGAATACGCCTGATGTTGTCAGAGATGCCCCAAAGAGCCTGCGGCGTGAGAACTGTGCAAATGCTTTTGGGCCAAATGCAATACCTATTGCAAGACCTGTAAAGACAGATCCAAAGAGAACACCGTATGCAGCATCTCCTCCGCCAAGGTCTCCTACAAATGTGCGGGCAAGTCCGATAACAGCACCTGCTGCTGAGAATGCACCCACCATGCCGATGATCAAGCCTCTGATGATTTTTGATTCAGAGACAGTTTTCCACCCCT